>Ga0065711_1004073_pt1 | contig 28206 bp, 18 predicted proteins | sample Hoacrofraction12_FD_59098 | JGI IMG/M metagenome (GOLD analysis project Ga0065711, IMG submission 59098) | Hoatzin crop microbial communities from Cojedes, Venezuela - Epithelial fraction 12 v2 (version 2) | ecosystem: Host-associated > Birds > Digestive system > Esophagus > Crop | place... | reverse complement strand
GGGGGGGGGGGGGGAGTGTGTCCATGGAAACCCAGAAATCTGCTTTACCTGGGCACAGCTGGGTGCTGAGGCTTGGGAGAGCCCGGCCTGGGGTCCTGCAGGGTGGGGCCTGGCCTGAGCCCCCGCAGACGGCAAGGGGAGGCGAGTGTGGTCGGCACCGCTCGGCATCCACAGAATCGCACCGTTAGCAAGCGCGGGAGCGTGATGGGAAGCTGCTGCTGAGCAGGCATGAAAGATACTTTTATAATTGTGGTGAAATTCCAGCATAAGGTTGACAGTTCATTTGTGCACGAGCAGGTCTCGCAGTGATTAATTTGCATTGTGTAACGAGGCTGAAAGCCCCTTTCCATTCTCATCCTCTCCAAAATAGCTGTGTTGTGCGCGTATGGACAGCTGGCATGTTCTCGAATGGACCAGAATAAAATGCCTTTTATCTGCCTAATTGTTCATGGAGGTTACAAATACTGTTTGGGCTAACAGCACACATGAGTTTACGGATATAAGGGAAAGAAGAAAGGGCAAGTAAACAATAACCAGCATTGTGGCAGAAACAGTGGGAAGCCGACACTGTTCCTCACCGTAATCAGAAGTGAACCTGCAAAGAACTGGAAGAGCATCAGAGAAACCGCAATGATGCATTGCTTACATCTCAAAGCTTCATTCATGGCACTGGAAATTCATTCAGGGCTTGTAGAAGGCCCAGGCGGTGCCTCAGTCCCCTGAGCCTTGTGAGTGGCCTGTCCTGGGGTGTATGTCTCACACACTGCATGTTATTAGGCCTTGCCACAAACACCTTTGATCTTCTGCTGTAGGGAGGTCCTTAGTGTGGCCCAGGGCTGAACATGTGTGGATCTCTACCCGCATTCATCAGAGCGTGGCAGCTTCAGAGTCTGCAAAGACCTCAAGGAGAGTTCATGACAGGATCTTGTTCTTCAGATCTGAAGTTTTTGTTCAGTTATGCTCTTGCTTAGCACCCGCAGGCAGGAGGCTGATGACAATGCTACTTCTTGTCCACTCCACCCTGACAGCAAGGAGGCAGCTCTCCTTCAAACAATCACTTCTTTCAGTCCAGCACTCCCAAGGGGGACATTGTTTTTACTTCACCCACCACCAGATGAGCTCAGTGTCTTATACGTTTCTTTCCCATGTGGGACATGTCTTGCCAGAAGAGGAGTAAGAACTGTGTCCAGCTCAGTCAGCTAATCCCCTCCCCGTGGAAGGATCTGGATAACATGATGTTGTGAAGACCTGCCTGGGATGCTATAATTAATTCTGACCACATCAGACTACGGTTTGTACATCTATCAGAGGTGTGTATGTGGTGGTGTGCAACGTACTTGTGCTGGTAAATTCTGTCTGGGCTTAGTGTATTTGAAACAACCTCTGAAGACACCATGGTTTCTTATGTGAGTTAGGACTTATTTCAATTTGGGTCTACGACATGAGATTTGAGATATATTTTAGATGAATAATTTCAAAGGTTTTCAGAAAATGCAATGATTTATTTATTATTATTTCTTCACAAAGTTCTAGAAATACTATTAAAATACAAGAGCATAAAGTAATACAAATGAAGTGGAAAAATATTACTAACTATAGTTGTGTATTTCGGGATTCACTTTGATCAAATGCAGTGTTCACGATGCAGCCATAATCTTGCTCATGTACTCTGTCATCCAGTCTATTCCTGGACTGTTTCGAAGAAGAATCCTGTGATATTGCAGCTGTATCCATCTTTCTGTTCCTTCTGTACAATGGAAAAATAAAACAAACAAACATTCTTATTTCTAGGTCAAACAATGGCGTGAGCATGAATGAAGTCAGATTTTGGAGAAGCCCAAGTTTTGTGATAGTGATGCATATGCCCTGTGTAAAGGTAAATGACATATGTTCATTTCTGTAGAAAAAGCTGAGTTTTCCTTTACAGTCCTCAAATGAGATCCTGAATGCTGTGGTTCCTTTCTGGCCCTGCAGGTACGTGACTAAGGGGAGTTTTGAGGTTTGCAGGTGCTAAAAGACGTGTATGCATCTTGACTGTGCTGAACATAGCAAAGCTGGAAAAAGCCTTACCTGTACAGGTACACTGTAGAGGAGATGAGAATGACGATAACAGCTACGCCTGCCACAACTGCAACAATGATGGCAACTATATTTTGCTCGGCATCCTCTGTGGGAAGGTCATCAACTGAGGAGGAAAGAAGAGCCCTGTCAGTAAAAGCTAAGCATACCGTGAACAGATTTTTTGTCTCAACCCTTGCCTGTCTGCTTGATTTATACTGTGTTCTTTGATGAATGTGGCTTTCTGGAGTGGTGTCAGACCCAGGGCGTGTATGCTCTACAGAGCGCTGCTGTCATGCCTTGTAGCATCCCTCCACTGGCAGATCTGACCCCTTCTTTCTGCTTGGATGACCACAGGCTCTCACCCACTGGGTTACTGAGTTACAGTATGGAAATGAAGCACAAGCTCAGTCTTCTCCATAATGACACCCATTTTTGAAAGTGGTGTGTGTAATGCAGACAGTGAAATCTGAAATAGTTGTATTACCTATCTTTTCTTCCTCACAGCTTTGTCCTGTGTACAGTTCTGAACATTCACAGTAATAGCTGAGAGAGGTGCTGTTGGCAGTTTCAGAGCAAACTCCATCATTCTTACAAGGACTGGGCATACATGGTCCACCTAGCCAAAAGGAAGGAGAAACACTTCAGACTCTCAGATAATCCAACCTTGAGAGAACTGTTCTTTGTTAGATTACACCGACTGCTAATGCTGGACATGCCCTGTATTTTAAGGCACGTTACTTGTATTTGACAACAGGAATAGGGGAAAGAAATGCTGTCTCTGCAATGAAACAGGAGAGCAAGATCCCCGGTATGCTTGTGAAGGGCTTTTCTTCTGTTGAGACTCTGTTGCAACTATCCCCAACCTAGTGATGTCCTATAAGCAAGAAGTCAAGACTTCTTAGCATCAAAGAGAGTGTGTGGTTGACTCACTCCTGTAGCATCCACGACTGTAGTTGGAAATGCCACAGATTTCATCAGATCCACACACTATGTTAGAGCAGGAGACACTGGAGCTGTCTGTGCACTCGCATCTCTGAGAGCAGTCATCAGTGGTGAATATTTCTCCAATCTGGAAGACAGCAATTAAATGTTAAAAAATATCAAATAAAATCAGCCAGCAAAACTATGAACGGAGCACTGGGGCCCCATGCTACTCTCTCGATGCCTTCCTGATGAATGGCAACAGGGAAGATTTTTTCTTTTTTTTTTCTTTTAGTAGATTTTACAAAAAAAGAAAGCAAATAGCTTACTAATCCAGCTCTTTGAAACTCAAGGATGACCCAAGAAAGAAGGCAAAAGAAGTGTTTGGGGGTATGAGATCCTACCCCCAGGTTGCTTACATGCGCAACCAACAACGTGTAACTGTTGCTGGAGACAAGAGAGAGCGGGAGATGCATCCCGTCATGCCTCCAAGGCAATATGGAAATGCCATGTGCCATTCTTCCATCAAGTCCCACCTGTTCATAGTAAGTGTCGCCCTCCTCCCATAAAACAATTTTTACTGGCCTTTTATCTACCAATTCTCTAGTGTTAAAAGAGAAATCTGTGAGATTATGAAGTTGTTCTATCCTGCAGCAACAGTGGAGAAGAGGAGGCCAAGGGGAGACCTTATTGCTCTCTACAACTACCTGAAAGGAGATTGTAGTAAGGCAATTGTTGGTCTGTTCTCCCAAGTAACTAGCGATAGGCTGAGAGGCAAGGGCCTCAAGTTCCATCAAGGGAGGTTTAGATTGGATATTAGGAAAAATTTCTTTACTGAAAGAGTTGTCAGACATTGGAATAGGCTGCCCAGGGCAGTGGTGGAGTCACCATCCCTGGAGGTGTTCAAAAAACGTGTAGATATTGTACTTCGGGACATGGTTTAGCAGACATGGTGGTGTTGGGTTGACAGTTGGACTTGATGATCTTAGAGGTCTTTTCCAGCCTTAGTGGTTCTATGATTCTATGAGGATTCTCTGTATTCCTCAGAATCCAGCCTTGCTTGGGGCTCTCTTCATGCCTTAGCCAACTCTACAGACTCTCAACCCTGCCTATACCGCTCGTCACTGGGAGGAGAGGGACCACAGTGACTGACAGAATTTCTCTGTAACTGGTGTGTTGTAAGCTTTAGAGCCTTTGAGGCTATGAGGCCTATGACTGCCTGAAGTATTCTGGCAGGTGGAGTTTCAGAGGCAGACCAAGTGATCTATCCTCTCTTCCCTTCCTCCAGAGACCAGAATTTTATTTATAAATTGCTCTTTGTTTCTAAAGCAAAATTACATGCCAAGGAGAATGAGAAGATTGTCAAAAATAATTAGCAGAAGAAACATTGTTTGGTGCTGCGGGAGCTGTCTGACCCACAGAGAGCCCGTACCTCATAATATTTGCCAAGGTACGTGCAGCCACATTGTCTGTAAGGCACACAGTCAAAACCACTAAGAACATAGCCAGGGAGACATTCACAGCCTTCAACACAAGGTGATTCGCACTCAGAGGGGCTCGTGAAGTCGCTGCAGGATGCTGGGCATGCAGACATGCATGAGCTGTAGTTGCTGTTGGCAGGACATGATATATCTGTGGAAATAAGGAAAGTCCAGTTACAGCAGGCTGCTGTGCATTGCTTACACAGTGCCCTTTGAGACCCAGAGGGTGCTACCCTTTTGTAGGAGGCAATATGATGAACACACATACAGAGAGATGTGCACACATAGATAGTAGTACTGAGGTTGTAAGTAAAGCAATCTGAAGTCAGGAGATGCATCGTCAAAGCTATTTGTATGCTGTACTCTCATTCCTGGTGTTCACTGATCTCGGAGAACTTCTCATGCATTCAAGGTAGCCATCCCTGCAAGTAGCAGAGCTGTTTCACAACTCTGGGAACTGGGTTTCGCCGGGAATACAAAGGCATCTAACCATGGGTGATGCAGAGGAAATATGGTTTGATGAATCTCCCAACTTGAAAAAAAAGTATCAGGAAAAAAAGGATTGAGATTATTAGAAGTTTTATTTCAGCATTTTTTCATCTGAAGGAGTTGGGGTTTTCAGCTGAATCTTCTTTATTTTGAAATTTTGCAGGCAAAAAAAAAGAAGAATTAGTAGATTTGTAGATTTAAAAAGAGATTGAAATGATAAGTTTTCAAGTTTTTTGTTCATTTTTGTGGCTTCCAAAATTTTAACGTTTTTTCCCAGTTGGGAATTGGGACATTTTTTTCTCGCACGAAGCTTCCGATGACAGGGGAGCTGACTGCTCTGCTTTTCTAAGTCATTTTCTAAGTGGCGATCTAAATGCAAAAGTCAGGATAGGACACAAAAGAGAGGCCAGAAGAGTGAGTGTGCATGCTAAACTGAACAGTGATTGACGTGTGAATCGGCATGCTTTTGTGCCCTGAGAAGCTTTGATATATGGTGCTTCTAGGAAAACCCTCAAATCTCAGATTTTGACAGTCCTTTGTGCAGAAACCATACTTTCTGATTCTTCTTGTGCTTACCACAAACTGTCTGTTGCCTCCAGCCTTCCATGGTGACTTGCTGCTGCTGACAAGCCAGCACGTATTCCTCCAGACTCTGACACAAGGTAGCATCATCATCTCCTTCAACACACATATCGAATAGGCAGCTCCTATGTGCAACATGAGAAAGCGTTTCATTACCAATACCTTTGTTATTGTTGATTTTCAGCTGCTTTTCTGCCTGACTTTTGAGTTTGTTCAGTTTTCCTATATCTTGCTGACAGGAAAACAGAAGAAAAAAAAACAAACCCAGCCACGTGACTGGGAAGATCTGGTAATTTGTTGTGCAGCTGCTGCTAACATGCGAGGTATTCATATATGAACAAGCAATAAAGAGGTACCTGACTGCTTGTCACACTAAGTTATTCCTTGCTATCTGCTTCTGGTTTGGGTTAGCATGGCTGCATCTTGCTTATAGAGCATTTTTTAGTGCTGATACGTCTTACAGCTGGACTGTACACTTCTTTCAATACATGGATGCCCTCCCTTGTCCATATGCCTTGAATATTGGCACAGAATTCTATTTTACCCAGTTTTTGTTTGCCAGTGCTACCTTCTCAGCTTTGCTCATCATCTGAGTATCCACGGACTGATTTTTCAGAGGCATTCAGATTTGAGATGAATGGAAACTGCAAGTCTGCAGCACCTCAGAAAAATCAGGCAACCGCTGAGAAGGTAAAACAGGCTGTCCATCCAAATTCTAGAGCGAGGAGAAAAGTAGACTTGTGTTAAGAATCAGAATGTACACACTGAAGCCAGTGCTCCAGTTTATTTGGCTTAAGAAACCTTCACATTCTTCTCACAGCCAAGAGGGACTTTGAAGTGGGCATTAGCTGGCTTTAAACATTAGTTATGACTAAGTAACTGGCAGAAAACTAACAGAAAACTGGCAGCTACTTGGCATTTTGTGACTGATGACAGGTGAATGATGAATGTGGGGATGAATCAACAGGTTTTGTACAGCTCAGAATTAGGTGTGTGGGAATTGTATACGTAGGAGGAACACAGCAGGGGGAACTTTCTTGATGATACTGGGTTAGTTACTCTTCACTAATCTGTCTTTTGCACTTCTCCGTGATTCAAGAAGTGTTACTGACATCTTCAGCCTTTGTGGCTATAGCAAGAAGGCTAGATTTTGTGAGGCTAAAATTGCTAAAAGGAAACTAATGGAGCCAGGTACCAAATTCTCACTGAATGTGGATGAGAACTGTAAGCACGCTGTAAATCCCAGCCTACAAGTACAACACTTAACACTGCTGCTTCACCTGTGTATGAAAACAGGAAAGCTACTTTCTAGAGCCAACAGAAAAAGTGAAACTCTAAACAGATGGAAAGACAGATCATCACAATTATTTAAAAATAAAGGGATTTAAATATATCAGTAATGGAATCACTGGGCCCAGGTCTCCAAAGACACTTACTATCCGCAGTTCTTATTCAAAACTAGCACCAGAATGATTTTGCAGATGGGGAGAACAACTGTCAGCAGTAGACACTTACGTGAAATAGAAATTTGGTGAGACGATGGAATGACAGTTCACGAAAGGACCGTCCGGGTCAATCAGGATTTGACATCTAGAAGTTCTGTTTTCTTGCCCCAGCTGATTTTCATTGCAGCCTTGGAAGAGCCCTGGATCTGGTTCATCCTCAGACTCATCTTCTGAGTTGACATCTCGTCTGGAAATGAAGTCATTATGAAACAATCAGTTCTCTGTACATGCAGCATTCATGGTACTGCTCTCTAAGTAGCACCACAAGACTGCTTCTGCCTTGTGGTGTAAGTGTAAGCTTATTTCTCTCTCATGATTTATCCTGAATGGGAAGGAGATAGGTAAAGCAAATCTAAGATGTATTAGAACACTTTCTACCACCTCAGAGATTTATGGGTATTTAAATCAAGATGGATAGCTGTAAGTATCTCTTTGGAAATTCTGCATGACGCAGGCTTCATCCAATGCCTCCTTCATCCATCTATTCAGTAAAATTTGCAGAATGATGCACATGCAATAGGCTGCTATTTCTTGGACATATGCTGACTTCCACTGAACAACTGGCTGCATGCCAGAAGTGCCAGAATTCTGCTGTAGGCGTAGCCTCCAGAGCCACTTTATGCTTAACACTAGCCCACGTACTGCTTTCTACTATTCTGGCAGAGAAGTTTTTGCAGCCAGATTATATCCTGACAGCTAATACAATTCCATGTACTTGCTAAAAAAGTTCTGTGTTAGTGGCTAAGCAACCTCCAAAAGTCTTTCAAAGCAAATTGATAAAGAAGGAAATTTCTTTCCCTATCTGTTTCAATATTCTGTGTGGACTAATTAGCACAGAATTTGCCTGACCACAAATATCATGCTCATTTATATTCAACAGAATGTCCTTACTTTTTGTGTACTGGTGCAAAACATGCCATGAAAGTAAGGAAAGCAGACTCTTCCAGAACCTCTTCTGGGAGGAACTGTGAATTCATCTTGATGGATTTCAAAGCTAACTTCATGTTCCAGAGAGGCATGACACTCAACCAGGATTTGCCCTCCCTCAGGCCCATCCAGCACAACTTGATGTATTTATCTTTGCCAGGAACAACGAGCTTGGCAAAGATCTTATTCATCCCTGTGCCCTAGCAGTTGTAATGGCTGTGACTCCAAAGAGGGATACTGAACTGGAGTAATGCAGTGATAGTTCAGGCCTTTTTGGGCTAGATAGAAGGACGCTAATAATTCATCTTAGCGATGAGCAGAAAAAGTTCCTACACACAGACCAAAGGAAGAAGACAGACCAAAAATAAGACAGCATAATTATTCCTGGGTATTAACTATGGCTTAATTCACCTATTTCCAGTGGCTGTGCTTGCCATGGATATTAAGTAGAAAATTAAGTACCTGCGACGAGAGTTTGTTCTTTCCAGAGGAACTTTCCAGCTATCACCAAATGTATTCACGTACTTTACCCAAACACCGTCTGGTTTTGTGAAGTCATTTCTATATCTCCCATCAAAGTTACCACACAAACCTTCCACTCTATTTTCGTAGGTGTTTGCCAGCTTTATATCTAGGGAAGTTCAGAAGAAGAAATAGCCATTACACAGCAATCTTTGCTTCTGAGTCTATGGAAAAGGTGGAAAGCAGTACCAAGTACTGCAGTTTGTGATTCAGATCGGAGATGGTCATGTGACATGGGCCTCATACATAGGATATGAACACAACCCTGAAAATATGTCTTTGTATATGTATTCACAGGACTTTTTCTGTGCTCTGCAACATGGATCATGAAAAAAATAATTTCTTGTGGCCAGTAAGGTATTAGATAACATGACATCGTCACCTGAGTGCTCTTAGTGCATACTGGGTACTGCTTTGCAACAAACTGAATGCACCACCCAACTTTTTGTCCTTCGCTTACAATTCACTTGCTCATTGAGAAACAGAATTCCTACACAACAGACCTTTTCTTTCTGCAGTTGGTATTTTAGGGTTTGGAATAATGGTCATATGTATAAATGGCCTGACACTTTCACCATACATTCAGAAATAACATGGCTATGTTCTGTTGTATATCAGGAGTAACTCTGCTTTGAACAGAGGAGGTAATGTGTGTTCAACTTACATAAATGAGTTATGAGAATCCTGCTGAGAAACACCGAAGTATGGGATTATCTGGAGTAGGCTTGAAAGGGAGCATGTAAAAGCATGCACTCAAAGCTGTATAGCTTGAGGCCCTCTCTCCTATGACTGGGTTAAGATGGCAAAGGGACAGATCCAGTCTTCACCCCATCATCCTGATCAGCAATTTTAAATGATTTGCTCTTGTTTTTATCACTCAGGCCTTACTTAACATGAAAAAAAGTAGAAAAATCAGACTCTACATCTCATTTATCCTAAGTTTAGGTGGATCCAGATAAAAAAATGCCAGTTTTATGGTTTTTCTGGTTCCTGGGAAACACTTTCTGTGTTCATTTTTTGGAAGTTCATATCACAAAGGACCATAGGCTCAAAGGGTGAAGGTTTCTAATTTTGCCTTGGCTTTAGACCTCCATTAGAATAAGAACATCTTTTTGAGACAGTGCATAAATATTCCTGTACATTGCCTTAATGTCACTTACCTGCATTTTGATTGCCATCAAAACTCACATATAAGCCAAAATCTGTCTCCAGGTAAATTCTTGTTGTCCTCTGATATATATGAATACCTTCATGAGGATGAGCAGGGGGTGTCACCCTCACACCATCCAACTAACAGGGAAAGAATGAGTTAAAATTTGTAAGATATAGGCCAAATTATAACCTAGATTCAGTACAGGTCAATCATACAATGAACACTTCTCTTCTCTGGTTTTATGATAAATACGTCAGATATTTTAACCAGGTGAAAAACTCAGTATTCAATTTTTTAAAGTTAACAAAATCATGTATTGAGGAAAGTGATCAGGACACCGTATTTTCATGTAATCCTAAGAGATTTCTACTATTGAGCTAAAAATGTGTATAGGAGCTATGTATACTCTTACACACCAATAAAGAGGAAGGAAAACAAGTTTTCCTAGCGTAATTCACACTTGTTTTTCCCTACCACTGATAAAAATTTGTATGGCTTTATTGTAAGTCTTGGGATATTTGGGGTTTTATTCCTAAATCTCAATTTATTTGTTTATTTGTTTGAAGTAGAATTATATCCTTCATAGCTGTAGAGAAAAAAGACGCAACACAACTGAAAATCACATTTGCGGTTGCCCGGTAGCACTGGTGTAATAATATACTTAGCTTTAATGCTTGAATTCTTCAGAACAGACATCTATTACTCAAAGGTGTTCCACTCCAAGGGAGAGCCTTTCTCTGTGCCCTGCAGTCAGCGAGAGACTTACCAATAGCTGCTTGTTCTGCCTGAATCGCACTGTGTGATTGTAAACATTGACGAGAATCTCTTTCAGGTAAGTAATGTGTCGACTTTGACGGAGAGGATAGTTCATGCCTTCAATGCTGAACTGCGTCAGAGTATCAGGTAGGTCAGGGATGGTCTGAGTCAGAATATACGTGTATTTCCCTTGAAAGTGGTGCACCAGGCCATCGAAAGTGATGTAGTGTGGATCACCCATGATGTGGCATTTCCCAAAACCTAAAGGGGAAGAGCTTCGTTACTCTCCAGTCTGAATATGTGTGCCAGATCCCAAACATGGATGATTTTAACATGTTAGATAAAAAGGATTGCTGCTAACATGCAGGTCTTTCGAAGTAAAGATAGCTGCTCAGGCATCACCCTAGTGAGTGGGCACTCAGATGGGGAGATGGGCAGAGAAACTCATTCCTCTACTGAGATCCAGAGTGAGCAAACTGAAGTGAAGCAAAACATTAGGGTTTATAGGCTTTATAGAGACTACGTTGTGCACATTGGTCCTCTGCAAGAGGAATGGCTCTGGCACACAGCATGGTTTGCAGTGGGCTCTTAGAGATGTTGCGTTCATAGTCCTCAGCAATATGTTGCTACAAAGTTATTGGAACATGAAAAGCAATGGCTAATTTTGGATGGCTCATTGCTGTCACACTGATTCCTTCCAAGGTTACTAGATTGATCACTGGGTTACTAGATTGATCATTGGGTTCACCAGACTTAATCAGATGCAGTGACTAATGTCTAAGTATTCTCCTTGACCACTGAGTACAGAGCAAACCATTATCCAAGGACCAAGGCTCTCCTTGAGACTGTTGAGGTGCCTCTGCTCTGGTATTTTGCCAAAATGGAGCAGAGGGAAACTGGATTTGCATTATGCTCTTGTGCTGATCATCAGTACAGTAGGATCTATGCCATACTATTCTTCAAAACTGAAATGTAGAGTCACTAGGCAACAAGCTATATCCTAAATGATCCAATTTACCTGGACAATATGGGGTGAACTTTGCTTAGCCAAAGCAGCTATTGAATGAAAAGCACCAAAGTTCTCTGACTGGCCTATTACGTATCTGTTCAGATCTGGTCTGTCCTGTTTTGCCTATATTTTTTTCTGTTCTCAAATCAACATGCAATGGAAAAAGCAGGATCATTGCCAAAGGATTCATAGACATACCTGAGTTTTGTTTTTGGTAGATACAGTGCAAATCTTTTTTTTTTTAATTTAAAGAAGTCAGACTGAGCTGTCAAATTTCTAGATGTAAGTAGATTTTCAAACTCTTGTTCCATTTCCCTCTACAAATTCTCTGTCTTGTACTGGAACTTTCTGTTCTGATAACTGAGACCTTTTTGTGTTCAGTAATGTGTCGTCAATAGCACTGTCAGAGCTGCCTGCTTTTTCTGTGGAACAGTCTGGAAGTGCGATGGAAGAAAGAATGGACACATCCCTCTTCCTTCTCCAGCCCTCATGGAACACAAAGTGAAGAGCTGCCTGCACATACCTGTTGGATTGCACTTGTATTTTCCATTTTTGATCACGCAGACTTCTTTAGAATCACAGCTATAGCTCTTACAGTTGATGACACCAGTGTTCTGACACTCGCATCTGCTGGTGCAGTGTGGAGTTATCCAGGTCTCCCCAGCCTGGACACAAGTTGTGTTAACAGTATGTTGCCAAGGTGCTCAGCTTTGCAATGCAATAGAAGTTCAATAGCAAAGGGTGTGGGGGCTGGCTAGGCGCAACCTGTCCAGTTGGCAATTTCACAACTGCTCAATCCACATGCAGTCTCACCAAGAGCCTGGGAGGGGGGATCCCAGTCTATTTATCTTAATGTCTTTGACATGAGAATTTGAACACAAACTAGGACTAGGACAGACTGCGTGAATAACTCTGATCAATTGCCTGGTTTTGAATATGCCTCAATTTTGGCCTGAGGTGCAAAGTACCAAGCTCCTGCACCTCCTAATAACTGACCCTGCAGCTTTTACTAATCAGATGAAAGTTATTTAAGAGGTAGGTAGATCCTGAAGATTTCTCTCTCTCTCTCTTTCAGATGGACAGGGGACCAACTTTCTACAAGTTTTGCAGCCAGAGATGTGCTCCACAGACAAACTACTTACACTGTAATAATTGTTGTCATCATCCCTGCAGCCACAATCGCTCAGAGGTACACAATTGCCGTTACTGAGCACGTAATTATTGTCACACTCACAGCCCTCTGTGCACTCTTCTGTCTTCTCACAAAGGGAAGAGGCAAAAATGTCATTGCATGTTGATGGACAGGCGGAGGCACAGTCTGTGTAATGGCTGTGGGTTGGACAGGCCAATGCTGTGTGGATGAAGAGAATAGAACCAGCGTTATTAAGTACATTTAGAAAGTGCACTCCAAACACATGTGCCTGCCTGAGAGCTACAACTTGGCCTACAGAATAGTGGTATAGAATTGCCTTTTAATAACTGCTTTTGATCATCAACCAGTTTTGATTTTTTATATTTTATTTTAAAAAACCCAACAAAAACAAAACAGAGAACCCTCTCTGGAGCTGCCAATTCGGTTCTAAGACACATATGCCTGAACTGGTGGCATCTGGCACTAGACCATTCAGATTCAATATTTCTGTTCAGCTGCAAATGCCTCTTCAGGCACTGCCAGAAATGAGAATCTTTAGGGCTAATTCCTTAGAATGTTCAACCCTCCAGTGATGTAAACCAAGTGTATATCTAGCTTAACCAGAGATACAAACACTTGCAAGAACAACAGATATGCGTTGTCAGACTGAAGATTCATCTAGCTCTGTACCCTATTTCTGCCAATGACTAGAGATGCATAAGGGGATCGTTCAAGAAACAGGGTAGCAGGACAAAGGGTTTGTTTGTTCATTACTTTGCTCCACTCGTGGCAAGAAGGCAACTAGGAATTTCTGATGGACCAATTCAACATTCATCTGGCTTTTTTTTAACCAGTTAATTGCTTCATCTTCCACAACATTATGTGATTGTTAATTCCACAATGTAATACTAAATTGTGAAAAAGCAACAAAAAGAAACCCACTGTATAATCCTTATTCATTTTTACATGGTTTGTTTGTAGCATTGTTGGATGGGTGGAGTTAGGCACAATAATTCGAAATTAAGCTGAGAATGTGGCCTTAATAAGCAGCTGGCCAAATTGCCAGTTTTCATTCAAAACACAGTGAGTGGGATTGAGCCCTGTATACTAACACAGTATCCCTCTTTGTTTTAGTCTTCTGGTTATATCATTTCTCCATTTTAGGCTCATTGCAATATCTCATGGCACTCATTTGGCTACTAAACCCATTCTAACTCCACATTACTATCCATAACTTGTCTAGTCCTGAGTTATCACTGGGTTTAGCGCAACCTCAACACAGTTCAGTGCAACAATGGAGTCATAAAATCATAATAATAGAATTGCATTTTGTGAGAATTTGTGTTTAATTTTCTTTTACATAACTTGTTCACCTAATACTGCTATTTGTTCTCATGTTATCGGCCATCCAAGTTTCATTTTTTTCATTTGCTTGTGCACTTACGACAGAATGTGCTATTCCTCCATTTAATTGTGATTCCATAATTCCCGCAGGTGTCCACGTAGACTTGAACTATGTCACAGAGAGTGGACTTCATGCCATCATACTGGCACATGTCATAGATGCAGATCTGTATGAAGTCTTCAGGCTTGACTAGATTATGACATGCTTTGAATTTGTCTGATTTTAGGACATTGCACTGGCTTTCAATGCCTGGTTTATTCTCAGCATTGCAAGGAGGAACATCATCTTCTCTCAAGTCTGAGAAACAACTGCATGAAAGCACAGACACAGCTGCAGTTAAGTTTCAAAGGCATATAGGAGATAGAGAATGAAACTGAAAGGTTTGTTTCTACTGAAAGGTATTAAACAAATAACACTAGAGACTACAGTCTTCTTTCTATGAGTGAAAGATTAGGCAGAAGCCGACCTGCCTAGCAATCACCATGCTGTCTGACCCTCATTACTCTCACTGAACTTAACCCTGACTAGAGGATTGACTTATCATCTTGACCTCAGACCTGTCTTGTCATTGCAAACTTGTGTGGTGATCTGGACTCTTGGCTGACCCTGAATTCCACCCTTTGGCCTGCCCTGCTTGCCTTGCTTGGGTAGTGTGGGATGGACCCTGGCTGCTGAGGCCACTGTTCTCTCAGCTGTGTTGTCACCCTTGGCTCCCTGTCCCTTAGGGAGCAGCTGGGTCTCACTGTTCCCCAACACCATCATCCTGCTCGAAGTGCTTTCAGTGTAAAATAGAGGCTATGCCATACTGAGAACTGCCCCAAAGCCGAATTCCCGAAGTGTGTATGTAGATCACTAGAATGGCTGTGGTTTCCCTCTGGCCTGTGCAGTGGTTCACGGTGGTGATGGCTCTGTTTTGAGCTTCAAATTCAAGAAGAGACAAGTCTCATATACACTGCTTATATGTTATGAAGTAGCAAACAGTCAAAACAATTGATACTCTTTCCCGGAGGAAGACGGAAGGTATAAAAAAAGTTATATTTACCCTGCATCACTGTCTTCCTCCACTTTCCAGCTGTTTCCAAACTCTGTGACACTGACAAGTGTACCACTGGGCGAGGACAGATCATCTTCACTATTATCATTGAAGTTACCACACATGCCATGTACCTGCAAATGAACAAGAAGCATATTCTAAGCACAATCTGTTCTACCTCAGCTTCCGTAATAACTTCTTATTCATTGCCTACGAAGTGATATGACAGTCACCACCACCAACCAATCTTGTACCAGGCATTTCAGACATGCTCACTGGTGTCTGACTGCACCCAGGGAGAAATAAAATAGAAACTGCAGTAAATCTGTTCTTCTCTAAGGCTTCAGTGCATTTAATTCTATAAGCTGGATGTATTCCCCTAGCCAGGTCATTTTCTCTAACTATCCCCTTGGAACACAAGGAAATTGCTGTGAAGAGAAAAAAATAGAAAGGAAATAAATGACATGTTACAATACAGCTACAAAGAAAGATGCAATAGCTAAACACAGGAATGAGAGAAATTAAAATTAAATGCACAAAGCAGTGATTTTGAAAGAGTGCCAGATGTTTACATACTAAATCTTACCTTTGAGAAATAAGACTGTGGGAGGGTGATTTCCAGATAGTGATTGCCATCATATTTCACTATCGCACCAAAGTCAGTTTCCACTACGATAAATCTGCCGGCGTTTCCAATGGACACGCCTTGCAACTGGTTCTGCACTGGAGTGTAGACTCTCTCGTTGTTCCACTAGAGAGACATGTCACTGGTCAGTATGAACATTTTTCCATTAAAGCTTTTCTGCTCACAGTCTATATTCCGTGCAATGCTGAAGATTTCTTTGTGACAGTTTCATCTCCTTTACACTTCCACCGTTGCATATTCCAACTATGGGTTGCAGGAATTAGCCTTTTAGCTGAGGAGAGCTGGGCGGGACTTGTAGCCTGTGCCTTTAACAGGGAGTGGGAAAGATCCCTGACAGTGAGAAAGCTCTTACCCACCCATAGGGTGGATGCGCTGCCTTCAGTACTGCTATGAATCCCTGTGCTATTCTAGACCAATACAGTATGACTTGCTTTTCCTCTGCTCTGGTTAGCTAGTTATAGGTGATTGGGTTGACAACATCTATTGAAGTGGGGACCCACATTCTTTAGTTTAGGCAACAGTTCTCCAGTTCGAAGACTCTGGGCTCCATCTCCAAGACAAGGCCAATAGAACAGTAAACCCAAACCACGAGCCTTGGGAACTAGTGAGAAATGATATTTCCCCATGATACCCAGTTGACGGAGGAGCCCACAAGTATTAAGCAAACGCGTACATATTCCTCAGGAAACATGAAGATCCTTTTTCCTACAGCTACTGTAGTGAGGTAATTTTAAGACACATCTTGCCAGAATAAAGAGCACTGCTACCTACCAGGATTCCTTGGCTTTTCTGAAGGGTGATCCGTACATCATACACATCTATGTAGACTTCTTTCAGGTATGTGGCCCCTCTTAGTCCTCTGTCTTCATTCTTGCCAAGAATGGTTATAGGAATGACACTGTTGGTGTTGATAACCTCAACCAAGGTGTAGGTGCAGGTACCCACAAAAGTGTACACCATTCCATCAAAAGTGAAATAATGGGGATCTCCTGCCACTTGACATGTTGCTTGGCCTGAAGGTGAAAAAATGGTCTAAGGACTTTGGACTGGATTTCACCATGGACTCAGCTGACCAAGGATGTTTGCATTAGTGCAGCAACCTAATCCTGATCATTATTGTGTGGGCAAACCTTCACAGAGGTATGTCAGGTTCATGCCAATGACATTTATTTGGAAATAAGAAATTTCCAGAAAGTGTCTCCTAAATTTCATTTAGAGATTATGAACAAACTGGCAACTTGGCAGCAAATGAACCTCTTTATACATTTCTATATGCTCTTGTGGCTATGATATATGGTAGTTGAGAGTAATACAGAACTTTTCTACTTAGCTATATAAAAATAAATAATTATATGTATAAATACAGGTTTAAATATAAAACTAAATAAATTTGCATCTATATACATAGATACTTAATGTACTTGCCGTCACCCAGACTCTCAGAAATACAGTTCTCAACTACTCCCAAATTTAGATCTTGCAGCACTGGTGATGTGGGACTTGACTTTGTATTATCAAGACAAAAAGAACCCATGTGACTTTGCAAGCTTTTAGGCAGAATCAGTTTTTGCTGGTATCCACTACAACAGAAAGGGATCTGTGCTCGCCAGACAGATCGTCATGTCTTTTCATCTCTTATGCTGGCAGCAGTCAGTTGGGACTTCTTTGCCATCACATATGAAAGATATTTATAATAAAGCTAGAAGGAGAAGAAGGATCTAATTATGGAATTGACATTGAGAACCATTTTCAGGCAGGGCTTACCATTGGAATGGCAGCCCAGCACACCATCCTGAATGCTGCATTCGTCTCGGACTCCACACTCCCAGGATGTGCATTCAATGGTGTGATTAGCTTTGCAGGTGCAGCGTTCAGTGCAGGGATAACCAGTGAACCAGCTTTCATCCAGCTGAGCAGAAAAAAAGAGTATACAAGTATATACTAAGAGATAAATTGGAAGATAATACCATAAGAGACAATCAAATTACTAGTATTTGAATGTGCATGGTATATGGTCATTTGGCCAATTGTAGCCACACAACTCACGGATCAGGAAGGCTGGCAAAGTGAGTCTACTTTGTTATTATTAATGGTATAAACAACAATTGTCTTAGTGTTATTAACATTTTTTCCTCTCATGGTGATAAAGAATGAGATCTCCTGTTCTTTCTTTTTCTTTTCTTTAAATATCTGAGGTAACTTGCCTGGTGGTATTGGTTTTTTTCATCGACACAACCACAGCTGCTTTCTGGCACACATTTGTCTCCACTCAAAACATAGCCTTCCTTACAGAAGCAACCTTCCACTGGTAAGGAACTGCAGGAATCAGGTGCTGAGATATTCAGACAGGTAGAGGGACACCTGGTACCACAGCTCTTGTAGATGCTGCCTCCAGAACAGGACATAGCTAGAAAGAAAAAGGAAAAATAAGATCACTCAAAAGGGCAAAATCATGATAGAAGTTTTCCTGATGCTTTTACTGTTTGCTCCTGAAAACACGGAAAAATTGGTGTTAGAAAGTCTGACACTGGGGAGGACTGTGTACAGAGGATTTTCTTGCAGTGTGAGATGGATGGCTTTTGATGGAGGTGGGTAAGACAGGTGGGCCACCCTGCACTTCACCTCACAAAGGAAGTCAAGCGTTGTAAGCTCACTTTGAGTGTAGGTCTGATGTGATCATACAGGACTAAGTGTGCTTGGTTCAGTAAATCTTTTACTTCAGGTTTAAAGACTTGAAGTTACTCCATTAAGGAAACAGAAGAATCTCATCATGTACCAGCTGATATGGTCCCATTATTGTAGTTATTATTTGAACATCTGCCATATATTTAAAAATAGAATTAAAAAGTCTTTCACTGAAACCCATTGAGGAAAATACACTATACTGTCACACCCCTCCTGCTCATGGTAGAATTTGGCTTCTATCACTCAGAGCATGCTCCCCAGGGAAGACATTATATTATACAGAAATCCCGAAGCATTTGTCCATTTCTGTCATCTAAAAAACCCATAAATACTGTTTCTGGCTAGATTCTGTGATAAATCACTACATATGACTCTCATTTCCTTCTGTCCTTACAGCAGGATCTCTTAGTCCTGTCAGGCAATTAGAGCCAACATCTCCAGCCATCTAGCCAGAGTACCTGCTCTTTGTCAGGTTCTTAGTTGAGTTTTTATTTGAGTTACTGATGGAGGGAGTACTTGAGAGTCAATTGTCTTAATGTGGTTGAGTCTTCTCTAGCACTATAATCAAGCCATGGATATTTAGGTCCTGGGCTATAGTGTCAGACTATGGAGTCTGGATGTCCATAGCTTTAATCTGATTTAGAGGGTTAGAATCTTGTTTCTTGCTCTGTCTTCTTTCTGTATATGAATTCTCTGTGCTCTGTCCTCCCAGGGCTGACTTACTGGGTGCTTTAAAGCCATTCTAAAGTCACAGTAATTCTTTTCCAAACTGAGCAGCTCCAAGAATCTCTCAATGGTTTTTATGGTTTAATTTCAATGCAAAGCTAATTGTTGATCACAGGAAAGAAAAAACACCAAAAACCAAGGTTCAAATCTGCAGAAGATAATAGAGTGGTTGCGGAAGGTGATGCAGTGGTAACTGGTCTAATCAAAATTAGTGTAAAAAAACAAAAAACATGGAGGAGAATTATGGTTTATTTCAGTGTGTTTGACCTTTAAAGCACTTTTTTTTTTTTTCTGCAGGTGTGAACTTTGTGGATATAAAGGTCCTTTAGAAGATGCCTGGCAAGCAGAAAACTGCCCAGTGCTGCATAAAATTGGCACCAGTGGAACCCCTGGAAAGCTTTATTCTAAGAAATATGAGTTCATTATATAAAATTTCCCATAAGGTCTTTCTGAAGGCAATTAATCGGGAGATAGGTGAGAATAGTTGATTTCTTTGCTTTATGGAGAAATACTTGTAAACTTCCTAGAAACAACGGTTTCTCAAGGTCTCTTATTAAACTGGTTTTCTAACCAAAAACCATCAATAAACATTTGTGTATGGAGGACTACCAGCTCCACTTACACTGAGGATGGTAGATTTTCAGTGGAGCAAAGCAACAGTTATTTCCCAATGCAGAAGCTCACATAAGACACGTGCATACTTTTGAAGTTTAAATCCTGAACAGACATTTATCAGTCACAACACTCACGGCAGAGAGTAGTATTCCTCCACTCTATGCATATCCCAGCATTGATACACGACTCAGCGTAGGCCTGCAGTTCATAGCATAAGGACGTTGCCTGTCCATCAGTGTAACACATGTCGTAAACACAGTTTTCAAAGAAATTCTCCGGAGGCACTTTGGTATGACAATCCTTGAAGACTCCTATGTAAATCAAGAAAGATAGATAGAAGGATAGAAAAAAAATTGGGAATTATAAGGTAAGCACCACCATCTATTTTCTGTCATGGCAAAAGTATTGGGAGTGCTCCAGGCTAACTTTGTTTCGTAAGTTAAACCAAGACTTGAAATGGAGCACGCACAATGAAATTTGCGCTCTGGATCAGGCTTTCTTCTTTTTGCATGATAGATACAACGTAGCTTACATAAATTAAATGTTGTTGGGTAGGCAAGCCACTAATTCTAGACAACTGCAGGGGCTCTCCAAAGCAGGAACACCTACAGAATTTCAGGTAAAATATCTGTAATTCACGCAATGACAGTGCCCTCTGAACTACTTCTTTAGCAAGCAGAGTGCAAGTCACTGAGTACAAGTCACTATAAAGCAAAGAGCAGCTATGGCTCCCTGTGTGCATTCTCAGATAATCTTCATGGACACATTGGCACTGTCTGAATGGTTGATGTACCTTGACCGAGAACCTATGAGTTTTAAGTTGGCCATTCACACTGGTGGTTTTATATGCTTCCAGTGTGAGCTCAGAACAACAGACTACAGAGAGGAGACAATACCAGCTATAAAGTACTCCATGACATGGCTCACAGAGAGCTACCAACAAACTACCTGTTGGGTCTGTGATCATGCCACATGCTGTGTTCTTCTTTGCTTCACTCTCCAGTGCAGGATCACATTGCTCTTCTGTCCCACTGGAGCATCTGGGGAAAGCAAGCAAAATCAAGTGTGTGTTTCACATCTCTTACTATCAGATTGTCAGTGCAAGGTTGACACATGACAACCCTGCACAACACACTGTATTTTATTATAGTCACAAGACTTTATCCAGCTTCTTTGAAAAACTGATGTCAGTCCTGTCACTGAATGGAGTCCCTTTTTGAGGTATTTTGGGCTATTCAAAGGCTTATTCTTAGCTGAAAAAAGACATGTGGGATCCAATCAGTTATGGTTTCCAGTCAGGGAACTTGACTGAAGTCCCATCCCCCCTCACACTCAGCAGATGGTTCCTGCTTTGGAAAATAAGACTTAAAGGACACAAGCCCTCTTCTCGTTCTCTGTTTAGCGTAAAGGGGCAGTTCCCTACTTCTAACAGGCAGTCAAAAGATGTAAAATGGTGCTGGATGACAAAGCCAGTGAGTGGATGGATGTTTGATTTTATAGAGATTGATTAGTAAATGCTAGTGATTAAATTAATATACATACATGGTGTTATTCTCAGGCACAAGCCAGCTTTCTCCAAGGTCATTGGAATCACTTGCAATGTCACCATTGGGCTTTATGTTGTCATCATTTAGATCACCATTATAATTACCTGTGAGAGTAAAAAGAGATTTATTTGACACTTGAAGTTCACACCTGTAGAACAAACTTTCAGGCTGTGAAATAAACTACAATGAACTAAAGACAATATATATGCAACTTCAGTGTGTACTGGGCAAAATAAGAAGAGCTCATTTGTGTTTTAGGCTTTGACCACTGACAAGCTGCTGTTCAGAGACTTGTGGGCTTGAAGCAAGAAGCCTGTAAGTTATTATGTAACTAGATCACATTGCATAGAAGAAGGAATTGCTTAGCTAAAAAAATCCAACTCATTTCCTTGGATCCTACCTGTAGAAATTTGGACTAAAAACCAAATGGTGTTATTTACATCATTATATCTTTACGTAGAGTTCCTGAATTGAAAATGTGAAAAACCCATGGGGAGATAATTGAACTAGGAAATCTCAGATGATCCAAAGCAAAAAATAATCAGAAACTCACAAGACAAGATACACCTCTAATTTCTACAGTCTCACTGCCATCCTGAAGTACATTTCATATAATCACCTGGTTTTCAGAATGTTGTTCCAACTAAACCTGCTCAGGTTCAGGCATTAGCAACATTGGTTGAAAAACTACTGGTCACTATTAATTTCAGCAAGCTCCTAATTAGCTACTTAAGCCACCTGTGACTCTACTTTGCTATCCTATTGCAACAGAATGTCTTACAGAACATAGTAGAATGTGCCTTTTGTGTCTGATCTTCCAAATAGGTGTCTAAAAGGCCTCTATGTTTTGTACGATATGCAACACTTAATATTTTGTGGTATTTGAATTTTGGAAATAAAGTATGAATTTTCTTTCTTATTCATCAAGTCTACCCATTCAGGATTATCCATATTGGATGCTTGTCATTGCTTTGCTTTAATGTAGACAGTGCCTATCTTAGCTGGAACAAAAAGTAGTTAAAAATAAGCCTTAGTAGTCTAATTTTTCTTTCTTTTCTTTCAGATTTTCCTTTAATTTCTTTTTTTCTTCCCCCCCCTTTGATGATATAAACATGATCATGCTAGTTGTATAAATACCTTCTAAAACAGCAGCAGGAAAGTTTGACAATGTTGGCACTAAGCTATTCTGAAGATTGCTCTCTGCTGTGGAAACAGCCTCAAGTTTTTATGATTCACGAAATTAAAAGGTATAGCTTTCCTCACACACCACAAAAGACAAATACATCAGAAAGTGAATAACAGAAAAATATATTTGTAGAATTCTTGAGTAGGTGCAGGCAAATCATAATTTTTTTCTGAATTTAAAATGCAGAATTGAAGTGAGCTTTTTACTTGGCTGAAGATGTTTTTTGTAGTTGTATCTCACAACATTCCAAATGGATAGCATGCTACCGGGAATTTTGTAAGTAACAGTTCTTAGAAATGGAAAAATTCTAGCAAGTTTTCTTCACGGCTGTAAGTTCTAGTCGATTTGACAAGGACTAGTTGCGTGTAAAATAAATATGACATGCTAAGAAAAAAAGTTTAAGTGATTACCATCCTCCACAGTTCACTAAAAAGTGACTAAGCCTATAACCCTATGACTTACCACAAAGGCCACAGAGCAGACCCCTGTAATTAGAGGGCACAGAGACTTCTGCATAGTGATTTCCATCGTATCTCACCCACAGTCCAAAGTCAGTTTCCAAGAGGACATATCCACCACTGCTTTGAATGCTGATCTTCTTTTCAATAAATACAGGCAGGTTCATTCTGCTTCCATTGACCTATGCAGAAAGTTGTAAAAGTTAGTGCATTACTGCTGGGACTCCTGCAGCTACCAGCAGCTGGAATAGATTAGTGAAAGATATGATCCTGTGCACAATGGAACTGGAAGGAATTAAAGAACACTTCATCTGAGCAAATTTGTTGGACATCTCATTAAAAGACATACATTTAATTGATAAAAAGATAAAGTTTACTATGAACTCTACAGTCAGAGAAAATACTTCAGCATCTGCATGTCAGTTTAAAAATATATGTCTTTTAAACAAGTATTTTCTTACATTCACTTTCTTGTTTTTCAGCAAAGAAATCTGGTTGCCATAGACTTCCACTTGCACAGACTTCACATAAGAGACTTTGGTGTTGGCTCCTCTGTGCTCATTCGTTGTGGATACATCAAAATATGGAAGTGTCTCAGAGATGTTGCACACTTTGGAGAGGGTGTAAGTGCAATTTCCCATGAAATTATGAACTCTCTGGTCATAAGTGTTATAATGTGGATCCCCAGAGGCACTGCAGAAAGCACGGTCTGGGAAGAAAGACAGAGAGAATAATTCCCGCTGAATCTTTACCAGACTTCTGCAGTTGCATTGTTCCTGCTTTGTTTGTTCTACTTTGTCATTGCTGCTCAGATATAACAGGGATGGCATCAGTCAGAATATTCCAAAGTCCAGCCCAGCCTCCTGTCTTTGGACCCATAAAAATCTGTACTCTTTTGTATCAGAAATCAATGCTAGAGGTTGAGGAAGAAATATAAGCAAAAAGCTTTGATATTAAAAAAAGCTTTGTTATGAAGACATTATTGTATAAAATGGAGCTGTGAGATTTTAGTGTCCAAGTCTGAAAGACTATTTCTGACTAAATAGAAAGAATCTACTCAAAAAACTTTACAGGGTTGGTTAGCCAGAATAGACCACCGCAGTACCAGCTGTCTAGGGTTCTGTACTCACATCAGTTACGGAATCTTATTGAACACTGCGTACACAAGATGTACACATTTTCAGAAAATATCAAGGTTAAATATCCAGTAATAATATGTACAAATGGAGGTACACAGGATGTGTCCATTTGTGTGTGTGAGCTGGGTAAGGTTTTGAGTGCTAATAAGAAATTCCCATTTTCAGCAAGAAAAATCTCTCCATCAGATCTTAGCAGAGTTGAGCTTGCAGGTGTTTTATGGTGTTAATCAACAACAACAAAAAATAATGAAAAAAGGTTCTTACATCTACTCTGCTTTTCAATGGCATGTTACAAAAATAGCTACAATTATGGTTACATCTACACATGAACCTTAACTGCTTACACACAAAATATTAAAACTCTAAGAACTACATACATAAAAATTATCAGAAAAAGCAAGAAGACATTCACACTCACTAGGTGAGCTAACGCTCTCTTGTACTTTACATGCTGAGACATGTAGAAGACTAAGTGCTTAAAACTGGAGAAAAAAAGCAGTTAAAACATACCTGAACTGACATTTTAGTGTATTTCCTGAGTACTAAAATAACAATAACCAAAATGACTCAGTCTTTTCCAGGACCATATCATTGGATTATATACAAAACAAAAACAGTATTTTACAGCTAAATAGAATTTCAAAACAGTAATAACAATAACAGCTGAAGAACAGATGAAAACACGCGGTAGAAAAGGGTAATTTAAAAATGTATCGACATTGCAATAAAGGGCATGTCAGATAATTGCCAGGCAGCTGGTCTAATATTATTAAAATCCCAACACTGTGGCAAAATGACCCAGGGCAGGACCTGAATAACCTGAAAGTGTCTCAGCACTGCAGGACTGTCCCACTAATATCACAAGATAAGCAAGAACAAGTTCTGACTCTCCGGTATAAAAAATCTGTCACTTGGTTGTTGGACCTGCATAAAGAAAATGGAGCAGTTATGACAGGCAGTAAGAGATGGACATGGGAAAAACCAGTACCTGAGCTTGGTGTCGGTCTTGGTGTGTGTGGAGGCCGTGTTGTGGTGGTTGGCAAGGTGGTCCCAGGTTCTGTGGTTGATGGACCTAGCAGAAGAGAGAGTTAGAGGAGACCTGCACCAGCATTGGAGTTTTTTGCGGGTAGCTATCCCACTCTTCCCAAACACCCTAACACCATGACCAGAGAGGCCCAGGGCAGGGATTGCACAGTGACTCCTCAGCAACAACTGCAGGACTCAAGTGCTCTTCCACCAGCATAGCTGGAGGATAGAAGGAGAAGCACAGCCCCTTCAGTATGGACACTCCATTCCATGGTCGTGTGCCTTGGAGGAAGTGAAACAAACAGTTCTCAGAAGCAGTAGAAGATGGGCACGGAGCATGAGAGTACCTGAGCTCGGTGTGGCTCTTGGTGGTGATGTTGTGTGTGGAGGCTGCGTTGTAGAGCCTGGCGAGGGGATCGTGGGTTTTGATGTTGTTGGACCTAGCAGAAGAGAGAATTGGAGGAGATCTGCAGCAACATGGGAGTTTTGTTGCAGGCAACTGGTCCACCCTTCCCAAACAATCCAACTTTGTGACCAGAGAGACCCAGGAAGGGCATTGCACAGTGACTCCTCAGCAAAGACTCCCGCACTTAAGTGCTCTTGCACCAGCGTTGTCGGGAGATGGAAGGAGACACGCAGCTCCTCCACTAGAGTAACTCCATCCCTTGTCCATGAGCATTGAAGAAAGCTAACTGAACTGTTGCGAGAAGCAGTTGAAGACGGCGGTGGAACAGGAGAGTACCTGAGCTTGGTGTGGGTCTTGGAGTACGTGTAGGCTGCGTTGTGGTGGATGGCAAGGTGGTCCCAGGTTCTGTGGTTGATGGACCTAGCAGAAGAGAGAGTTAGAGGAGACCTGTGCTAACACGGGCGTTTTGCTGCAGGCAGTTGGTCCGCCCTTCCCAAACCCAAACCCCCCAACAGCGTGATGAGAGATGCTCAGAACTGAATTGCGGAATGTCATCTCAGAAAGAGCCCTGCCACTCAAGGGCTCTGCCACCAGCACACCTGGGTGACAAAAGCAGATTAGGCACTTCAGTACCTAGGCTCAGTGTCTTGGCTCTGGGCCTTGTAATATATGAACTAAATAGCGGCTGCAAGCAGTGCCAGCAGTCCAGTGTCCCACAAGAAAGCCCTCTTGGGCACAGGCTGCGTCGCTGGCCTACACGGCACTGCAACGACAACCTGTGCTCCTGCCTGTAGCAGNGCCTGCCACCTCAGCTGCTGACATCTCTCCAGCTGCCCTTCCCCAAGCCCAGCCTTGTACCTTCACACGATCCCTGTTCAATGGACAGATCATCCAATGCTACGTTGCTCCAGACATTTTCACCCCATTCTCCTTCCAGGACAATCTAAGGGAAGGGATGGTTCCCAGCATTAGCTCCGGCCACACGTGTGAAGTGCCGTTAGAAAGCACGGTTCATCTCAGATGGCAGTGAGAGCCTGTGTCCTCACCTGCATGTTTCCTGTGCTGTGCAGCGTGATCTCTCCCAAGTTCCATCTGTCCCCAAGGTTCCCAACGCTGCTCCAGACCAGCACTAGCTCTTCACCCTTAGCCAGGTACACCCGCAGGGCCATTGTTTCAGCCGCTCCGTACATGTGATACCAGAAGCGGAAGCAGTGCAGTCCTTCTGAAGTGCACACCGGACTGACCAGATGAGCCACAAAGCCGGGAAGGGCATTGCTCCCTTCCAGGTAGATGTAGTAGCCGTCTGAAACAAAGGGTGAGCCACGCCATCAGACACCATCGAATCTAGACAAAGCAGCCAGGGACAACCCAAGCACCGTCCTGGGAGCATGCCGTGCTGCAGTTCAAGGCAGGCAAAAGGAGGGAAGAGCAAACACAGGTCCTTCCCTAGCCACAACCCTCCCCAGCCCCGAGTCCACCTACGAACCATGCTTTCTGGGCCATGGCAGCTGTGTGGCTTGGACTGGGCAATGGCGTCACGTCCAAAGCATGGCCACAATCATTGCATGGCTCGGCAGCTTTGGGGCCCACTTATCATTGGCTTCTGGAGGAGCCAGTGCCTCCTAAAAGAGAGACCCCATTCCGGCTCCCCCGAGATAGGTGCGTCATCAAGCTTTTGCATTACTTTGTGCCTTGCATGGCAGGACCTTGCCTCCGCTGGGGGTACCACCGACTGATTCCCAGGGCTGGAAAGCTTCCTAAAGGAAAGCTCTAGCTGTGGGGGAGACTGCCACAAACGGCTCTGGATCAAGGCCAGGAAACACGTGGCCTGTATTTGCTGTTAGAAGAGGTTTGTTGCCCTCTTCCCAGGGACACCCCTCTGCTTGAAGAACGGCTGTGTAGTGACTGCTGTTCCTACCTCCTGTTGTGTGGTCAGAGGAAGGGCCAGTGTTTTGCGTGGGCGTTGGACCCTTGTGCCTTATCCAGTCAATGCTGCTGTAATCTGCCTGGACCCACTCACAGAAGTCATCGTCGAATGTGCAGTTGAAATTGCAGTCTTTTGTGGGAGCTGGATATGGTGCAGAAAGGAAAGTAGAGTTTCTAGAGTGAGGGTGTTGTCACCTTTCCCCCGTGCCCCACAGGGCACGCCCGCATCCCTGGCATGCTCATGGCCAGGTGAGGATGGCAAACCAAGTGGAAGCGCACGAGACGAGTGCCTAGCACACCAGTAAAAGAGACGGATGGGAGACAACAGTACCTGTGCTTGTCCCAGGTGCTGGTGACGTTGTTGTATGCGGAGGCTGCGTTGTGGTGTTTGGCAAGACAGGCCCAGGTTCTGTGGTCAATGGACGTAGCAGAAGAGAAAGTTAGAGGAGATCTGTGTTAACATGGGAGTTTTGTTGCGGGCAACTGGTCCACCCTTCCTGAACAACCCATCGTCGTGACCAGAGAGGCCCACGCAGGGCATTGCACAGTGTCTCTACAGCAGAGACTCAAGCACTGAAGTGCTCTTGCACCAGCATTGTTGGGAGACAGAAGGAGACACGCAGCTCCTCCACTACAGCAATTCCATCCCTTGACCATCAGCATCAAAGAAATGTAACAGAACAGTTGCCAGAAGCAGTAGAAGATGGGGATGGAGCACGAGAGTACCTGAGCTTGGTGTAGGTCTTGGTGTGTGTGGAGGCCGTGTTGTGGTGGTTGGCAAGGTGGTCCCAGGTTCTGTGGTTGATGGACCTAGCAGAAGAGAGAGTTAGAGGAGACCTGCACCAGCATTGGAGTTTTTTGCGGGTAGCT
>Ga0065711_1003984_pt1 | contig 28206 bp, 24 predicted proteins | sample Hoacrofraction12_FD_59098 | JGI IMG/M metagenome (GOLD analysis project Ga0065711, IMG submission 59098) | Hoatzin crop microbial communities from Cojedes, Venezuela - Epithelial fraction 12 v2 (version 2) | ecosystem: Host-associated > Birds > Digestive system > Esophagus > Crop | place... | reverse complement strand
TCGGCAGCCGGCGGTTCTCTCCTCGTTTTTCTTTTTCCTTTTCTCTTTATCAGCCGTTGGCTCCTCACCGCTTTCGGCTGCCCGGAGCCTCCGGGCCCGCCGGTACCGTGAGCCCAGCGACCGGGCGGAGGGCTCGCTTCTCTGTGCCCCGATTCCCCAGCCCCTCGGTTTGCCAGCCCCCCGGGGTCTCTGCCCCGTCCCGGAGCCGCGCACACCTCTAGCGAGAGGGCCAGCTTCGCCCCGTCAGCTCTTCGCTGGGAGTAATACGCTTAATTAATTCATTCGCTTTCTCAGAGTCCTTCCAAGTGCTCGGTGTTACTATTTTTCAATAACTTTTGCTTATTAATAGAGCAGCTGGTAGCCCGAGCTCTAGTGAAGTGCCTGGCGAAGGGTTCTATCGTAAAATACTGGTTTCTAAGTTTATAGTTTCTAATTTGGCTGTGAAAGTGTGATTCTGGATGGAAATTGGCACTCCAGTGCTCAGCTGGGGAGTAAACTTTGTATAATAAAAACCTTGGTTTACTGGGTTTGCTGTTTTAGGTTAAAAGAGAATTAACAAAGTTTTTACCAGTTTGGGAAGATTTAGAGAAGTCCCATACTTTTTAAAAAATTTAAATATTAAGATTTCGGCAAGGGCTCTGCTTTTTTTTGTGTGTGGTTTAATGAGCTGTTATTTTAAGAGCAAAACCCGATCTTCGTCCCTGCGCTGCAGGACACCGGGGTTGCTCTCGCAGGAGCGCCAGCGCTAGAACTCACACAACCGTTGGTGGCAGGTCTGAGCAGAGGGTGCTGACGGGGTCCTGACTGCTTTTTAGCTGTAAAGAAAAGTTTAGGAGGCAGCCTATTCTGGTTTGCTAAGAGACCAGACAAAATTTATCGAATCTGCATGCATCCATTTGTAATCCAGGTAATTTTCACGTACTTTAATGTACTTTTTCATCCTGTCAGCCTTGCAGTGGTTACGCAGCCTGGGAAGAGTGATCAGAACAGCAGACGAGGAAGTCTTAGAACAAAACAAGCAGGAGCTGGGTGGTTACATGCTAGTCCCTGACTGCTAGATGACTAGTCCCTGTCCGGGGACGTGAAGGCGAGAATTAGTCTCGCTGCAGAGCTCCTGGGCAGGCTTGGATGTTCCAGCAAGGAGCCACTACCTAAAGCTCATCAGATCATGCGGATGTGCGAGCTTCCCCTCCCTTGCGTGATGAAACCAGAGCTGATACGGATGGAGACTGCTGGCTGTCCAGAGTCCGAGTTCTCCTGTTTGAGCAACCGCCCGTAGCTTCTCTTCGAAGGAGCTGAGCAGTGCTCGTGGTCCCTTTTTGCGAATAAATCGACCTTAACGTTCCGACGTCACAGCTTTGTACGGACTGCATAGCGTGGTTTTATAGTTCGCTGTTAGGAAAGGTGAGCCTTGATTTTTTTGGTGTCTTTACTGCAGGCTGCTTTGTATTCACTCTTAAAATGTCGCCAGCCCCTGGGCAAAGGTCAGGAGTCCTTAACCGATGTCCCCACATCCTAGGCCGCGGTTGCCCGCTGCCTTCTGACCTGTCCGCTCACCTTTTCTGTGTCCAGTGGGCAGCCGCAGAGTGAGGGCTGAGTGCCCTCGAATCCTGTGGGTAGGAGACTGTTCTGCAAAGGGATCCTCGCTGTGGAAAGGTAAATTAGATTGGGTGTTCTTAGAGCAGGTCACGAAGCTTTGTAACCAAGAGACCTTTTCAGAGGGAGAGAGATCTCCGCGGATTTTTATGTTTAAATTCAATTGAAATTTTACACTGACAACGATCGTCTTATTTCACTGCTGAGGGCTGTCCAGCAGGCGTAGAGGACTTTTTCCTGGAATAAATGTGTTTTAATGACTAGTCCAGTTTTGTTCAAGGATGATTCACAACCATAAACTGCACAAGTTTTTCTAGTCACGGGTGCTAGACAGGTCCCAAAAAATCCATGCAATTTCAAAGACAAGGTCTTCAGTTTCACCGGATAACATTGTGGATTGAGAACCTTCGGCAGGCACTTCAGGATTTACAAGTGCACACAAGGATGCTGAAAAGAAGATCAGAGTTAAATGCCTGGACCTTTCCCCTCTGAAGAAAAGCAAAGCATAAGTCTTTGCTGTTTGCCTTCTGATTATGATTTTCTAACTGACTACAAACAAATAGGGAATGGAGGCCTGTAGCGAAAATAAATTCTGTATCTTTCTGGACATAAATTCATGGCCTTTACTTCTTTATGGACAGTGTCTTGCTTCTCTGTAAGAATGGCCGATTTCTGGGTTCTATTTGGCTGGGAGAAATTGAAATGTCTCTTCTTTAATACGAAGTCACTCAGGAAAGTTCAAAGCTAATGGTCATGAGCCAGTTCGAGTCATCAGATGAGTTAAACATAGAGGGTGCGTACACCTGCACCCCACACCTACATTAGTTCCTGCACCTGCATTTTAGCTCAGATCAACAGTGCCACAGCTTTCCAAGCAGACCTCGTTGCTGTGCTCACTCACCACGCTTTGGTTTCCACTGAGCAGCGATTTCAGACGAGACTAAACTGGAAGATGCTCCGCAGCCGCTAATGGGAGTGTGGTCTCCAAAGAGTCTAGCTCAGCCTAGATCAACCCTGACAGCGTAAAACGGACGATATTTAGTGTTCTTGATTCAGACAGCTGACAATTCCACTTTTTGTATCCACTTCTTTTAGGTGCTTTGGGATGAGCTTTCCTCCCTGAGAGCAGAAAAGGCACTTCTGCGTCTCTGTGAGTGTTCTGCTGGGAAAGGAGCCCCTCCGCTGTGTGGGTGCTCTGTGAGCATCTTCTGGCACAGGCAGTCGAAAGGCTGGGACCGGGGAGTTCGTGGTTGCCTGGCCCCCATCCTTACCACAGCTTTTGGGATTCTGCTGAGCTTTGCATTATCCTCACAACAGACTTCTCGTTTTCCACAGCAAGATACATAATGGCTTCCCTTGGCATGGACATCGAAGAGAAATGCTCCTCATTTTCTGAAGTTGGTTGAATAGTTAAATCTTACTGCGATAAACATTGGCTAGATTGTTTTTTTCACTTAGGTGTATAGTTTCAGTAATAATAGTTATTAGACAACCTTTTTTCATGCACAAAATTAGCTTTTTTCTCTTTTTTAAAAAGTAATCTATTATTTTGAATAAGTTGCCCTTATGAACGTCTGACAGGTATGTATTTTCATCTCATAATAAGCAAACGGACTAACAATAATCATTATAACTATGCAACACTGAGCTCTCTTACTTCTTCAACGTCATAAAGTCTTCTCATGGAGTATTTTGTCCAGTACTGGACTTCAAGAAAGTTGCAGATTCATCGGACAGAACGCAGCAAGACTGATCAGAGGTCTGAAAAATATGAATTACACAAGATAAGATTGAGAGCGGTGTTGTTACCTAATCTGGAGAGGAGAAGACTTAGCAGACAAAATGGTCTGTAAGGGTATAAAAAAGTAAATGCAAAGACAAGGGGATTAAACTGTGTTTGTGGGGACAGATGAGAGCTAATGAGTTTAAGATGCGAATTCAACTTAAATGCTGGAAAATACAAGCTGTGAGCAGTGAGGGTGGATACACAGAGCCTCCCCTTGCCTAGGAGGCTGTGGGAGCACTGAGGGATGTTAGGAACAGGTGACACTGATTTGGCAAGAGTGGCAAAGCCCTAGGACAGCAGTTTTCTTCTGCCTGGCTCTGTATGGGTCTATGACACGGGAAGAATCAACTGTAACTTAGTTCTTCATGCGGTCCTTTCTGCTCCTCAGAGCCCAGACGTCCTGCCGGCTCACAGCCCGTGTCTTCGCTGTTCTTCTCCTACCTACGCATGTGACCCGCACCACTGCCATCACCCTGCCCCGTCGCCGAGACACTCGTACGTGAGCACATCTTCCATTGACATGCTGAAGAGATTTTCTTTTTTCCTGTCTGGTTTAGTTGGCACTGGCCTCCCCTTTCTTCTTCTCGGCACAATTTTATCACTGTCTGTGAGAAGTCCTGTTCCTGACGTGGCTTTGCTATTTTTTTCCCCACTTTATCACCTTTCTATTTTGTTTCAAATCTCTGCTGAGAACACATTTGCTGCATTATTTCTACCTGAGTTTCTCTTCCGACTGCATTCCCTAGATCTATATTTAGAATATTTAATTGTGTAAATTACTGTATTATCATTTATATGAAAATTTTGAAGTCATTTGAATTGCATTATGCTACGCAGCATGAAAAAAAGAAGGGTCATCATTGTTCAATAGCATTGGCAAAAAATGGTGCGCCAAATCACAGACAAATCTGGCCTTTGGTGTATAAAATTGGTTTAGGGCATCTTTGCCTGTACTATGCAGGGAAGTTGATAACCTTTTGCAGACTTTTTATTTTCTTCCGTGATATTCTCCTGTGTAAGGATGCTTATCATCAGTGATGTAAAAGTTAAAGGCATTTTTCATTAGTGTTTCATATTGAAAATCTGACTTTTATTACTGATTCTATAGAAAGAATAAGAGAGCAGAACATGCATTAAGCAATAGATCTATAAAAAAGCAAGAAGTTTTGCAGTGTTCTTGGAGACAACTTTTTGTTTCGTGGGAAAAACAAAATCACAATTTCCGGAAGGAGTGCTTTCGGTTTTCGGTTCTCTCATCGCCTTTTTCTTACATTTTATCAGATGTTGTTCACAGAGCACAAAGAAGGTCATGCCAAGAATACTCGTTTGCCCAGAAAGTAAACAATTCAGTCTTGAACCTTCTAAAGGACCTAAAGAGAATGAAGTACAGATCTTTCAAAATATGAGGGTGCCTAATTTCCGTTGATTTTAATTCCCTCAAGGAGATTCAATGGGATTTTATGCCCTAAATTCCTTGAAAATATCTGTATACTCTGAATGGAATCGGCTCAAAGCACATTTATGCTTTATGATAGAAACAGATTGTTGCATTGTTTCTTGTTCACCCCCTCCAGTGTTTTAATGCTTCAGCTGTTTTCCAAGTAGGATGTTTAAACAATGGTTATAACAAAGACTATATAAAGTTCAGTTTTTTTGATTTATCTGGGTCTATACTCCATTTTGCAAATGGAGCCCAGTCCTGCTGGGCTAGGAGTTACCTGAACAAGTTTCCAGGAGGTAAGCTAACATGTGAACATGCCCATGTAGCTCCTCGCCGATTAGTGCCTACGTGTGTGGTAAACTTGGGATAAAGGAAGGAAAATAGCTCAAAATTATCCTTCAGAGGAAATAAGGACAAAGCACCTCACACGCACTGCAAGTTAAGCATACGGGGGTGATCGGCAGTTACAGTGGTGTCGACGATGTACTATGAATTTATGGTCTGGCTTACCCCACAGGGACTTGCCTTTGTGCACAGAGCCTTTGCGTAACAGAAAGCAGCTGGAGATTATGCTAAAATGAGAACTTGCGGATGGCCTAGCCGTGGTCTTGTGCTGAGCTGTCAGGAGTGCCATATCTTTTCTTTTTCGCAACACACAGAAAGACAAGAAGCACGTCTTAGCCACGAGATAGGCTGCCTCTGCTTTTCACCCAAAGAACTTCTTTAAGCGTGTGTTAAGTGCCCTTCTCTGTGAAAAGTAGTTTAACAAGGTTGTTAAATGCCAGAGAAGAATGGAATTAATGAGTAATCTCCTCTATTGCTATAATCCTATAAAAATGCTGCAAGTATAGCTCTCAGATGTGCTAATACGAAGCAATAGCAGTACCTGTGTTTGACCAGTGAAACACCACGTGATTTCACTTGCTTCGTTTGAAGCAGTGGCCCTGTTCAAAACAGCAATAGAACCGTCCGCTTTCAGTGGAGCCAGGTTTTAAAACAGAGTTCATGGAAACACAAACACGAGATGTGACCCCAGCCTACGACTAAAATGAATGGAAGTGTTCCTGTTGCCTCAGGGAAAATGTGAAACTGGTGTCCTTTTCTTCTCCTGGTCGTTGCATGGACAGGTAAAGTGGAAAGCCCCTACGTACAATCCACGTCAGCATTAGTGCTGGGATTTTCGGCAACAGGATCATTACGAGTTCTTTTTCCAGATTTTACGTGTACGATAGGTAGGTAGAAAATAAAAAATAGCTGGCTTGTTTGCTGTAAAAAAACAGTGATCTTGGACATACCAAACATGGAAAGCATGGTTTATTCTCTAAAGACTTCACTCCAAGCCTGCTGAAACTCACGGGCCCTCCCCAGCTGCCTCCCGGGTGCACTGGAGGCAGGCAGGGAGTGGAACTGGCCAAAGCAACTCTTCTGCGACTCCGCTGTGGAGGCCGGGTAAAGGGCCAGTTCACGAAGCCACTTCGCTGCCGGTCACCTGTCCTCTGCTTTCCTCTCTCCCTCTTTAGTGGCGTGACTGGTTATTTTTAGGAGTCCGTTGAGCTTTCAGTTCCTACCGTTGCTGGAAAGACTGCAGGTACATAACCCTCTTCCGTCAGAAGAACGGATCCCTTTCTCTTTGCCTGCCGTACGCGTTGGAGCGATCCCTTCAAACACAGCCTCGCTTATGAATGTTTTGATTTTCTGAGAGGCAGAGATGGGTTGAACAGGAGAGTTTTACCTCAAAGTGTAGGTGCAATTAGTTTATTTTGGCTCACAGCACAGAGAGTTTAAGACAAAACAATAAATTAAAACCGGCAGGATTCCTTCAGGCACTCTGACGTTTTTCTTCTTTTTTTTTTTCCTTTTTCTTTTTGTGTTTAACAGGAGGTGGCGGTTGTAACATTTGCAAAATAATAAGCAGAATAACTTGACATTGTGATATGATTACTTATGTAAGTGCTTAGACATACAAATACCTAAACACTAATGTCATTATTGAGAGTCATGGCAGTTATTCCAGCCAAGTTAATAAAAGATCATTACTGTAACTATCTACACAGGACTGAACACGATGGGGAATCCGGGACATGAGAAGTCTAACAATACAAAATGCACTGAAACTTTGTTCTTTGTATATTTGTGCACATGTGATTATTCTAACAAAAAAATCAGAAATAATTCAGTGGGTACCTGATCTGTGGGAGCATTTAGAGATAAAATTATGGAAGACAATTTTGCTTCTCTTCTCTCCGTATTTTTTTCCCCCTGTTTTCTCTGTGGAGGAAGCTAAGCACAGTTAATGTAAGCATGGTGTCTCTGTAGTTTACATGCTCCTGGATCTTAACATAGAGATGTAAATAGCTGGGTGTGAACTTGCCAGGTATTATATTCAGCTGACACAAACAACCCAACCAGATAGTTCTGTGTAGATAACGAACTCATTTCTGCATCGGTTGGGAAGCAGGGCTCAAGTGATTGTTGTTCTTTAATGATTATTTATTTAAATTGGTCTAATTCAAATATGGAGCTGGACCCAGGCTATGGCTGGCTGGACAAACTTCACAGGTTGGACGCAGGAATTCATCCTCGTTCCTCACCTCACCTCGCACCCCCCAGCCAGGACTTTTCCATGGTGCTCTGCTATCATTCCTTCTTTTCATCCAGAAAAAGCCTGCAAAAACAAGCCTTGCTGAGTTATGCAAGGACCAACAAATCTCAGTTCTGGCAGGTAGGAGGGGAGGTAAACAACAAAGCAAATTTCAAAGCGGTATCAGTGGGGAAGCCTCACTGAATGGGCCTGCCTCCAACCCATACCCATGAGATTTTTAGACAGTGTCTTCCCCGGGCTCTTCAGTACAAAGAGAGAAGTTGTCCCCGAGTTAACCAGGAACAACTGCATCCAACACACCCGCTAAAATGCTAATTTCCTACTGAAGCCTAGAACTGAGTCCAATACTGATCTGAATATACCAGCACTCCACACAAGCTCCATGTTGAACTGGATGGCCACACTCTGCACCGGTGAGGTTTCTGACGGAATGTAAGGATAGCATGCATGAGACACACTGCAATGCCACCCAATGGCACTTTGAGTGTTTCCAACCTTCTTCCAAAAGGAAGAGCAGAGTCTTGATACAGCAGCACTGAGACTGAAACTGGAAGCCCATTTTTTGAAAAACCATCATTGCCAGAAAATGATCTAATCTATCCTTGAAGGATGCCCATACTCTAGTTTGAGGACTCACATGCATTCCCAGAGCCTTCCTATCAGAACCCATCTCCTCCTGCTCTGCACCAGCACTGAAAGCTGTGGTCAGATCAGTTGGATGACCCAGCTAAAAAACAAACCATCCTCCCAAAAAAAGAAAACCCCAGTTTTCACCAGTCACACAAACACACATTTGATGGCTAAGGCTGGTGAATGAGAGTCAGTGGAAAGATGAAGGGAAAGAGAAAGATGGGACCTTCCATTTCAGCAGCAGCACTGTCTGAGATCAGCGTAACCCACTCATGAAACCTCATCCTGTGTGCCAGATACTGAAATTCACACAAGGAAGGCACCGCATTTACCCTCCTGAAGAGGGTAACACTGGGCTGGAGTCAAAATTATCATGAAGTTGCATTCATTCGAGATAGAAACACCACTGCCAGCAGCTCACAAAGCTGCTCGCCATCCTCAGCGGTCCTGCTGATCACGATTTCACAGTTGCTGCGGTGGGAGGAGCTAAGCCTTTCTTTTTTTGCTCTGCAGCCAACACGTAGTATTTCAAAATCAGCTGGATTTGGCATAGGTCTGTCTTCACGGGCAGTTTGTTTGTATACTACGTTTACTTACAACAACGAAGTATTGGAGGAAGGTTTTTGAAGCTGGTTTATCAGTGATCATCAATGAGTAAGGCCATTACCGAGCAGCCTTGCAACAGGCTTGCTCAGTCAATGGGATCTGGCCCGGAGCATCAAGAAGGCATGAATGGAGCCTGAAGCTTGCCTTTCACCTCTGAAAACAAAGGAGGAAAACCCATGTACGACTTCTACATCCATCCCAGCCCTAACCAGAGTTCCTCTCACCCGGCGGATGGGCAGGGCAGTTTCCACTGCAGCAGTGTTGCCAGCCAGCAGGGGCAGTGGTGGCACGGGTAAGAGGTCCAAAGAGGCTCCTGTGCCTCACTCCTCGCACTCTCTCTCTGCTGGCTCACAAGTGTCCGGCGACTGGTTGGCTTTGAGACTAGCTATGCAGGAACAGGTGGGAGCAAGGCGGTGAAGCTCTCCTAACACCGTTCCTCACCTTCCTCACAGACCTCCAAAGCTCCAGGCTCCACGCTGCAGTCACACCCAAACTTGTGATACTCGGCTTCCCACACCTCTCTCCACATGAGCTCCTCAGGCTCTTCAAAGTCCTCTGATCCATGAGCACTTTTGAACTTCTGGCTCCTCCCGACTCTCCCAGACAACTTTCCAGAATTAAATAAGCCAGCAGAGAGGAACACGCTTATCCCCAGCATTGAAACCTGTTGTGGGATAATTGCTGTATCTTCATATATGTTAATGATTGACTGTTTCATTAATAGCCTAAGTGTCCAAAGATTGGACCAGATCCCCACTGAGCTGAAAAATTTCTGTGGAGAAATCCCTGGCACCACATTTGTTTATCTTAGTTGACAATTTGTCTCATTATCTCTAACATTGATGAAACCACAAACAGTGCTCCCAGAGCATTTGCCTCGATAAAAATGACAAGAAATTTCAGAAGCACAGATATGTAAGCTGCATTACAATCTTTATCGGTGGCACCCAAAACCGAACTGGAACCATTCGCTTTCAAGGACAGACTATTAAAATAGGTTCTCCACCTCAGCAAGATAAACTTGTCCATAATACATATTTGTGTCCATGAAGGAATCACTTCGATCTTGACTGCGAGCTTTCAACAAATTAGGAAAACAGAGAAAAAAAATTGCTATGTGTTCATATAGGACATGAAGATAGTGTAAGCAAAGATACAAAGTTGAGGTTTCTAAAACTGGCACACAGGTGCTCCTGTTTCGGAGAGAAAAGAGTTGATATCACTGCTGCTTAATTCTTCAACTTCAGCGTGAAACTCTTCAGGAGTTTCTTCCAGAAGATGAAGGAGAGCATCCACATGAGGGTTTCATGCAAAGTAGTTTATGTGTGTTAGCCTTACAGCCTCAGATTGCCCAAGACACTCTTCTCGACTGTCCCCAGTCAGACACAGCACATGTATTTATTCCTGATTAAAGTTACAGCTGTCCTTCCTACCTCTTTCAGGTGTGGCTCAACACATTAATTGTCCCAGTCTCTGCTTCTTGCGCCAGCTGCGGAGCCATGGCCGGTGGCTGAGGAAGAGGACCCGACCAGCTGAGCCAGCGAGACGAAGCGCGCTGCCGGGTAACATTTCTATCAATGATCTCCAAAGCAGTTTGCAGACGACGTCCTTTATTTAGGTTGAATAATGTTTAGTTCTTGAAACTAATTGTCATATACTATGTCAATTATGTAAAAATACTCGTTCTGCATCTCTGACGGCACTCATTTGTCTCTCACATCTTAGACTGTACCCTATCCCGAGTTGCATTCCTTGGGTTGTGGGCTGGGTGAAATGTCATTGAAGCCATGGGCGTAACCACTACCTTCTTTTAACGCAGCTGTAAGAAACAGTTAAGCTGCTTTATAAAATAATAGCGACCTCCGCCCCAAACAAAAGCATATGTTGCTGTTCAAAACCACAGCACATACGCAGGCTGCGCAGGCTGAATGGTGTAGGAGAGGGCTTTGGCTGACTGTTGTTTTTAATAGAGCAGGATGTGTACGCATGTCTGTCTGTCTGTCTGTCTGTGTGTGTGGGAGAGGGAAAGAAAAGCCCCACAAGAATAAATACAGAGAAACGAGATGGAGCCTGACTGAGGCCGTCAGAAAAATCTTAGAAAGGAAGTCGTTGAGCAGAATACTTGAATCTTCCTGTGCTCAGGGAACTGGGACTTCATAAAGTCTTGGTAAATAAATAGGTTTTATAAGAGAGATCTGATTCCATTTGAAATTTCTCTTTCTAAAGGAAAAAAACTCACAAGACCCTGAACTTCAATCGAGTGTTTAGGTGAAAAGGTAGGAGACAGAACCCTACTGACCTGAAATCAGGAGAATTGCACAAGATATAAGCCGGGCTGGAATTTGCCTCCCATGTTCAATATTAATTTCTCCCCTCCTCTAACATGAACACATAAACATACGGAGAAAAATAGAAAGGGATAAGGAGAGGGGAGAAAAAGAGGGTGGGAAGATAACATATAAACACTATAATTTCTCAAATGTGCTCAGTACAAAATTATACTTTATTAGTGTTTATTTCTTGACATAGTCATTAGAGTTTTCCCCCTTTTTATTAAAATGAAGTAACAGTGATAAACAATAATTCAAGGTTTTTGATTTGACATAGCTTATATCATTCTGTCTGTATTGCTTCTTGTGCTATTCATAAGCCAGTTTAGCTTTGCACTTCTGTTGCAGAAGGATTGAATTATAGCTTTGCAGTAGATTAGATTTCTTTGTACTATTCTATCTGTATATATCTGGTTGCTCTATTATGCATTTTCTTCGTACTATCTTATAAACTGATTGGGGCATATCTCCTTTGCTATTGTGTGTGGAAGTGCCCACCGCAGTTTGGATTGAAAAGCAAAATTAAATACCCAGTATCCCAGGCTTAGAGAATCGTTGGTGCTTTTCAGCTGCATTGTAATTCTGCCTACAGTTCTTCCTACCTACATTCAACTTATACCGAAAATGCAATTAAAGACATGGATTGTTGAGAAATGGGACTTATTTTCCACAAATCTTAATGACTAAGCATTGCCAATTTCTGTCCCCATATGCCGTACTTGAGCTTTGCTGAGGAGCGCATTTGCTGACACTCTTATGTTCTTAATACAATATGCTATGTAATATCTAAGTATGTTCTCAGCTCAGTTGGCATCTCTGTTTGCTTTGGGGCTCTGTGCCTTTGTGTCCTAAAATTATAGATGTGTAATCCTTGCATTTGCTCTGTGACTTGAAACAACTAACATGCTATTATTTTCTGTGAGAGACTTAATAGTGGGGGAAAATACTGAGTATTTTACTAAGCAATGAAGTGTTCTCCAAGTTATAAGGCATCTTAGCACAAAGAAAATTCTAATACCGGTCTTTTCCTACACTATATTTGTTGAATTTGGTATTCATGAAAGTAGGACTCACGCAATGGACTAAATCCAAGCACAGTGTGGGAAGGTGCTGTGCAAGCTTTCCCGCCCAGCTTCTCCCAGTCCCCCCTTCATCTCAGTTTGTTGCTGTTTTTACACTGTATCTCCTTACGGCAGAAATGTGGTCTTTTTATTGTGTGGACAAACATTTGCTGAGCTCTGAGATGAAACCTCCACCATTTTTTCCCTCTGCAGGGTCTGAACTGGGTTTTTTACAGGTGAGAAGCTGGTGCTCTGATACCTCTTCCCACCCTGCATGAACAGAGGGTGAAGAAATAAAGCATCAGACCTTGCTGCCTCTTTTTACTCTCCTCTACACCCAGAAAACACACACACAGTACGCAGTGAAAGCCTGTTTCTAAAGAATCTGGCAAAAGACATTTGTGAACAGCGATAGTGTTCAAATAAAGGTTTAACAGGGATATAGCTGGTATTCTTAGCCTATTTTTGTGTCCTCAGTTAAATGAGGATCTAACTGTAGAGTCATCTAACTGTAAATTGAAGACGAGTCTCATGATCTCCGAATTCATTTGCCCCAACTGTGTTCCTCCCAATAGCCTTTGAAACTAATTTTACACATTTTGTATGTATTTATATATTTATAATAAAAATGTAAATGAAATAATGAAAAGCTGGTAGCTTTACCTCATAATACTTCCCTTGAAGCATACAGGCAGAGAGTAAACATTGGAAAAAAAGAGAGTATTAGTAGGTCTAGGAAGCATAGAGTGTTTAATATCCAGATTAAATACTGGTGGAGCTTGAGCTCCTTTTCTGTCAGTCTATCACCTGCTGTTGTAAAAGACTCCTGTCACATATCTCCTGACCAATTATGTCTGCAGTAGCTTGGGAAGAATCCTCTATCCGGCTGCTCACAGTGCTGTGGGCGATGAACAGGAGACTGCCCTGAATTATTCTTAGGGTAAACCCTTTATGTGTTTTAGAAACAATTAACTTATCTATATTCTACTAGTCCGAAAGCTTTATGGGTAGCACAAATGTAAATTTATTTTAACCTCAAATCTAATGTATAATTTTTGTGGAACTGGAAGTAGGAAACCAGTGTGATTGGAAGATACATTTCAATTAATTCTTCCTCTGACGCTTTATCTCCTCGGCATCAGAACCTTTTATAGTGTTAAAATTAACAATTATGCAGCTGATGGCTGGCTGAAACCACAAGGGGATCTGGAAAGGGCCTCAGATAACACAACATGTATAAATCATTCAGGAGAACAATTCATGAAAGAAAAGTTATCTGTGTTTTGGATGACATTGGAAGAACTAAATAGGAGTCAATTCGAGGAAGGGACATTTTGCTCCATTGTCCGTCCTGGCTTTTTTTTTTTTTTTTCTTTTTTTATTGTGTTGTAATATACATTTTCAAAATTAATTAACCATTAACAGCAAGATAAATGTTTCTTCTTGTGTTAGGGAAATGCTGGCCTCGGCGGTGAAAGATTATTTCACATGAGCAGCACTCTTCAAGAAAGCTGTTGCCAGATAAGGTGGCAACCGTACTTTGAAGAGGAACAATGAGAAGTGACAGACAAGCCCGTGTTTACCAAACTGAATAGAGGACTCGCAGGTTTCCACTCACCGCTCGGTTACCTAAGCTCAGGGAATCAAGGCTGGAGTGCTGTTTCACCAACCCGGATCAGTAACAAAGTGGTAACTACTTCAGAATATAATAACATGCCATGAAATCTTAATCCAGGTGGCAACGAATAACATTTCTTTAATTTCATTTTTATGAAACCTTTAAAAAATACATTGTTGGGACTGCTGTTGTGCTTATGCATTTGGCATCTGCAGAGTATTTTTGTCCCGTGCCTTTTTTTTCAACATTCAGACTTTTGCTTGCAGGTCGGGGGTGAACACAGCACTACTCAAATGTGAAATCCTTCTACTACAACCAGGCTAGAAATGTATAAAGAGGAAGAAGACGTTCTTGTTCTGCAACTTAGAGGAGACCTAAATTTGGCAGCCATGCTGTACGTGGAATGACATGGGCCTCACGTATGCGCAGTGCTCTGAACCACAGCCCCGAGAGAAGCTCACTCCTGGAGCATCGTACCAATCCACCTCGTCCAGAAGAGGCCACTGGAAATAGGAATCCTTTCCCTTTTTTGTCTCTAAAACTGCAGAGCTAGCAGAATTGGTACCTGAAGTCTAGGGTAGGGCAAGCTGCCCTCACCACGTTGCTTGTGATCTTTGATAAAGTGATCAATTTTTCTTGCTTTTATGCTGTGCAAACAGATGTGATGCCACAGTCCCGAGCCCAAATATTTGTAGAGCTGAGGTCTAGAACAATCCTGCTGTCTGCTTACGGTGTCGGCAGTTTCTTTGTAGATAGGAACAGTGCGGATCAGCACTGCCAGGGGAGCTTCTGAACAAGTTCAGCAGGAAAGAGGAATAAGAACAGAATGTGCATGCTTTATATACAGAATGGGATTGTTTCTTCATTCTGTCACAGATACATCAAGCCACTAAAGTGGATTTACGTTAGAGAGCAACACTTTAACAGAATTTCTGGCATGCTTATGAATGCATATACACACATCCATGCAGACTGTATTTACACATGTAAATGTATATAGGGAATGTAAATACTATGTAAAGAGGTACTAGATACATCATCTGTTTTAACATACATTACTTACCCGAAATTGGAAGTGTACATTTTCAGTCTGTGCATAATCAGTTGTTATTTATCTTAAATGCTTTTTTTAGTGCACATGATTTTTATTTTTCTCATCTGCAGTTATTTTTACACGTGAGCACTTTACATCTTCCGGTTCTAGCAACAATATTAATTGTATGAGGGTACATAACAGATTTCTAATTTATATTACATGGAAATTTGTATCCATTAATATGTTTTACTAGAACATATAAGCATCTTTATTCCATTCAAATCCAAATCCATCAAATACAAAATTTATGGAACACAGATGCAGAACATATTTGGTTCAAATCGCAGGTTTTTGTTAGCTGACAGCAAAATATTTGCTAATATGTGGAGAAGACAATCCTTTGTGTTACGTGTAGTGACTGCAGAGCGTATCTTCTCTTGATGAAAGTCAGTAGGTTAGATTCATCTAGAAGTGCTACAGAAGTAATACAGGCCTTTGTTATGTAGGTTATCCAGAAGATCTTTAGAGAGGTCTTGGGAAATGTATCTTATCAGTTATACTAAGTAATGATATATTAATAGCGCCTAATAGGGCACACACACACATGTACATGCAACATTTGGCAAAATCCCTCTGTCTCTTGTTGACCTACGAAAGTGGAAGGCTGAGATTCTTTGTTGTGTCTAACCTGTGCCACAAAGAAAGTGCAGATCAGGGACCAGCTCACCAAGCTTTACCCAAAACGAAGGATTTCTTCTGTGCTTGGGGAAATTTTTTACATCTCTGATTTATTTTGCTCTGTTCAGGATATCTGGCTCCATTTTTTCTTTACAAGCTTCAGGAAACAGGGTTTTGAAGGGGCATTTCTTGGTTTTGATTTAGTTCATTAACTTTTGCAAGTGGTGAGATATTAGGTTTGCTTTTTTTTTTTTTCCTTGGCTTGGCAGCCCTGGGGAAGTGAACGTTGTCCGTGATCATGTAGAGATAAAGAAGTGTGGGGTGAAAGACAAGAGCACTGGCAGAAGAATTCTTGCTGAGGCATTTAAACCAGTAACATCTCTTCCAACCCTGCCCTTTTCCTCTGCTAGGAGTTAATGCTTGTGGAGTCGAGATGGCTGAAGTGAACATGCGTTGATTTCTCACCTTTGGCAGATTCAAGACTGATGTTCTAAAGTGAAAACTAAGTGATGGATGTTCATCCTGCTATCTCAAGTTGAAGCTGAGTTGCTTTCAGTGTCCACTCGGTAGATGGGAACCACAAGCAGAGGTGTGGGCAAACTGCTGACACCATTGCTAAACACCAGACGAGCCGTCCGTCAGAACCCCAAGGAATTTTGAAATGCAATCCTGACTCTGAGACTGTTGTCCCTTCAGCAAGAAACACTGCTTAGATCTTTCTGCTTAGTTTCCTCACTATAAACTGTGATGATAAAGAGATTTAGTTTTGTGAGGAGTGATGAATAAACACAGGCAAAAATCCAATTACAAATTCATTTCACCAAAAATGCATATTTAAGTCTGCTCACATTCTTTACAATGTTACAACTTTTTTTCAGCAAAGCTTTTTCAATTAAAAAAACTAAACACATTTGTTAAAGTGACTGTTTAATTTAGCATTTCTAAAAAGATATTTTCAAATCTGTGTTTTAATTATATTGTTAAGGCATATAAAACCTGAAAATGGCACCAACCATTTTACTGTGAGTCAAACGAACTTTTCTCCAGATTTTTCAGAACTGCCAGCACAATGAAAAATTAGTTATTCTCACAGTTCGTATTTTAATTTGTGTACCCCTCCATATAGTCTGAAACCCTAAAAAATAGTGGTGTTTTAAAAGAAGTCTCAGAAAAGTTCTACCCTCACATAACCTCAAATAACAAAGACAGGATAGGCAAAAGATATTTGCTGTAGGGAGAGCAAAGACAGGAGCTGATAAGACACACTCCTCATGTAGGAGTAATACCTTCACTGTTACCAAAGTCACAGAGCATTTTACAGGTAAGCCACAGCTTTTACATCTGATGGGGTCCTACAAGAAAGCTGGAGAGGGACTTCTTACAAGAGCATGTAGTGACAGGACAAGAGGTAATGGCTTTAAAGTGAAAGAGGGTAGATTTAGATTAGATATAAAGAAGAAATTCTTTACTCTGAAGGTGGTGAGGCACTGGAACAGGTTGCCCAGAAAAACTGTGGATGTCCCCTCCTTGGAAGTGTTCAAGGCCAGGTTGGATGGGCTTTGAGCAACCTGATCTAGTGGAAGGTGTCCCTGCCCATGGCAGGGGGGTTGGGACTAGATGGTCGGTAAGGTCCTTTCCAACCCAAACCATTCTGTGATTCTATGCATAGTTACTGTAAAGCGTTTGTAGGCCACTTGGAAAACACAGAGTGCTGAGTATCGCTCTTCTGGATAATGACAGTTGTATGGAGCTTCACCAGGCTGCATGGTTGCTTTGCATGAGAGTGCAGAAAAAGCGAGCTGTGTCCTCTACAGGAAAACCAAAGATCCTAGAGTGCAGTGCTGGCTGGCTTGGTGCTCGTGAGCCATATCCCAGAAAAGAATCCACAATGTGAAAAGTGACTCGGGTAAAATTTAGGCTCGAAGTCCAAAATTTCTATTGTGAAAAGCTCCACTAAGCTAATATTCTCAACTGGCTCATGCCGGTACCTTACTGACACTCCAAGTGCTCAACACTTAAAAAAAAAGGGTCACATGGGTCCCTTGCAAAATGCAGCGGCAGCTGCTGCTCTGACTAGACCCCCTTGCTTATAAATACGTGACTCCTGCTTGTTTCAGCTGTTGCTCGGGGCACTGATAACTCTTGCTCGCTTTCCTTGGACTCCGCCTGAGGCAGAATCTAGGAGGATGAACAACAAGGGTGGGCGAAAAGGTGGCAGCAACTTGTTGTCAGGGAGATTTGAGGCTGTGCAGGGAAGAATCCAGGGTTCACCAGGCTGGAAAGGGCAAAGCACTGCAGATACCACTATGAAGTTAGTGGTCAGGACATGAACTTGGCTCTGGTAGAGGGAAAACAGTGATTTTAGTCCTTGCACCTTCCGCTGTAGTGTGTTTTATCCGAAGTATGTTTATCGCACAGTACAGAAATGGCCACTGATACGAACAAAAGCCAAAGATCTCCCTTATCAATCCATCCCTCATAAGGCTCGTAATCATGAAGCCACAGAGTGATGCTGTATTTGGGGTTTCTCTACACGAACCTTGTGATGTTCTCAGTGCTGGTTGTTTTCTACACAGGAGAAGGAAAGTGTGAAACTAGCCCCCAGTTTTTGCAAACTAGCAGAATAAACTGTATCTGTAGCAAGTATCTTTAGAAAGCAGAATACATATCCAGAGCACTCCGAGAGAGAGCTGTTAGTCTTCTTGCTAGTATTCCCACCCACTCCTGTGACTCTTGTATTCCTGCTGGAAAGTGTCCCAGCTTCAAGCGGAAGGACTGCATTTAAATAATGTGGGGCACGGTACTCTAAATAGCATTGGAGTCAAACACAGTACGCGTTACTGGGTAACTTCACTTTCTGTGCGTGTTTTCCTTTTGAATGCAGTCCACAAAGAGATGGCGGGATTTCATTTAATAGATTAAAATAATTTTTCCAGCAATTTTCAAACATCTGCCCCAAACTGGGAGAGTCTCGAAGACACTTCCTAAAAATAGGTTTGATTTTGGTGAGCTGGAGTTTTCCAACAAAAGCAAGAAAAATCAAGACCATCTCTAATTCCCCATGAAATGGGGACGATATTTCCTTTTTTCACACACGCGAGGCTCTGGCCTCATGATATTGCGATGACATTGTGGTGGGCGCAGAATGCCTCTGTCTCCGCGCTGCCACACAGAATGTGCCACACAGCAGCTGGGTCGCTACCCTGGTGCAGGAAACAGGAAAATGATAGGTGTGTGTGAGTTGGACAGTGTTTGAGCTGTAAAATCCTGTAACATGAAAAAGCGTTTACACAATGTCTTATTAAGGAAAGTAGTGTTATAAATCATTCCATAAAGAGAAGAAAACCATTCTAATTGCATGCTTTATCTTCAAAAGTGATGAATTTCAGAACAATCTGCATATCAGGTACCTTGTCTGTATTTTAGTGCTAAAAGGCTTCTGCTGACATATATCCAGCTTCTGTTACCTCTCTTTGACACATCAAGTAGTTATTTTCTTTTTAATCTCTGAAGAGCAGAAATATTGTGAGCTCTTTGCTAGTGCCAGTATGGATAGAAGCCATCCCTAAAGAGACGTGTATTGCAACTGGCAAGATATAAATCACATACTGTATAAATATAGAGGTGTTTGTGTGTCAGGATGTTGGCAAGTGGTTTGTGGGAAAAACTACTGCTTTGGATGCTGAAAGCATCTTTCAGATCTGCCATTTACGACTCCTCTTTTCTTGCTGTTTTTGTGCCAGTCTTCGAATTGCCATTAGGGGTACATGCAATCGCCTGTCCAGATGTTGTACAGAAGTGCCTTCAGAGAGAAAGGGGAGTTCTTGCCGTGTTCCTAGTGAGAATGACGCTGTTAGGAATTTGTTTCAGGGTTTGCTTGATTGGTTGGTTTTTTTTTTTTGCAACCTCTCTCTTCATTCACTAATGTCAGCACTGGTTTATTTGTACAGGAGCTTTGTTCTCTACCAACACTGTGTCTTGAAACTGCCTTGCTGTCTCTTTGAAGCATAGTAGTCATGCCTTTCCAAACCTCAGCTCCAGACTGCTGCTCCTTGGCCTACTGCTTGTCATTTCCTTTCTCCCTGTTTCTTCAGTTTTTTTGATTTTATTAACTTCCTTCAGGCTGGCTGCAAGTTCGCAGGTCTCAAAATGTGGCTTAGTGTGGCTGCTTTGCTTTAAATCCTGTGGCATGAGGATCGTTGCTGCCATGCAATCCTCACTGGTCCTATGGAAAGCTCCAGACAGCTTCAGCTTCTTCAAGAAACCTTCATCCCCCACACTCAACGGTGCAGTCAACAGAGGCAGCCAGCAGGCACAGCAGTTTGGGCAGCCACTCATGAAGAAGTGCACCGGGAATTGGGACCAGAAATGGTGTTCTGCAGTAGTGCTCCCTCAGGGCATGGTCCCCAGCACCCTCTGGAGCAGCAACCCCGACACTTCAGAGGCCTCAACACAGACTGAGCTCCTGAAGGAGGACGCAGCTGTCTGGGTCTGGGGCTGCCAGGGTGCCTGGGACCCGTCCCTGAGGCTGGGGCAGTGGGACGTGGACTCCCTCCCTGCCCCCAGGAGTTGGGCGCTGTTGGAGGGTCTGCATTGCCCAGTGAAGGAGCCACAGGAGATCAGCAGCCTGGGCAGCATCAGAGGTGATGAAAGTGAGAAGCTCGCATATGCTTTCTGGGAAATCAGAGTGGCAGGGTGGCTCTCTCAAGGGCTTGTGCAGCATGGGGAACAAACAGGAGGAATTAGGGGTCTGTGTGCAGTTGCAGGGCTACAACCTCATTGGGGTCACAGGAAGAAGTGGTGGGATAGCTCACACGACTGGAGTGCTGTGATGAACAGATATGGGCTCTTTGGGGCGGACAGGCCAGGAAGGCAAGGAGAGGAAGTGGCCCGTTACTGGAGAAAACAGCAGGAGTACACTGAGCTTTTTCTGGGGATGGTGAGCCAGCTGCGAATTTATCAGTCAGGATGAGATGGCAGACCAAGATGAGTTTCATTGTGGCAGGTGTCTGCTACAGACCACCTGAACAGGAGGAAGAGGTAGAGGAGTTGCATTCTTCAGAAAACTGGAAGAAGACTCACATTTCACAGCATGATGACTGAGGTTGGAAAGGACCTTCGGAGGTCATCTGTTCATCCTCTCTGCTCAAGTAGGACCACCTAGAGCTCATTTGCTTCGTAGGGCCTTGTCCTTGAACCTCCCCATTATCTGCAATTAAGAGGGACCTTGACAGGCTGCAGAAATGGGCTCATGGGAACCTCATGAAGTTCAACAAGGAGAAGTGCAAAGTCCTGCACCTGGAATGGAATGGCCCCATGCACCAGAGAAGGCTGGAAAGCAACTTAGCAGAAGAGGACCTGGGGGTCCTGGTGGATGCTAAGTGGATCATCAGCCAGCAATGTGCCCTTATGGCAAAGAAGGCCACCAGCATCTTATGCAGCATCCTAGCAGGAAAACATGACCAGCAGGTTGAAGGAGGTAATCCTTCCTCTATGCAGCACTGGTGAGACACATCTGGAGTCCTGTGTCCGGTTCAGGGCTCCCCAGTACAAAAGAGACATGGACATACTGGAGAGAGTCCAATGAAGGGCCACACGGATGATGAAGGGACTGGAGCATCTCTGCTATGAGGAAAGGCTGAGAGAGCTCAATCTGTTTAGCCTGGAGAAGAGAAAGCTCAGGGGGATCTTATGAATGTACATAAATAGCTGAAAGGAAGGTGAAAAGAGGATGGAGCCAGGCTTTTCTTAGTGTTGTCCAGTGAGAGGACAAGAGGCAATGGGCACAAACTGAAACACAGGATATGTCATTTAAACATAAGAAGGAAACTTTTGCATGGTGAGGGTGGTCAGAGACTGGAACAGGTTTCTCAGAGAGGTTAACTCTCCAACTTTGGGGATATTCAAAACTTGACTGCATAGGATCCTGAACAGCCTGCTGTAAGTGACACTGCTTGACCAGGGGAGTTGGATTAGACAATCTCCAAAGGTGCCTTCGCACCTCAGCCATGCTGCGATTCTCTCATACATCTTCTTGCACTGCTTAGTCACCATTGGAAGAAAGGCTAACCAGATAGAAAAGTAGAAAGTGACCTTGCAGAAAGGGAGTGTGGATATATAGTGTAGATTTTATGTAAGTGTGATGGTTTAGCCTGGCTGGATGCCAGGTGCCCACCAAAACCGCTCTGTCACTCCCCTTCCTCAGCTGGACAGGGGAGAGGAAATATGATGAAAGGCTTGTGGGTCGAGACAAGGACAGGGAGAGATCACTCACCAATTACCTTCACGGACAAAACAGACTGAACTTGGGGAAATCAGTTTAATTTATTGTCAATTAAATCAGAGTAGGACAATTAGATACAAACCCAAATCTTAAAACAAGTGTGTCCCCCCCCCCTTCTTCCTGGGCTCAACTTTATTCACAATTTTCTCTCCTCCTCCCCCTGAGCAGCACAGGGCTATGGGGAATGGGGGTAGCGGTCAGTTCATCACACGTTGTCTCTGATGCTCCTTCCTCCTCATGCTCTTCCCCTGCTCCATCAAGGGGTCCTTCCCACGGGCTGCAGCTCTTCACAAACTGCCCCAGTGTGGGTCCCTCCCATGGGGTGCAGTCCTTAAGGAACAGGCTGCTCCCGCGTGGGTCCCCCACCTGGTCACAAGTCCTGCCAGCAACCTGCTCCAGTGTGGGCTCCTCTCTCCATGGGGCCACAGGTTACCTGCCAGGAGGCTGCTCTAGCACAGGCTTCCCACGGGGTCACAGCCTCCTTGGGGTGCATCCACCTGCTCTGGTGTGGGGTCCTCCATGGGCTGCAGATGGCTATGTGGTCCACTGTGGACCTCCATGGGTTGCAGGGGGACAGCCTGCCTCACCATGATCTTCTCCAGGGGCTGCAGGAGAACCTCTGCTCCAGCGCCTGGAGCACCTCCTCCCCCTCCTTCTTCACTGACCTTGGTGTCTGCAGAGTTGTTTCTCTCACACAGACTCACTCCTCTTTCCTGCTGCAGGTTTGTTCTTTTTTCCCTATTCTTAAATATGTTATCACAGAGGACATACCACCATCACTGATGGGCTTGTCCTTGGCCAGCAGTGGGTCCGTCTTGGAGATGGCTGGCACTGGCTCTGTTGGACATGGGGGAAGCTTCTCGCAGCTTCTCACAGAAACCTCCCCTGTAGCCCCTCGCTACCTAAACCTTGCCACGCAAGCCAAATACAGTAGATTGGCTGGAGGAACCATGATGAAATTTTAAATTGATGGAGAAGACACCCTGGGGAAGCAATCTGTCTCATATGTCTCAAGCAAGGATGCCAGTAGCTGCGGTTGAGTAGTTCAATATCCAGACAACATAGACTGTGCTGGAAAATCAATAGCAGTTCCCTGTTCATGAAATCATTTCCTTCTTTTTTATTTTTTCTAAAGGCAGTATTTTGCGGCTAGATCTTCATGAGAAGTAGGGTCAAAGGACCCAGTTCCCAGGACTCTGGTCACAGGCAGCTGGAACTCCCCGAGTGGGGAACTGCAGGTGTCCGGTCTAAATGTGTGAGCTTTGGGAAGGAAAGGACAGTGGACATGGCTGGCTGGAGACCAGCTGCCAGCCACTGCTGGGATCAGATATCTTGAAGATCCACAGGCAGCACCATAAGGACAGGTTCAGCTTGGGGAACGACTCAAAGATTGGGATCAGGGAGTTTGTGCATGGAGAAATCTTGATGCAAGAGACCATCTGGCCATATATACTTACAATAATAATGCTAAGTAATAAAACATAAAGATTATTGGAGAGTTTCTCATCACATGTTATCTCAGATCATATTTATGAGAGCACTGATTTATTCTGAATCTACAAGATATACAATAATTTACAAAGTATTGAATAAACACTACACTGTCTGCTTTTTTATTATTCAATTGTCTTGAACAGTACCAAAATCAGTTAGAATTCCTGAGAATGAATTCCTGCTATTAGTTATCTGACCTGGATATGAATCAGTAACCTAGAGCTGCAAAGCCATGCATGTAATTATACCAATTTCCCTGCTTTAACTTGTTTTATTATGATAACTGTAACCAGTCATGGTATGAAAAACTCCTTCTATACTGCATCTATAGTCTGTTCTAAAATCAGATCTAAAAAATAATGACCTGTGCCATCTCCAGAGAAGAACTGCTAATTAAATACATTCATTTTAATATTTCGTATACTGTCCTCAAAAAGAAAATAATTTCAATATTTACATGTATTTGTTCCACATTATTTGAAGTTCGCTATCTATTCCTTAAGAATAAAAGTACTGCACTAACTTGCAGCACTAAATTGTCATAACAAAAATTTATATCAGTCTGAATTATCTATGCAACAAAATGATAGAAACCAACACCTTTACAAGATATAAAATAGGATACAGTAAGAAAGCAGTTCCACTTCCATTGAAAATAGAAGTCCTGTTAATGAGCTACTGACATCATGATGTCACTTGATATAACCGCTTTAGGGTTAATGGTGGTTTGCTGTCATGAAGGATTTTGCAGATGTTAAAGTTATCCGTGTCCCCATATACGCCTTAGCTCAGCAAAGCGGTTAAGCATGTGCTTAGGTCTCATTCTGTAATCTCTTTCTCTAACCATAAATCCTGCTTCATTGACTTCTGCACTTTTTATAGCTTGCTGAGGGAAATTCACGCTACCTGTTTGGCAACAGAACAGTAGCATGACAGACTAGTGCATGCCTGCACCTTGTTTCAGATTTTATTAGAGAATACATCTGGAAATGGGAGGAAAATGTAATAACACAGATAATCACTTCATTCTTATGTCACTTGATGTAAAAACTTCTAACTCACAAATGGTGTGTTGCTAATTACAGAGTCTATTGAGATACTGATACTAATTCTTCAGTTATATTAATTATTACTTATTTTGTGTTTATCAGCCCTGCAGAATGCAGAAAGCTACACATGGGCCATGACATAAAATCCTTGTGGTTTGGAAGGCAGGCACAGGAAAAAGCAGATGTCCTAAAGAATTCAAAGTTCGGGGACAAACAGAGCGAACGAGATAAAACCAAACTGGTTTGGTGAGGACAGTTATTTCTGGTTTCTTCCCTGGTTTGTGTGTATTAGCCAGTCCAGTGGCTGCACATTTTTGTATGTTTGTAGCTTTTGTTCATTGACATCAGCCACTTTTGTACATCAGCTATGTGCAGGCCAATAAAGCAAGCACTTTCTTCTTACAGAAGGGCTACTTATTCTTATATACTGTGCACATTAAAGTGATTTACGGCACTATAGATGGACTAGTGCTGTAAATAGGTGGACTGGTGCTGATGCAGGTCCTGACTCCAAGCCTCTTACAAGTTTTCAATGTCTAGGTCATTTAGAGATGCTCAACACTCTGCTGGGCAATGCCTCAAGCAACCCGATCTAGCTTTGAAGTCAGCCATGCTTTGGGCAGGGCGCTGGGCTAGATGACTTTGTGACTTTATAATGACGCTTTAATGGAAAACAAAAGGGACAGAGGGTGAATTGGATTCTCCAGTAAGATGCCATTGGTTATTTCATTATATGCAACACGATAATGCTAATTCTTAAGTCAACAGGTGTATGCCCACATGTTAAAAGAAATGTAATGAAGAGAGAAAAATAAAAATCTTTATGGAGGTATTAATGCTATCTTTTAAGGAGGAAAAACCTTAGGAACAGTGCTGAGAAAATCCTGTTAGACAAGACTGGCTGAGGTATAGAATTTCCTTTTCATAAGAAATGCTGACATCTGAGAATTTGTTATTGTTTCAGTTCAGGGTGAAATCAAATGTTTCTGATGTGCTGCACAAACGTCAGTTTTGAGAAAGACTGAATTTCAGCGATATTTAAATTCATGGTTCGTCATTCTGTTTCAGATTTAATTTTCTGTTTTCAACCAGAGAATACATGGTTAGTATATATTATTAGATCATTTCTGAAAGCAGTAACAGTGTACAGTACATCAGCTTTGACCCCAGTACAAATTTCTGAAAAGAAGGGTGATGAAGTCTTCAGGCGGGTGAATCTTTCCATAGCAATGTTAATCACAGCTGACATTATGAAAAATATTTAGATGTTAGNTAAAACCGTATTTTATATCATTTTTCCTGAAAAATATCTTCTAACTATAGAAGAGGTTTATTCCAAGGAGCTGTTTAAAGAAAATTCTTCTTTTAGAGGGGAAGTAAAAACTGTGGTGACAGGGGAGCTGCACGCTGTAACCAGCCACGGGTTCCTCCTGGAGCGAGTGGAGGCAGAGGGGAGAGCTGCAGGGACTCACCCCAAGCCCCATCCAGGGCAGGGCTGATTCTTGCAAGAGGGGGTGCAGTGCCCCTTTTCCTCGCAGGCCGGGGGTTGGAGCACTTGCCCATAACACAGGTGAGCTGGGCTGCAGATCCACTGCAGCCAGTCTGGCTCTGGAGTGAGCGGTTTCAGTATCAGAACATAACGTCCAGGGCAGCAGCTGGCAGCGGCGCGGTTATTACCGTCAGGGACACTGTGGGCAGACTGGGCTGGGACTAACTGCTGTGACTTCGCTTACAGTGCAGATCGACAGCCACTGAATGAGAGAGCGTGAAGAAAGTAGCTTTAGCTCAGATGCAAAACGAGGAGGAAGACAATGGCAAAGCCCAGACTGGTACTATTCAAGAGACCAAAAGGGCTATAAAAATTTTGAAGAATGGTTTAAAAAAATTAATGAAATGCTACAGTAAAACAGCCAGAAATGCGACTGTGGCAAAGCTCTAGCTTGTGATAATTAACAATCTCTGAGCATTCAAAACTAAGCTAGAAGTAGAATGAGAGAAGAAAGAATACAACCAGAATTAATTCCATCTAAACGGAAGTGTTAAAGAAAATGAAAGGAAGATCCCTAAGGAGTCCATGAGAATTTTTCTCTTGAGAGACCTGCAACAGGAAGATTTGGAAGAGCTGAGTCTCTCCTCAGAAGAAATGTAACAGAGAGCAGGTGCTGTCTGCTGAAAAACACATTTGTGTGCTCTGCAGCAAGTTCTTCAAAGGGGCAAGGATCCTAAGCTTGGGCAGCAGATCCAGACAATGTTAAAAAGAGAGAAAACAGTAATCTTGCTTAAGTTTGTGATAGGAGAAGCATGTGCTTCTGAGCAATGGCTGAGCCAAAGAATCTGACAGAGATCTGCTCTGCTCAATATCTGAGTTTTAGTTTGGTCGATATCCCACAGTGTGAATTGCTGAAGAATGTAACAACCTGCTTCAACCAGCTCCTGCTGTACCTTCCTGGAGGTATAATACCTTCATCTTCCTTTCCCAATTAAGCATAAGACGATCAGAAATTAGCAATAAACATCAGAATCCAAAATACTTATGGCAAATCTATTAATTAGCTCGTAATGTGACTCTCTGTGACATCCTTGCAAGCAGTCCTCCTTGTGTTACCGGACAGTGGAAAGTTCCTTTGTCCCCAGCTTTTTATATTTAGGAATCAGAAATCTCAAGATTATGCAGCTGTTTCCACTCTTGGACTTCTCTGGGCAAAATGGGCAATCCAGCACCCCACAACACCTCCGCCTGCCTTCAGCACTGAGATACCTCGTTTGAAGTCAGGGCTCAACATCGTGTGTTTGGGCATAAATAATTGCACTGTCACTCTCATGAAGAGTGCTACGAGCTCTCAGGACCATGAACTTGACTGACTTCATTTTACTTCATTTTTCTCCTTATATATCAACAGCCAGATGTGCACCCTGCTCCTGCTTTCTAGCCGTGCCCGCACTTCTATTTTAAGTTTTCTACTAGCTTCAAGTGTTCCCAGAAGATAGCTTCGGCTTTTTGTTGTGCTCTCCTGGTGCCTAACAGTCCAAAACGCAGATCAGACTATGATTTCAAGATTTTATTTCTTTAATGAGATGTGCTATCGTTAGATGTTTGTTAGGTTTGGGATAGGTGGGACTAGCAGTTGCATGTCTAAACCTGAACTTCCCTGAAAATTCCTTGTACTCACGGCCACTAAGTTTTGGCAGTTCTTAGAGAGCTTTCTTAAACTGATAATAAGAGCAGTGACTATGTTGCTGGTCTTCATTAATTCATGTAATTAATTAAGATTAATTAATTAGCTTTCTACTAAACCCAAAACACTCAGTGGTTTTCTGTGTAAAAATTCAAGTCGTCAAGCACGTAATCTAACGTGGAATTTCCTGTCCTGCCTTTTTGTCAGATGTCATCAAGATTATGGCTGAACAATCAAATATCCCCTCATTTGTATTTAATTTGCAAATGATACACTTGTAGCTGGAAAAATAATCTCTGTTCTTATGGAAGGAGGTGGGAAAGTTGACAGGTCCCTTTTGGCAGTGGTGAAAAGTGGTTTATGGTAATTTAGGCTAATCTTGGCCTCCCATAATTAAAAACATGAAACTTTTTTACACCCACACTGTAAGTCTGATGCTCCTTGTGCTCTTCTTGTGTATATTAACACTTCACTTGTTAGCAAGTGGGATGCGTAAACCCCAATCGTGGCTATGATAGTGCAGGAGATCTGTGCCCAGGCCTTCCTGAAAACGTCTTGAGACCCCTCAGTTTGAGTTCACCCTCAGAAGTCTGTACTCCTGAATACGGGTTCATTTAACCCTTTCAGTTTCCTCTTTACTACGATTTCTATTCTATGTCCCTTGCCTGTCTTTGTATGCTATTTCTCCTAAGGTACCGGTCATGCACCCAACACCACATAGGTGTTCCTTTCACGGTCCAGTCCTTGTGTCCCTCTCTCTGCTGCTGGAGGAGATGTGACAGCCTGTGCCATACTCTGCAGTACACCGTGCTGTACTCTG
>Ga0065711_1032016_pt1 | contig 28210 bp, 18 predicted proteins | sample Hoacrofraction12_FD_59098 | JGI IMG/M metagenome (GOLD analysis project Ga0065711, IMG submission 59098) | Hoatzin crop microbial communities from Cojedes, Venezuela - Epithelial fraction 12 v2 (version 2) | ecosystem: Host-associated > Birds > Digestive system > Esophagus > Crop | place... | reverse complement strand
CTTCTCTTCTTCAGGCTGAACAAGCCCAGCTCCCTCAGCCTCTCCTCATAGGAGAGATGCTCTAGTCCCCTCACCATCCTCGTAGCCCTCCGCTGGACTCTCTCCAGTAGCTCCTCATCTTTCTTGCAGTGGGGAGCCCAGAACTGGACGCAGTACTCCAGATGAGGCCTCACTAGGGCAGAGTAGAGGGGAAGGAGAACCTCCCTCGACCTGCTGGCCACACTCCTCTTAATGCACCCCAGCATCCCATTGGCCTTCTTGGCAGCCAGGGCACACTGCTGGCTCATGGTCAATCTGTCGTCCACTAGGACACCCAGGTCCATCTCCACAGAGCTGCTCTCCAGCAGGTCCGCCCCAAGCCTGTACTGGTGCATGGGGTTGTTCCTTCCCAGGTGCAAGAACCTGCACTTGCCCTTGTTGAACCTCATCAGGTTCCTCTCTGCCCAACTCTCCAGCCTGTCCAGGTCTCGCTGAATGGCAGCACAGCCTTCTGGTGTATCTACCACTCCTCCCATTTTTGTGTCATCAGCAAACTTGCTGAGGGTACACTCTGTCCCTTCACACAGGTCATTGATGAAGAAGTTAAACAAGACTGACCCTTGGGGGACACCACTAGTTACAGGCCTCCAACTAGACTCAGCACCACTGATGACAACCCTCTGAGCTCTGCCATTCAGCCAGTTCTCAATCCAACTCACCGACCACTCATCCAGCCCACACTTCCTGAGCTTCCCTAGCAACATGTTATGGGAGAGTTATGAGAGAGTTATGGGAGTTGCAGTCAAATTCATGTTAAGGCTATCCTTCACATTCATCTAATTGAGGTTTCGGTAGTGCTCTTCTCTGCTTTGTTTTCACTAATGTTTCGTGTCAGAGGCTGTGCAGGCGAAAGGCAAGCTGCTGCAGATGAACATATATTTCCCTTATTCTGTACAAATTCCCTCTGAAGTAATTCTCAATGATACTTTGATGGCAATATAAAAAGATAGTAACACAAAAAATACATTATTGAATTACTTTTCAATTAAGTTGTGCGAATCATTAGTTGATAATTTGAGCCAAGGCGATGTATTCGTTGAAAGGATTGAATTTCGAACATCATGAGTTTGGCCTTTGTACAGGCATGATTTTTGATTAACACATCAGTACTGTGAGTGAGTAGGCTTTGTATGGTTATGAATATCTTATACTTTTAAGCATAGCATAAAATGCCCATGTACATTTGTCTCTGAAACAGCTGTTACAGTTTGTCAGTTTAGATACTTCCATTTGTGTGAAAACAGAGTGATGAGGTCTGAAGGGAAAACTCAACTTTTAAATGTTTGGAAAGCTTTAGGGATAATAGCTTGAAATTTTACAGAACCTTCTGTTGCTCAAGGTTTTGGTGCTTTATGAAAAATGAATGAATGGCTAATTAACCTGATCTTGATTAATAGTTGGTCTTCCTCGAATACCAAAGCAGCCTTATCAGCATCTTGTGAACTTTTTTTTAAAAAAAAAAAAAAATAGGGCAATGATACTGGTTGTTTTCTGAGTGCTCCATCTGTAGAGATTAGGGTAGATAGAGAAGAGAAAGTCTTCAGTTGAGTACTGCAGAAGTGGAATGAATTGTTTTACAGGCTGTATGGAAAAAAAGAGTTGGACTCTCTACCAACGTCATGTTTTAGTTTGCCGGTGGAGTCCATGACTGCGTACGGCTTAGCTGTTGCTTCATATTCTGCCAGTTTCAATTTTAACTTGGAAGATGCCTATGTAGAGTGGCTTTCTCCTCTGTTTTCCGCTCTGTTATCTCCCATTGTCCCCTGGGACAAATTATTTCTGCATACACCTCACAAGTTATCCCAGTGCATGGCTTACGCTTGAAGGCAGCAGTGACTGTCCATGGTGCGATGTCCCAGATCATCCAAACATGAGTGGAACTTGGTGCTCCTCAGGTGCTGGTTTTATCTCTTGTTTGGGACGGAGGGGAAGCATTTGAGTAATAATCTGGATCTTTGTTTCAGTTCACTGGAAACAGATCCTATGTATTTCACCTTTGTTTTTCAGCTGATGTGAAGCAAAACTGCCTCACAAGCAAGAGCTCATTCCATGGCTGTTTGAGGAACCTCGTGTTGACCAAGGGCCAACAGGCAGAATTGTTTGACTTCAACAGAGCTTTTGACCTGCGTGGAGTCTTTCCTCATTCCTGCCCTGGGGCTGAGCACTGAACTGCAGCAAAGCCTGTCTGGACTGAGAGACAGGGTTTTTTTTGTTGATCTGTTATTTTTCATTCTCATTTCATAATGAAAAGAAGAATTGGTGAGAGCCTGCATCTCTTTGATTTTCTGGTTGTTTTCCAACTCAGGTCATTTATTTTTTTTAGTCAGAAGCTCTATGTCTGCATTTTAACTAAACAATTTTAAACAACAAATACCTCTACTATAATGTTAATGGCATTAATAGGGTATTTTTCTTTTGGGAATTTTTATTAATCAGTGTTTACAGTATGTTTTCTTTTGATTACTTGACAGTATTTCATTGTATTGTGTGTTGGTCGTTTTATGAAAAGGTCATAATTTTGAACCACATAATAAAACCACAATAAATTGTGCATTATTTCATGTAGTTCAGTTGTCCATGCATTGCAGCTGAAAGAAAAAGAGCCAGAAGCCTAAGTGAAAAGTATGAGTGAATAGAGTCCAGCAGAGGGAGCAGGAGACTAAAGGCACAATTTTGAAGGTCTCAGATTCAGAGTCTAATGAATAGAATTCTCTAATTTATACTTTATATATGGTAGCTCAAATCCCTTTTCCTTCTGCCTTAATACCCAGTGCTTCTGACCCCCATTACGGCCACATTGGAGGATTATGTTCCTACTTATGCTTTCATGTAATCAGCTGCAGGACGAGCAGCAACTCCACAACACAGAGACACATATGAAATGTTGTGTTGGTGAAGAAGCGATTTGGGTATTTCTTACAGGACACAGGGAAGCACCTTTGGTGCTCTGCAGTTCCTAATTCAGGCCAGTCAGCAGTTCTGTCTTTACCCGTTCCTCCCGTGCCTGCCTCTGTTTCTAAAATTAGTCTTCCAGTAGTGGCATATGAACCAGATATTGGGGACATGAGCTCGGTCTTACTCAAGTAAGGACAATTGGCCAGATCATTGAGCAGTGACAATCTCATCTAGTACTTGAAGATGCATCTATAATAAACATAGTTCTTTACAAGTCACTTCCATCTCTTTTTTTCTCTTTGGACTAGCAGTATTTTTGTTTGCTCCTTACAGATTTTCTTGGCTATGCTTTTTTATAATGCTTTCTAAAGTCAGTTTTGCTCTATGTATATCAGACTAGTTTAAAAAATTGGCTCATAGAAAACCCCAAAGAATTTTGTCATTGATTTCAAGGAGTCAGGATTCCAAGCAGTGTCATTTTGTACCTTGCATCGAGGTAGAGCGAGGATGCTTTTGAGCAAGGATGGCAGAATGTGGTCCTTTGTGTAGCTAGCTGTTCAGGTGCTGTAACAGCAGAGTTGCTTTTAAGACAGAGTTACCACTGTTTTTTGCAATTTGTCACCTGCTTCTGTCCAAAATCCACGTGTTTAGATTTGAAGAGCTTGCTTTGTTGGTATTGTTTTTATTTTTCACATGGATACAATACAATCAACACATTCTGCTGTACAAATACACTTATGCGTGGGCTTACTTCAACAAAACACATAACGTAATGACGATTGTAAGGGAAATGTACATACAAACATTTTGCTTTGATTAGTGGCATCGTATTATTTTCCAGAGAAGACACACATTAATGGAAAGCCATTGCGAAATAAAAACTGAAACACAGTATGTTTGTATTTGTTGTCTATTAACGCCAAGGTCTGATCTCATAAGATTCACATTACAAGCAGTAATTCAGGCCAGCATGATGGTTTGGATAAAATTTCATGCAGATCCTGAAATATGGCTTTTAATATAGATTTTTTTGTAAATTCCAAATCTTACCGCTTAGAAGGAGAAACATTTTATGAATGTAAAAGACTAGTGGAGAGGTGAAATTAATAATAGAAAGTTTTGGAATAGTAAACCTCTAAGCCAAAATGTTTTTCCTGGAAAATGCAGAGTGAGGTAGTTAATATTATACATAGACACAGACACATTTGCACACATGCACACATTCGAATAACATTAGCTGCATTAAAAAAGAGCATTCCAGTCTGTTTCCAATACCTACTCCTTTCAACACACTCTCTCTGTCTCTGTGTTGATATGCAAAATGCTGTCTTTGTAGAACCATGGAGTACATAAATGCTTGAGGCATCGTTGGAGTTTGTTGAGTAAGTTTCTCCCTGCTTGCTACCACTTTCTTATTAATAGCTTTCCACGTATTTTGTTTTTTGTTAGGTGACAATCCTATCATAACTTGTTTTTGACTGCAACTGCTGTTAGGAGGAACAAAATTCCTGGTGCCTCCACCAGCATTTTGAAAAGTAAGGCCTAAAGTTGAGACCTCATGTTCAGAAATGTCACAGAGATTGTTCTGTTTGTCTGCTGCGTATTAAATCAAGTTAGTGTACCACAACAACACAAAACAACTTAATGTGTAACAGTATTAACCACAGCACACATGGGTCATTAGGTCCATTCGTATCAAAAAAGAATTTTGCCACTGTCTCGGAGACAGCGTGTATTTGGCCATGGTGTTGTAGTCTGGGCACTGTACATACAATCTAGTTCATCCGCTAACATGCATGTCTTGTAAAGTTGTAGGCAACTTTAGTATAAAGCAGGTGTTCACAGGACAGGTTTCATGACGTCAGATTTGGCTTTCGTAAGTTGCAAAGTGGTAAAAGTGAAAGTCTTCCAAAACTGCCTTGTGTCCTGTACAGAGCGCCGTGAGATCTATTTCAGAAATAACTGTGATGAAGTCCTCATTTCAGGGCCCAGAACATGCTGAGCACGTTACAGTGTGAGCACATGCGTGCTCTGTAGCCTTCCCTTGCACAGCCGCTGAGAACACAGGGTGACGTGAGTGGCCAAGACGGAGGAGGTCAATGTATTTGAAAGTACTGTAGAAAGTTATCTCATTTCAGATTCTTTAGTTAACGTTTAAGCTTTCTGTATAGTCATAAAAGCGCTTTCGTTGGCTATAAATACAAGGATGCTTAGCATTTATATGATCCTTTTTGTATTCAACGCACTTTCCACTTAAAATCCCTTTGCTGAGTTTGTCCTTCCTAGATGGATGTTTATAACTCTTGTTCTGCTCGGGGAATAGTTTGGCTGCATCTGAGAGCAGAATTTAATTCAACTAATTCTCAAGTTACCTTTATAAGGAAAGTACTAGTCCTGTTTTACATCTAAAGGAAAAGGGCTGCGTAGTAGAATAGTTGTCCATTGCCACAGGGGGATCTAAAGGGAATTGGGAACAAAGCACTCGACAAAACATTTATGCTTAGTCCTGTGAACAAACCACAGACCTACTACCACTTGTATACTTAAAATAAATATTTGTCAAAATAAGCAGCGTATTTTATAATACAGCTGTCATGTTTTTTTCCTGGTTGCAACTATGCATCCATTAGTGTTAAGAGAAAAAAAAAAAGTTAAAAATTTTACTGTTTTAAAGAAAATAAAAGGATAATGTTGCTGAACCTTATCATTTTTTTATCCGAGAAGGTAAGAAAGACAGACGGGATCTGCCCTCTATGGACATTATTGTTGCTGGTAAAATTATTGATTCAACGTTGATTTATTTCACTGAACACCAACAAGGAGAGTTAACTACTGGAGAACACAATTAACTTTGAGCCAGAAGTAGATTCTAGAAAGTGCAAATCTTCGTCACAGAGCATCACAAGTTACAGGCTTTCCCTGCAGGGCAGCGTACTTTGCATTCACCTGGAGGACTTGGTTCGGAACGCTTTCACGTCGTTACCTGGTAAACGGAGCTCTAGCTTCGGCCTCATCTCTGCGTCCAGACCAGGACCAAAACTCATGGCCCAGACTGGGTGGATTGGTTGTGCGACACCGTCACCCAATAACGGAGACATTGCAGTGCAGCTGAAGGTGTTCATTCCCATTTTTTGCATAAGACAAAGACGAAAAGCGTACTTGCTGTTTTACAGAGACTTGTGATTTCCGTACTCAATAAACATGCTTTAGTTCTACAAAGTATAGTCCAAACCGAGAGGTTTAGTTGAAGAATGGTACTCACCCTTGTGACTGGCTACAAACTAGTCATACTATCGTACGTTCGCTATGCTGCGTTCCCAGTGCAGTTGCAGCCCACTGTTCTCTGGTCAGCCTGGGTGTTTTCATTGGCAGCGTGCTCTCTGTAAAAGGAGCTGCTGCAGTCTGCTGTGTGTTTGTAAAACCCCCAGCACAACTGGGCCTCGTTTGCCTACAGTCTGAAGGCCCTAATCTGTAAATGTTAAATAAGAGTATTAAATCCCTCTGCTCATTAGACCATCTTTTTCTTCTCCATGCCGTTTTATACAAGATCCAGACAAAGATCTCTCTTCTCAATGCAGCTGAATAGTATAAAAGTTGGTTACATATTGAAGCTAAAATAAACAAAAGAAAATGAACTAGGTTGCAAATCAAGAAACTACAATGTTTAACAAAAAACATGATGGCTGTAAGTGGCACCATTAACACATATGTTATGGCATTACACAGACTTAAATATGAGAGTATCAAGTAAAAGGATGGGGAATATACCAGGGGAATATGCCTCTGCTCGCCCAGCATTTGTCTCCTGAAGCCTGTGTGTGTGACGGGAAGGAAGGAGAAGATGGTCTGTGGCGCTACGATTGCGCACAGTAATGTGATCCAGGCAGGTGATTTTGGAAGACTGGCAGTAATATATGCAGTGGTACGTAAGTAAAGCAGTATAGCTGTGTATACAGCAGTTCTTTCTCCTGCCTCCCTCCCTCCCTCCTTCCCTCCCCCAGCATCAGGTACTCGTGAGGAGTGACTGAGAGACATAAATACTGCAGTAATGCACACTACAGGTTTACTTTCAGCAGAACGGTTTGATTTTGTCACATGACTACATCTTGGCACTGCTGCAGGTCGAGCTGCTCTCTTCCACGCTTGACAGATACCGTCTCATCTTGAATATCTCTGTGATGCTTCTGTGTTACGCTGTGGTCAGTAGTGTTTCATACATCTGTGGAGGCCACTGGATTCTTTCCTTTCCAAAAATTCATGTTTTCACACCAGATCAGGAAACGAAATCTCCATATGTGACAGGTTGTTCTCTGTGCTCCCGTACCTTGGTCCGTCCTCCTTGACTCCTGGGCTAGCTGGCACAAATGTGATCCTCATGAAAGCAGAACTGATGTGGTATGTTCAGATGGCCCAGAAGCTGCAGTGATAATGCTTAGATCAGAAGTAGTACATGGCAAACATCAGTTGGACAGTACACTAGGAAGGAGTGATATCCTGTAGCTACCATTTTGCTTTGTCTCTGCCAAGAGCTTCTTAAAATGACAGGCATCACTGTTGTCCATTTGGCTTTTTTCCAGTACACCACGGCCTTCTGCTTCATCTTGCTTTTGGTTTTATCACCCATTCTGCCTGAGGATTTGCATGGTAAACGTCTAACATGTACGCGTCCGGATCCAAACAGTGCTGACCTGAAGCGGAAATCGACAGCTGTGAATCATAGGATGTTTTGAGCACATCAGTAAATAGAACAGAGCTGTGTTAAAGTGTCCTTGGACGTATCTCCGACTCGCACATAGCGAACCCGGCTTGGTGTGCCCAGCTGACATCTTGCCTGGATACCGACAGGGGCTTTGGTAAATTTGCCAGTGATTTTACTCAGTGAGAGTCTTGAATTCACTGTCACTTCCAGACAAGGTGCCCTGCATTACACTGAGTTAGGGACAAGGCATTTAGTCAAATGATGAACAAATATTATGGTTTCTTTAGAAGCATTAACAACACTATTACTGGAAGTGCCACAGTATGGGGTTTTTATTTCTTTGGATTTACTGAGCTGGAATTACAACTCCGTGACTTTGTTTCTACACTATTTTTAAATGCTGAAAAAGTAGCTCTGTAAACCATGTGTTCCTGTCCAGCTACGAGCTTGAAAAAAATAGGGACTATATCAAGGTTTTTGGGAGTTGCTGTTTTGCTGGTTAAAAAAAAACCAAACCCAAGACCTCTGAAGTCTGGACTTTTGAGGATTTCGTTAGGTGGTGACTGGGAATAGGAGTTGGATGGTTGGGGAATCCCTACTGCCTTTGCCACAGAGAGAGGCATTTGTTGCCTCTTAATTGAGTAATAAGGCAATACATTCTTGAGTTAAGTTGATTTGTTGGACCGTATTGCATTTACACTGGGTGATGAAGCCAGTGTAACTGGTGAAGTTACAAAGCTGTGACACAAAGGATTATGGTAAAATTTTTTAAAAGTTACTTATAAGGTCACTGAGGTCTTAATGATTTTATTAACATGAAAGCAATAGAAAAGAATTAGTGCATAATCAATGGAATAAGGTGCCCTGGAAGATCTAGGACTATAAAAATTATTTTATATGAAGATGCAAATTAAATTAAACATTAAATAAAAAATGTTTAATAAAATTAAAAATGCAGATTTTTGAAGGAGCATGGTAGGAATACGTAGGATTGTTTCACCAGGCCTTTAGGACCTTCTCTTTAGCACCGGTTGGTCATCCTGTTTAGCCAGGCAAAACAAATCACTAATCAAAAATAGCTTTGTACGAGCATGTCTTCAGTAATGGAGACTTTGCTTCCTGACTGCTACTGAAGCAAGTCTGTGGTGTTTTGTAATAACTTTATAGAAACTGTTTCAAGCTGAATCTAGAAGAATTAAGGGACAATCTAGTCAGACAGTTGACAAAAGACTCCAACAGAGCATCCAGAATTTTAGTATGAATAGAGAAAGGAGAGAGGCAGGACTGTGCAATATCACATTAAAATCTGGTTTTTGACCTTTAGTCCAGGAGCTTGTGTGGCAAGTCACTGTTGTTAACTATAAAAATCTCACTGCGTGAAGCACGGAAGAAGACAAAATAGCTGCTGCAAGGAATTTACAATCTAAATAAAGCACAAGGGTTAGTATGAGTGTAGTACACCCATACATGCAGGGGCTGAATTCTCAATTCTGTGTTTTTTATTTGGAGGAGGTTAACACATAAATACAGTGAGGAAGACATAGGTCTTGGGGAAAGGCTTCATAGCGAGGTGGAATATGTTCGTGAGAGGAGGAGCTCTTAAACATGGAAAAATGCTCAATTATGAGAGTGAGAGGCAAGTAAAAGGTCAGATGAATTTGGCAAGACTGTCAGGAGTCCTGCTGAGATCCAGCCATCAGGTCACTGTCTCCTGTGGGGTGCCCTGCTAGTCATGCTGGAGTCAGAAGGAATCGTTACATTGATTTTAACAGCTTTTGGGTCAGACTCCTTTGCTGCAGATGGGCTGGAAGGCAGGAGAGACCCAGCACTGCCCTGAGGTCGTTTAGGAGGCTAAGGACATTCAGAAATGAATTTTCAAAAACAAGACCTACCTATATTTCCTCCAACTTCATGTAAACTTTGGATCTGGCCTCTCATGTTCTGTGATGAACCGCGGCTAGGACAGAAAAAAACCCTTCAGTTTGTCTTTCCTGTTATAACCGTTGCCTTACCAACCACCATCTATATTAAGCTAAAAACTGGTATTTTTGCCCCTGTGAACTTATCAAAAGCAAGGACTTCCACCTTCCAGCATAATACTGAATCTGCTACAGAGGTAATTTACTGTGTCACAGCTAACTAAGTCTTCTATTCTATTATTTATTTTTTGTTATGTATTTAAAGAACATGATCATGTGGTAACATGGGGACAATTCACAGAAAAGACTTTCAGATACAATTTACCATTTCCCATAACTGTTAATAATTATTACCTTACAGAAATAAAAACATTAATGTTTTATGGGCAGATGTAAGACAATCCTTCTGGGTTCTCTATGCAGCAAGTCTATAAAATGTATGGTTTTAGTAGTGGCATAACAGAAGGCAGATTGATTCTGTATAGGAGCCAATTATTAAGTAAAATATAAAGAATGAAATCAGTGGTTAAAACTTCTTTTACCAAGGTAACCATAAATTAGCAATTTTATTTTAGAAAAAGAGTTCTTGTAACACAATGAGTCTTTGAAAAGGGGACAGTCTATTCATTAATAATTCTGACATTATTGTTCAGGAAAAACAAAATGTTCTGATTTACCCACCTGTTTTCACAGTGGAATCGAGCCAGGATGTCTTTGGCTTTTGTTTGGCTGTTGAGTTGAATTGCCATAGAGACTTTTGAATGCAATGGAGCATAAACTCTTATCACCCCCTCGGGTATGTCAGACTGCAGGTATGGGGGGAAAGTGACAGCTCCCTAAAATCAATATTCAGCAGAGTAAGTCTAAGGAACACATTGCTGTAGCTCCATTCAGAAGCAGTTTTGCAACTTTTTTGAGGTTGCTTGCAAAAATCACTGTCCTGAATTCACTTAATTATTATTAAAAAAACATATTTGCAGTCTTACAAATGCAGATTTATAGATACAGTGTAATAAGACACGACACAAAGACACAAACTCCTTGGTAAGCATCACATAAATGCATGCGGAACGAAGTACGAGCCCTTGGATTTTAATTGCTTGCAGTAATATTGAGTCATTATCTGAGATTTTTTAAGTTATCTCTGTTTACATTGGTCAATCAATAAACTGCTTATTTAAAAATGAATAAAAATGACTAGGAATATCTGGTCTTCCTTTTAAAGATTAAATTCTCCCAAGGCATGAAGTTCCAGTTCTCTGTTTCCACTTCCTGTAGCTTCAGCTAGATCGAAGATTATGTACAGTAAAATATCAAAGTACCATATGGTTTCTGTTAATTTGAAATTTGACCGTGTGTAGGGTTCAAATGATCATCTATGGAGTTTATGCACTCTTCCATGATTAAGGGCAGATAAATCAATTAGCAAGGTTTGCATTCCAGTTCTAATCCAGTTAATACCACGCTGAGCAGAGTACAATAGTCTCTCCAGTCTCTGTCCCTGTGTAATTTAGAACATCTGAGACCCAGGCTTTGTGTTAAGTGCTCTCAAAATTCAACTCAGTTATCCAAACAGAGTTTACCTCCAATTTACCCTTCATATTTCAGCTACCTGCCATGGCTAGTCTCCTTTTTATTAGATGCAAAGCCAATTACTATGATCAATGAACTTGTCTTCCCGGCGATGCAATGACTGCAGTAATTGGCTCTCCTTAGAAGCTCTCACTGATTTCGTTCCAGGGTGAATACAGTTTTGCAACACAGTAATCTACACCGCCATTTTAAATAAACATCTATGTCTCCATCTGCAGCACAAATGTGTGTCCTACCCACATATGCATTGCAGTCAATGCTGGCAAATGAATTCTCAAAAAACCTGAATTAGCATTGATTCACATTTCATGTACAGAACTTCTTCTATTTTTTCCCAGACATTCCCTTCTGCATTTTCTCTGTTCTCTGTATTAGATGGCTTATTCTCTATTTCTTATAATCTCTTAATATCACTCCTTCCTAATTTGTCTTTTCTTTTGTCCTTCAAGACTGTTCTTCAATAATTACAGAGTCCTTGACTAGTTCCTTCATTAGTCCTCTTACAATTCACTGATATCCATTCTTTTAAACCTCCGTGGAAGACTCTGAAGACTTTTCTCCCCATCTTATTAAAGGTAGTTACTACATGGAAATACTACATATAGCATGCTATAGGGACTGTATGTGTTATGCGTGTGTACACAGCATGCTTTGTTGCCCAAATTATATGTTATACCTAGTACGTAAGTTAATTTTATGTGTCTATTGAAGTAGCATACCTCAAGTAAGTTCCTAAACTCCATATCCAGGCAGTGGAGAAAAGTTGGTGGCTTTAAGACCTCCAGAGTAAGATTTTTGTATCAGGCTTTCCTAAGTCTGAACTGCAACTGGAGCCTTGGAAATCCTCAAAAGGAGGTACCTCTCTCCTCTGGCTGTGTGAGGAATGACACCACAAACTACTTCATTAGACACTTAAAATTTAGACCCAGTTTTGGTGTTTATGTTAGGCAGGCTGGATTTTCTTCCTGCTTAGGAAGTTAGTGAAGAGCTGTAAAACTATAGCTTGCAAGGAGAATATTGAGTGGCCTGGACCAGGGCATGGGTAAATACAATTAAAATTCGGTAGAAAAACTGGTAGAAAAACTGGTAGAAAACCAGCATGTGTTTGTAACAACGTATAGCTTGGGCTGCTAGAAATCATTCTGCCTCCCTCACCTTTTCTCAGTAAGCCCCCAAATCTTTGTCTTATCAGGATGTTGGACTGGGAAGGACATCTTTCAAGATAGCTCCCAAACCGACTTATTTGGTATGGCAAAATTTCCTCCCCACCCCTGAAGCTTTTGTGAGATAAGAAAGGAGGGAGACTGGTTAAAGCTGCCCTTGAAAATGATAGATTTTTATCACACCTCTGGTCTTTCAGGTCTCTCGCGTTCCATGGTCTTTCGCCTCAGAAGTTTTCTCACTCCTTTGTCAAACATCAGCTGCCTCTTGCTGTTGTTCATTGCTGCCTCGTTCATTTTTCTCACTTGGGAAATCAGAAAGGATGGGACCTAAAGGGAGGAAACCAGAGCTGAGAATATACAGTAATTTTTGCCTCCATAAAATTAGTGTTGGGGCTTTCGAAAGGCACCAGATTTTAGACAGCAGAAGCTCTATTTATTCCCAGAAGGCACATGCGATCAGTAGCTCCTCCAACAACCCACAGTTATTCCACTGGTGAAAGTATAGATCATCTTTCCTACCATATAAAACATTTTAGTGATGTTTGCAGTTGCAGGAACTTTATTATGAGTTAGTCTTTGCAATCCCCATCATACCCTCCCTCTGTTACAAAGAAATGAGCTGAGGCTGTCGTCATCTTCATGCCAACCTTTGGAAGTCCAGCAGGTAGTACACACTTTTGGCCCATATTATTATGAGCTAGACTTTAAACAGTTGTTTAATCTCATTGAAGCTTAGATACCTCACCTAAGCATCTAGATGAAATCTTTCTATGCATTCTTCTGCATAAACAATAGTGTGGGATAGATACCTCCAGAAAGCAATTCGTGCTAAAATGGATGTCTTAGATAGGTCAGGTAAGTCTCCATCCAGAGGTATCTGTCACCCTATCTCATTTTAGATATAGAAGACTCCAGCCAGTTTCCAAAGAATAGCTAACTGTTGCTTCTAGGAAGGACGCTTTATTCTGATTTCTGCAGAGCTGCTGCATATAGTAAAATACTTCTCTGCACGGAAGCCATAAAGAGAGACCCAGCGTTACTCACTGTCCAAAGGATGTCCTGGTACCGAATTAAAAGCCGCACAATGTGTGCTGTGGTGGCGGCTGCTTGCATTTCTTGTTGGTTTGCACGTTTCCCTTTGTAGATGAAGAGGTTTGGTGCAACAATCATAGAAACATTCCACAAATTCATTTTATTTTTCCCTTCATTAGCAACCACCTTTTTCAGGAACTGAAGAAAGGCCTGGAAAAACAATTATGATGAGTCTCACAAAATACCTTACTTCTTAAATGCAGCGTTTTCAAATGCACAACATGTCTGGCTCAAAAGCTGCTGTATTTGCACTTGGAGGTGAAATTTAGGTTTTTTTGCATTCTACTTTGGATTACTCTGATATTTGCTGGCACAACCACCTGTGCCAATCACAGGAGAATAGTTAATGTTATCAAAATACACATTAATAAATTATCTACCACTTAGAGCATAATCCCAAATCCATGAGTCAAATGCAGTGTCTGCACTAAGGCTCTGAATCCTGTAGCAGAAGAAAGATATAAAGGTGTTGCAGTGGAATGGTGAATTTCTTCATCAATTTCAAGGTGTCCGTTTTGACATATCTAGCCAGGGCTTTTTATATTGCAGTCACCAGGGTGATCAGCCTCTCTTCAAATGTGCAGCAGTCCCATACGTGTTATGATGTGAGGAATTTCTGCCAGCAGCCCCCAAACTTTTATTCTGGGATAATGAAAGCAAGAAGAGCTCGGTGGTTGTTCGTTGACGTCACTTCTGCACATGCATGGCAGAGGCAAAGGAAACTCATTTCCCTTTTAGGAAGTTTATTCAGGATTTTGCTTGAGTGACTGAATAAGATGGATTGCAGCTGTGGTTAGAATTGGGGTCTGCCAATGAGTCCTTTTGAAACACCATACCATTAAAACTACTGCCTTTGTACCCTGACATTGCAATTAAAACATTTTTACAAACCCAGGCATTACAAAACAGAAACTGTGTTAGAGAAATTTCTAAAATCTCATTATAGATAGCAAGTAGAGAAGCATTCAGTTTTGTCATCACTTCTATTTTTGTATAAAATCCTAGTAATAATCAAGAGTCCTCATCTAGCATGTGTTTTACCTATACAGCTCCATATCAATATGGACTTTGGTAGAAGAAATAATCCCCATTCTTCACAGAGCACTAGTAGACCTCCAAATGCCTCCAAAAGGAACTGAGCTCATAAAGCTATATTTAAACTGACCAGTGGGAGACTTTCAGAGGCAGGGGACCTGCAGGCTCCTGATGAGCAGGGGACCTGAAGAAATGCCTCGGGCTGCCAGGCAGCTTGTTCACCTGGGTTTCTTTTATGCTGAAACAAATGCAGAGACACAATCAGTGTCCCTTAGGGTCAGGACATAGCTGTAACGAGATCTGGGAGCTCCCAAGCACACAAAATGCTTGTTACTACCGTGTCTGTATCAGGAAGTAACACATGGGTGTGGATGTGAGTTTGCAAGGCAGATGAGCCGAGGCTGAGGTCCTGGCAGTCTGGTCCAGTGTCCTGGAAGCGCTTCAGCACTGGGAGTGCACTAGGTGAGCTCCTAGGGGGGCACCTTCTCATTTAACTTAATCACAGAGAATTCCCATTATACAGAAATGCCAGGAACTGGACCTTCTTTTTTCCAAACTATGTGGAGAACATGTCTCTTTGAAATGAATGCTCCAGAATAAACGATGCCTGGGAGCCATTTACTGACACCAGCAGTTGGATACCTCCAGCAACTCTTTCTTAATTCCTTGTAAAAGAAATGACAGCCAGGGAATTGGAACATGTTTTCAAGGAAATGATGAAAAAACACAGATAAATCCTTTCATGGTTCAGCGTCTGATCACTGACTGTTAGAAAAAAAACAGCCTCTCATTTAAAAGTCAAAAGCACCACAGATGGCAGGTGATAGCTGAAGAACTTACCTTGGCTGTGTCTCTGTTGGCTTCAGGCAGCAGCATGATCAGTAAATGCAAAGCTTGTAGTTGTAACTTGATCTTGGAGATTTCTGAGAATATGAATAATTAACGTTTTTTAAATCCCAGTTACAATTGGTTTGTTCTAAAACCCTTGTTGGTCAGCAGCTCTAGAAATATAGCAACCACTGGTCGGTTGAGACTAGCATGTTTAGATATTTATTAACCATAATCTTTTCCCCAAATATAGAAACAACTGTAATGAGTGGGTTTTTCCTCATTATCTCAAGTCTTTGTTACAGGGGGAATCAAGGCTCTATAAAATTCTGTCTAAATAGCAAGAAGCTAATACTTTTCAGTACCAGCCAGTTTCTCTTTGATATTGTGGTCAGAACGTGTGGTATATGGAGCAAGTATTTTCCCACTTTCACACTGAAATGGATATTTGTTTTCAGAAAATTTTTGGACTGTTGTTTTTGAGTAATTTGCTGAATGCTTGCGTTATTCCATTGGAGATAGTTGCCTGTAACTTAAAAAGTGTTAGTCCCAAGTCTAGCACTCTAGATAAATGTAGAACCCCTTGTCTGTCACAAAACATCCTCTGGTTTTCAGCAATTGGTGTGTACCGGTACTGTGCAATGCTCACTAGAAGAGCTGGAGTGGTGAAGACGGGAAGAATAACTCTGTCATTTACTTCCAGTCAGAGTGGATGAGAGAGGTTTGGAGAAAAAAAGAGTGAGTTGTGGACAACATATCTTTTGGAGGGAATAAATTCACTTTATTCTGCACAGACAACTCATGTTCTCTACCAAACTGCTAAGCAATTGTAACTGCATGCAGGCTGGGACTCACAAGAAGAACACTTGGGTACATGAATGTTACAGGAAGGTGTCACCTCCTTGTGCCCTTTAAAACTACCTCATGGAGACACTGAAAGCTTGGCTGCAACCTTATATAAAAACTCTAAGTTTTCTGTACCAATTTGCCTAATGAATTCACCATCCTGATAGTTTCACTCTGTCCTTGCTCAAGTGAATTTACAATGAAGTCAACGGGTATTGCACAGTACTACCGCGTTCTTCCTGGAAGAGAACTATGGACAAAGACTGAGAAAAAGAGGGTGTATGTACACTTAAAACAAAATCCGACTGCCTGAAGCTTGCTGTGATCACACATACCTTTGTACAAATATTCTGACCTCAGCATAAACCTTAAGAGGAATAAAATAGATCCAATAGAATGTGAGCTAAAAGGCAGTGACTTGAGTTTACCTTGCAGAAATTTTCATTTATGAGATCTGTAATTTGTGTGAATCAGAGGCTATGTATGAAAGGCATTGCTTAGCCAGCGTGTGCTCACAAATTTCAAATCTTACATTAAACAGTTGCATCATTCATAACGCGATTCTATGCTATTAGCTAAATGCAGAGACTATTTTCCATTTGAGAAGGAAATCGTGCAGAAAACTTTAATGTTTTGCCAATGCACTGGGCATTCTCTTCTTTCTGCTTCAGAGGGAGAAAACATGACATGGGTTTTTTCCTCTCTACTTTAGAGAGAAAAAAAAATGTAATGTCTACTTTTACACTTTATCTAGAACAGTCCATAATAACTCATTTTCCACCTACTTTCCACTAGCGTGATGAAAGCAGGCAGATATTCTACTGTGAAGAGGGGGCTTGGGAGTTCTCTTATAAACATTTTCAGCAGTCCTGCTGCATCATTATTTCGTACTTGGTCCCAGTCAAAAGTGTCTTCATAAAATTTTGCCTCAAGTTCTTGATGGAGATTCTGAAAGATAAAAGGAACACCTGACCTTTAATCATTGCCTCTGACCTGGCAGTTTGTGAGCACTTCGGAAATCCCATTACAAACAACAGGCTGGTTTGCACCGTAGTTGAATTAAAGTAGCCTGAAACCAGTAGCACTCTAGGTACCGCTGTGCGGAGTTCAGAGCAGGTTAGCAGATCAGGTTGCTGGGGATATTTTGCAACCCAGGCTAGATTTGGTTTGCATTAGCTAGGTTTCTGCCAGTGACCCATATGAACCTTTTTAAAGCAAGATGGTTTTGTGCGATGTCTTAGAATTAGAAACAGAAAATTCAGTTAAACAGGATTTTCAGCACAGCTGTTCTTTTTATTTAAAACACTCTGCAGAGGTTTTGACCCTTAAATCACAAAGGAGTGGCATTTCTTCCTCACTGCCGGTGAACTTGCTAGACAATTTCTTGGCATCCAAGTCCATTGGCCTTGAGCAAATGGCCTTAACTTCAGATCTGCCCGTCTTTAGAAGGATATTTTCTTTTAGGATAGCTATAATTAGATTTGATCGCTTCTTAGAAAAATAAAGGTATCAAACCATCACTGTCAGAAAACCTCCATTTAATACATGCCAAAAAAACCCCTCAAAAACTGTGCGAGACTGCGAAGACAGAATTGATTATATCCTTTTGGGTGCCCACTTAATCCTCCTGTTCTCCAATGTCAGCATCTTACTGTATAACAGAGGTCTGTTTAGTTCTGGAGGGTAACTAAGCGATGTTTCACACACATGTGAATGGTAAATATTCAGTAAAGTTCCTGGTAGGAACAGAATTTGGCTTCAAACCCAGATCACTGTTTGGAAAATGCAAGTTCTTCAAAAATTCTTTGGGTTAATAAGATTGAGGGAGACTATTGTAATATAAGCATATCCATAAATACTGCAGCTTTCGCAATTATTACTGGCCAAACACTGCCCTATCCATGGGAAGTTAGTTGCTGCTTTTTGCGAGACCATTTATTACAAAATATATTGGTAGATAATATTCAGGTTTTATGTCAAGTTTTTGTCAAATGCACTTTAATATTTCTTTAATTCTGTCCATTCAGACAGAAAAGCTTCTAAAAATGAAGTCTGTATACCACGTCTCACATGAATGGAAGGAAATTACATATCAAATATGGTCACACATAATGAAGTGGAATGGTTGGCAGAAAAGGAAATAGAAAGTCGTTCAGGATTTGGTATATAATGTTGCAATCCCATTTTAACTAGCACATGTTATTGGTTGTAATCTGGGCTATCTCAGCTTCCTCTGTATTCACATCCTTTGCACATAATCCGTGCAAACACCTGGATTAAATTCTCTCCTTGAACTGACTGGGAAATGTGGAACAGAAATCCTCACCTCTTCAAAATCACAAGGGAAGAGAAAAGCTACTCCACATTTTTCTGCAGAGAGCTGGGAAAAGCCATAGAAATAGAAAACAAGAATTTTGAAAAATGAACATTTTTTATATATATATCCACACAGGCAAGCGTGTATGTATATTTTATACACTCTCACCCCCTCTACCCCCCTATATGCATCTAAGTACTTTTAATAATGTTTTTGCAACTTTTTTTATATGTGACTGATCCTATAGTAGACTATCATGCATTTTTGTTCACTGGGGCTTTTGTTACAAAACAGGTTACAGACAGAGGAGATCTTGTATCTATTTCTTCTATTCTTTGTTTTATAAAAGTAACCTATAATCACGTAAGTAAACCTATAATCCATATGCCTTTTCTTTCTCCAAACAAGACTGAAATAAAATTGGAATGCCCTCAAATCCTAATGTCATAATAATGTATGAAGACTTTGAAGGATGAAATCTGGATCTGATTTGAAAAAATCTCTCTCTTGCTGATTGGCTTGTTGGACAGACTTCAATGAAGGCAAAACTCAACTAATTTAAAACTTTCACAAGGGCGGTTTAACTCTACCACCCAGTATGGGAGAGTTACATATAAAGTCGTGTCCCATAGCAGCTCCGTGGATATAGATTGTGAATAGGAAGTGAACAAGACACAGCACAGTATATGAAAAGAATATGAAAGTAATTTAGTTAGGTAGAGCTCAGCCCTGCTGTGTAATCTCTCTGGAGAGGCTGGGAAAAACTGAGATTGTGTGAAATAATACTTTCAGTGTTTGTATGAAAAAATGAGAAGCTGAAAAGCAAAGGCCAAATTAGGAGCTCCCTTCTGCAACATGTGGTGCTTTGCAAGGTGCGGAGCGCTTGTATCAGTCCACAGAGTTAAAGGGAGCTGGAATGCTGCTGCCTATCTTCTGTGTGCTTCATGTAATGCTGCTTTTTCTTGTACAGTCATTTTTTATAACCCCAGCCCATCAATGTTTACCAATATCCCCAACATTACTCTTTGCGTGGCTGCCATGATGTGGAGGCTTCCAGCCTCAGAAAACAAGGCTAGCTTGCCTGAGGATGAGAAAGTAGGATTGGGATGCACTAAAAGAAGTTGCTTAAATCAGATTAAAAAAAAGTAAAAGAAAAAAATAATGTAGGAAAGATGTAGACATTACTAAGCCCAGAAAAACCTTGTTTTCCTAATTTGCCTCTGCCAACTGCTTCCGGTTCCTGGAATCCAGCTAGTCTGAAGAAGCAATTGCAACCATTAGTAGACCTCACTGTCAGGGTATTTGTTACCAGATAGCCTGTGTTCATAGCCCACAGACAGCCTGTGAAAATGTAGTACTTGCGGCTGCCAAACAGAGAACACAGGCCAAATTTCTCTCACTTGGAACATGAAACTGTAAGATCACAGAATATAAATGAGAAATAAAATGACAGAAATGTTAAAATGACATAGATAAAGATCTTTATCTGAAGTTCACTCAGTTTGGCAACTCTGAATTTCTGAAATAAATTATAACAGAGATAAGATCACAGCAATTTTGCATGGCAGAGATAAACCAAAAGGATCCCTCACTGTTCAGTGGAGAAAGACTGCATTCAACGTCAAGTCTATACTTTATATAGAACATCAACAAATGTAAAGCAATAGACCACATGTTCTGTGATTTATTGGTTCCCAGGAACCAATCTGACCTTTCACTGGTAGGAACAGAAATGCTGATCTACACACATCCGCATTTATCTGCAGTGTGCATTTGTGTGTGCTGTATTATTTTACATAGGGTCTGTGGTCCAGGAGATGGAAAACTGGCATGAGTGTGTACCTTGACTCTGGAGGCAGATCCAGGCACTCGTAGAATTCCTTCGGTTTCTAATCCTGTTTCTTCAAGCTTGAGCAGCAACTGAAAAAAACCCCAACAACACCTAGGAAAATACTCAGAAGCACTTAAAAATACTATTAACATTTTTCAGTCTAGGTATCCTTGAAACTAACTTGAAAAAGGTACATTTCTGTATAATTTGCTAGTGAAAACAAGCCAGATCACGTAAGTGAACCTTTCTAATTTGTTCTCCATATTCCTGACACTGAAATACAGAGTATGCAGAGTATGGAAAACTGATAATGCAATAGGCTCCTCTGTCCTTGATTTGAGACTCAGCACTGCTATAGAACAATGAACACATAAATGTATTGGTATAAGGGCAGAAACACAGGGTAAAACACAATGGTGTTTTGAGGGAAAATTAACCTCTGAGAAATGTTCAAGTCTTTCCCCAAGAAGCACAATGGAAAGGTCTATAGATAACACGTTTCTGGGAACTGAGAACTCAGATTAGAAAATGATCCCAGGATATTTTATTTTGAAATTTCTGTGAATAGAGGAATAGGCTTTCCACTCTAATGGAGTGTCAATGCAAATGACGGAAATGTGAATCTTACAGGTCAAACAGGCTGAGTTATACTCACTTTTTGGAAGATGAGGGGAACTTTTGTTCCAGGAACCTTCCTTTGATCATTCTCCAGCAGTATGGTGAGAGGGACTCCAAATAGACCGTTTTCTTAAAAATAATAACAACAAATGTGAAAGAGAGGAAACATAGCCTCGTATGCATGGTCTTAGCTATGCTGAGCGGCGCCCAGGTGGCCACTGTGGTGATGCCACAGCACGGTACCTCGTCCTCGCACCCTTTCTCCACGGTTCCTCTTCAGCTCCACGCCCAGTGCGTCGTAGAAGGCCGTCAACTCAATCAGGGAGAGGTAGCGGATCTTCTTCATGTCTTCTGGAGAGAGGTCTCCAACCTCAGTCAGTCCAAACCGGCTTTTCCGAACAATGAATTTCTACAGTAGAGATGGGTCGAATATTTATTTGTACAAAAATTACAGGACATGAATTATTGTTTTGAAAAAGATGCCTGTATGAGATAGGAAGCCATATTAGGGTGGATGGGTAACATCAAAGAGCTGAACTGTAACCTTATGTATTGGCCTGGTAAGTTGACATAACTTGCATCCACCTGAAACATAAAATTGAGCTTCTTGCTCATCATGTTGCCTTGCTGTTTGCTGGAGCAGAGGTGTTAACCTCAGTGCCCTGCCTGCACTCTGGCTGGGACGAATGAGCTATGTGCTACTTAAACTTCTGCCCAGTTTCAGCAGGATATAAAGTTTTGCACTGCTTCAGCCTCCACCAGGGTGTCTTTGAATGCTGTTGAAGTAGCTGACACATTTCATCATGGATATGGTTGTATATCAGTAGTGTGTATGTGGGTGTGGGGAATGAATCCATGCCTGCTTTGCATATTGCTATCAATTTACGAGGTTTTATAGGAGAGTTCAAATTAAAGATCTGAGGAAAAACCCAGAAGCAAAATCACTTAGTCCTGGTGCCAACCTGCCAATTTACTGGTACTTGTTATTACTCAAGAAGCGTTTAGGCTTAGAAACAAGATTTCCAGCAGCTAAGAAATAAATTATTCAAGTAGGCTTGAACTAAATGTTACTTAATAATTTGGGGGCATGTGAAGATGTCTACATGTTTTAGAAACTGCGGTGTCATGGACCAGATCCAGGAATGTTGCATCATGCCATAAGCATTTGTACAAATGTCAGAAAGAACAAATACCCATCAATTTTTGTTAGACATAATAACAAAGTTATAGTAAAAGTCATGATTTTCAAAGAACTGTGGATCTTCGCTTTTGTGGGTTTTTTTATTTAGTTGTAATTTAAACCAGTAATTGTTAGTCAGAGGTATAAATAAATAGCGTTACAAATCATCTCCTCCCTTTAGGGAACTGAGTGGAAACCCAGACTTTAATAATGTTTTGCTTCTGAGGATTTCAGCCCAGTCCTCCCTTTTTTAAACAAATTTGGACTCAATAGGTTTAACCCATCTTTAGATGAAGCCAGTCAAACAGATTAAGAAAAAAGCAAACAAAAAAAATAATTAAACTTACCTACACCAGATTTCAAAAGTAAGAGAGGACAAAAGAAATCTAGATCATGTAGGTTAGGACTTCCTAAATCACATCGCACATGGTCTTCTAATAGGGGTTAATCATAACTGGGGAGAAGGAGTGCAGGGGATGGAATAACCAATTTACACGCTGTCTGGACCATTTTAGGCCAGAATCTTCCCTCCCCAGAGTGCAGTAATTCCACTGTTACTTTTATGCTGAGACTTAATAATGTCACAAAACCTACATGGAGGATAGTCTTCTGAAGACACATAAAATACTAAAGGATATCTATGCATTTTGATTCCAATTATGTGAAAATTCCAAGAGCAGTCAAAGCACAATAAATCATCTTGAAAATAAGAAAAAAATCACAAAGTATACATATATTTTCTGAGGGGAAAGAGAAAAAAAAACATAGGGAATAACAAAGTCTATTTGCAAGTATGTTTGCCAAGAAAAAATTGCAAACACTCCAAAACCAATTACAAAGGGTAGCTACAATGATTTTCCATGGTAGCTGGTTGACTCCTAGGGTCACTATGATGTGATGCAGTGTTAACACAAGGTTTGGGGATGGGCCTTTTCCTTCTGTCTCATGTCAAAATTTTCCAGTGATTTTTCTTTCAAACAGTGGAGTCACAATATGCAGCACTGAAAGAGGCTGTGCTATCCTGAAATGAGATTACGCGCATTTTGGCTAAGAATTGTGTCTGATATTGTGCGGCGTGTTGTTTCTATGTGGAACTATACAGTGTACTAAGATGGGCCTAAAATTCTTACTGACTTCTAGTTCTGTAGTATCTTCAACAGAGTCACACTGATCATGGTCCCACATTGGGGAAATTGCATGTAACCCTACACAGACAATGGTGTTGAGTTGGCTCTTCTGGGAGCTGCAGGGGACATGCTATTTTATGACATACCATCTTCCTCTGTGCAGCTCGGTATATGCTGTCCATGAAAGTGGTTATATTAATGGCTCAGACCCGCCCTGGAGAACCCCCTGGCAAGGAAGTGGGATGTTGTGTAGAATTCAGTCTGCCCCTGCTGATGCCCCTTGAAGAAGGAGGGACAGTCCTTCAGAATGTAGGCGATTGGTTGCTCTGTGTAACAGAACAAGAGGTGATTTTTTGCTGAGGCCTGTTACGGTCTGAGCCACTATAGGAAAAAACAAATACCATGAGTGGCAGCATATGAAGTAAGAAAAATTCCAAAGTCAACAGCTATGATTGTTGACTTTATTTAGAAACTCTTTGTCTGTGATGACCTGGCATATTTCTTGTGTAATCTTCTGAGCACACAAAATGATGTCCTGCATGCAGAATAAGCCATCTCCAGCACAACACTGTCCTTTTCTAATACTAATCAATTGTGCATCCACAGATCCCTGATATTCAGAGTGGCATCTAGCAAAGGCTGGGGTGCTAGGTTTGCTATTGCAAGGAATAAGGATGAACCTTTGGTTTGCCAAAAGTCGTGATGAATGCAGACATATCCCTGGTCTGCACAGGACACCAAGTTAACCCCACAGCAAAAAAACACAGACACACTAAAGCACAGGGATTTCACACCAGATCTAATCTACTTGGTGTCTTATCTCTCCTTTCAACAGTGAAGCTTACTTCTGCATCTCAGGTTCTTCTTCCTTGGTGGTGCCTGAGAAGGACAAATGTGTAATTCTCAGAGAATTCAATGTCTCTGTGAATAGCAACAATTTTGGATTAGTTCAGGACCTCATGACACCGTAACATTCAGGAAATTCTTCCAAAGAACTTCTGGTTGTTTCATAGATTTCACTAAAATGGTGGCATCTGAAGCAAAAACCTAATGCTCTGGTTTTTGGTAATGGCAGTTGTGAGGGCTGATGGAAAGAGAAAACTGACTTCCTTGAATTCAGGAAATAGTTCCAGGTAATGGCATGAGTGCAAAGTGTATGTCTGGTTGGATGATATGGTATGATAAACTTTCCATTAACCATTCATGTAGTGCCTCCTATAGCATAATTGCACTGAATACTGATTGGAGACAATCAATCAGTACTGCTGCAGGACTAAGGCTTGCTTTCTCCCCTTCATCTGCAAAGCAATTTTAAATCCCTGGGTTAACAAAGGTAGATATTCTGTAGGGAAATAAAGTAGGAAAGCAGACCAGAAATGAAAATAATTCCTAGTTTTAGTGCCAGTATCTTGTCTCTATTTCTATGTGAAAAATGTGTGGATGATGCAATATTTGTGGATTGAGTTACACATACTCATCTGTGATGGTTACCAGTAAAAACCAGACTTGGATATTCAGATTAGCTTTGGTGCCTCTCTGGGAACCAGTCACAAGCAGTAGCAGGCACAGCGGGCGGTCTCTATAGAGCACACATAGCGAAGGACAGCTAATGTATCTTAACAGACTCCAATGTGCTGGGGATATAAAGCAGGAAATTACTGGGTTAAAGAAAACAGCTGAGGAAATGTGTCGAGAACAAACTTACAGGCAAAGAAGAGTCTTCCTTTTTGAACCTCTGGTTTTTCGTCCATTCTTGGGTTTTTGGAAGGACTGCAATGGATTCTGAGAAAGAGACCTCATATGAGAGCTCTTCTGTTATGGATGGGCTGCCTTTATCTAGTCCGCAGTCTAGACAGCTATTAGCTGAAAATAAGGGAAACTGTATATGAACACTGAATGTATGCTTGCATTTAGTACAGAGACATTAAAAAATTGAACCAAGATGACAAAAAACTTGAGAAAGTAATAAAGGAAGTGCTTCAAAGAGGAATTTCAGTGTAAACCACAGCATGTTCCTGTTTTGTCTGGAGGAAATAACCCCTTAGAAATAAAATCCCTATTTTCATTTTAGATTATTTAACTTGTTGCTTTTCGTGAGAAAGATAGCCAATCTGGAACTTCCTGTTTATCAGGAATTATCAAATTTTTGTACTCCATCCTTTTCTGCCCAGGCCAGCAAACTGTAGTGGCACTTGTCTAATGAACAATTAGAAATAAAAGTTCCTGACAGAAAAATGCTGTTGATGCAGTTTCTCAGGTCACTGTTGGCTTATTTACAACCATAAGACATTGTGCATATGTTTCATATGCTCACATACATATATTTCTCAAAGTTGCTAGTTTAGGTGTGTGGCACCAAAACAGGATGCAATGTACAATGTTCCAGTTTTAAAAACACTATATCTGCTGGAATTTCTGGTAGGTACTGCAAAATGTTTTATTGCTCTACTCTAAAATTTAGTTACCTCCTGAAATCAGTGGATGTCAGAGGAATATTTTTTGAAATCTGTGCAATCAAGTACAGAAATAGCCCATTGTCATGGAGTCCAAAGTGTGATAACATGCATGAGTTCCAGGATTGCCATCTTTCATGACTGATCTCTTATGTCTCAGGACAATTTTTAGGTTTCCCTTAAAGTCCAACTCCTAGACTCATGCAGTTCGAACAGAATCATAATTTTCATTGGAAGCGAAGTAAAATTTTAGCCCCAAGGGCTGCAGAGAAGAGTCTACTAACATGACCCAAGTGCATTCAAAAACCACGGAAATCAGAAAGTGAATTAAAAAACATTACATGTTTTGTAAACATGTGCATGCCCCGTGATTTTTGAATCATTCCATTTACAGATACAGGGACTTAAATGTTTTTTACAACATCCTTTGTTTTGCAAGTCTGGGATGAAAAAGCTAAGTGTTTTATTAAGTGGCTTCTGACTTCTGAACTGTAGCCTTAGATGTTACCTAACGTCCAGGCTACTTAAGATCTTTTCCAACTCTCGTTCCACTCTTGGACCTGGGACCACAGACTGCCCATGGTACCCCTGGCTGTTTGGTTCCCCATCTATTCTAGTACAACTGCTTGGAGAGCAGAAGTATCAGCAGAGCAGCTTTTGCAACCTAGGACAATGTCTGTGGCACTATATCCACAGGTAAACATCTAAGAGACTAGTTTAGAAACTCAGGTATTAATGTCCCTTTAGTTAAGCCCTAAAAAATCATGATGGTTTTCACCATCCCTGGAGGTGTCAAAAAAACGTGTAGATGTGGCACTTTGGGATATGGTTTAGCAGGCACGGTGGTGTTGGGGTGACGGCTGGACTTGATGATCTTAGAGGTCTTTTCCAACCTATGATTCTATGATTCTATGATGGGAAGGGCTTTCAGAATAAAAGATTAACAATCCTGAGGAAGGCTGCTGACAGTTATCTAGACACTGAGTAGAGCAGAGCTATCATTTTCATTAGCACTGCCAGTCACTGTCAGGGCAAAGTGTTTCAGGGATGTCCAAAATGACACCATTAGTAGATCAGAATAACAGGGCAGAACCAGAAAACTGAAAAGTTTCTAATACTACAGTTTTTGAAACACTGGAGAAGAAATGTGAAGGAAATATGCATCTTTCTTGTCATGATTTGCAACAAGAAAATACACTGCTGACATATTTTGGACAAATTGTTCTTCATATTGTTTAGAGATTATTTTTACATTCCTAGCCTTGCAACGATCAGTACATTTTAGACACCGATGCCTCAAGGGCAGCAGTCTGTGTCTGTACAACACCCGTCTTGAATGGGAAACTTTGGTTCCTGCATGACAATAAGCTGACAACAATTTTAAGAATATATATGTAGTACGGCCCCAACGCATAAGAGGGGACTAACCTCGGAACCACAAAAGGATCTTTCTGTCTATCATTTTCCTAGGAGGAAGCGAACACTGGTTACATGTTGGCATACTCACAGCTAACTGATTTCCAAACTGGCTTCTGCCCAGGAAGCTGGATACCATTAGAAGGAACTGGTGACACTGGAACTGTCTCAAATGTGGGCTGATAGGCAAGGAAAAATGATCAGACTGCAGTGAAGGTAAACGTCTAAGGAGAGAAACTGCTACAGTTCAAGCAATAGCGTTATCATTCTCAGCTTACACTCTTTTGCCAAGTTTAAGCAACCTGTTGTGATTCACCAGAGTACATTTTTCGTAGCCAAGCCTGAGAATTAATCTTCCCCAGACTACACAGATTTGGATCGTGTTGAGGTCAGTAATATTGCAGCTCACTGTAGCTAATGAGTCCTGTCCCATATAATGACTGAAATTAGCTAAGTAAATTGCAGTACATGATTGTACTAAGCGAAAGGTTCTCGTCAAATTGTAATCCATGCTGCTTTTAATCATTTTGACCACAAATCTTTTTGAGGACTCTCTGACACATGTTGAATATCCACTGCTCCCAAGCACCTGTCAGAAACAGGGCTCTTCACCACCTTTCGGGATTTGGGCACCAGCACATTATTAATGGACAGATGTGCTCCCAGAGGTTATATACTAACACTTTATCAGTGAGCTGCAAAAATAATTTTAGGGAAAAAAGACCTTTTCTATAGTCGAATTAATTTCTTTCTGCTCCAGAAATCAATCTGCACCATGTGAAAGTGAGGGAAGTGTGTGTGTGGCACAGCAGAGAACGAGCTCTGAAGCCCAGGGGGTGACTTTCAAGTGCTGTCACCTTTTCTTGGCAGCGGAGTCTTGCCCTTGTTCTCAGCAGTTTTGGGACTTGTCATACAGAAAAATCTGAGCATTTGTGTGTACACGGGGCAGTAGCAGCTCATCTACATGTCCTTGGTTGAAAAAGAAAGTCCGGAATTTAAAAAATGCTCTAAAGGGTACTCAATAAAAATAACTACAATACCCCAAACTAGCCTTGTATTTTTTCTGCTGTCCTTTGCATCCTGGTGGGGAGCCCTTGGAGCCCCTCCTTTCCCAAACTTACTGCCTCAACAACCCCCCCCTCCCTCCCTCCCTCCCTCC
>Ga0065711_1006371_pt1 | contig 28211 bp, 18 predicted proteins | sample Hoacrofraction12_FD_59098 | JGI IMG/M metagenome (GOLD analysis project Ga0065711, IMG submission 59098) | Hoatzin crop microbial communities from Cojedes, Venezuela - Epithelial fraction 12 v2 (version 2) | ecosystem: Host-associated > Birds > Digestive system > Esophagus > Crop | place... | reverse complement strand
CGCTGCGCTGCGACCCCGCGGGGCTGCTGCCGGCTCGGGGACCGCGGCCATGCCGGGCCCGTCCGCGGGGAGGGCGGCCAGATTTCAGCCGGTCCTGCGTCCTGCGGCGACTCTGGAGAAAAAAAAACCCAAAACGCGCTTTTTTGTGTCACGCAGGACAGGTTCCCGTCTGTCAGTTCGTGCCGGATTGCAGGGCGTGATCAAGGAAAGCGAAGGACACGGTGGTTTCTCTCCCAGCCCAGAACAACACGCAGAGCTGCTTTTCCCACGCCGCAAATGCCGGACCGGCGTGTACATGGCTGTGCTCTTGACCAGTACTTTCCGAAAGCATCAGCAGTGAAATGGCACACACGTTGAAGTAAGCCAACCACCATGTGTCAAATGGGTAGCAAATGGATCCCCTCGCTGCTCTTCGCCCAAAGTATGAAATACTTCTTTCTAGACACGTAAATCTATCCATCCTCTATGGAGCTCGTGGTTAAAATCAGGTACGACCTGATGAGTTCATGGCACAGACTACAGAACCGTACACCGTTTGCTTTGGAACATTGAAACCAGTCCTCACCCACCAAAACACCAGTTCGTTCAGAAAAAAAGCATTCTTTTAAAAATCCATTCTACAGATTGCCTGATCTCTGCACACCGCTCAGTTTTTTCCCCTAAAAAAATCAAGACACATCAGGTCAGTGACAGAAAAAGCCGCAGCAGCAGCTCCCCGTCGCTAGTACAAGAACCCACCAGTGTCGCTGGCGTTCAGCAGAACAGAACGGCTGCAGTGGGTCGCGCAGGTGGAATCAGCATCTCCCCCTTCCTGCTTAGTCTCACCCGTTTTCAGATCAGCCTTTTTCCTTATGTATGTGTACGTGTCACGCAGGAGCGTGTTCTCCTAAAGCCACTTACCTGCCCAACAGTTTTCTTAAATCTTTCGTTATTTGTTCCTCACCTCCGGGAAATTCGTATTGGGGCGTTTGTTCTACAGGAGAGCAGCAAAAGCAAGAAGAGAGTGAAAAACCAGTTGTGTGGTCACCTGGTTCAGGGAGGTGGAAATGAAACCCACCGAAAGTGGTGGTTAACCCTAGGCTTTGCCGGGCCAGAGCTGCCGGGGAGCTGGACACCGAAGGGCAGAGCACTCCGGTCCTTGCTGCAGGACCAGTTTCTAACACACTCCAGCCCGGAGGCAGCCTTTGAGGCCAGAGAGACGGAGCGCTTGAGGTGCCTGGCAGCTCTGGAGGGAAGAGCCACAGGTCTCAGCTTTCAGTAGTGTCTAAGCAAGCCTCTGTAGAAGAACTTGCCCACAGCTCCTGGATCACCCATCAGCCAGCACCCAAGACAGAGGAGCGAGTAGCCCTTTCCCAGCCTTTCCTGACTGTCATCCTCTGACGCCCACATCTCTGGTGGAGGAAGAGCCGGCACCACCTCCATGCCCCACCGAACCTGCCTTCTCCCTGCCTTCAGCTGCTCCTTCCCAGGCGCAGCTGGGCGCTGAGGCCAGCCCAGATGCTGCAGGGCCACTTTGGGTTCCCCTTCAGCCGTGGACTCTTTCTGCTCGTGCCCGACGCTGCCTGCTCCGTGCCCAGCGGCCTCAGAGCACCGCTGCTGCAAGCACTGCAGCTGAGCGAGACCCCCTTCAGCGCCCACCCGCTGGTCATTTTCTGAAGGCAGATTTCTTCTGTTCCAGCTACATCTGTATGGTGAAATAAGATGTGCTGGGGGCTGCTTTCCGGGTTTAAGGTTGAGCAGTGCAGCATGACTGGTGAGTATGTGCCCAAGTTCTCCCCGAACCAGTACGCCTCTGCAAACTTGTGGCACAGGCAGCCACGGGCCAGTGTCCCAGCTCTGGTTAACCCCTAGTACGGGCCCAGCTTCCATCTGCGTTCCTTTTGCATTTATTTCTTCATTTGCTTTTGTTTTCTTTCCTATATATAGCATAGGGACTTCAACAGAGATATCCAACATCTCCACTCTGGCCCGGAGGCTGGTCGGTTCCCTTTTAGCCTTTCGCGACGCTCTGTATCCTGTCTGTGCAGAAGGAATTGCGATGAATGACAGGTCTATCTCCGGCATGTGTCAGCCCGTGTTTCTCTACCTTCTGCCCGTGTGCTACAGCAGTTATTATCCGGACCTTTGCCCTGAACACTGCAACTGCCTCTTGCTATATCAAAGTGTTTTTCAGGCACGAAGCCTGTCTCTCTTGACAGCCTTTCCAGTGAAGTGGAGCCACATACACGTCAGATGATCCTCTTCCTAAGTCGCCAAGCGTTGGCACTGAGGCAGGAATATTCCAGCTATTGACAGAAGTATGCATACGCAGTTTTTAGGATGAAACCAAGGAAGCCAAAAGAATAATACTTAAAGCGCTGCTGGCATGTTCTCTAGACCTATTTCCAGTGAATCGTCTTTGAGGAAACTCCTAAGAGGTCCAAGCCGAGACCTTCCGAAAGGCAGGACAATCTTTCAGCGTTGCAGCTGGCATGTCATTGCTTTAAGCTTCTTTGAAATCTGCGTAAGTTTCGAAGCAAGATTCAAAATGCAGAGTCTGTGGACCAGGCTTAATTTACTTTACTTTTAAAAATTGCTACTTTTCCAAAAGCGCTTACAATTGACGCAGCCGGTGCTGGTGCATTTGCAAGGAAGGGGTGAACCACATGTCTCAGCCAGTGCTGGTGAACTATTTTCCTGCCATCTTCTGCCTCCTTTGTGATTTTCCCCATCTGCTCCTTGCGGCCTTGACTCTGTCGGTCCCTGCAAGTGACCACGAGCTTTGCTGCTGCCACCAGCTCTGGCTGCCCCTGAGGAGCAGTGGGGCGGCCAGGGAGGGGGCGTCAAGGTGGGTGTAGGAGGGCTGGTCCCCAGAATCTGCAATGGAGAACGGGGCCGCTTGCCCAGCCTGCGTGCCAGGAGCTCCCCATATCCAATCCAGGCTGGCTGCTCACAGGTTTGTGGAAGACAGTGACTGGGAGCACTGGCAGCTGCCCGGAGCCCTGTTTACATGAACACTCCTGCTGCTTTTATCAGTGGCGGAGCCGCAGTGGGATATTTTTGGCATAAAAGCTAAGTGGAAATATAGCATATAAGTGTTCTCGAAATGGGAAGCTCTTGAGAACATACCTTAGGTCTGGACAGAGAATATAGCGCTCTGACTTCACCTCAGCTGTATTTACCAGCTATCTTCTGCTTTTTTCCCCCCTCTTTTGTCCAGTTGTGGTAGGAAATCCCATGATGCTGTTCGAAATAAATGCGTATGCCTAAGGAGCCAATATGTATCAGCCTAATAAAATACTGATGAGTGTGAAAGGAAGAAAATTACAAAAATAGCCATGTAAAAATAGTTTGCTTGCAAGCAGCATTGATAAGGCCATAGGAAGAAACGAGAAAGGGATAAATTTTGCAAATTTAGCTGGGAGAAAACCCTTTCTTTACTTCCCAGGAAGTAACATACCCCAGAAAAATCACACTGATAAGCAAAACAAAACAAAAGTCAGAGATCTGGTTGCTGTACAGGCTCTGATCTGTCCATAGAAAAATATTGGCATTTCCAGGAGGCAATGTTTTGGTGTTCAAGCTTAAAAGAGACAGTGGCTGAAATTTTTTTTCTTCAGTGGGAAAAAAAAAAAAAAATTTGGCTTTATAAAGAAAAAAAAAAGAAGTGTGCTATGTGACTTCAGAGAAGGAAGAAGCTCAGAGGACTCTGTTTCATCATTCCCCTACAATGGCAAGCAGTCTGCTCTCCTGCTAAGGAGGGGAAAGCTACACCCAGCTGTTATTAGTTTGCTAGTCATGCAGTGTGACCAGAAAATAAATAACGTGGCATGCAGGTGCAAGGACAGTAGATGGCCAGTGTGGCCACCAGCTTACAGGCAAGCTTAGTGACAGCAGCAAAGACGGAAGAATGTGACCTCTGCTGCAGTGTTTTATCTGCTGTACAGATAAATGCATCTCATCCAGAAAGCCTTTCAGCAGTGCTCTGAGGAAATTCCTCATCAGGGCAGGAATGCCCAGAGGAGAGAGATAAAGAGGTGCAGAAGGTCCCTGTCATGCCATTACCCCATTGTCCCAGCAGCAGGTGAGTGAGGCTGTTTTGTTTTCAGGAGGAAATCCCTGTGGCTTGGGACAGAGAGCGCTGACCTTTTAGAAATGCGTTGGCACTGCAGATGCTATAATAAATGGCAGGGTTCAGAGCCAGCAGGTGCTAAAACACCATTCAGAAATTAAATATGAGTCTAGAGTGGACTCAGAGAATAATTTGGGTTGGAGGGGACCTCCAGAGGTCACCTAGTCCAGACTCTTTCTCAGAAGAGGGGGAGCTTCAACCTTGGATGAGGTTGCTCAGGGCTTTGTTCAAGTGAGTTCTTGCTCCTCCTCGTCTGTTGCCTCCCCGTACATGCACATCAGTAGGTGAAGAAAGCACCTTCCCTCTGTTACCGGCAGACTTACACTTCCACCCTCCGCTGCTGAGGGACTCCAGTCCATCCTCCACAAGCTCGGCTGTCCCCCCAAGGTGCCTGCCTTTCGCCAGTCACCCCAGCAGTCCCTGCCAAGCCTGCGTATCCCCATCTCCCCTCCCAAAGGCTTGGTGCCACCAGTGGGCTGTACCTCCCCGCGGGCAGACCACCGCCGTTGCCCCGGCAGGCACCTGGCAGGCCCACTGACCAGAGAGCCGTGTCCATTCTCAGGAGCCCCGTCCCATAAACAGGAGCAGGACATGAAGCTGCCCTCCTACCCCCAGACTACCTGTCCCCCTGGCAGTTTCTCACCGCGTTTGTGGCTCCTGGCAGAGTCAGGAGACGTGCGGTGTGGAAGCTGCGTAGGCCATGTAATCCTTCCTCCCGCGCCCCTGGCAGGGTCAATCAGTCTGGGAAACTTCTATCACTGCAGGTAGGAAACGGCAAAATGTTTTCTGGATCACAACTCTGGCAAACAGAGCAGGAAAGCAAATTTGAAAGGAAACACAGTGACCACCAGGATCGTGTCTTAGTACTGTCACATTCTTCCTCTGTCCTGAGCAAGCACCGTCCTGCTCTGCTACTGCCCACCCAGAATGATGCTGCAAGGATAATTGCCCCAGTCCGTTACCTTGACCTGTCTCGTCGCAGTATTCCTCTGGCTCGCCATCAAGCATGATTTACTTGCCTTTGCCTTCCTCGTCTAACCCCACCACCTCTATAACCTGTCTTTCAGTATTGATGACGGTCACAGCTACCCACCTCCTTCATTTGCCTTTGAGATTTTTAAAGCAGGAGCCCCTGTGCTTTGCTTTATGCTGCTCCTGATGCCTGGAGGCAGCGTCCTTCAAACCCTTCATTAAATCGTGCCTTTAACATGCCCTGTACAGAAAATAGGACAGCAGTTAGCTAGCGATGTGGCTGACCTCTGATGACTGGTGACTCAGCAATGTGATTTCCTTATTTCCCTGTATCCCTCCATCAGACCATCCATATCTGTTGCAGCCACATCAGGCTTCGCTGCTGAGAGCCCCCTGTCCGCCCCGACGCCCTGCCCGTGTGCCACTGGCACCCTGCGCTCGCCCCACGCTCCCCTCAGCACCGGGCTGGGCGCAGGGGGGGTCCCCTGTCCCCGTCGGCGGCCGCTTTTTGCTGGTGAGCCCCCGCGCCCCGGGGACGCAGAGCCATCGGGTGGTCCCCGGTGGGCGATGCCTCCTCCCTCTCCTGGACTGGTGCACGCGGCTGCTGAATTGGGGGAAGCTGCGAGTTCTGTTGTTTCCGCTGCTTTTTAATGAGATTGTAAATACTCCGACGCAAGGAAAGTGCTTTTGTTCTGTCCAATACAATGCCAGATATGGGGCGGGTGTCAGTGTATGACTTGAGGTGCCTGCTTCTGCAGCAATACAAACAATAAATAGGCCTTAGCCATTCATAATTTATGACTTTTGTCATGAGCAATCTATAGAAATTTTAGGCTGGTCGCTTGACTGACAAAGTACAAAGCAGCGCCCAAACTTTTAACCAGAGGCTTTTAACCTTCTGTCAGCATGAGCAAAAATCAGCTCGCTTCCAGAAAAATAACCAGAAGAAAGATAGCCAGAAAGATAACCATCATCTTTCAGACTTTTAAATAATTCCTGAACTGGGACTCGAGCTGAAAGCATTTTTAGCCCCTTTGTTGTCAAGACGCATGAAAAAGATTACTGATGCGGGAAGGAATGAAGAAGCAGAGCGAGCATAGATCTTTTCTGTAGTCCAGGTTTTGTCTCAGTCCTTGTAGAAGAGGGCACTAACACACCTGACAAGTGGAAACCTTCCGCAGCGGTGAGAACTACCGACAACCTTCGTGCGGTTCTGTGTCTCAGTCTTGGAAAACAAAGAATAGAGAGCCTCTGCAGTGCAGACAGAAGTCTTTCTGTAAAGCATCAAGTACAGGTGCAAGATTTAGATCAACTTTTGCAGCTTTAATAGACAAAAAAGGTAAAATGCTTTTCTCGATGGGTCTCCATCTTTAAGCATTTATAACGGTAGCAGTGCTTTATAGGTCCGGACAGTAAATGCTCCCCGTGCCTCCACTGTGAGAGCGCAGACAATGACACAGCCAGTGTCATTTCCACTGCTGGCCAGGCTGCTGCTGCGCTTGGAGTGATCTTTGATAAGGTTTCGAGAGAAAGACAGAAAGAAAGAAGGCAAGGAAGCCTCCCCCACTTCAAATCCTTCAGGCTGACCTGTCAGCTTCTACGTTACTACATTTGGACTTGAATTTCTCACCAAGGTCAGAGCAGATTAGAAGCTGCTTTCATATCAGACAGAAATACTACTCCCTGGTGAACAGGGGGGTGTAGCTTCAGCATCTTTAAGTGGAAATAAAAGTTCAGTCTTCTCCAGCCAGCAGCGTGGAGTGCACGGGGGCCTCCCAGTATTAGCTCCAATTGCCATCCGCGGGTCATCTTCTCTCTGTAATCCCACGTCCTCCCCCTCTCAGTTTGGGTCTGAGCAGCAGACTCAAAAAGCATGACTGAAAATACCAGGAGAAAGATCAGATGATCATCTCATGATCACCAGCATTTGTTTCTTTTTGTGCTGTTTGTGGGAAATACAAAATAATTTTTTCTAAATCACCCTTAAAACACAACAGCAGAATTATGTGCAGCCAGGCTAGGGCTGGGTTTCGGGAGTGACCTCAGGACTCACATTTCCTCTTGCCCAAAGCTCAATTCACATTCGTAGGGAACTTGCTCAGTGGGAGACATGTTTTTCTTAAATGTTCAACAGCTGCATGGAAGCTAAGCAGCAGGAAAAACAGAGGGGCGAGCAAAGGATAAAAATAATAATACTGTATTCCCCCCTTGTCTTCTAAAACCCCAGTTCCCTCAAATAAAATGTGAGAAAGGAAAGTCTGAAAATCCTGGTGTGATGAGACCGAGGCCCATAGGATGAGTGGCGTGCCAGAGGTCATAAAGGAGCCTGAACAAAGCACGACATCCATAGTCCAGCCGTGTTTACAAAAATGTCTAGCTCCACCAGAATTAGCAATTGGATGCCAGCATGCAGAACAGCTAGAGGTTTTTTTCCAGTGCAAATCTAAATAACACAGTGCTGAGGAAACGCATTGTGAAAGCAAAGGGGAGACAATTTTGTAAGAATTCTTTTTTTTTTAGAGCAGCCTAGCAATGCAAGAGGATTTGCTGAGGAAGATGTCTGGGGAAGCGCTACCATACCAGAGAAGGAAGGAGATGGTACTAGTCAGCAGGTGACCACAAAGATCAACGTGAACCAGAGTTTTCCATTTGGCCGCTGGACTTCCCATGCGCCGTTTTACACGTCAGAGATTGCACTTGCACCCCTTTTTTTCTCTGCCGTAGTGACAGTCTACAGCAGCGAGAGCAGCTGCTCAGCATAAATCAGAAGAAACTTCTCCCTGTGTGGGATGCCTCACTCTGCTGGAAATCAACTTTGGTGCATCTCACAAACAGAGAAGGAAGGGGAAATTCAGAGGAAGCTAAAGGGAAAGCAAGGAGGAAAGAGAGGCAAAGAAGTGGGGAATGACAGAAATCAGCAGAGAAGTAAGGATGATGGTTAAGGACTCCAAAGACAGAGGAAGCAAAGAGCAAGTGGGAGGGAGGCCAAGAAAATCGGTGGGAGCCCAGAGGTACCAATGAGGATAAAGGAATGAGTGGAACAGAAGCAGAATTTTTCAAAAATACAGTGTTTGGTTTGCAAAATTGATGCAAAATAATCACAAGAGGTTTAACCTTTGCTGACGCTGATGTCGTATCAACAACCCCTTTCAGGCCGAAACCAGGAGTTGTCACCTGGCCTGGGTGCCCGTAGCCCTTCATCAGGCCGGTGGGCTGACTCCTCGCTCAACCCGTGTGGTGGTGGGGACAGGATGGAGATAATGCTGGCAGAAGTTAGTCCCTCTTTCTTTGGCTCTACTCCTGCTACAAGACTAGGCAAGCTGAAGATACTCGTCTTGTTAAAGGTGATAGCTCTTCCAAAAATGCCATGAACAACTTTGAGACCCGCTTCCAGGGACCAGAGAGATGAATCAGAACATGCAGGGTTTATCCTAGGAGAACTGGAGTTCTCTCAAAACACACAGGCTCAGACTGAAAGGCACACGCGTGTCTGTGAGCCCGTGGAGAGGAGCACTGGCCGCGTTCCTCTGGCCCCACGGGGCAGCGGGAGCTGCCGAAGCCGAGACTGGGAGGTGGAGGGGGGCTTTGACATTCGAACTGTTTGTGAATAACTTCCATCTGACACTGCAGAGAGGGTTGACTTGGGCACCAGAGATGTCTCAGAGAAATGCCTCTTCTGCAGAGACGTGCTACATGCTCCAGGCATGGCAGCAGCCCTCTGAGGAAAGCAAGACTTTGTACCAGCATACATGCTACCCTGTAGCTTGTTTCTTGTTGAATTAAAAGTTGTAAATCACTGCTGCATTTGTCAGTACAGGCTTGAGAATCATCACCTGTGATGGTGGCATAAAAAAAAAAATCTTTCCAGCAAAGTACGAACCTTCTGGCAAAGCTTAAACCCAGTTGTTTTGTGTAACTCTCCTCCTCATTTACAGACGTGTCCTCAAATCCCTTTGGCCACTGTATCTGGCAACCTGCAAACCTCTGCATTTTACGAGTATGGGCAGTTAACATGGCCACTACATGATAACTCCAGCGAAGTCTACTGAAGTTTACTCTCATGTGTGCTTGGTACTGACCTGGAAAAAAAAAGCCTCCCAAAAAAGCCGTTTGAGAGACAGGAGCGTTCCCAGAAGACTCTCATGTTACATCAGAAACGCGGTCTGTGCCTGGCAGGCATTTCTCAGCACCGGCTCTTCGCGAACTGGTGCCCCAATGGTGTGCAAGACCACCAGTGGGGCAGCAGGGCTGGCACAGGTCCAACTTGTCCTGGCCCAAGACTGGGAACTTGGTACCTTTTTTATTCATCAGCAGTCGCTTCTCGGTGTTAATGTTATCCAACCTATATTGAAATAAGTTCTTTAGTATTTGAGAAGGGCTGCTTTTTAACAGCATGTTACACTTTCGGAGTCCGAAGTGCTAGGCAGACCAGAAAGTCTGATACACTAATCTATGCTTTGCGTGGGTTTTTTCTTTTTGTACATCTTTCAAATGACAAGCTGGGACCCCGCACTGGGCTGCATGGGCCGACCCCTGCAAGTGATGTCTGTGAGCCTCTGTGCAACCACGTGCCGCCCATGGAGCTATAGGCAGGGATCAACCGGTGTGACGAAAATTATAGGTTAAGGCCAACCTCTCTGTCAGCTTGGGACTCAGAGGTCAGAAGTGATGAGAGCAGAGGCACTGTCCTGCTGGATCAGACTACAGTCCGTTTAGCTCAGCAGTGTGACATTGATACTGTTCAATACCAGGTTGTACAGGGGAAGAGATCGCTTGATGACTGTTTACGAAATCCCTTGCTATTTCACAGGTTATGTTTTTGCTAAGATTTTTCATGTAGCGGCTGACAGATTTCTTGAGGAATAAAGTGTTGCTCTTGTTTTTTGTCTCCCTCACTGCATATTTTAAATCTGATTTCCAGAAACAATAAATATATTTGGAAACTACACCAGACTGTTTTTGTGGTGTCAGGAAACAAACCTGGCAATGCAAAAAATGATAACTCCTTCTAAGGTTTTAAACACCCTCCATCTAATGTTATGATTTTGTCATTTTAGTCCCTATATCGGTGAGCACTAAATCTGATTAAACTACTTTGCGCAAGACTTTAATTTCAAATCCATCAGCCATTTTCCCCAAAGCATGTGATAATGTGACTATCTGCCATACCTCGAAAGTAATGTGAGATGTGGGTGTAAGCTAGCTGATCAGTAATTTCTTTTATCTGTCTAGACATCCACACTGCAGCATCAAACAGATAGTCAGATCGCTCCTCTGTCCCAAGGGGTTTATCACATGATTATCTGATCCCTTTCAAACAAATGGGGTGTGTGCATCAGTCCAAAAGGCAGCGCGAGGCTGCCCAGAGCGGTATTTCTGCAGATTCCCCTAAAGGTACAGGCAGGAGGTCTCTTCCCCTCTGAGGGTCAGAAATGCTGCAGGAGCTAATTGCCTTTACGTAGCTGCTGTGGGCTTCCCATCCATCAGCTCTAAGAATATTTTTTCCAGGAGTGGATGGTGGTACAGAGGCAGAAATTCCCTGCGGGTAGGGTGGTGCTGGGGAAAGGATTCCCCTCTCTTGTGCTCCCATTCTCCAGCACAGGACTAAGTACAGCGTTGGTGGCACTTTCAATATTAAAGTAAGTGTTCTCATGTGACTGTATTCCTTCTCTTGTATTGTCCTTGTGAGGCTTGGGAGCATCTGCCCGCTGCGTTGCACTCAGCTATGTCTTTTTCTTTGGTTTTTAGCTCAGGGAAGTTTTATGGGGGGAAGCAGTGCCCCTAGCTTTTAAAAGAACTGATATTTTTGTCATATAAGAGAAGTTTAGTTATCTGACAATTATTTATAGATGTAGGATAATGTGGCACGGAAGAGTAAATGCAAACCTCTGACTGAGAGATGCATATGATGGTTAACTATACGTACAGTGTTAGTTAATGAGGATATAATCTATGGCCCTAGTTGAACCATGGCCCTGCTTAAACCACGGAATCATAGGAGTGGAAAAAGTCATATAAAAATCACCGATTTCGCCTCTCTGGCCCAAGGGAGGTTCAACTGTAATTGAGCTATTCTTGACTGCTGTTCCTCCATCCTGTTCTCAAAGACCTCCAGTGACGAAAACATTTCAGCTTCCTAAAATAATCACTCCCTGCCCCGCAGCAGAGCCTGGTGCCTGCGCAGCCCCTCCTCTGCTGCTGCGGGAGGCCAGGGGTCTGCCCCGGAGCCCACAGAGAGCTTTAGAGAAAGGGAGAAGCAAGGTCTTCGCCGCTCTCAGGCTGTGCTTCGAAGCTGCATTTCTCTGCAGCACTGCTCTCCTGCGTAACGTCTGTTCCCCCCCTTCCCTGACCTCTTCTGCCTGCCCCCCACATCACAGTTTGCTGCTCCCCCTCGACTGGTGGGGCTGGGACGTGAGGTGGATCCCTGGGACCGTCTGCATTAGCACAAAACAAGCAGTTCCTCTGCCCAGTGGCAAAGAGCACTGGTGGGGTGGTGGACTGGAGCACAGGAGGGGAACAGTGTCCAGGAGAGGGAAGGTCGGCGTGGTTTCACTGGCTTTGCTGCCAGTGGAAGTGGTTATGGAAGGGGACTCTAGCTCACATTTCTCACCAGTTAGCTGGCAGCAAGGGGTCTTAGTTGGGATATTCCAGAGATACTTACAGTTAATCCCAGTCTTCCAAAAAGCATAACCTTAAAGAAAGCTGAACTAGCTTAAACAGTTTCAGGCAAGAGAGAAGGAGTACTGCCCTCAAACCCTGCCTGTGGTGCTTGTCAGTGACGTTTTGTTCTGGAGCAGTATTTTGCAGCAGGGATCTGATCCTCAGCATCAATGTTTACAGTGGAAGGGTTGACAGATCCATAAATATGGAGACAGATCCATAAATAATGAGCACAGCTACGCTCAGAATGTTTCTTTGTAAATCGCACATGATTTTCTTATCCAAGCTGAAAGAACATCGTGTTGCTAACACGGTACACAAGGTCACGTCGAATTTTGAAGCAAAAATTATTTTCTCTTTGCTGGTTTTATTTTCAATGTCATCATGTTCCAGGTCCAAACATTGTTCTACAATGTGTCCCTTGCCGGTTTTCCAGGTATCCTGTATAAGAGATATTTGTCTGTCCTTGGCCAGAAACCAATATGGTTTAGGAGGAGCTTTTTGAATGGATAAATCTTCTTTGAATTTTTTTTTTAATGCTACAAGATTTTCTGTTTGAAGGCAAATCCTCCAAGAACCTAACGATTAGACATGTCCCTGCTCTTCTGATTAACAGCTGTGGTACAGCCAGTGAAGCTGCTCAGGTGAGAGAAGCTAATGGATGGGTTAATGTAAATGTTCATTTCTATATCCCTCCATTCTTCAGCCACTGGGTTATACGAGAGGGAAAACAGGGTGGATTCAGCAAATGTTTACTCAGTTTGCGCCAGTTTTCCAGGATGTCTAGACTCAATAGGAGAATCCACGGCTCTGCGCTTGAGCACATGAAGCAGATGAATAATTTAGTTATTGGTTGTTGAAACCCAATGCAAGATGCGAGTGAAATGGAGAAAGACTAAACGACTACGTACCCTGTTTTTCACGGGGCATCCTTAGTTACAGCGTAACGTCCCAGTGTAATGTCCCATGGTATCTGTCCAGGGAGGAAATACTTTGGAGCATTCCATTAGATAAAAATATGCAGCCAGGAAGAATTCCAGCAAATGATAATGCTCTGCTACAAATATGTAATGTGAGTAAAAGGCATTGTTCAGTAGAGTCTCTGCAAAAGCAATCTTAATCCTCTTAGATTGTCGGGCTCTTGATATTTATTGTCTCTAGTCATTATAAACACTATCAATTTTTATTTTTTTAAGTATTTCCAGTGATGTGGGATGAGATCTCTGGAGACAGTAGAGACATGAGATAATGTGGGGTTGCTACAGATGCAGTTAGTATTCAATGCAAGGATTTGGTTAGTGTCTCGAAGAGCTCTGGTTTCATAATGCCACTCATTTTTCAGAGAAAAAACCTTTCATAAGCTCTGATCCAGTTGTTACAGAAGCCAAAGAGAAAAATTAAACCCTGAATGCACAGAACAAGTATTGCTCGGCATAATTTTTCTTGAGTGACCGTTAGTTTCTGGAGGGCTTTCTTATTAATTTTGCTGTCTTGTGTAATTAAACATGGTAAGGAAGTGCCACATAAAATTTAGTGTCAGTACGCGCTTTTGTAAAAAAATTTGGAAGTGTGTTTCTATTTTTTAAATTTTCTTTAGTATTATTTGTTTAGATTTTAACAACCTTTGTTGTGCTTGCAAATGCTTGCGCTGAAATACTGTGGTGGTGCAAGGGAGGCAGAATTGGCAGTGACTGCAAAGTTCAGCTACAAATAAAAATTAACCTGATGTCTGTTTACATAATCTAGGCAAAATACAAAAAGTAAATATAGAGTATTATGAAACAGCAATTAAACTGTCGGATTCATTCACTTTTAATAGCCAAGTAACATAAAATGTTTTTTAAAACGGGCTTTTTAATCTGGCACCTTCTCTACTCAGGAATGTTCTGCTGCAATACAGAAATGCAGAAAAGCATTATGTGTGTCAAAAGCTTCACCAAAGCAGGGGAGATGTTTGAAGATATCTGAAATACGAATTACATGAGATAAATTTGGCATTCCAGGCAAAGCATGACCATCTTGTGAAGGTGGAAATGTTAAGCTTTACATCTTGGTCTGAGACAGTTACTTTTCACACAGCTTCAATATAATCATCTGTAGTTTACTGAAAAAAAAATGAATTCTCTTCAGAAGAGGTGAACAGAGTTTGTCTGAAACAGTATTAGAGACCTGGGAGAAAAAAAAAAAAAAGACTCTTTTTTAATGCCTGCACCTTGCAAGGAGTAGAAATCTGGTACACTTGGAGAAAAGATAAATTGTCTTGTCTGTGATAGGGTATGTATAATTCAGATCATCAGCACTTAATGACACTTTTTAACAGCAGGATTTCATCACTTTTAAAATATATTCTGAAAGCAAAAAGTTCAGGATGACCTTTCCAAATTAAATGCTATTAGAATTTTTTTTCTGAGAAGACCCTGTGGGCTTCCCACCTTCTTCAGGATGTTTGGACCTTCTTGAAAAGCTTGCCTGGTTCTGGAGGAGAGTGGGAAAGAGGCCATCAGGTGGGAAAGCCGATGAAAAAACATCCCATGGAGGGGCAACTACATGGGGAGGAGGGAACATGAGTCTTTCTACAGCTAGTTTCAAGCAACACTTTCAGATGTATGAGGAGAATTACCATATGTTTTTTTGTAGATATCTTTCAGCCCTGTCTTTCCAGATCATAAATACCTGCCTATGGGTCAGTTTAATTTTATTAGCTTGTCCAGATAAATATTAACTGTTATCCTATTATTCCACATGCATTGTCATACTGTTGTGCTGTGTCGTAGTTGTTACGTTATAGCCATGATAGTCCTAAGAATTTAAGCAAACTGTCGGTTGCAGGGGGAAAGTACATTTTCATTAGACTAACAAATATTACTATAGAAAAGAATGAGCAAGTTTTTCATCGTACAAGCTCCTCTTCAGAGCTATGTGATTATTTAAATCACATAGCTTGCAATGGTCTTCAGCCCTAATAATTGTTATACTTTGTAATATAGCCTATCACACAGCCCATGTAATGTAGCTAAAATATTTACTTCTGTTTCTTACATGTGTATGGATATAATATTCTCACGCCTACCTGACATCTTGCACTGAATTAACTGTCGGTTTGACCTGAAACCACTTAGTTAAGCTAGTGCAAGATCGTTGTGACCGCTCATTCGAGCAAAACTTACTTGATTTGGCCAGACTCAGGTAGGCATTGATTTAAGCTGAACTGAAATGAATCATGCTCGTCCGATTTCACGGGGCCTTCATAACAATATAATTGCTTTAGTTAGTTAGGCTTGGAGTTTGATTTCATTTTTGCTAAAATGCTTGTTTCAATGGAAGCTTTCTTGCAGACATAAGCATAGGCGTGGTGGCATGCTTGTGATGACGGCTGTACTAATCAAACACTCCTCTGTCTCTGCAGACTCTGTCCCTGGCAGAGGCATTGAGCTGTTCTGACAGTGCCGGTACAGCGGCCAGATGCAGATTTACTGAAGTTAGAAAGGAAGGCTAAGGGAGGTGCCATGGCCCCCAGCCCTCTTACCACGTGTTGTGTCCCTATAAACTGATAAAGGAGCAGTCTCGTCCCCAGCATTCACGGTCAGCTGTGTCTGGCCCTGAAAAAGCCACTTCTGCCCTCCAGACTTCGAGGGCCATGGCTGTGGCAGCCAGGGGTGTGAGGAGCTGTGAACCCACCATCAGTGTCTCTGTCAGCAGAACCGTCTCACACAGACCAGCCATGCTGACAGATTGCTGTGTTAACTGGGGTAGTTTCTTCATCTGGGGAAGGGGTGGTTGTTTTACCCACAATGTACTGTGTGATTTGAAAAAAAATTCAAAACCAAAGCAGCTTTGGTAGTGAAGCTGCCAAGGATGTAAAATATTCCTGTGCTGGCAAAGCAGTCCTGTTGGAAGCATGTCAGTATATAGAGAAGTCCTATGCATGTGCTCACACAAGTTAGTATTGATCTGCTTAAACTGATTTAGCGTGTGATTTTAGCTCACTCATAGCTGTGTCACGGCTGAGACACAGGGCCCATAATCACTCCTCTCTTAAGAGCATTATTGGCAGCATGAACTCCTGGCAAGGAGGAAACTGATCTCTCTAGGTTCGACGCAGTTCATTCCCAAAGCAAGACATCTTCACGTGTGTCAGCCTATGCCGTTATGCACTGCTGTTCCTGTTATCTGCGCGCAGCTCTTGAAACCATCACAGTATTACCCGCAGTGATGTCCGGGACAAAAGGTGGCCAAGCTCAGAGGAGCAGCATCCCTCCCAGCAGCAGCAATGGCTTTCCTAGGAGCTGCCTACTACATTAAAGAAATGAAGTCTCACTGTTTATTGAGCAAATAAGCAAGGTTAATTCTCTACCAGAGGCAAAACGTGAAATTCCCATGTGACACCCCTTTCCCTCCTCCCTTCTCACTGCAACCAAGTGGTAGAAAAGGACAGTCCATTCGGTACAGTGCCTGAGAGGAGGGGGGAAGGCAGGCGCACCCCTGTTCTCCCACAGGAGCTTTCCCGGGAGCCTTCCCTGCTCCCGGAAGCATCCCAGAGACCCACAGGAAACCCGGGTGCTGCAGCCCAGAGCATCTGCCTTTGATCTCTCCGTCTTGACCTCAGAGCAACCCTGCTGCCACGCAAGCCAATACTCCCTGCTGGAAATCAGAAAAAGAAGGAGAAGCTTTATAAAATATTTCTTCAGCTGAATTTTTGTTCATCCAGAGAAAGGGCCGTGTGGCGTGTCTGCCTCTCGGCTTCTTTGGTCTTCTCTTGTCAGCAGAGCAGGTTCCTGGGTCACGGGTTCCTGGATCACAGTAACAGGAGAGTGCTGCAAAGTCAGCAATCGTCCCAGCAGAGAACGTGGGGATCCCCCTGATTCGGGGATGAAAGCCCAACCTAATGACACAACACTATTTTTACAATTGAAATAGCAGTAACATTTGGCTTAAACATGAATCTGCAGTTCAGTTACAAAGAATTTTGAATTTTCTGAATTCAGAAGGTGATACTTTTATAATGGAGTCATCGTGACCACAGCTGTATAAGAATATGGCCCCGGGGAATGACATCATTTTCATTATTCATGTAGCCTGGCCTATTTTCTCCCCTGTTCTAGCAAGACTGCCTTTGTGTGTGTACCTGAGTGTGGATGCTCATGTGTGCATGAGAGGGTATAGATAGGTTACATTTTTCAAATAAAGTAGCTGGAAAATACCATTCTCCAAAACATGATTAACTCCATACGTATTGTGCTGGTGCCACCGTGGACGGCAATATCCCCGGGCAGAGTTGTGGCCGTGTGACCAGGCCCGTATAGCACCGAGGCATGAATTCCTGGCAGCTCTGTGACACCATGCAGGGATGCCCCGGGTGCCACGGAGCGGCTGCTGCTGGGACGGCGGCGGGTTCCCTGCTCACGGGACCGGAGGGCCACCTCCACGGGGTTCATGGACTTTGGGGACTTCCAGTGGCGAAGCCCTGAAGCCAGACCCAGGCGGGAGCACCCTCGGGGCTGGCTGGGTGGCCACAGGGTCCTCTGGCAGAAGGTCCATGCGACCCAGGGAGGTGTGAGGGAGGGCCTCCCTTTCAGGAGGGCACGTCGGGGCCCATGGCAGGGTAACAGTGCTACCAGAGTGCCTTGCGTAAGTGACAATGCCTGCAAGCAGATGAGCTGTTGCATCCTGAGGAAGCGGTGCTAATAAACCTATTTAGCATCTTGTTCACGTCTTCGAAAGGTTTCACAGACATTAGCTACACTGGAACATTTCTACCTGCTACACTATGGGAGCCAAGGTGACGTCCTAANCAAAGTATCTNCATTTTTTTCGCATTTTATATTCACTATGCAGACTAAATTAGTATAGATAAGTTGGGGCAAATGCTCCCCTTCTCCCTCTGCCCACATCATGGCTGCGGCTGGGGCTCTGCTGGGTGCTGGCAGCCCAGATCACTCGTCTCTCCTGAAATATCCAAAATCTCTCTCTGGACTAAACCACCCACACATACACAAAATGGTGGCACTTCATGATTCTCTGCACAGCCTGCTCGGCTTTGACATTGCACAGCTTTTTAATGCGTGTAGTGAAGTCGTCTAACATAAAAAGATGTCTACATAAAAACATTAGTTTTTTATGGCATTTTAAACTGTCACATATTTTTGTATATAAAAAAATTCACAGCGCTATAGTTCCGAAGGAAAACAGTTTAAATTCAAGCCATAATCACTGTTGCCAGAGGCGGCTTTTGAGGGACAGGGGCAGTGGGCACGCACCTGCAGGCTGGCGGCGTGTCAGTGGCTGCCGTAGCTGTGGCGTGCACCCATGCCCGGGCAGATCTGGGCATCAGCCTGTGCCAGTGATGCTGGCAGACACATTTCCAAGGCATGTGTGTGTCTGTGTGTGTGCGAAAATGACCAGAAACTCAATCTGATGTGAGGAGTCACCTCTCTGTTTCTGAATCATGGGGAAACCCTTTGGAGAAAGTAATCATTAGACTAGTTGCAAAGATAGAGGGCACTTAGCATGATGGTGAAACACAAAGCTGGAAAGATAAAGAGGTTAAAGATAGCTCTTGCTCATCATTCAGGCCATCTGGATTTGGTTTATGCTACACATTCCTCAGCATCTGTACTGGAGACCAGAGGATTTCCTTGTTTTCCTCATCTTTCGTTCCCTCAGCCTGTACCACAGCCACCCACCACTGTGGACGCAGTATGCTACATAAAAACTTTCTTTAAACTCTGTGTCAAGGTGAGCTACGAGCGCTCAGCCACTTCCAAAAGCGGGTGGATGAGGGGTCACCTACGGGCTGAGCATCATCCTGCCTTCCTCCCTGCTGTTACAGTGCCCCTTCTGCCTTTACTCAAACACACACACATGTGTCAGGGGAATGGGAAGCGGAGATGCGTCACCCAACCAAGACCCCCCAGGTCTCTCAGGCGGTGGGAGGCTTGCCAAGGCTTGCCGCCACCGGGCACCCCTCTGCCTGCTGCTGTCAAACTGCACTGGGTAGCAGAGACCGAGCGCCATAGCTTCATCAGATGGCTCATCTCATTTTAGGACACTTGGTGCTGGGCCAAAAACCCGTCAGTCTCGTGGTGCAGAGCACTGAAGCGATGCCCACACGTCCTGCCTGCTCCGCTTTCTCCAAACTCTTTCTCCATGGAGTGGCTGGCAGGATTTGTGCCGGATAGCACATCGCCTCCAGGAGCTGACGGAGAGCCAAACCCAGCATAAACACAGTCTGCTCTGACTAATGTGACAGAAATATGATACAAATCAAGTCTGCACTTCCAGGTGACCCGATGGTGCAGAGAGGTAGTGATTGAACGACTACGGATCCATGTTCTGCTCGGCTTCAAGAACCCAGGGCGCGGATGTCTCTGGTTAGGGACAGCGCAAAAAATCCTGGGGCAGGGGAGTGGCCGTCATGTCTTCCTTTGCTGAGCTATTGGCAAAGGATGATTGCATCCACAGCCTTTCTAGCCACGCTTACCCTGGGTCTGCAATAAAATACGCAGATTAAAGAGACGATAGCCATTATACTGAGTCCTTCACCCCTTGCGAATACCCTGAAGCAGTGACTGACATACCCACTCCTCTTGCAGCCTGGGGTACTATCGGTCTGCAGCACTCCTATCAGCTAGATCCGCTGCTTGTGTTTACACCAATTTGAGGTTTGAAGTTGCCCAGTTAAACAAAGTACAAAGCCAAGCTGACGAAATACTAAAAAGACTCCTATCTTGTAGTTGGCTGCATTTCTATGGAAATATGTGGATCGTTACCCAAACCAAAGCCTTTTCAATAATGAGATTAAAAAACATGTTTATTTTGACTTTTTGCATTTAAAAGCAAGCACAAATTAATCTTAAAAGATATACAAAAATAATATGAAAGAATATATCTGTACCTCTGGCCAGAGATGAATGGAGGCATCACAAAAGAGACTTTACCATTCCTGCAGTCCTAAGCCCACTGTTACTGCGACCTACACAGAACTGTAACACCCCTGCTCATCTTCACGCCTCTAGCTGCAGCCCTACCTGCATACGGGGGGTCAAACTCCAGGACTTTGAGTCAAGGGAGCTGTAGGCACCAGGTGGGGAGGTGGTTTGTCCTGGTGGAGTAGCACAAGGTGCTCAGAGTATGGCTCAGGACCAGCAGGTTAAGTGATAATCACATCTACACTTATTTAAAAATAGCAAAGTCTGAGGTCACTCTGCAGAATATGGTGTTAGAAATGCCACAAAGAATAATAAAGATCTGTGAGACAGGTTATAAAAAGAGCAATGTGAGGAAAGAAGGCAGCAGAAAGCTGGAGATTTATGAGGCCTTCTTAAAAGTCATTCTGGAGAGAGCAGGGACAAGAAACAGAAATATACGTAGACACTCCAGGGGACAAGTTATAATCTCATATCTGAAGATGCACGTGCATATACAGACAAGCGATTACTCCAGTGTATTGGTAAAGGCATACGCAAACAGGTTTATACACATGCAAGCATCCGTTTACATTCACTGGTATGAATTACGCACGTACAGTTTCCTGTGAATGCAGTGTCCTGCGGCTTTTATGGGTGCAAACCAAGATTTCCGCATTTTGAAAATATGGTCCTTTGTGCCTACTTACACCTGTGCCTGTGTTTTATTAGGCCATTGTGTGTGTTTTAGAGAGGCTATGTTGCAGAGATCTGTACCACTAACAGCAGTAGGTGAGGACGCTGTCAGTCTGTACGGACAGCATAGCTACCTTAGGTAACAGAGCCCTGACATGGTCACCTTTTTCACATCCTGAGATGGTGCAGAACAGGCTCATCTCTTCGCCCCATCCAGCAAGCAAGCGAGCACTGCTGGCTTGGAAAGGAAGAAAAGAGCTAACATGGCTGCAGCTTTGCTTTCACTGACGCGAGACGATCACCTGTCTTTGCTGTGTTGAGGCAGAAGATTTGGTTATAAAGCTAAATAAGAGGTGGTGATTGATTCTCCACTAGTGACGGGCTCGCTGCACAGCCGTAAGAAAAGCACTTCCCTTTTGTTCTTGTCTGCTGCCACAGCAAGAAAGGAATATGGTTTTTTTTGGTCTTAGATGGATTGTTAAACAAAACACTGGTTTTAAGGTGCTCCGAGAGGACAAGACTTAAATTGCTTCAGAAATGCCAGCGTTGTTAAAGGATTGCCTAAGGTCAGAGTTCTCGCAGCTGGGAGGATTTCAAACTTTATTGTGAAGGCTTCAGTGGAAATTAAATGCTGTCCCAGCATTTGGGGTTCCCCCTCTGCTTGAAGGGTGAGTGTGGTCCTGCGGATATGTGGAGCTTTGGGCTAAAGCCCAAAGAAACAGGAGATGGAGCTGCTGCCTTTGGACAGATCCCCTCCTGCCTCCCGATGGGGCAAAGTGGGGCAGAGGTGCTCAGTTTGGTGGCAGACTCCAGTTGGCCTGGAGATAAATGGAGGGGGAAGCTCTACTCGTTTCTGTCTGTTTTGAGACAGGGTGTGAGAGCGCTGCCCTGTGCTTTATTCTGCTCCTTCCCTGACCATGCATCTTCGCATAGAATCCCGTCGATCAATACTGATTAACTGTCTGCGGAAGGAAAGTCCTTCCTTCCTTTGTTTCTTGCGAGATAAGAAGCGATCCTGCCATCGCTCCCTGTGGGAAATGTCAGACCCTTTGTAGCCGGTAAAGCCGAGCGACAGCTTTTGCACTGGGCAGTGTGTAGCCGAGGTGCCCCAGTCGGGAGCAAGGTTGTTTTTTCCAGCAGATTCAGCTGAGGAAGAGGCCAATTACTGGGCTGAGAACCTTTTATTTCCAGATGTTGCAGCTGATCGGGTAAAAAGATACCTGTCTTGCAAGCCTGGCATTTCTTATGACTTTAGGTTTTGTGTCTAAAACCGGTAGCATCCCTAGGATTCTTTAGCAGTATTTAAGTGGAAATAGAAATAAAAGGATGGCCACAAAGAACGATTTGATTGCACAAATCTCATTCAGTGCCACGGTAGCTGTGTGAAAATGAAGCTAGTCACCCAGGTGGCAGCAGTTAAATGGTAAGGGATGGAGCTGGATGAAAATGGATGCATTCCAGACCTTCTGTGGGCAGGAGTTCACTACGGGGGTGAATTCGTCTGAGCCTCAGTGAGCAGATTTATCTCACCATCCCACAGAAAGCTAACCTTGGTGAAAAAAACAATAAATACTTTTTCTTTCTTCTGGTTGACCGAGTAGGAGTGGTTTGTGGAAGAGAAGCACACCAGACAGACTGCAGCAAGAGAAGGAGCAAGAGAGAAGGGGAGACGCTGTGCAATGAGGAGCAGGGAGGGAGAAGGAGGAGGCAGGACCATCCTTGCCAGCACGAGCGAGCTGTGGGCTCAGCTCAGCCACCCTGCGCCCTGAAATGGTGTCTATTCCCCCTTCCCCTGCCCCCATCTACCTGGCTTGTGCAGGAGAGTCGGGCTGTGCTTCCAGGTGTGGGGCCGGTGGGCAGCCCTGGCCACCCAGCCCTTGCCTCCACGTGCGGTCCCGAGTGGGCACACGTGTTCCTGCCGCTGGGGAAGAACATGATTTAGATTAAATCTAACACAGTGAAAACATCTCTACTGTTTGGAAGGCTGCAGGGAAGCAGAGCTGGAACGGGTGGTATCCTGCTCTCACACCTCTTCTGCACACCACTGCTCTTGCATGCACGCAGTGATCAGCAAGGTTTTAATCTTAAGCAATCTGATTTTTGAGCAAAAATTGTTTCTTATGGGCTGGAATAATTTTTCATATGGGTGTATATTTTGTCTTATCTTTAAACACTGGGTTGATTTGATTGACCATAATGGGTCCTCAAGTTAGACTGTGTTACTCTATGTATTTTTTGGGTTTTTTTAACATGACGCCCACACTGCATGGCTATAATCTGTCCATTGTGACTCTCATGGGCGATAACACAGAGGCATTGCTTCCCCGTTTAAATAACACTGTAGCATCTCGGCCTATTTGGAGGTCAAGCAGTGTGGCAACACAATGAAAACTCCTGTTAAATGAATCGTTTGTCCTTTCGCGGTTGGGCTGCTTGGTACATCTTGCCGAGGAAGTGAGTTATTTCAGTCCTGCAAAACTCAAGTCCGCGGCGTTCGCTCAAGTATCAAATTAGTATCGGGGCGAAAGGGGAACAAGCCTTTGTGATGCTAATTCCCTTCTGTCTAGAGAGTCAGCTGAGACGTCTTCTTTTTTACTTGCCTTTTTCCTTCCCCTGCAGCAACATGCTCTCTGTCACCTGAGTAGGGGAGAACGAATGGGTAAGAAATCCTAAATCTTTACCCAAACTTGCAAAAAAAGGCTCAAAACAGTAACATTTAACCCTCTTCATTTATTTGTGAGTCTTTGCACTTTGGAAATTTGGCCCAGAAGTAGGAGAACTCCATGTGAGAGGTCACTCGTATGATATTTTTGACATAGAGAAAAACTAGAAAGTGCTTAGGGTCCTCTGCTTTCAGAAGAAGTTTACACGATTATCTAAAATTTCATGTACTCAGCCAACTTTCTAGGCCCTTAGAAGCTTGCCAGCACTAGAATATCAGCTATCACTCCATCAGAGCAAAATAAGATAAAATGTAAGCTATTTTCAAAATACAAATAATAACTCCCCCCCAGGATATAGCAACTTAAGCAGTGGCTCCATTAGCAGCCTGCCAAGCTCTTTGGGTCTTGTGGAGGCTACGTACCGCCACGGGTCCTGGGTCAGCTCTGGGGGATGCTGCAGCCACAGGTCCCGTATAGCTGCCTCCTTCCTTACATTGTTCTGAACAATTTTTAGTGGTAGCAAAGAAACGGGTGGAGAAAAAAAAGAGCGAGAACAATGCTGAGTGACTGTTCACTTAGGATATTTACTGTGAGCAAGAATAATCATCCAATTATCTTTTTTTCCCTACTCACAGATTGGAAAACCAAGCAGTATTTCACTTGTATTACCACATTTTTGGAGCCATGTGCTCAGAAATATTACAAGGATTTTATTCAGTATCTTTGAGAACCTCTGAAGGAAATACTCTTTAAGTATTAGGCAGGAATGAGGAGGTACCACTTGCCATGAGCTAAAGGTTTGGCTTACTTATTTTATACTCTCACTGGCTTACATTTTTCGTACTCCCATTAGTTTGGTTTTTTTTTTTAGTTACATATTAAAACATATTAAAACCTTTGAATCCACTTATTCATGACACTATAGTGCCTTTCTGTTACTTGTGTTTTAGGAAGACACAGACTGATCTAAACCTCAGCTTTCATACCACAGGTACAGTTCATACAGTGTTAATGAAGCTCAGTGGGTAAATAATTCTGTGACCATTGTTTCCTATGACGTTAGACTAAAGCCATAATTGCTTGTAATTCAATATGACACAGGAAAGAAAACATCATACTTAGCAAATTAGGCTTTATATGATGGTATTATAAAATGTACAGTTGGTAAAGGACTTTCAGGGACTATAAATAGCGGGAACTTGTAGATTCAAAGAGTGGGTTTTTTACTGATGGAGAGCTGAAGCATTGCAGCTACCAGCTATTGGCGTAACAAAGAAAAAAATCCCTTCTGTGGCCTTCCGGGCTGAAGAGTGAAATAAGGGGGTTGTGTTCATTAAACATCCCACGGGATGGCTTTTTTTCAAAATTTTCAGTAGTTCTGATCAGTGAACTGCAATGCTTCAGGAGTCACCGGGACATGCTCTTGCATTAAAGCTCAGATAACATTTCTGGGTGAAACCCTGCCTCCTCTGAGAGCAGCAGGAGTTTCAGTATTGATTTGGCTGGGGTAAGTTCTCTGCAAGCATGGCAGGGGGAGGGAAGATCTGCTTGATTTTTCTTTTTATGAACTCTGAGTGTGTGGAGAAGGCAGAACAGGTCTGCACCAAGGCCCTCACCCAGCCGGCGAAGCTCAGCAAAAAAATGCTTTACCTCCGTTCGCGTTGCCTGTGTCGAGGGCTCGCTGGGTGTCTGGAGGTGCCACCGCAGCAGAATTTAAAGTGCCCTGGAGTCACTGTCCCAAGCTGTGTCCCTCCACAGAGCCACTCTTGCCCCCCATGTCATGCTGCCCATAGCTGTCGAGCTGTTTCGAGCTCCTCTTGCCCTTTCTGAGGAAAAGGATTGGATTTTGCTACACTCTGGAGTTTTTAGTCCTCCCTTGTTTTGATGAAAAAGTTAAAATCACAGCGCTTAAGCCCTGAGAGAAAACTTGGCTTCATTGTGAGTGTTAGTTTCTTCTCTATCTCACTCAATTATTTGTCCATTAATGTCAGGCAGTAAAATGCCTTTTAAGGTATCCAAAAAGTGATAGAAATAAAATAATTTCCTGCCATTTTCTCATGGAAATCATGAAAAGCTGAGAAAATAAATCCTCCCACTGTTCTGACATGAACATTGGAAGATCTATTTATTTCCATTTTCCATCTTCAAAAACAAATTTCTGAAAGGTTTTGTCTTCTCTGCCACATGCTTTTGCTGGAGTCACCCATTTTCTCTAAATCAAAATGCTTCAAACTTTCGGTATTGCCTGTGTAAGCACAAATGTTTCTAACTTGCCTCTGATAATGAAATGAAGATCTTGTACCTGCCAGTGGTGACTGGGGTGTGTGTTGGGAAGGGATCATCCCCATCTTTCAGCAACAATATCTTTTTATCTTATCCTAGAGCATTGGTTCAGTAGGGTAAAATCGACAAAAGTCTTTTATCAAGTCTATGCATTTTATCAAAGCGCTGTTCAAGAACTCAAAGGGGATTTGGTCAAAATCTAAGCAGAGGGATGAAAGAAGATGAGTTGTTGCCCTGTTGATCCCTGCCAACAATCTCTGCCTTCGAACAAAAGACCTCATTCCTGGTAACCTTGCCTTTGATTTTATCTTTAAGCTCCTCTCTGCAGTCCCACCTTCTTTTCTTCCCCTGGTCTAAGCAGGGCTGGGCGGGTGCCAGGGGGAGGGCTCATAACTGATCAGTAGGCTTTGAATCAGGCTATAGGTGATTCCAAGGCAGCAGTAAAAGATTTCAGATAGCATTTAGGGTGTATTCAAGTCAGCGTTTCTTACAGGCTAAGAAAATAGGGAAAAGAACTACAAAATTTGCCCTTTAATATTTTTATTTTACTCTGAAAATGTCAGCCAAAACTCAAATTTACCTTTGCCTTTCATTACTTTCCAATGTTGAAATATAACCCTGTTTTTATCCGAGACAGTATGGTTTTGAAATGCACTTTTTAAAATTTAAAATGTTTAAAAAAAGGCTTCATTTCAAATTTTCAAGATTTACACACTGATTTTTTAATTCACCAGAATGTTTTAAATAGTTTTAAATATTTTAAATGGTTTTGAACCAACCAGAAGTACTGCTTAATTGATTTTTTTTTGAACTGAAAAATCAGATGTGGAAACTTCTGTACTGCTGCATGCCCCTGCTCCCACCGAGGACAGCACACATCCCACCAAAAGGCTACATGCGCCCTCTTTTCCCACTGTCCTCTACCTGCACAGTATTGAGTGCTAAATAAAAACCCCACCTCTGCTGAAGGCTTTTGCAAATTTAGAGTCATTATTTCAATTTTTCTTTCATCTCAAGCAGTCGTCCAACAAACACGCACCAAACCACAAGAAGGTGGTTTACAAATTTCTTTTACTTGCAGTGCTTTAAACAGACAACTTAAATAAGCCACATCTGCTCCTGGCATTGCTTTGTGCGCACTCGTATGCAGGGACGTGAACCTACTCGCGCTGCAGCTCTCAGGACAAAGAATGAAAGCTCCAGCGTCGTCCCCAGCTCGTCCTGCACGGCTCCGCGGTCCCCAAGGACAGACACGGCCTCCCGCCGTCCCCCAGGGAGGGCTGCAGGGCAGTGCGGGGACCCCCCACGCCCCCTCCACGAGGGAAGCATTATAACTGTACTTAAATTAAAGACAAAAACCCCACCCTACTGGCATGGTTGCTCTTCTGCAGGTGAGGGTTGAGCTGGCCAAGTGCCGAGCAGCAAGATCCCCTGGAGGCGGCACTGCTGGCAAATGGGGTGCTCGTCAAGCCCCAGCCATGTCGTTATTAATCAGCTTTCCAGTCTAAGGGTGGGCATTCAGGCTGAGCCTTACGCAGCGCCGAAGGTCATGGGCAGTGTGAGGGGGCAACGCTCAGGGACAAGGAAAAAAATATCACACGTGAGCGGCTATGACAGGTAAAAATATCGGGTCTTTTCACCACATAGATATAGATGCATTTTGTCACCTCCAGCAAATCCCCTGGGCCTAATTCTCTGCTCTTCTGCCTCCTCAGTCCCTCAGACCTGTAAACAGCAAGTGTTCGACAAGCTGGTTTTCACAGCCACCAAATGGTTCTACAATAAAGATCAGGAGCATAATTAAGATGAGAATGTCTTCCCTCCTGTTTGTCCTTATTATAACAACTAGCAAACTAATGGCAGCACTCTAGCTCAATGTACGGCTGCAGAGTATGTCTGGAGCAACAACACAAACAGTATTTTTCAAGGTTAAAGTTGTGTGATGGATCTACCTTTTCCTAGTGTGCAGCTGGTATATAGCAGCATTTTTTCTAGTAGTAGTAGTAGTGGTGGTAGTAACACAGATCTCGGTTGGTTGAAGTGAAAGACACAAGTATGCACAGAAGAGCTGCAAACATCTGCACACCCACATGTGCAGAGGCAATCTGGCCCCTCCTTAAAAAAACAGCTCCTGCGCTTTTGCCAGAGGCAGCCAAGGCATTTGTTTCCACTTCAGCTCTTGACATGCCGGGCAGTATTTACCCAGAGCATGAAGCAGTCATTGCATTGTGCCCTAATAGTATCCATGCGTTGATCACGGGCGGAAGATTTCTAGTTACACACATTTCCGTGATTAAAATGTTCAGACTGAGGTGCTGTCTATAAATCATTCTCTTCTAAGTCAGCAGCACTTTCCTGTTGCACCTGGCCAAGGTGCTCCCTCCCCAGAAAGAGGGATACGTGAGTGACGCAGGGGTACGTGCCCCCGGAGCTGCCCGATGGCTTTGGGTGCGTGGGGAACGCATGGCGCAGGGCTGGGGCATCGCAAGGCGGCATGGACCAGAAGCAAAAACACCAGTGTCACTTTCCCAGACACTACAGAGTGGATAAGCATGGACAGACCCTCTCCCACACGCAAAGCAAAGTAATGTAGTTATTAATCTCCTTTCCTCAGAAAGGGCGAGGGGCGATTTATTTGGTGTTTTACTCCTGTAAGGCACTCAGCGTGCCAGTCACCCCTCTGACTCCGCTCCTTCCCCGCTGCGGCTGCGTCGCGCCACCGAAACGCTGCCAACCTCTCGTCCCGGCCACGACGCAGAAGTGAGCGACCGGGAGCGAGGAGCTGGGACTCCTGGCCAGCCCTGCAAGCTTGGGACATCCCAGCCGCCAGGGCCGGGGAAGAAGCGGCAGGGGTGCGGGGAGGTCCCCTGCCTGGGGCAGGCGGGGGGGACGAGCCCCGGGGGGCTGCGGGGCTGACCAGGG
>Ga0065711_1006873_pt1 | contig 28216 bp, 12 predicted proteins | sample Hoacrofraction12_FD_59098 | JGI IMG/M metagenome (GOLD analysis project Ga0065711, IMG submission 59098) | Hoatzin crop microbial communities from Cojedes, Venezuela - Epithelial fraction 12 v2 (version 2) | ecosystem: Host-associated > Birds > Digestive system > Esophagus > Crop | place... | reverse complement strand
GGGGGGGGGGGGGGAAGTGTATTCTCTTTCTTGCTGTGGGTGGATTAACTCCTGCTCTGTCACCGATTCTGTGATGCCTTTGCCTGTCTGGGATGGTAACTGAATTTAATGCTAATGCTTTTAGAAGCACCACTGATAGTTTCTCACGTACTTTTATTCTTATCAGTTGACTTTCTAGAGCAAATCTAGTCTGCTGAAGGGTGAGTACGTATGGCCTAATGCAGAACCTGCTTGCCTTGATTAGGCAGCTTTTGGTGTCCGGTACAATGATTTGGGGTAAAAAAATAGTGAATAAAAAAAAAATTCCCCCAATTTTCAGTATTCTAAAGAATGTGGGAACTGGCTGATAAATGTCTTATCTTTATGTCTTCCTGGAAGAGATGACCATTCATGACATGCATTCATGGATAGTTTTGTAGAGCACCTTTGTCTGGAGGAGGAGATGTATTTGCTTTAACAGTTGTTTAACTTCTCAGACTGGTCTTTTGTATCAGAAACGTTTCATGTTGTGCGTATACCAGTCTCTTGTTCACATGTTGTTCCTAGTAGCAAAGGCTGTCTTCTGAAGCCTGATTTAGTCATCTGAATTAGGTGTCAATTGGGTGTTTTCAGAATTCTGAGCATGTAACTGGTAGAAAATTTGATATTAACCATGGGATAACCATGAAAATTTATAGCTTTAGAGACAGGAATCTGGTGCTGAGCTCTCCTAGCTTTGAGAGCTGGACGCTTGGCCTCTTGGAGACCAAGTAGTTTCACAGATTGATCAGTTACCAATTTCCTTTCCCTTTCCTTTTTTTGATACCTTGCTTTCAGAGATTTATTTCAGATCAGCTGGGTATAAGAATGTGTGAACAGCATCAGCTCTGTCTTTCAGCCAACAACCATTGCCTGCTCGGGGTTAGACATGTTTTCAGCAGCACTTTTTCCAGTGAATATTTTCACTGAATGTTTTTTTTATCACTGGAAAAATAAGCATGAATGTTAAACCCAATTTTAGTCTACAGGTAGCAATCTTGAAGAATATCCTTGCATAGCTTTCTTAAGAATCTTGCAGCTGTGAAGTTGTTATAATAGGATGCAAACACTATGCAACATCCTGCTGAATGTAGAAGACACATGATTTCATTCTAGTTGGCTGAATCAATTCCTTCTCATCCTAATGCACACATTAGCATGAGCACGTTAGTCTGGAGAGGATAGTGCTAAGAATGATGTATAATATTCTCAAGCCTATGATAGAAATATGTGGTAAAACTGTTTGTACATAGTTCTTGAACAGAAAAGGGTATAGCAAGTGATACGTCATTCTGTTAACATTAATGCCTTTTTAGTAAAATAAATTCAGAAATAATGAGTGGATGGCTAATTCTGTCTTCACTTGTCCTTCATATTGTCTGTTGTCATGGTTTTTGACACAATTCTGGCTTACAAATGAGAAGTCGGTAGCCCTTTGACACCCCTAAAGGCTGATTTGTTTGAACAGGTAGTTTCCACTTTTGAATGGAATACCTTTTAAAATATGTGTAGAATAAAACAAAACACATCTTTTGTGGGACTATATTTTTCTCAGTTCCAAGGTCAAGCTCAGTGCAAGTATCTCTATCGCCACCCACTTTGCTCTCCAGCATTTCTTATTTAACAGGTAAAATACAAATTCTATACAAATTATCCTCTTTAAGTAGAAGAAAGGGAAGAACTGATGGTATAAATGTGAAATGATAACGTGTAGTAGCTGTTAGAATTCTGAAGTTGGAAAAACCCAATATCTACATGTAGAAACTTGGTGGTGAGTCTAAGAAGCAGTAGTAGATATCTTTAAGTTCAAAAGCATTCTTCTTTGGCGATCATATACTAATGAAAAATAAAATCTAGAAGGACAAGGTTACAGGATGTCAGGTGATTTATGATTTTCTGTTTTTTTAAGATTCCTTTTTATTTTTGGATGGTGCATACTGTACATATGTATGAAGAATGAATTAAATCTTTCAACTTTATTGTAATAAAAACTTGAAAAAATATTTTTTCTAATTCTGCATTAACGATGTGGTTCAAAACAAAATGTTTTGAGCGAAAGTTATCTGTGTTCCTTAACAAGCCATAAATTGTGGACTGTCTGGGAGTCCCTTTTTTTTTTTTTTGGAATGCATATGTACAGAGCATGTATATACCACAGTCAGGGGCATTTAAAAGTGTATTGTCTAATAAAGGAAAAGGAAACATAATTTTAAAAGGTATCTCATTTAAGAGCATGCACAGAATTTTAGGCAATGACTTTGTGAAATCTCAGAGAAATGCATGTTTCAATTTTTTTTTAATTTAGAAAAAAGCAACATACAATAATGAATGCCCTCTTTTAGTGCTGAAATATTGACTTTTTATTGACTATGCCGAGAAATATAAAAGCAGCCCTTAATATTAGCAATCTATAAGTTCCCAGGTGTAATGTCAACTCTTCTTGATTTCAAAAAGAGAAGAACTCAGTTCTTGTCTAAGGCTGTCTAAGGAGTTGTTCTTAAACCTAACATACTCTGATACTTTTATCTAATAGAAGTTATGGATCATCCTGTTAATAATACTACTCATCACTGGGGATTTTTTTAAGGCTTTGTACACACCTTTTTGCTCTAGCAATTGTAGCGTAATAGGAAAGATTTTGTATTATAATAAAACTAATACTCTCACCTGAGTAGTTTTACCTGTATGAGGTAATTATTACACTCACTTCTTAAAAAATCTTGTAAAATATTTTAAAATGTGTTCTTTATTTCAAGATTTAAGTGTTTGGAGCTGATCTCTGTTAGTCCCAGAACATGTCAGCAGAGCAGGCTTTAGAGATTTTTTTTCTTTGTTTGTCTTTTTTTTTGAGATATGTGTTACTTGTAGCAAGATTAGTGAATTATAAATACATTTACAGATACGGTGAAAGAGAAAAGCATCAGTTATCTGTGACCATAATTTTTCATTTGTGTGAACAAATGACCGGATGCCAGAAAGATGAAATATTCTACAGCTGTCATTTTTTGCTACGAATAACTTGCATGTCAGTCTTTTGTGAAAATTTTATGCATGTGTGCTACTATTTCTTTCTGACAGCTATTTTATGAAGATGTATGAAATTATCATAATTTTTGTCTTAGATGACATTCTGATCATGTCTTTAAAGGTAGTATTTTTTTTAGCACGCTATGCATTAAAGCAAAAATATTTCAAATACTCACCTATGAATGGAGAAGTCAATCCTACATGTTATAAAGCACTCTTTTCCTGCCATCCAAGGGAAGGTGCCCTGAAGTACTTCAGCTGATTATGAGAAAGCTAAGTTTACTTCTAACACATTAATATGCGGTATATCAATAGCTCTTTTTTTTATATCTTTTCACAATATGTGTATTACTGCTATCATTGGACTCTGAACAGCAGCAGAACATGAGAGATGAAAATTGTGTTTCTGGAGTTTTGTTACTAGAGGCTGTTAGAAAACACGGTGAGAAATGTAGTTTAAAAAAAAATGAAGAGAAGAAAGTGTATCTGGACTTTGCATGTATGGTATATTTACCTATGGAAGCTTTTTGTTCAGTGTTCCTTTTAGGCAAACCCATTCTTCTGAAACTAAAACTGAAGCATTTCCTGGGTACTAATAAATTTAACACTTTCAGCTTAGTAGGATATATTTCTTTTAATCAGATGTCTTTAAAATATTTTAATATTTTTGCAGAACACTTTATATGAAAAAATATATAAGGGAAGGTTTGTATGGAGAAGTAGTCTCTACTTGTCTGGTTTACATAGTTGCAGAGAACAGTAGTTTTTGAGAACACAGTCTCCTCAGGTCTAGAAATAGAAAGCGGTAAAATTTGAGGTAAGTATAATTCAAGAATAATTCCTGTAAAATAAATTTCACTAATCAATTAGACAATTTTGAGAAGGGGTAACAAGCCTAAAACACTAAAATTACGTTACTTGTGATACAGAACTGAAGAGTGCAAACTGACCAATGTAACCCACATACCCAGAAATTTCTATATCACCTGGTTTGCCAAGAAATTAATTTGTGTAGGTGCTTTTTCTGTTGATGGAATTCCATTGACCTCAAATGGGACTTTCCACTGTGATGGACATCTGCATACATCTGCCTTTGCAAAAGCAGACCTTTGTGAATGCCAGAGGGAGTGCAGAGGATGGGTTCATTTGCTTTTTTGGATATCATCCTTTGTTGTTGTATCAGTGACAAACTGAAGCTGATTTTATGCCCAGCAAGTTTTTCTAGATGCTAGTTTCAAGTATCAGAATTTAGGAATACATATATTTCATAAATAATGTTGCAGTGCGGTGTAAACATGCAAATACAGTGCAGCTGCTGTTTTCTAATCTTTTATGTTGCTAAAAGTATGTTCAATCCTGGCTCTCTGCTGTGGCATGTTAGCTTGGTAAGGCACTAATGTCTTCAGCAAAATGTACTAGACAAATGGAGATAAACATGATATGGAAATAGTGAAAGGACTGAACTTAAACATATTGCAACTAAGTTTTGGGTTTTTTAATCTATTAATTCTGAGAAGTGTATTTCTGGTGCTCTTGCAACTGCTTAAATAAATGTAAGTTTTCCAGGCAGTGTCTAGCCAAGGTTACTAGTTTGCCAGAGGACGCTTTGATACAGAGGTTCCAAATATTTGACGTGGACTTGTTAGCAAGGCATTCATTGACATAAGGCTCATAAAGCACAGAGTTGCTGTTTTCTGTCTTTGTACTAAGAAAATGGAGTGCTAGGTGCTCTACAAGAAGTGTAGCGTGCTCAGTTCTGAAAAAAGAGGAAAATGTGTATAATATTGCACTGAAATAAAGTAAGCTGTTAAACATTATTTAAAGTTGATTGACAGAATCCCTGTAATAAGTGGATGATAGTATTACCTGCTAGTACTCTTTTTCTGCTACCAGCATGACTGAGAACATCGATCCTTCCCCTTGAATAGCAGTGGAAAAGCCTTCAGTCTGTGGATCAGCCTTTAACCACTATTGTACCTTTGTCTGTCAATGCCAAAGACCTTATTTCCATCCCAAATTAAACTTGCAGACGTGCTGATTGAGGGATTAATCCTGATCTCAGGAGTGTTCCCTTTGCCATTCATTCCAAGAAGGCCACTAATGGCCATAGCACATCCTTGTGCTCCTCTGCAGAGCACCCTGAGAGGAGGCACGTAACACTGGGGCTGACTCCCTCTTCTTGAGTACATTCACTTTGAAGCTCTGATAACTGCTTACAGAATTCCCAGTGGCATAGGTCCTACTTACTTTACCTTGCAGTTTGCCTTAGTTACAAGTGTAGGTGTAATTCTTTGGATGGCCTTTAAAGGCTGTGGCTATAAAGAGAGCTGCAGTAGTAAGTGGCAGGAGCAGTCTGAGTTTAAATTCTTACAGGTGAATGAGAAGCTGCTCTTAAGCCGTCTGGATTTTACTCAGAAAAACCCTCTATCGAGCTTCAATGGATTTTGTAGTCCTTGACAGATTTTTTTGAAGGCAAGTGTCAGTTTAGAAGTAAGGCATAGATGCTTCTTGACCTTCCTTCTTGCCAGATGTACCCATAAAGTTCACACACTTCTTGGCTCAGCTGCAGATGTGGAGTGTAGATCCAGAGTCTTTCTATCAGGGCTATTAAGGAAATTGAGTCGGTTGTTCAAAACATTAGTTAGTTTGGAAAACAAAAATTGTAGCTGTTGTATGGATTTGTTTGTTACTAAAGAGACTTCTCAGTTTTGTATTTATAAATAAAATGGACAGATGTGATGAGGACCAATTAATGCCTACGTTGTTAACTCCTTTCCAGTATAGTCACCATGAAATTTTGTGAAGTGGTGACCGGAGAAACATTTTTTCTTTTGGGATACATGTTTCTGGCGAGACTAGGGCTGTGTCTGTCCTCCAAAACCAAGTTATTTTGGATATAGCTGGAAAGACTTAATTGATACTAGTTATGTTCCATGAGTAAATAAATGTAGAGGTTAATTCATCTCCGGACACCTCTGCAGATAGCTTATCTTATGGGAATGGTTGAGTGTGGTGTGTCTCATAATATTTCAACACCTGCTGTACAGTGGAATTACAGAGTACTTAGTCATTTTTTGTTGTTTTTATCCTTTCTGTATGGAAGTCCATACACTCCTCTTTCAGCTCAGAGTATGCATGACATTCTTTGAAAAGACGTGCCTTGGTTATAGCAATATTGCTGCTTGTTGTAGTGGCCTGCTGACCTGGATACTTTCAGAAGAATACACTTACACTAGATTTTTAAAATTGGAAGGGAAATACTAGACAAAGTTAGCAGAGTAGTTTCAGTCTTTAAAAAAACTTGTGTAACGCCAGTTCCAAGTTGCTGTGAAGCACTTTTTCATTTGTAGTTCACAATCTTTTCACTAGAAGAACTTTGTGAGAGCAAACAAATGGGTTTGCCCACCTCTGTAGTGATTTGAAGACATTGCTGTTTTAAGAAGAGTGTGTGATTTTAGGCATGCTGTAATTTGAAATCTGAATATACTTCATCATTTTTCTTCATTATTTACCGATAATCCTTAATTGTAATATAACGACCTTTACGTAGCTTCTTAAAGAGAGCCCATAAATATTGATTGATGCATCCCTATATGTTTTTGTGGGGAATGGTTTAATGAGTTTGTCTGAGGAAAGTGAAATGTTTAGATAACAGCTAACTTGTCTATCGTTCTGGACAAAGTCTTTGTAGCTTCGATGCATCTTTTGTGCAAAACTCAAAATATATATTTCTCAAAAAATACTTCAGAAGAGTATTTAATTGTTATTGATTTTAAACATAAACTTGAATACTTGTGTAGAAATGGTTTAAATAAGTGGTGAAAAGTTAGTAAGGTAACTAGTAGTTTCAAATGGGAAATGCTTTGTGCAATTGAATTTGCTTATGCCAGGCTCATTAAGCAATATGTTCTTTTTCTTTTCTCTTATTGCAGCCTGTGCTTTCCGTTACAATGGGCTCTCCTTTGTCTACCTCATCTACCTCCTGCTCATTCCTCTGTTTTCAGAACCCACAAAAACAACGATGCAAGGTGAGATATTCATTGCTTCATTCTTCAGAATGTGTGGTGGACACAGTACGTGCAAAAGCCTTTGTGTGGTAGAAGGTGAAGTCCTAAACATTTTCCCCTCGTTGAGTGAGCTACCTTATAATACATACTGTACATTCCCTGACACTGTAGTTTCACTATATGGTGGCTTTGGTGCTGAAGGACCATCATGCCGTTCTTTCCCCAGGGTGCAGCAGGGCTGTCTGACAGTGGTACTGGAGGATCCTTTTTATGGCATTATTTCACCTGGAATACTGACACGATCTGGGTGAATAATGAGCTTTCAGAACTGCCCAAAGCCATCCTATCATAGGCTGTGCCCCATGTCTGGATTTGTGGTTACTTTTGAGAATTAAATGTCGTCTCATATTTTTTGTCCAACTGTATTTTGGGAACTTATTTAAAGATCACTATCATCCTGACTTTATACAACTACCTTAGTAAAAATATCTAAAAAGCCTTATTGGTAGACATGACAAATAACTATCTACATCAGGCTTTCAAGCATCTATGTATCACATACCACTCAAATGTGTACAATTTAAATATGAAAACAATTATGCAGACCTATAAAGACAGAAACCATTTCAGAAGTATTACATTCTTGCTGTATGTAAGGAGCCTGTTGTCTGTGTAAGGAAGAGGCTTCTTGAAAGTCAACCGAAATGGCTGTGTAACAATGTCTAAACTTAAGGGTTTGCGATCTGTTGGTGGAATGTGCAGTGAGGATGCAATCACAGATTGTCTAGTGGTGTGCTTTGTCACCAAGTAGCCTGTTGGATGAGGTTGCCGATGACTGCATTTCAAAGCATTAGTTCTGCTTGAATCATTGCTGTTTCTGCTTACCTGATTCTCCTTCAGACCACTATAAAAAATAATGTCACACAATGCTAAAGACAAACGGACTCATCTCTTGTCTTTTCTGATGGAAGTAAAGTGAAGAGTATCCTTTAGATGGCTGATGGAAATTCAGACCATTTTAACTGACACAGTTCCCTAACAAGAAGAATTGGAAAGTCTAGAGTCTGACTATAGTGACATCTGAGTTTACAGGGCCTCTGAAAAGAGCTGGAAAGTCTAGAGTCTGACTACAGTGACATCTGAATTTACGGGGCCTCTGTGAAGTTCTTACTCAAAGCTTTTGGCACTTTTTGTGGTTTCCTGGGCAACCTTGATCTTGACTTTTTTCTGCCAGTGTAGTTTCTTAGCAGTTTGCATTTACCCCTCAATTCATGTATTTTCCTGTTTCCTTAGAAGAGCTTTTAGATATTCCGTATTCATCTTCAATCCCATGTTTGTCTTCTAAACACTGGTCAACAGAAACTGATACCCTTTCTCTCCTGAAGAACTGACTGTGATTTGACTGAGCAACAGGCTGACACCAAACATGTAATTTTCCATGTGGTAGCTGAAGAATGACGTGTTTTCAAATGGTTTATAGATTGGTCTCCTTCTAAACATCAATTTCTGTGTCCTACCTATAGTTATGGCCATTGGTCCACTATCCCTGAGAAAAGAAATGTATGAAACTTTTCTTGAATTCTCTGAGAAGAGTTCTTGGAGAGTCTCAGGTTCTGATTTAGAGTGACCCCTCAAGCTGTCATCCTTTTTTCTCTTTACTGAGAAGATGAAGAGGGAAGCAGGTGTTTCAGAATTTTCTGATGAACTATTCATTACAGCATGGCACATAGTGACAATACCAGTTGGATTTTACAAGTGGAAGTACAATTTTTCTGGTACCTTTTTTTTTTTTTTACTAGTGTTTTCCATTAACCGTTAGTTTGAGGGAGGAAGGAGACAAAGCTAAAGAAAACCTTCTTGTTTCATCTGTTTGTGCATGTGGTATCTGTTGATGCAGATTTTCACCCAGTCTCTGTCTAGGGGAAGCAGCATAAGAAAGTGAACTTTTTCCTCCAGATTCTGTCAGGGAGAAGCAAGGCAGAGTTACATTTATGTTGTGGAAAGTGTATCCTGACCTATCCTAATTAGATGACTTACTATTTTGCTTTTATTTTAGCTAGAATAGATGCCGATCCTTTTATAAAATTTTTGAAGGACTTACCAAAATTATACCCTGCCACAGTGCATTTCACAGGCTAGGTTCACTTAAAAGAGAATTTGAATTGAATTAATCCATTTTGCATTCTTTTCTGGTTTTACATTATAATTATCAGATGGGATTATAGTAGTGTCAATTGACAGAGATACCCATGGGGCTACACAGTCTTGAGACCGAAGCTAAAGAAGTGCAAAGGATTGCACAAGGATAGGATTATTGCTAAATGTTATTCATAAATGGGATATGAATATAGAAATAGATCAAAGTCAGATTTCAAAAAATTGCTTACAGTGGGATAGTTTTGAGTTATACCAGATTTGGAGTCTTTGTGAATTGCAGTTGAAGTAATAAAACAAGGCAAAGAATCAGGTGATAATTAGGGTGCTTTTGAGACCTGGTCCATTAGCTAGAGAGTTCAAATCTCTCACCCCTTGGTGAAGAGGCTATCTTCACGCAGTATTACAGTGCAGAAGTGGAAAAGCTCTGATTAGCATTTGTATTTCATGCCTTAATTCCTACATTTATGTCGTGTATCTCCATGCTCTGCTACTTCCCCACACCGTTTTTCACCCGGTTTCTACCAGTCAATCTAAGAAACTAACACATTGTCTTTTGGCAGGGACCCATACCAGTTGGGTGGGCTTAGTTTATGTTGACTGTGTAAGTATCCAGTGGAGCCAGCAAAAATAGGGCTGAAAATTAAATAAAATAAGCATAAAAGGTAGGAAATCCCACTCTAGGTAGGGCTGTCAGTCATTTTTACAGTGGAAAATTACTAGGACAGTGTGAGATGGAACATCAGTAAATGCCCAGCTGTGAGCTGAAGTTTCTCTTGAAAGTGCTGAAGGTGGCAGTTGAGAGGGAAGCGCTCACTGGGGAATTTGGGTGCAGTTTCCCAGATAACATGCAATTACTGTGGTGGTTTTGTGTGTTGTACTGCCTGTTCTGTGCCAGGAGAAGTGATTGACAGGATAAACAGAGCCATTTTCTAGATGCCAAGAACGACACTAGACAGGCATCCTAATTCTCTCCTTTTAGAGTCTAAAAAAGTCTATTTGACTAAAATTAATTCCAGTGTGATCTGATAGACACTAGATCACCTAGTTTGCATCACTGATGGCAGCAATCTTTCTTCAGAGGGAAATATTTTCTTAGGACTTTGGATAGTTTCCCCATATTGTGTGTCATACTGCGTTACACTTCTCCTGAATTTCATATTATGATATGTCTATGAGAATTAATTTCTTAAATAAATCGGTATTTCTGAGTGTAACCATTTTGGCCCACTATCCCTGTCATCTTTTTAAATTGTGTGTGTATGTTTGTAGAGATATCTTTCTAGAAAGTATTGAGGGGTTTTTTTAATGTCCAGGGGATGGAAAAGAAAGGGGAAATCAGTAACTATTTTAGCCAAAACCGGCCAAGCTACCAATAAATGAGAGTCAAAAGTTGAATAAAACAAACTTTATTAAAAAAACCCCAAACAACAAAACCCACTGCATGGCTGTATATTTTACTTGTCTTTTCTGGTTTTTTTTCCCTTTCATTTCTGTCACTTAAATAGTATTTTTGAGTCTTCTGTTTCTGTTTTGTTGAAGTTGTTTTTTCCTAAAGTCTTTGCTTCCATTCATCAGGTCTTCTTATTCTTTTGAGCTCTCTGGTGTCCTTCCACTAAGCTTTTCCTTCCTTGTCTCTTCCTGGCTCACTCAACTCCACAGTCACAATCTTTGAACAACATTCCTAAGTCTTGCACTTCTATCTATTTTCCCAGTTTAATGCTTTGCAATTTCCAGATATTGAACTTACACAACTTCTCTCCACCAAGTTTAGGGTTTTTCAAGGCTATAGAATTAGAAATTAGTCTGGAATGGATGATGTCAGTCTAGATTAATTTTAATTTTGACAGAAACATAAAAGGTTAGAAACACCGGGGGAAAAAATATTATACTTGCCAAAATAGTTCAGATGGTGTTTAAAGCTTAATGAGTAAAGCTTTTTTAATTTTTTTTTCTGCCTTAAATATTTAATCTTCTTTAAAACCTTAATTTCTAAGATAAAGCAATATTAATCCTTAACCATGAGGCATGGTCTCCTGTCTGTATATATTCAGTGTACCTGCCAGGTGAAAATTTTAAAGTATGGGAGACATCCCCTTCAGTTAGAGCTGAAACACTGAGTTATTTAAGATTTAGCTGAATGTGTTGTTTGCAGACATATTACTTAATTGTCCATGAAGCTGGCTTCATAAGTGAAAATATATTCATGAGCATTTGTGTGCAGCTGAAAATGTATTTAACTCTCTTGTTCAGCTCTAGTATTTATAATCCTTGAAATCAGTAATTACAAAGCTCGTTAAACAGCAAAATGTACTACTCTGCATGAAACGACTATGAAAAAAGTTTCATTGTAAATATTTCTTATCTACAGGAGTAATTTAAAATTTGAGTAGACCATTTTTTCAGGGGTTGCTGATAGGAACTGCTTTTGTGGCAGATACCTCTCTGCATTTATTGTAAAGCCATGTGATTTTGGCAGTTATTTTCTAAATGAATTATCTCTAAAATCAGCAACTGGTTGGTTACCCAGATCTCTGAAGATGACAAACAGACAGTAAATTGCATTAGCCTAGTTTCTAACTTTTTTGATTGTGAGATTCTTGTATTGGTGATCTTTTTTTTTTGTGTCTAAAGTCTACTGTGATGATGTCCTTGTCATTAACAAAGGCTTGTATGTGCTGTTGGGATAGAAATAATAAAGCATGAGTATATGCATTTGCCCCGTCTTGGTCCAATAACTCATTTGGCAATACTAAATAACTATTTTATGTGGGTTTTTTTATGTAACAAAGGTGAGTTTGCATTCAGTTAGTTTTGTTAGCTTTTCTTTATTTCATTCCATAATTTCTGATTAATAAGACTCTGTAGCCAGTCATCATGTAAATAACAAAGAAAAAAAAAAGGTCTGTGTGTGTGTAAATCTGTTAATGTCATGCATGGACTGGATTTTGCTGACTCTGCTTGTGTTAAAGGCAAAAAGGAAAGGATTGCTTCTGAATTAAGGTACTGCTTGGCATGACAAAACTTGTATCTCTTCTGTATTGAAAAAATTAATTTGACATAGTAGTCAGATCAGTAAAAATGATGTTTTAAAAATGTGTAGATTGATAAATTGATGAAAAATATTCAGATCATAGTAATTGTTAATTGAGCATTATTTTCAGTATGGCTGAAAACATGATAGAGAAATAAAACAGTGGAGTTTATTTTGCAGATATGAAAGGGCTTCAGATTTGGAATAATCTGCACAGAACTACAAGATGCAGAAGGGTTGCAGTGGCAAATCTGGATGAACAAGTATAGCTGAAGAGGTTTTAGGGAAGTATTGATCTGAATGAATGTGGCAAAAAATTTTATACCAACGTTATTTTGATTTTCCTATGTAAACAATGCCCCTATGCGTATGCATCAGTTCTATAATGCATCTGTATTATTAGCAGTCTTTTTACACTCAGCTGCACTAGTTTTCTGGAGTTTCACACTAACTTTAGACATCTGACTTTAGATATCTGACTTAAATGTTCAAGTTATGATTTGGGTCATCTACTCAGTGAATAGAAATAGGCTTCTCATGATGGTGCTCTGAGTCAGACATCTGAGCCTCCAGTGAGTCCAAAAATCTTAAATTAGATGCTTAATTTTATACCTGGTCTACATTGCACGGTATTAAGACTTCTGTACAAAATAAGGAGCTTAAGTGAATATCATCATGTGATACTCATAGAACAGAAAACAGACTGTTAACCTCCTAATTGTAAATTCTTGCACTGAAATCTTCATGGATGAGTGGTTTGTAGTAAAAATAAAAAGTACTTTCTATATTAGTGGATGTTCTGCTCTGAAACAGGTTCAGTTTTTAGCTTTTCAAGATTTTCTGAACACTGCTTGTGAATGAACTGCTGCCCAAAGTATATATGCAGAAATCACTTGAAAATAGCTTTAAAAAATGCCAAAACCAAACCACTGATTTTGACCTATATGTTTAAAAAAAGGTTTAACAAAATTCCTCTCCCTCATTAGTCCTGTTACACCATGTCCTACTGATGGCAAGTGTCATACTTAAAACTGTAATACAGGACCATCCACAAAGAACGAAACGTTCAAAGATTATAACCTCCTAATGTATTCACTAGTAGACACATTGGAGTAGTCTTTCATGTCTGCTACTATGGATTGGTGATGTTTGCAAACTTACATGTCTTTCTCTGTATCAAAAATTTTAAAAAGATCCTTAAACTTTTTGCCTTTTCCTTTTAAGCCAGTTCTAATAATTTTCACAGCAGCTTTATTAATAGGATTTGTCGGAAAACACAAATATTGTTGCTAATTTGGATGCTTTCGTGCATTCTGGTTTTCCTAAATTATATGCATTAAAAATTAGTTTGTAGGTTGGAAATACAGACTCTAATTTTGAAAATATTTGTTTGCATGGATTCCTGTTGCCTGCTTTGAGCAGAAATTCAATCAAATGTGCATCTTAAGGCTCACAGGACTTAGTGCTACAGTCTAAGAAGGCCTTTTTAGTTCAAGTAGTTGGAATTCATAACTGTTTTTAGTTTGATCTAACAATTAGATCACTTACTATTACTGTATTATTTTGAGGGCATTGTAGTTGGACTGCTCCAAATAGGGAGTAACAGCCACCCGTTTCATCATCTGAAAGCGCAACCAAAATAGTGGTACCCATTTTGTGTGTTTGAGGTGTATGATTGAAATCCTGTTCACTCTGAAAGGGGTAAGAACTGTACCTGTTTACTGGATTTTTCAAGAGTACTGACAAGTTGTACACTGCACTTCGTTCTGCAAAATAGTTTTCTGTCATGTCTGCCAGATGGACATTGACAGGCCATAGACCTAGTCATATTCAAATCTTGCTATAAATTAAAGTGTATGAGGTCACTACACTGGGAAGGGAGCTGTTTTAAAACGTCTTTAAAACATAAAACATATTTCAATGAAAAATCTTCATGTTTTTGTGTAGTACAACTTGAGTTTTGACCTTTTTCTCTTTAGATTTACTATATGTTTATATGCTTTTGAGAATGGTTTCATCCACCTTTTACCATTTAACCACAAAGGTGGATTGTTCCTTTTTTTGAAAATGATTTATTACTTGTTGATCTTAAGTGGTCACTAGAAAGTACTCCGGGCAGTAACAGAGATGCTGATTAAAGGGAGTTGGAGAACTCTTTAAGATGTCTTTGGAATTACTGAGTTTCTATGTACAACCCCAAAGCATTAATATGAAGATTTATTTATAACTCAGAAAATGCTTTTCAGCAATTAAAAATGGGATTTCTACTGGATTGGGCATGTGTTTTGCTATGGAGGCATGCCAGGCTGCTACATAAACATCCTTTGGCTCAAAATACTGCATCTCGGATAGGTTTCTCCACTTCCAACATTGTAAGTATTCTCTTGGGAATGAACAATGGAGCGTGTTATTTATAACCAGTGGTCCAAATCCTGAAGCACTTATCCATGGAAGTTTTAGCAATGGATGAGTGAAAATGAAGCGATACTTTTACATTAACCAACCTCGGAAATCCTCATGCATCTTATGAGCCAGAAAACATTTCTGTTAATGATTCTGCGTGCTTTCTTACTATTTATTATAAAAATATTTTCTTAAGACATTAATTAAAAAATTTCTCCAGCTAGGTGAAAGTGTATTCAACAAGAAGCATTACACTGGCAGCACTGGGTACAGAAATATTGTATCTGTCTTACGTTGTTGCATATGATAAATAATACATGTGCCTTTCACTGCCTTGTAATGCAGTTCCCAAATGGGATATTCCACTCCGAGAAGGTAGTCTTTGCATTTTGGCTTTCACAGAAGAAATTGTAAGCAAAGACTCCCATTAAGAGGTTTATTAGATGATGTGTCACCCATTTTCATTATTATTATTTGAGCGCTGGCAATGTTTTTGGACCCCGATATGGCAGAAACTCAAGAGCATGTTGATTGAAGCCTTGCAAAAAAAGCAAAGCCAACAGAGTTGTGACAGGGAATGCAGAACCCAGGAGGAGAAGATAACTAGAAATTTATTTTAACTTGCAATTAAATAATTCATATGGGCTTTTTTGTGTGGTTATCAATGACCGTGGGTCTTTGGAAAGATTCAGGGGGCAAGAATTCTTCAGAGGACTTTGATGTAAGGTGCTTGCAATTAGACTGCTGTGATTTTTTGGGGGGATGGTGGTGGAAATACTCAATTAAATGGAAAAGAAGCCATTTTAAAGGGGGTTGACACTATCAAGTTTACTTTCAGCAAACTGTTTTCATTGTAAAACTGAGCACATCCATAGCTGCATTACTTTTTGCATTCTTTATTTCTCCTTAAATATTGAATACCTTTTGTTTTAGGAAAAAAAAATCAGTTTAGGTTGATCTGGAAGTGATTATTTTAGTGTTTCAAGTTGATCCCAAGCCTATCCCCTGCCCTGGTGATAGTCAGCTTCAGACTGAATACGTCACTGTTTAATTAAACTCTAGCAGTGAATAAAGATATATAGCCAAAACAAAGCTTCCGTCTCACCCCAGGTATAGGTAAATGCAAATACATTTAATGGAGAAGTAATTCAGAGGCACCTCTTGGCTAAGACTTCTTCTTGGCAGTAACTCTGAAAACTTTTTTTTTTTCCCAAATCATTAAGATACACGCAACACCGAAGGAATATCCATTTTCCTTTATACAGTTTGTGAAGTTACTTTTCTAGCCTGTCTTTCGTGTTTTTCTTTCTTACAGTCATTGAAAATTAGTCAATCTTTTTCCTTTCAAGGAAGCGTGCGCAAAATAAAACTTTTATTATTGTTGTAATTGGAAGGTGAAAGGGCAGAAATGGGAACTTAATCTAGAAGAAATATGGCAAATTAAGAGTTTGCTATAAGCTAGCTGTCCTTCTAACTAACACTACTAAAGCCTAAGGAGAGATTTCTGCCATGAGTTTGAGCGAGACAAGTGTAGAACCTGTGCTTTAGACCCAGCTGTGAAGTTGAGCACTGACAAGAGTGCGTTCCTGAATGTGCACGCTTTCTCAAATTTGGGATCTGATGTAGGCTTACTGTGAATATGAAAGGATTTTAAACTTGGAATGACCTTGTGGTATTTTTTTAAATTGAATTAAATAATGACATTCTGAAAATGAATTTTACAAATTATATGAAAAATAGCAGCACAGTAGGCTGTAGAATATGACTGAATATGCATCATGTAGTCCTGCAGTCCTAATACTGATCAGTCAGCCCACAGATTTTGATGGAAAGAGGATTGTGCTGAGTATGCTAGAAAATCCAAACTGTAGAAACTTGTTCTTTCCTTTTTGTCCTGAAGCATGAATTTCTCTGAGTTACATTGCTCTTTTTTTAGCATGTTGCATATGTAAATGACTGATAAGTCTCACAATGGTGTTCCTCGGGGCTCGGTATTGGGAGCAGTGCTGTATAACATCTTTGTCGGTGACATGGACAGTGGGATCGAGTGCATCCTCGGCAAGTTTGCCAGCAATACCAAGCTGTGTGGCATGACTGACGCTGGAGGGAAGGGATGACATCCAGAACACAGGCTTGAGAGGTGGGCCTGTGCGAACTTCATGAAGTTCAACAAGCCCATGTGCAAGGTCCTGTACCTGGGTTAGGGCAATCCCAAACACGAATACAGGCTGGGAGGAGAATGGATGGAGCACCTATCCTGTGAGGAAAGGCTGAGAGAGCTGAGGTTGTTCAGCGTGGAGAGGACTCCCAGGAGACCTTATAGGAGCCTTCCAGTATCTGAGGGGGGCCTACAAGAGAGTTGGAGAGGGAGATTTTACAAGGGCATGTAGTGATAGCACCAGGGGTAATGGCTTTAAACTAAAAGAGGGTGGATTTAGATTAGATATAAGGAAAAAATTCTTTACTATGGGGATGGTGAGGCACTGGGACAGGTTGACTAGAGAGGTGGTAGATGCCCCCTCCCTGGAAGTGTTCAAGGCCAGGTGGGACAGGGCTTTGAGCAACCTGGTCTAGTGGAAGATGTCCCTGCCCATGGCAGGGGGGTTGGAACTAGATGATCTTTAAGGTCCTTCCAACCCAAGCCATTCTATCAGTCTATGATTCGTTCTGTGTTGGTTTTGACAAGCAGGGATGTATACGTTTTGTTTGTTCATTGGTATAATTTTATGTGCATTTTTAGTGTACATCTCAGCTAGAATCCATGTGTTTGAAATACAGCTCTGAATGCAGAGGAGTCTCGGTGTCAAAAACTTGCAATGGAAGTTGACTGTTGGTTGTAAATGTTATGACTTTTTTTTTTTTTTTCAATATTGGAAGCAGGCTCAGGTTTTAGACAAGGACAAAGGAGGCAGTTGCCTTGAGCACCCTTCTTCTGTCCGCTGTATCTGTGACAGTGCTTCAGCTGGGCCGGCTTCTTAGCAGTTTGGCAACGTGAGATGCAAGGCTTACCTCCCTGCTGCTGCTCAGCCTGCGCAGCACAGCAGCGAGCATGCGACTCTGTCCCAGTGATGCCTGTTTCTCGTGCCCTGTCCTCCCCATAGCAGGAATCATAGCTGTCCTTCTAACTAACACTACTAAAGCCTAAGGAGAGATTTCTGCCATGAGTTTGAGCGAGACAAGTGTAGAACCTGTGCTTTAGACCCAGCTGTGAAGTTGAGCACTGACAAGAGTGCGTTCCTGAGGGTAACAAAGTTTACAAAGTAACAAAGTGCGTTTGGGGTAGCAAAGTTTCGTTGTGCCAATTCTGCTGAGATGTCTTGTATGATACAGAGATAAAACAGAAATAAAAATGATTACAGTGGTATAGTTTCTTAGCTCTGTAAATTGTTAAGCAGAACGATTTCTGGAGAAATAGGAGGGATATTGTTAAATCTCCATCTACAGCAGAATCATTTAGAAGTCAAAATTACATTGCAGGAAGAAGGTAAGAGGTTGGTAACATCTGGCTGGATTCAGATAATACTAAAGGAGAACATCAACATGGAATTGTTATGGGATACTATATATTAGAAGATAAATGATCGTAATAACCATACAGCCAAATCTTATACTAATGCAAACAACTTCTCAAACAATTATTGACTTGTGAAGAACTAGTGTTATTTTAAAATTGGGTTTGGAGGGACTAAGGACGTCAGAGAGAGTTGGTCATCACTATTCTTGTGATCCAAAGTTAACAAAAAACAGCCTTTAAGGTTTTCTTAAGTGCAAAATAAGTTTGAGGGAACTAGATAGTGACTGAGGAGATCAAGCATTTGAATGTGGTGACATTTTGTAGTTAAAAATGCAGCAGCCTTTCTAGAACTCCCATCTTAAGCACTGGTGGCTTTTAGGGGTGAACTCCAGACCTAACTTGCTGACCAGCCACTCCCACAAGGAACATTAAGAATAAACAAAGTTTGCAAGGAATGAGTAAAAGGGGAATGATCTGTAAAGAAACCATCTTAGAGGTCAAGAAGTGTTTGGATAAAATGGATTTTTTCCAGAAGTCAAGCTGAGTTAAACTCTGCAAAAGAAACTGAAACAAGGAATAAAAATGTGATGTGTTTAGCCGTATGAATATAAAATAATAAAAAGTGTGGCTGGTGATACAATAGGGATGAAGTAGGAATTAAATATCATCTGGATATGGCCAAAACAGGACTGTGCTTCAGTTTTGAATAAGGGTGGTACTGTTAAATGCAAAAGTGCCTACTGGAAAGGAAGCTGGAAAAAGGAAAACTACTGTATGTAAGGAAGAAGTAAGACCCAAGGACTTCAAATGCTTAAATTTTAAAGGCTGAATAATCTCCCTCCTGAAAGCAAGTTGTGATCCCTGAGATTTAAGAGTGAAAATATTAGCTCAAATGCTGGGAAAAAAGGAGGAAATGATCTTGCATATGAACTCCTATTTTTCAAATTTTGGAATATATTTGGAAGAGAAGAATAAATAAATACCTTGAGGCAAATGGGAACAAGAGATGAAACAAAAATGGCTTTTCTAAAACTGAGTTGTGCTAAACAACAAGGACTGTGTAGCCACTCAAGCAAAGAAAGATGCTAATGTACAAGAGTGAGAAAGAAACAGCATATCTCACATATCTTAAAATAACTTTTCTACTTTTTCACTTTGCAAGGAGAAATCATTGTTTTGGATCTGGATATTTGAGAAGCAGAAAGGCTTTTTGGGTTAAATGAGGATGCTGGCACACCATCTAGAGACTGTGTGTACATGGTGGACCATAGATTAGCAGTTTCCTAGGTGTCAGCTTCTAGTACAAACAGTGAGGATTAAGACCCATCTCATTTTAAAGTAGAATATGATCCTTTTATAAATATATTCTGTGGTCACCTGGGATGGAGGGAAGTAGAACTGGTGACCCAACTGATGCCTCTAAACTCATGTTACCCAGATCATTTGCTCAATGTCTCCAGCAAACCTGGGCGTATACTATAACAGTCAGATGGTTTGCAGAAGATTCCTGTCCATGTATTGAGTGCTTTGGGGAGGGTTATTGTGTTGTTTTACATTAGGCCCAATTAATAGTTGCAGGCTCAAAACTTTCTGGTGATTTGGTTAAGGTGGTGGACAATGTTGGAAGACCTTGGAGCATTACTGTGGTCATTAGTACTGTTTCCAAGAGTTCAAGAGTCAGAGGAACTGTAAGTTCCATTTATGCTAGAAGAGTGGTTGTCTTAGAGGATTGTGCTGAAGTTTGGAAAATAAAAGAGCAGGAAGAATATAAAACACATTTTGGGCCTCCCTGTTCTCATTTCTAATACCACTGTATGTTAAACAACCATGTTTTATAGTGCTGTCATAAAGGAAGAGGAGGAAAAGCCAGTAAACTATTAGGTATGTGTTTTTATTATTATGACTGACCTGTAGGTGAAAGGAATTCCAATAAAAGCACTGAGCAATTTTTTAAAGGCATTGCAGCTGTTCCTATTTACTCCACTGCTGTTGCTGTTGCCTTGCTTGAAGGCAGCCACACCACAGTAGGGCATGTCCTGAATCTGCCACACTAGGTGATATCTGAAGGAGCATTAAGAAGTGAGCTCTGGACTGTATTAGCCAGCAAGGTGGGTGATGGTATTTGCATCGCTTCTTGTTGCAGTGCCTTGGCACCAGCTTTTTGCTATGAGTTACTCTCTGGTAACACCAGAAATTTGTCCACCGATATAAACACCATTTCTTTAAAATTCATACATATTTTATTTTTCTTCTGTGTTTTCACTTCTCATCCTACCTCAGTTTATTTCAAATACATTCTGGTTAGCAAGAGAGAGACCTGCTGCGTTCCTCAAATTGAGTGCTGAGCATGTGTTTAGGGTTTGTTTTTTTTTTCTTCATGATGAATTTCTTCCTTAGACATGGACGAGCGTGTACATCTTTTGACGGGAAAGTGTTATGACAGAAAATAATACTGGCTGTAGAGCACGGTAGTTGGTAGATGTCAGGTCCTCTTCTATCAGATTTCGTAGCTGAGCCTGGCTTCCTGTGTCTATAATGGATTTGAATCCAGAGTCTGAATCCCTAGGAGCCTGGAAAACCTGAGGTAGAGATCTTGATTGGTGTTACTTTTTTGTAGATCAACACTTTCATGCCATAGTGACCCTCAAAGACAATCTCCACTCTAAGAGTATTGCGGCCTTGTCTTTTTCTTTTCTTCTCTCAAAGTGGTCTGCCTTCCTTTCTTGTGGTTAGTTGTGTGATTTAACGTTTGTTTCTTGATCACCCAGTGCAGCAATTTGTGCTCCCATTGCTTTGTTCCTTTCATGAGCACAGAACTACTCTTGAATTATCCCTTGGTGCGAAGTGGATGAACAAGAAGCCAGGAGGGCACAACAGACAGACACTAGTTATGAACTGCTTTTTTACAAAGACTTTGAGAGTAAAAGGAGAACTAGGTAGCAAAATCTTGGCTGTTTACCATTTGTACTTCTGATGGTTCTGAGAAATCATTTAGTAAGTACTGCAGTCATACAGACCCTGGCGCTTTTAACTCTATCTAGGTAGATATCTACGTAGGTTGTATAGAGCTGGTACCCTACTCAGCCTGAGGACCTGTCAGGTCTTTATGGGAAAAGAGTGAGTGCTGGATTTGGACCTCATGCCTGAGAACAGGAATACAGAGCTGGTTTTACAGAATCACAGAATGTTCGGGTTTGGAAGGGACCTCTGTGGGTCATCTAGTTCAACCCCCCTGATGAAACAGGGTCACCTAGAGCAGGCTGCACAGAACCTTGTCCACGTGGGTCTTGAATATCTCTAGAGAAGGAGAATCCGCAGCCTCCCTGGGCGATTGGAAAAGACCTTTAAGATCACTGAGTCCAGCCGTAAAAACATCTTGGTTCTTAGTGTCTCGCTCCTCTAGGGTGCCTTATCATCTACCCAGCTGCTGACCTGGAGGTGCTTCTCTTAATTTCCCTGGTTTCTGCAGTACTAACTGCAGGTTGCTATCAGAGGCATAGCTGACAAGCAAGGTTTTCAAATCAGTGGGAACATGTAGGTGCAAGAGGAATGTCCCATCCTCCGGCTATCACCATTGTCTGAAATGTAGGCAAGCTGCCTGGAGTTGTGATCTCAGGGATGGAGTTTACAACAAGAAAACTGCTCATTTGCAAGCACTCACAAAGCTTGAATTAAATTATTCATGACAGTGCTTTTTGTCACTAATGTTTATATTCCAATGACAGTTAATGTGAGTTGGTCCTGTTAGTAAAATAAATAAATAGCATTCAGCAGGCTGCTCAGGGCCAGGGGTGTGTGAGCATGTATGTGTGCAGTGGGAGCCACTAACAAGGTGCTGATTCATTTGTCTTTACATGCCAGCAGCAGCACCTGACTGTCATTAAGCAAGAGGCTGTCCATCAAATATTTAACATGAAGGAATTCCAAAAGGCTTTTAAGGGCCTATGCAAACACCACTGATGAGCAGAAGGACAGAAGTTTTTGTGGTGTTTTTTTTTTTTTCTTTTTAATGATGTGTGCATGAGGGCTTTGCAACATTGCAGTTGTAGTTTGTGGACATGTTGAGAGTCAGATACCAGACCTGCTTTAAATTGAGTGGGCTTTTTTGTCATCACAGAAGAATAAACTGTGCCCTCATAGAAGGCACTCCTTTTTCAGTGCAAGGATGTTTAGCTGGTCAGATTTTGCTCGCTGCTTTGATTTCTGCTACTTCTGTAGCTCTGGTTTATTGCATCTGTCTTCACAACTAAAGAAATGTTTCTGGGAAGTAAATAGTTCCATGACAAAGATGTATTGTAGTGAGCAGCTGTTTCACTGTAATGGGAGCCTTAATTGAAAGGATTATTGCAGCAAAACGTGTCCTAGTTGTTTGTGTTGGATGATGTGGCTGAGAAGGATATAATATAGTAGCAAATTTTAAACAAGAATGATATCTGTTTTGCTTTCTGCTAGATCTTCAGGGTAGCTAAGCCCAAAGATCAGTTCAGTCCCTTGGGACCAAATCTGCTGACCTTACTCAGGGAAAACTCCCACTAGCAGTGGGAAATTTGCTTCTGTAAGCAGCTCAGGAAGTGCCCTGTAATATATTAAGAAACCAAGTAAGCTCATAAGAAACAAAACAAAAGGCATTTAAAAGCATTCCCATTACTTACAGAGAGAAGGAGGCAGAAAATTAATATGCACATGCTCCATAATTAACATTTTAACTCTGGTCTTAATGTGATTTAGGCAGAGCTGTGAACTCTTTAAAATGAAGCTGTTGGTGCAGATGCAGAGCTAGGTGTGCAGATTCTTATTACTCAAATGTTTCTGTTCTGCCTCCAGATGAAGCGTGGAACTTTAAAATGCCCCCCCCCCCCGCAAGCAGATTTGTTAACATCCTGTTCTAATTCAGAGCAGAGACCTGAATCTGGTTCTCCTGTATACCAAGTGTGCTCGGCTAACAGGGCCTTTTTGTTATCCTTCCTCTTCTCCAAATCCCTCTCCCTAAATATTTGATTATTGTTGCAAAATAGAGCTGCTCCAGTACCCGATGCCCTCCTAGCATCCAAGTAGTCACTGCACTCATCCGACGAAGTATGAAACTTTCAAACTGCTGAAGGTTTTCTAGTGTTGAGTTATATGGCAGTGTCTTGTAATGGGCTTGTGAAGCACATGAAATAGTAGCAGCAGCTTCGTAGATACGTAGTCTTTCCCCAATCCACTCACCCATACCCTAGCTTTACATCTTTCCTCATGAAGTGTTCATCATCATCACAAAAGTCAGCACAAAGACAGTAAATCTGAATGCCTATTCAATAGATAAATTTTGGTTTGAAGAAATTAAGAAACATTTTCATTTAAGTGCCAAACACCAACTTGAATGTTGTTGTACCTTTTTGGAGAGCATGTATGCCCACAAAGCTGCTTCTTTTATTCTTTTTTTTTTCCTTGTTTTAGCATCTAACACGTATGACTCAGTTTGGTGCTGATTGTTATTGTGAGGAAAAGCAAAGTGATATGTGTAGTGGTTTTCTTATTTAAATAATGTTTGAAATAATCATTACAGGGCTTAGTAGATCTTCAGAAATTCTCACTTTTTCAGACAATTTCAGTATAATCTTGTTTCACTTAATTTAGCCAGGAAAATAAGTTAAATCTCCTCTTCTGAGAGCTCTCAGTGAGTAAGAGCTTTTTGTGTAGCAAAACCCAGAAAGGCAGGGAACGAGGTTATCATCACAGTTGTGCAGTTGTGCATCTGGATTATATTCTGTAAATTTTCACAGAACAACAACATTAATGAGTAAAAATGATCAGATTAGGAAGTTTGTGTAAAACCTTTTCAGAACTGAGAAAAAAATTTTCAACTTTTTATGGTGATTTTCATTCAGGTTTTGAAAAAAATCCATGGTGGAAAGCAGGAAGTGGGATAACACTTCCAGATTCTATTGTGTTAAGTTGGGCAAAAAAAAAGTCTTTAAAATGAAAGGAGACAAGGGAAATCATAGGATTTATGGCCAAAATAACATTTTATCTTCCTTTGTACTAAAAGTTGTTAGGATTATTTTAATAATGATTTTTTTCTTTTTTTTTAAAAGAGGAGTTCTATGCTATTAATTCTGATTATACGAAGTGATGCTCGTACAAGAATCCAAAGGAATTTACTCCTACTCTGATTTTATTCCCCCTTTTTATAGAGAGGGATATAAAAGAAGATATAGCCAAAAATAGTGCAGCAATTCAAGTCACACACATAATGGTCTCATGTAAATGACGTTGTAATATAAACAATAGCTACAACACACAATCCTCCATTTTTTACTTAATTTTAAAAACTCACTATTTTGGAAAAACAATGCAAGGTTCTGCAAGGAAATGTAGGATTAGTTTAACTTACCTTTTAAATCCTTTCTTTGTTCATTCATAAAAGTCTGTGGCGAAGCTGCTGAGGTCATTGCCTTCCCCTGTCTCACACAGGACTCTTAACAAATTCTGAGCCTGTTCTTTAATTGATCTTTTTGGGTGCCCTGTGATTAAATTCTGGGAAATTACTAAACTATGACTCATGCCATAAAAACCAATTAGTGGTTGGTTGACAGTTTGTCTCCCAGCTGAAGCCTCCAAGTTTCTGTTAATACCACATCAATATATAGGTTATTGCTGGCAATGGCCTCAAGTTTATTTTGTAGAAGAATGTTGAGCAAAGTCACAAAGTTTATATTGGATACTGCTAATACTAAAACAGTTTTGTCTGAATGGGGCATACTGTCTCTTTTAGCTTCATTTGACTAGTCCTAATGCATATTGAAGTGTTGGGATGAGTGGGGAAAATCAGCTTTGAAAAGAGACTTTTTTTTTTAATAATCTCCTTATTGAGTTTTTTTTTGTTTGGGTTGGGTTTTGGAGGTGTTTTTTTGATACAGCTTTTTCCTTCAGCAGTAGCCTTTTGAGATCGGTAGCTTCATCGCAAAGTTACTTCTGCAAGGTGGCACTGTTGTGTCTTCTCCTCCCTAGCTGCTGTTGTGAGTGGGTTGTAGGTGCAGGGCTTAGGACAGTCCCTTTTTCATCTTCCTCTCCGTGAGGACGAAGGACAGGAAATAATCTCCAGTGTTCCTCTGGGGTCACTGCATTCTGGCACACAGCGAGGGGAATTCTGAGCTGGGGAACGCAGGCTCCTATCCCGAACAGATCCGTGCACTACTTTGAATTTTAGGACAAAGATACTGTGATCCAGTACATTAAGTATAGCCCCACTTTGATACCGTACGTGGTATGCCAGTGTTCGTCCTCTATTGGGCTGACCTTGCTGTGTATATCTTTCAACGGAGAAACTGAGCTGAAGAGGTTATGGTACGAAACACCTTTTAAAGTGAAGCAGTGGCGAAGTAAAATGATAATGAATATTTCTGGGGTGGTATTGAAAGTTTCTTTTTTTTTCCTCCCAGAAAGTTGATGCTGTACTTATACTTTAGTTACTAGCAGCGTATTCTTCAGCACAGTACCTTTCCATACAAAATTTAAAGCGTAATGTGGGCTAGTGGAACATTTTAAGAAATTCCTTCAGAAAAAGTTCAAAATGTAAAAAATTTATAGATTTGAGGATTTCATTTTAAATACATAGATTTAGAAATAATAATATGTGTAAACATAACAATATAATTTCTGTAAATTAATAATGTGTAGGTTAATTTTTTTAATGACGAAATTGGAGAATCCTCAGTTTATAGGCAGTGTTATAGAAACCAGCGTGTTCTGAGTTGGTCATTACTGTTGCTAGAGCAACTCAGTTCACAAACACACAAGGAGCGTTGATGACAAAAATTTATGTAAACGTAAATTGGACCATACACCACTTAATGCCTCCCACTATGTAAGTTTACAACACCGAACGAAATCGTCTTTAAAAGTCTTTTGGTTTGGAATAGATGTGCTAGTTGTTATTTTTCACATTTGCCATGAGAAAGTTATGTGCCTGTCTCTGCATTTAGTTTAGATTTTTTGCTTTCTGTTTACAACTAGCAGTCTGCTTCACTATAATCAGAGAGAAAGTGATAAACAGAAGCCTTCAGTAAGGACAAGTTCAGTCTGTAATGGAAGCATTTGCTTTTAAGTGGAAACCAGAATTTATTAACCTTTTTTTTTTCTTTTTTTCAGATGCAGATACTAGCATCTGAAAAAAATTTTGGTTGCATGCAGATACTGACAAGCAGAAAATGCACCCCTCATTCAGTTTGCTTAGATCTTGGCTATAGTCTTTCATGATTTTAAGTCTTGCAAGCTGTAGTGTTATGCTGTCAGAGTACTGAATTAGTACTGAGCGAGCTGCACTGGAGTATAAAGGTACGTTAAGCAGTTAAATGGTTAGTCTGGCTCCTGAAGCCAGTCTGGCTCTAGGCAAAACACACGTGGATCACTCTGCTACGCTGCTGCTGCAACTGCTACTGCTTTGAAATTTAACTTTAAGCTGTCTCCGGCAGTACAGACACCCTCCAAGCAGAGGGGGTTGCCATTTGCCACACGTTGCATGGGAGCAAGGGAAAAAACACACACTGCAAAGCTGGGAGAGCAGAGGATCTCTCAGTCTGTTGTTTTAGCTGTGAATCCCCTGCGTACTCACTGCGCTCAGTTACTCTGTACTTGCAGAAATGTTTTCATTATGGTATGGTCTCCAGCTCCTCATCTTAAGCAGGCCTTAACAGTGTCTTGTTTTGCCGTGGCTCATTTGTGTGCTCTTGTCCAGGAGATGTTGTATGTATTAGACCATTCTAGAGAGTGTAGTACACCCATCACCACCACTATGACAGTTATACTTGCACTTAGCCCTGTGCTTTTGTTTGTCATATATATTTTAGACTGGAAAAAACTCTATGCTATTATAGTTCATTATTATTTATAATAGAGTTATTACGAAAATGTGTAAGGTGCTGTGTGGCCTCGCAGGCCAATGTACTTTCTGCCACAGTTTACTGACTAGAAATTGATGAGATGATAAAATTCATCACTTAGAAGGGCTGCTTTTTGTTGCTTAGATGATTCCACCTGGATATTTATAGATGATGTGTATTTGGGCTTTTAGGTTGTTTGCATCGAGACGTCCCATAAGAAAGGCACAACACATCTTTATTGGCACACCTGCATGGTAGCAGTACATCAATAGTGCCTTAATATATCCAGAAGTGGTCATCCCGTGGATAGATACATAAACATTTTCCTGTAAGCTCAGTTTCCATATCCCTAGGATAAGTATAGAAAACAATAGGTGTATTATTACATGTGGTACCTGTGTAAATAAAGTTTGAAGAAACTAGCTGTTCTGTTACTTTAGGAAAGCATGAACAGCTCCCCAGCAATTAAGATCCATGTGAGATGGATTCTCCATGCTTGCAGAATGCTGCTTGCTCTCTGACGAAGATTGTTCTTGTCCTGACTGTACAGCAGGACTGCAGACGAGATAATTTTGTATGTCTGGGGAATCAAGGAGTCTGATTTCAGATGGTCTTCCTGCAGTAAAGCCACTAAGACAGTGTTTCATTGTGTGCAAATGCTTTGCTGAACAAACTGTCAGTCTTTGTCTCCTACCAGGAGAACTTCACTTATCATGTTGTGTGGTGTTTTTTTTCCTTAGTAAAATAATACGTGAGAATAATCCACATGCTTTTTCTTTCCAAATTCTTCAAGATACTTGGATTTCTCCCTAAAGTCATCCCACCCTGAGAAGTTCTTCCACTTAAAATCACAAGCGTGCAGCTGCATGTAGGAGAAGAGAATACAGAAAGTGCATCAAATTTCTCTTGCAGGAGCTTTTTTTGTTCCTTGGGTTGTGTGGTTTTGCATTTTTTAGAGTGGATCTCCTAGCTGGGAGGTTTCTATTGGTCAGTTTTAGTCACATATTCTAGGTAAGAAATGTAATAGAGTCAAGCTGAAGTCCCGTGCAAATACGTTGAGACCAGCAGCAAAAGTTAGGGTTGCTTGCAGTCCACTGATATTTAGAATATGAGTTTTTGCTGGTCATGAACCAAGCCTCACATGTTTGTCTTGGTTCACAAGATGCTCCTGTTTAAAAAAAAAAAAAAAAAAAAA
>Ga0065711_1032015_pt1 | contig 28219 bp, 10 predicted proteins | sample Hoacrofraction12_FD_59098 | JGI IMG/M metagenome (GOLD analysis project Ga0065711, IMG submission 59098) | Hoatzin crop microbial communities from Cojedes, Venezuela - Epithelial fraction 12 v2 (version 2) | ecosystem: Host-associated > Birds > Digestive system > Esophagus > Crop | place... | reverse complement strand
CAGTTCTGGGCTCCCCAGTTCAAGAAAGATGAAGAGCTACTGGAGAGAGTCCAGCAGAGGGCTACGAGGATGATGAGGGGACTGGAACATCTCTCCTACAAGGAGAGGCTGAGGGAGCTGGTCTTGTTCAACCTGAAGAAGAGAAGGCTGCAAGGGGACCTAATAAATGTTTATAAATATCTCAGGGGTGGGTGTCAGGGGGATGGGGCCAGACTCTTTTCAGTAGTGCCCAGTGACAGGACAAGGGGCAAAGGGCACAAACTGAAGCATAGGAAGTTCCGTCTGAACATGAGGAAGAACTTCTTCCCTCTGAGGGTGATGGAGCCCTGGCCCAGGCTGCCCAGGAAGGTTGTGGAGTCTCCTTCTCTGGAGATATTCAAGACCCACCTGGACAAGGTCCTATGCAGCCTACTGTAGGTGACCTTGCTTCGGCAGGGGGGTTGGACTAGATGACCCACAGAGGTCCCTTCCAACCCCTACCATTCTGTGATGCTGTGAAATCACAATTTCAGCATTTTATAAACACAGCAAATAGCTTCTGGTGAGGTTCTTTGATTTGTCTACACTGTCACTGATTTCTGTGACCTTTGGGCAAATCCTGGAGTCTCTGTGTCTGTCTCTCCCTACGTGTAAAATAAAGAGCCTACTTTGTGAAAGGTATTGAGAGGTACGGAGTAACATACTGAAATGCTTCACTCTTCTGCAATTACTGTTTTTTTCACAATGTCTCATATATTTCTGAAATGCAGTCCAGGCTCAGTACCATATGTAAGCTAGAAACTGAAGCAGGTGATACATCTGAATAGCAGCAGACCCTGTCTCTCCTTGTGCTTTTGAGGAACCCCGGGAAGTTCTCATATGGCTGCACCAAGCTTATGTCTGACCATCACCTGTGCATAGGTATTGTTAACTCTTCTTCCTCTGGGGTCCTGAAATCCAGTGAATACCTTTTGTAGACATTGGCACAGGCATTAGTTGGTGATTAGCAGGACTTTCTCCAGAAATATATGAGGGCTGGCCTGTAACCGGACTTAGGAAGAACCCTCACAAGACCAATTCTATTTAGGCTCTGTACTTTGCAAGTAGTGGCTCAGCTTGTCAGAGTACAGACATGCTTCCTCCCCTATGCTTAGACAGCAATCCCTTGCCCTTGAGACAAGGGAGAAACATCCATTGTTACCAAGCATATAAAAACTCTGGAGTGCCACTCTTATTTGTCTGTTATCTGTATACATGCAGGTGCAAGCATTAGCAACAAGAAGAAATGTACAGGAAAGGTCAGAGCATAATACTGATGAACTGGATGCTCCATCACTGCATGTGCATTGCCCCAGTCAGTTTGGGTGGATCAACTTAGATTGTCTTCCAGTAGACCTCTGCTTCAATTAAATTTATTGGGAGGCAAAATAAGTTCTATATTCTTACTGATATTATATATTAATATGTCACAAAAACACTAGACTAAGCTACTTTTGTGGTTTATGCATAGATGTAAACATTCTGGATTGAGAAGTAATTAATATTCATTTCAGTGCAAATATATTTTCTGTTTATTCTATGGTCGTGTTATTGCCTTATGTTCCTCTCCTATCTGTGTTATATTTGGCTATTGTACTCTGATGTTAAGGCAGTAATAGCCTTTATATTACCAGTTTTTATGGTTTTGAGAGTATGTCAGTGTTGCTTAACGTTCTCCCATCTTACAGTCACAATCTTGTAGTCATGTGTTTATTGGGAAATCTAATATCCAATTACAGTATTTTTAAAGCTAGTTTCTGCCCATGATGGTTATGAAGGAATTTGCAAATAGAAATCTAAGTCACCTGAAAAGTGAATGGCAAATAAAAGCACCATGAGTAAATAATTTTTAGACTTCATGATTTTTAGGCTAGTTGAAGTATTTGAGGAAGTCTAGCAGTGGAATTAATTCATACCTCTTCAAAACCTGCAGTGCTGACTTTTTACTGTATGTTTTTATCATGTATTCAGTGATGCCTCTGGGAACTGCTTGGCAATATAATGAATAATAATAACTTAACAAATTGGACAGTGAAGTATAAAGAATACACAAGCATGCACATACAGAGGGAAGACAACACTGTGGTTAATTTTTTTTTTAAAGTTTTACTCCAGTAGGAAAACCCCCATATGAAAAACACACTTTATAGAAACATAATAAATCTTCAGTAGAGTTCTAAAACTAACTACAGCAGGTGCTGCCAAAGAGATAATAGATCCTCAAATATCTTCTTATTAATTCTGGGTTATTACATATTGTACTAGACATATGGCATAGCATTAGCAGATTTTTAAAAAGTGCAGTTAGGCAGAAAGTGGTAGTTTATCTACATTTTCCCTTATTTACAAGGAAACCTTCACCCAGCTTGAAAAGATAGTAATTTGGGTTGAGTAGTACCTATGAACCGCATTCACAAAGCAGAGCTGGGACTTTGTCTGGTGCTATTCAAACACTGCACGAAGTCCTGATCCAGGTGCTTAGAATAGAAGTACGTACGGTGATTTCCTCCTCTGCAAGGATAACCACAAGTAGAGGGAAATCCATACAGTGAAATAGGTTCTTTTGTTCAGGAATGAGCCTGGATGGAGATACTGACAATATCGAGGGATATACTTGTATGTCGGGACCATCTTTAACAAGTGTGTTTTTTCTCCTATGTCTCCTTGGCCTTCAGGTGATAATATTTGACTTTAAACTTTTAAAATACATTCTCAATTTGAGCTCATTTTAAAAGCTACCAATGCGATAATGAATAGTATTTCAGAAGTACTTCATAACAGATGGAGTGTCTGGCTGGCTGGTCATGTTAGTGAGATGTGGCGTTTATTCCAGTATCCAGCTCAATGTAGGACTGAGAATGAATTTTAGTTTTAGTTAACTGATGAGACCCAAATATTGCAGAAGTTGCATTTTATGTCATTTCAGACATCACAAAACCCTTAAAACAGAGTAAAGAACTGCAAATGCTTCTCGGTCTCCTGCCTGTGAAAGTACTACAGGAGAAAGCACAATCCTGTTAACAAATCATGTCTGGTTAAGGACTTATCTATTACAACAAGTCGGTGTAAATGTGGCTGTTGTGTTGTGTGTGTTTGCATGTCTTCTGCTGATGACTGATTAAATAGTTTATTATGTTTTTGTTTTAAGTACTTCCCCTCAGAAAATGAGTGCAGCCAACCAACATTTACTGCTATGCATCATTGACAAGGTAGCACTGTTCAAAGCATGACGTAACATTCCGGTCTGCTTCAGACTATGGAGAGCTTGCTTCAAGTCTGTATTTAATGCCAGTGATTTTTTTAAAAGTCTGTATTTCCTGCACTTTCAGAGCATCTTGCAGAAGCGAACAGAAGTTGTCCAAGTCAGTCTCATTGGTGTCTTGGTAATGTTCTGTTGGGTCTGCCTTCCAGAAAAGGCCTACCATTAGACTGCATGCAACCACACCTAGCTTGCCACAGTATTTTGTATGTACTGCCAAGAAGCAGTACGATTTTTCAATTGCAAAACTCATCATTCTTAGAAAGTTTGCATGTGCAAAGAGAGAACAATTTTTTGGCCTCATTGGAAAATCAGACTCCCAAGATTTTCCATACCCTCACCAGAAACTGTTGTTGTATGTCTGTACTCTTCCACTTTTTACACCCTCAGTGACTTTGAAAGCTAACCAAGAGCTCAGCCATTTGAAAACCTCTGAAATGGAAAGGTGGGTATTATTTCTGCCTTTTCTCTTTCGATTTGTATTTCTGAGCTTCTGTTAGAATTGCTGAATTGCCCAGGATTGGTGAAACACGGTAAACAAAGCTATTTTTGCAATGCTGCGCTGTGGTCCAGACTTCCTCTGGTCCCGTACTGTTGCTGGTGAAGCTTTTCAAGCTACATTAAAGCTTGAGGGCGGTACAGATCTGTGGGAACAGACAGGCCTATCTTTGTTCTCTGGAGAAAACAGAAGCTATATCTTCAAAATCATTTGTACTTATCTATGTACTACCAGATCACCCAGCAAGATGAACTGGATCTAATTTAGGTTTTGGCACCTGCCCACATTTCTGTCAGCTTCCCTGGCATGCCTGCTGGCTTTCAGGGCTGCTATGGAAGACAAGACCATCCCTGATCTCACCAAAAGCTGCTGAATTCAGACCAGCAGAATTAGTTTCCATTGAGCAACGTTTTGTGTCATATAGCTAGAAGATTTTTGATCTGGTCCTGTGAGCCTTACAGCCAGGTTTGCTGTATTGCTGAGCAGTGGTCTGAGCAAGGAGATGTGAGGTTTAGAAATTCTTTGCTTCTTAGCTCTGCTTGTAAACAGTTACTGGGCAAGGACACATCTGTGCGGTTTTTGTTGCGACAGGAATTTTAATAAAACAAGGTCTATTAAAAACTTGTGTGAAAATAGATTTGATTAATATATCTAGTTAATACTTCTCATAAAAAAAGTTACATTTAAGACGTTTATAGCTTGCTACAGGTGCTGATGTGAAGTGACCCTTGAAAGCACTGAATTTCCTAATCCCACTGGTCATGCTGTCAGTATTGTCTTCACACTTAGGAAGCTGTTAAGGCTTCACTTACTATTTTTTCTAGGAGATTTACCACAGAGTGTGTAAAGAGCCCTTACAGAGGATAAACAGTTGTTTTCTTAGGCTTTTGAGATCTACTCAGTGTTTGACTTTCACAAAGCATTTCACCTGATTGTAATTGCTTACATCAGGCCTCTTGCTAAACTCTCTTTTTTTTTTTTTTTTTGGATAAGAACCAAGAATGATGGTAATGTCCTGGGTTGATGCTGCTTGTCAAAGTAGCAGAGACTAATACATGCTGAAGAGTATGCTCCTCATTCTCATCAGCCTGACAACTTGACTAGGCTTTTGAGATGGAATAGTTGAGTGGGTAGTAAACACTGTGTTAATTCTGCTGGTCTGCACTTGAATAATGGATCCACGTAGCAGACATCTGATTGTTGAGAATCTGCTTAATCACTAGACAAGATTTAATGATAAAAAAATAAATGTGTAGTAAAAAAAATAAAGAAGGAAGAGATACAATACGAAAACATGCCTAACACTATGCTTAGCAATAGGGATTTTCCTTATCTGTTCCACGTCAGTTAGCTAATTAACTTTTGCAACCCATCACCCCTGATGTGCCCTGGAGACTTCTTAGAGCTACATCTCCTCCTTTTCTTTTGTTTGTAAAAAGAAAGCTTCTTTCTTTTCAACAGAAGATTGAATGATCAGCCTTGATCAGTCATCCCTTTACAAGACCTCACTTCTTTGTTACTTGTGATTTGGCACTTGGGTGTCACAGATACTATGACAGTATTAAATAATATCTTTTCCCCTGTCCTTTCTAAGGTTTCTTAATTAACATTTTTATGGCATATCTTGATTGGATTATATTGCTGGCTTTAGGCTTTGAGTTGCTACCCCATTTTACGGTCTTTTAAAAAGATGGTGATATGACTTTAGAAAACATATTATGAGAAATATTAACAGTATACAGTAATCTTAAAATTTGTAGTATGTAGCTCACTACAGGCTTTTCTCAGGAATACATGTGTATCTGTATATGCAGATAAAAATTAGTCTTTTAGTGAATGTGTAAGGCTAAAAAACCAAAACTGCCTAACCCTTCAGTTCCTTTCACTTACACTTGGTTAGGTTTGAAGGGATTTGGCAGACTTTCCATTGCAGCATTCTAGTGCTATACTTTATGCTCTGAGACTTATTTTAGGAATTTCGGGACTATTTTCTGATACAATACCTGACTTCAAATGCAGTAGCTGTGTGTCTGTGGCCTTTTGTTTGCAGTATCCATCATACCAACGGCTATTGCTTAGAAGAGGTACAATTTTAAGGACATTTTCTTGGTTTAGATCCCGTGTTGCCTTTGAACCGATGTCTCTGTCAAACTGGGTAAAAAAACTGTGTTCTGTAGTCCAACAATGAAAAAAAAAAGAGGAAGCATAAATATACACATCTTACGAGAAGCCCTCAATATATTTTTGAAGCCATGTTTAGGGTAAAAGAAGTCTCCTCATGTTCTTTCTTGCCTTTATTTGTCCTCTAGACACAAAAAGAACTAATTAGACCTTTCCAGGACACTGGATTTTCCTATATGTACAAATTTCCAGCAGTCAGAATGGACTTCAAAAGAATCAGTGAAAATATTTAGAAGTACTGATGTGGGGCAGGAAGAAGGCTTGATTCTTGGTGTGTCCATTTTCCAGTCCTGGTCTTTTCTGTGGAAAATCTAAAAAAAAAAAACAAAACCCAAAACCTCTTTGAAGTTTTGGGTTGGAAAATTGGTGTGCATTGAACCATCATTTTAAATGCTGTAATTGTTCTGCAGAGCATTATTCTTCAATGTAAACATCAGTGAGAGTGTGAACGTGTCAGCTGAGAAGTAGTGTGACTGTGAGGCATTTTCCACTCTCATGCTCAGTGTGGTTGAGGGGCTGTAGATACCAGTTCAGAATGAGAAGGTCATTATGCACTAATCTTACATGTCTCAGGTTATGTATTTTGGGGCAAGATGCTCAGGAGAATGTGTGGAGATTTTGCAAATGAAGATTGGTTTTAATGGCTTATTTTCAAGTAGTTCTTGCTGCCTGTTGAAACCCTGTGCATGTTGGCCTTTGTCCTTCTAGGGCTGAAGAGCTACTAGGGCTGAGGGCTGCTGCTTTTGCTAGGCTAGGAGAGGGACCCAGATGCTGTGCCAGTGAAGTGTGCTGAGAGTAGGTTGTCAGGCTGTGACTAGATGCCTGGCTTTTGCTGGTGCTTTTATACTGATGAGAAGGAAAAGGAACTTCTCCATTTTCCACTGATCCATGTTTGCTCTTCAGTAGGTGGCTCTTCTCTTCTGGCTGTTTGCTTGATAGATGCTTTGGCCAAAAAGACAGCATTACCCAGTGCCTCACCCTCATTTCACTTTCAAGCCTGATGCAATGGGATGAGTCAAAAGGGATAATCTAAACTCTTTGTCCCTGGTAAAGGTCCCTGTACATGAACATCTACATTTAGGATCTTTAAGCGTAAACCGGAGATGAAGTTTAAAATATATCATTAAATTAGCTGATAACAGGAACACGTCAGGGAAAGCTGGTGTCTTTCCAGCTGCAATGTCTACTGATTAATTTCCAAAGCAGAGCTTCTAGTTCTTTGAAAAGCTGTTGAAAGGTCTACTCCTGTGTAGGAGAAGGTTAAGGAGGATTGGTCGTGTCGATACATCCTAGAGTTTTTTCCTTGGATTTGTTAATAAAAGCAGTAAGATTTTGAAATGCAACTGTTCGCTAATGCCAATTAGGCCAGAGAAATTTACCAGGAGTTCAGGGGACTTTTGTTGTTTGATTAAGCAAATAGACTTGATACTTTCCCTGAGTTCTGCAAATACTACAGTCTGTTACTGATGCGGTAGATGCACATAAGGACTCCCAGGAATTTATTGTAATGTTCAAAATATTGATCGAATAGTAATCTCAGTTTCTCTAATGTTGGCGTCAGTTTACAAAATTATCTCTGATAATGTGCTAGTTCAGATTATGGAAAGCATCATAGATTTTGTGGTCTAAGAGGGATAATTATGATAACCTAATCAGAGCTTCTGTGCAACACAGGTCTGCAGGGGACCCGGCAGATCTTCTCTGCTAGTTTGGCTGGCAGGCTTTACCTGCAGAGTGTATTGTCTCTTACCTTATGCAAGACTGGGATGCTTTCTGGGAACAGAGCATTTTTCTGCTCTTAAGTGTATATTGGGCCCCAGTATATGACAGGCTTTTGGTCCATGCCAGTCACTCAAAGAATCTGAAAAGGGAGGAGAAATCTGGAAGGTTTCTTTTTTTTACGTTTTTACATGAGCTTATGCCTGTTTGTTCATTACACTGAAGAGTTGTTTTGGCCTCCTGCAGGAAGTTAAGTTACTAACCCTAGAGAACCCTAAGACAGAGGAACAATACAGATAAAGATCTTGAAATTTTATCAAAGTCCTGATTGGATGCAACTTTAATCAAGGGCTTGGAGTCTTGACTGAGGTTCCTCATTTAAGAAACTTTAAGTAAATAATTTGGAAATGGTAGAAAGAACAGTCTTGATAGATTAAGGGAAAGAAAAATAGGTGGAAACCTTGTCTTTTGTAATTGGGGCACTTAGAAGAAGACACTTGGTTCTCTTAGAAGTTCTTTATAAGAGAGAATGCATAAAATCCTTCTTGTGTGATAGCCCATAGTTTCCTTGGGTAAGTACTTTGCTTTGCAGAAACTGCCTAGAGTTACTGTGTCTTTCTGTGGATCTCAAAGAAAAATACTTGTCCAGCACTGAATGCAATAAAGCCTGCTTAGAAAGCACAGAATGTTCATAGAATCATAGAATGGTTTGGATTGGAAGGGACCTTTAAAAATCATCTAGTCCAAACCCCCTTGGCATGGCTATGGACATCTTTCGGTGAATCAGGTTGCTCAAAGCCCCATCCAACTTGACCTTGAACACTTCCAGTGACAGGGAATCTACAACTTCTCTGGGCACCCTGTGCCAGTGTCTCACCGCTCTCATCATGACAAATTTCTACTGTATGTCCAATCTAAACCTACCCTCTTTCAGTTTGAAACTATTGCCACTTGTCCTGTCACTATAGACCTTTGTAAAAAGCCTCTCTACCTCTTTCTTATAAGCCCCCTTTAAGTACTAAAAGGCTGCAATAAGGTTTTCCCAGAGCCTTCTCTTCTCCAGGCTGAACAGCCCCAACTCTCTCAGCTTTTCCTCACAGGAGAGGTGTTCCAGTCCTCTGATCATTTTTGTGGCCTCCTCTGACCCAGCTCCAACAGGTCCATATTTTTCCTGTGCTGAGAGCTCCAGAGCTGGATGCAGGACTCCCAGTGGGGTCTCACCAGAGCAGAGTAGAAGGGGAGAATCACCTCCCTTGACCTGCTGCCCATGCTGCTGGGGATGCAGCCTGGGATATAATTGGCTTTCTGGGCTGCAAGCGCACATAGCCTGCTCATGTCCAGTTTTTCATCCACCAGTGTCCCCAGGTCCTGCTTGGCAGGACTGCTCTCAATCCATTCATCCTGCAGTCTGTATTGGTACCGGGGGTTGCCCTGACCCATGTGCAGTACCTTGCACTTGGCCTTGTTGAGCTTCATGAAGTTCGCACAGGCCCACCTCTCAAGCCTGACAAGGTCCTACTAGATGGCATCAGAGTTACTAAAGGTTACGTGAGAGCAAGATCCAGTTAAAAAGCTGTATGAATTATAACCTTTCATCTCAAAGTAGGAGCAAACTCCAGACCTGCTGTTTGGAAAGTTTTGAGCATACCCTGATCCTTGCATTCAGGTCACAATTTTATTAGTGCTAGTAAATGGTGAACACCTACCTAAAGCAAAGCATACAGTGGTATTAAGGGGAAGTGTAGTTCCCAGACATAGCCAATGAGCAATTTTATTTTGCCAGTTGATTTCTCCATGGCTTAGCTCTCTGAATTTCAGTTCTGTGCATTTTTTTCTTCCGTGCAGTGGAAGGGTTATGAACGTCTGATCAATACCACCAGACCTGTTTTTTACATTCCTTTCTGAATAGCTTCTTGAACTATAACTTTGAAATAGTTTCAAAGATGTAGTTTTGCTGTACATAGAGATCCACTTATAATGCTTAAGGCAATATACCGTTCTTGCATACCCGAAGAGTTTTACTGAACTACCATTTGTCAACAGCACTTCTCTTGCTCCAGGCTATTTTGGATAGAATATGTCATTCAAAACCAGGTCATTCTAGCTATGTGATTCTGTGAATATCTTTAGTCATGCATGCACAACACCTCCCCATTAATTAGGTACTTGTATCTCCAAGGCGATTAACAAACTAATTTATTCTGCTAATTGCTAGAGGATTTGACCCCTGACCTGGTGAATTATTATAGATTTGAGACAGGACAATGCTCAGGATTTCTTCTGTGACTAGCTGATTAGGGATCCTTTCAGCTGTTGACAGTCTGCACAATCAGGGGAACAGTTCTCTCCTGAAATGGCTTCCCATCAGTGGTGCGCTGGGTGAGGAACAGCAGGAGCTCTTTTATAGGGAGCAAAGGGGAAGCATTTCCTTTGGAGTGCTTATCTTGATTGATGATCCACAGAAGTGTTCATGGCGTCCTCAGTTAACCCCGTCTCTGGAGCTGAGATTGGTTTCCAGATGCGGGGATTTGTGGGTTTACCTCCCTTTTAGGCACTTCCTTTTTACTTCTTATCTGGGTTCCAGGATCTTCTGTTTATATTGTGTGTAGAAATCAGAAGTCCTCTTTTACAAAAGTCGCCATAATGACTTATGTTACAAAAAAGGTGTTAGCGGTGTGGTTAGGCAGGCAGAATTCCTTTGCTGTGAAATTAATGAAACTCTTTTCCACCTGAAAAACACTTCTACCTTATCTGTTTATGCTTGCAAGGGATGATAATGTTGGTAATTATCAGCATGGTGGATTTCTTCAGGTTCAACCTTGATGAAGGAGTTTAGCAACAAAAAAAAGGTTCGTGACATATAACTTGATGTCTTCTGGCTCACTACAAACTTACAGTTTGTCAGTGCTGGTTATCTTCCAGAGTAAAAGAATATTTTGGAAGGGGACCTAAACTAACTTTTACTTGACTGAGAATTAGACACTTTACCCTTTTGATTCTTTAAAAGACAACTGTGTTTGGAGAAAAAACAAACTAAAAATTATCTACCGTGACTTTCCTAGAGCCTTTAGAGGTGAAGTATCTTCTTGGATATCAGGACCATTTACTCTTGGAGGGGGTCCAGGAAGGCAGTCCGGTGTTCTTGAAATTGAATAGGTATGCCTCTATTTTGGGCGTAGGCTTTTTCAGAGAATTCTCACAGTTATACAAAGGCAAGTTCTCATTCATGAGTTTTCTGTTCAAATCTTATGAGTTCCACTTAAAGCTTCTCCAGCTTTCAGAACATTAATGTCTGCAAAAATGAAATTTGTGTGGGGAAGATCCCCACTTGAGCAATGACGTGGCATTGCTGGGTGTCTATAGTATTTTAATATTAAATATAATTTTAGAATACTTCGTAGAATGCAGTTTCAGAGTATTTTCAGTTTAGTTTAACTTGTAGGTTATTAGACTTACTGTTGTGGTAATTCTTCTATGAGGATTTCCTCAGATCCAGCCCATGTGTAAAATATTGAAGGTCGTTAAGGCTTTTGTCCAACGTAGTGGTGGACTGAGGTCTAAAAAGAGCCCCAGATTCTCAGTATTCCTTGCTTTGTGCTGCTGCATTAATGAACTCAGAAGTGCAACTCACCAGGGGATGCAGTCACAGCAACTGACTGGAAAACTCATCCTTTTGAGGAAGCTTGTCTTATGCTGTGAGCATTTTCCTACAATGTGATGAATATACTCAGTCACTTCTTCTATTGTTTTTAAACAGACTGCTGTATTCAGCAGCTCACTGAAGAGCTTTTCATGTTACCTGTATTTAAGAACTGCTGGATTGAGTTACGGATCAATCTAGCCCCAGCTGCAGGGTTCTGCAGGGGTTCATCTATCTTTCTGTGCTTATAGAAGCAAGCAGCATCTTAAACAAATACATTCATGCCACTGCCATCAAAAGGGACAATTTATAGGCATAAATGAAACCTGAAGGACAGTAGTAAATTGCAAAAAAGCCCTGGAATATTAAGAGTTTGTAATCCCAAATCCATTTTACTACTTCAGGGCTGGGTCTGTTCTCATTCAGTGTAGTGTAAAAACAGAAAGAATAATGCTGTTGAAGTCAGCAGGAGTGATGCCTGCTAAAGCAAGAATAGAATCAGAGTATAATCAAGTGAGAGATGTGTAGTATAATGAAAATAATCTTAAAAATACCTACTCTGACACATGATGGTTTGAAGGCTCTGAATGTTTTTTTACAGAATTGTATAATTTCAAATGTACCCAGTTTCCACAGAATAGAAAGATTTTTTTCCGTACATTGAAGCCCTGCAATCTCCCATGAGAACCTAAAAGCCAGACTGTGGACATTCTATCTTGTTCATCCACGGGAGAACCAAAACAAACAAGAAACAAAGCTCACTACCACTGACAGCAAAAGAAGACAAATGTAGGGCTAAAAGGGAACATTTGGTTTTACTTAGTTCCTTGCCCATGTGCAAGCCAGTATCAGCTCTGCCTTAGTCACTCTTGGGACGTGTCTGTTTTACTTTTTGAAAATTATAACGGGATAGGTTTCACAGTCTTCCTGGGTGATACCACAACATCCTTACAAAGGCTTTCTATCCTTAGAAGGGTTTTTCCTCTCTTACTTTCTAACTTGTACTGTCTGTTCTGTCCACCAAAGACACAGCAATTTTTGCCACTTCCTTCATAGGCCGTTAAAGTGCTGTTGGGCTTTTTTTTACCACTCTCAATTAAGCAGTTTCTTTTCTTTCTGTGTAGGTGTTTCTCCTTGTTTTTCTGCATACTCTCTCCAAACTGATCTACATTTTGTGTCTCAGAATGGGCACAGAACCCTGAATGCTGAGTCAATTAAAAACCGTAATGGAAGTGTATTAAAAGCTTTACTCTGCTTCACTAGTCCCAGCATAGTATTTGCACTTCCCCAAAGTATGACGTTATTGTCTCATACTAAGTTGAAGATTAATTTTAATACAAGATTCTTTCCCTCAGAACTTCCATCTATGTGGAAATTCCCCAACCCGTATTTTTGTACTTTATTATTCTCACTGAAATGTAGTTTCTTGTCTTTATTGCATATTTTTTATTTCTCCAGTTTAAAATCTGTCTGAATTTTACTACTCTGGTATTGACTAATACAATAGTGTGTTGACTGGCTTGTTCCAAAATAAGACATACCGATGCACTGTCATGAGCTGGAGAGGTACATGTTACAGGTGATGCACTCCATCTGTTGACATTACAGAGGGTAGGAGGAGCACAGCTGTACCCTTGTCATGACATAGTAGATGCTGATGGCATAAGGACTGTAGATCTGTCCAGCCTGTGATGTTAACATCACCTTTCCAAGCCAACCTTAGAGGTTCATTAATGTAAACTGCAGAGTAAGACAAGCAATCTGCTCAGCTCCTGATACAGAGGTGTTCATCTCTTTGCAGAATTATACTCAGTTTTATTTTATAAATAATGAGATACTACAGCATTTTCCAAACACCTATTAATATCCAGGAGATACAAGTGCTAGTGATAAAAATCACTGCAGCATTACCAGTTTCTTCACAGGGAGATGTTGCTGTCATTCTCAGGCGGAAGGCAAAGAAGAAGAAATGTATTTTTTCTGTAATGCTTTTACCCTTCAAAGAAATCAAGGTGAAATTAAACCCATCATAGCTATGCTGAAAAATAAATTTACAGGAGGAGAATATGAATGCAGTTTGTGGGCAGACTCTGTTTTCTGCCTCTAGGAAACACAGTGAAAATACAACCCAGCTGGCTGAGTATTGGTTTGTGAGTGTTTTTGTAAGGCTGTAGGCAGGTCTGACAAGTCTCATGCAGAAAGTTAAGATCACACATTTGGCTTCCACCTCACACTCCCAAGTCCCTTGGCTTGTGCATTTTGTATTTGAATTTCTCCCTGTGCTGTGACCTCGTAGGATGCATGCTCTCCAACAGCAGCCTGGCTTCATGGTACTTTTCTTTCATCAGGCTGTGATGCATGGGGACATACCTACATCTGACAGAAGAGAGACTCCACATCTGAATATCTCTGTAGATTTAATCTTCACTTCTTCACGTACTTGATTCTGAGTGTAGCAGACACTGCCAAACGGTGTTTTTTCAGGGGCCTGCCAAGTGGGAGTTTAAGTATATTGATGCTTGCCTGTGCATGGAGCAGCGTTGGGATAGGTGTACAGACACTGTTCTTCATTGCTTTTTCCATATTACCTTTATCCACTGCGAAAGAGGATTAAACTGAAAAACAGTACGCTTCCTGTGAAAGAAGTTGGTTGTGGTATTACCCTATCTTCTCCATCACCTTTGTGGCTGGGGCCAGCTCTGTTTGGTTTTCCTTTTGCCTTCACTGGTGAGTGACTTCACTTGTAGGTGAAATCACAGGTATTCTTTAAGGATCCTTGCATTTTTCACCACCCTCATTGGCCTGTGCATCCATTTCAAAAGTGAGTTAATGGTTGAAAATCAAAAGCATTTGTGCTCTCAAGTCAGATATGGAACTGCGTCTAGGCATCCTAGGTGGCTTGGCATTTTGCAGACATTTGAAATGAATATTTGTTCATGTTCTTATGTGTTTGCGATGCCTTTATTTATGGTATTTGCATATATAGTACAGAAGTGATTATGCATACAATTAAGAAACCATACTTGGTTTATTTTGATTTTGGTGTATTTGAAAAAGATTTAATACACATAGAAATGTTGCACAGAGAGTGCTGGCTTGTTTAACAGCTGTGGTGTCTCCTTTGCTGTGTCCTAAGGCTGGAAAGCTCCCCTTGTTTACCTAAATTCCCCCCAAGAAGGTGTCAGAATATATGATTATTGAGGGCCACTCAGACTCAGCTCTGCCTTGTCCTTCTGTGGCCACAGTGCCATAACAGCCACATATAACAGGCTTTGATACCTTTTTCTTCACCATATTTTTATGAGAGCACAGAGTTATAGTCCACTTAGGAGACTGACAGACACAGGGTAGCATTAATTTATGATTGATTCAGGATTCCTGATTAAATGTAGACATATGCAGGATAGGCAAGTTACATCTGAGCTGGACATCCCAGTTTCCTACTGATATTTGTGGGGATCTAGTGAGTGTACATACTGAGACTTGCACAGAGCTCATCTCTGTATGAAACAGATGCTGAAATAGATCAAATGACTCCTAACCTAAAGTGGTTATTGCTTATAAAGGGAGCTTATGTAACTAGAGCTTAGCTATAAATATTTAAATGGTAGGTGCATAAAGGTGTGAAAGAAAGCTCAGCTCGTGTAGTGAGGGTATAGCATGACCAACAGCTCAGGTGATAAGAAAACAAGGAGTTAACTGTGGACTCCATATTTGGTTTCTAGGGAAAGTCTGACACACTGTTGGCTTGAGATCCTGCTCTGTCATCGTTGGGTTTTTCTTGTGTGACCTTGCTGACATAATTGAGGATGCAGGTTGAAAATGGGTGCGTTGGAGCTGTATAACTGTGCGCTCATCTGCATATCACGAGAGACATTTTGCCATGCAGGAGCAAATCCATAGAAGTGAACGCATGTCCAGGTAGTGTACTTTACACTGACCTGTCTATCCTGTTTCCACAACAGAGGACAATCTAGAAGGGGAAAATTTGTGCTGTTATGTTGAAATGCAGGAATTTTGTGCTTGCTGAACGGTTTATTGCATGCTGTTAGTGAAGTTATATGAAGAAGGAAGACTTACCGTGTTGCTATCTGGAAACTCTGAGGCTGGTGCTCAGTATTGATTTAGTCATTGCCCACAAGAACACTGAGACTTATGCTTGCTGTGGTTGTTACACTTTCATCGTAAAGCCTTTATTGCACAGCCTTGGCCAGTAATACTAATGGATGGAGCACTATTAAGCTCCCTGCTCTTGTAGGTCAAATAAAGTCTCAAAATTTAGTAGATGTTCAGTGTGTCCTTTCTTTGCCAGTGATTCTGCTCACAGTTTTCCTGCAGTGTATTGCAACAGCTAAACTGTGTGAAAAATCTGGTTCTTCAAATACTGTGGCTTTAAAGACTCTATCCACCTGAGGCACGTGAACTGACAGTTACCGAAGGCATTAGGAACTCTCACATAAGACAGGATCTTAACAATATCTCCTAACACTGAGAAGAGATCTGTATTACAGTCCTGGATACAACTGAAGTAGGGACTTGAGCAGAGTTTCTGGTATCAGCTACTCTATGTAAATACTTTTTTTTCATCAAAGATTTCAGTGTGGGAAAACCACTTGCTAGCTGTAAACTGCAAAACTAATGGGCCAGATAATTGCACAATTGTGTCATCTGGCACTATTAACAAGTGTTTTTAAGAGCTTAAAATTTCCTGTGGATCTAATGAAAACTCCGGGTCAGCAGACCCTACACAAACATAGTTACCTTTGATTTCATTGGAATCAGATCTTCGCATAGCTAGATACCTAATTCATCTTGTGAACTTCATTGATTTATTTGCACATAAGAGCTTTCTTGCTTTGAATGTTTTGTTCTGTTTTGTCAAAAGTAAGGAAGCATTGATAAAGAATGCCCTGAAAGCAGGGCTGCTTTTACTTGAAAAATGTATCCACCTGACAGAGTGGATGGATGCAGAGGAACGTAGACTATGTTTCTGGTGAGGATAGAGTCCATGGACTTATAGTTGATTCCTTGGAAAGGTGTTGGATCCTAACAGTTGTTTCTCCTTAGGGAAGCTAATGGTCTTTTAATGTAACTGAAAATATGAATTAAGAACATCTTAAAAGGTACAGATTCTTAATTTGTTCTTTTCTGCTTTAACTTTCTAAGGAAATCTTCGTATTCCACATAATTTTATTTGTTGCACACCAAAAAGAATTTTCTATTTCAGAGAATTTTGGATTATGGAATTACAGAATTAATTTCTGAAGGACATACATTATCAGTCTATTGCCAGAAGCCTTTTCCACAAGATTAAAAATTTAGCGTTACAGTATATTTGTTTAAATGGCCACTTGTAAATCAAGGTCCTTCCTGACTCTGTTGATCGCTCTGTTTATCTGCATATGTGAGCGTGTGTGTGCTGTCTAGTGTGTTCATACATTGTCCTGGAATTATAACATCAGCATTCATCTCTTGATAAAATAGGCACAAGCTTTTACTTCAGACAGCATGAATGCAAGCAACCCTGCTTTACTCTGTGGGTGTCTTCAATCTTGCCTTGTCTTATGTGCAGAAATTTCCTGAGAACAAGCATCTATTGTGAATAACATCATTTTTTGGTGGTGTGAAGTGAGACCTCTGGAATTAGTACAAACAGAAATCAGTAAAAAAAAGATACAAAAGAAGAGTACTGAAGGGAAAAAAAGTGCTTGATTTTATTCTGCATTCTGTATTTTATGCATGTGCAGGGTTTAAATTTGTCAGCTTCTCTTGTTGGAGATTTTATTTTCTCAAGAACAATTTATTAAAATGTAATTAAGCATCATATGTGAAGAATCATTGTGACTGAGAGCCCTTTAAGAGGTTAGCAAAGGGCGATCTATCATGCTTATAAATCATAAATGTAATATAAATGTGTATCTAGGAGCAGAGAGAGGTCTGAGATAGAGATGGAAAAAAAAACATTAATGGCCTTATGTTAAATCTAGCAAATAAAAATTCTCAAATGAAATTAGTCTCTGACCTTTTACCACCTTTGGACTGTGGTCAAATCTTTTAGTGGACGACTTAATGGCAAGAGTTCTTCTGTCTTGACTGTAGGTTTCATCCTTCCTGTGTTTGAGATATACCTCAGAAGCATAACAAAGGCATTTGTCTATTCTTGGAAGTCGATGATCAACCTTGTAGTCATTCCCATACTTCTTTCAGTGGAGAAGATCAAGCACACAGAGGAATAAATTTCCTTATGCTTTCATAGTCTTATGGCTTCATACTTCAGGAGATGAGGTGACCTACTTAGGAAAAAAAAAAAAGACGGTAAAAGAGAAGTAAAGGACAAAGGAGCAATAACCTAGTATGGATTCATGAGGAATTATAGCAGAATAAACCAATCATTTTTGTTTCTGGAGGTGTGGTTCAGCTTGCTTTCTGCTTGGGGCTCCTCATAACTTAGCTTGCAGAGATCCTATGGAAAGCGAATGCATTCAGGATGTCAGACTGTTTTGATTAGCAGGCAGTAGCAGACTGGACAGAGAGGCCTCGTTATTTGGAAGGAGATGGAGTTTTACTCTTAGCTTTGTGACTGATTTTGCTGTGTGTATGTTAGTTCTCTCTGCTTCTTTTCTCACCTTCTGTCTGTCTTGCCTCTGAAGACTGCAAGCTCTTCAGAGCCAAAATTGTCTTCCACTGTGTGTTCATATGTTGTCTGGCACACTGAGACTCAGATCACAGTTGGGGTTTCTACGTGCTGCTGGAATATAAATAATAAAACACCTTTTTCGTTTACTAATTCTAGCTCTGCATCTCTTGATATTTCCCTAGTTGTGCTCAGTTATTTGACAAGATTGCTGAGACATTCTTGGAAATGCACACAGTCCTTGCTTAGCAGTTATCCTGCTGATGTCAGAACAGAACCCCGGTGACAGTAGCTGAGCTTGGGATGGAGCATTACCACAAATAAAGTTGAAGATGTGGTCCCAAATAGCCTTCCAGTAGTGCCAGGTGCAGGAATGGTGATGCCTTTTCTGTACATGTGATGCAGTTTGCTTTGTGCACATTGAACTGATGTAAGGAGCACTTATTTTGACCAAATGCAGCATCCTTCTCTTGCTGAAACAGTACTCGCATCACACCACATTGTAATATTCACAAGTACCCCAGAGGGTGCATCATATCTATGCCAGAACAGTCTCACAAAAGCTCCATACCTTTAAAATCTTGCCACTCCTTGGTTTTGTGCCAGCTGTGCTTCCACATAAACAATCCAGTTGCTTCTTTCCCTAGGAGTTCTTCAGAATGAGCTTCACCGCATTGTGCGGCTGCTCATAGACTCTTTAGTAGCCAGAGACTGTTAAACTCAATAATCACACTTCCAAAGAAAACTGTCTGGCTCCATGGAGAGGAATGTTTTGGGGGATCCACTAGATCTACAGAGCTTTTTCTCTCAAAAATTGCCAATTTAAGGGATACTCATTCTAGGCAGTCAGTTCAGGTGCCACAGGGAAGAACCTGAGCCCTCTGTAGTCTGTGGAGAGGAAGATGCCCTTCCAGAGTGTGACTTCAGAGCTTGTAAATTTTAAGCATGCTTAATTCCATTTACTGAAGAATCCAACTGTAGATAGTGAGTGTACTTTTCTAGTGCTTTCTCTTGGTTTTTTTCCGATTTCTGAAGAAGGTGAGGCATTCACAGTATGCTTGTGTGTTTCTGTCTTATTTTTCCTATTTCAGTAATTTTATAACCAACTCTGGCAAAGCTGTGTGAGGGTAGAAGTCTATATTGCCACAATTTTCTTTGAAAATAGGTAGTCTGGTAAGAAAAGACACAAATAGACCCTTGAAGGGAAACTGCAGTGTAATTTTTGGTCTTGTGAAGCACTAGAGGCCTTATAAAGGAAGAGTGGTTACAAAATGCCCCACCTGCAGGACAAATTTCAGTCAGAACTGATACCTCATTAGACGTGAGAGAATCTAACCATTAGCTATGTCTTGATAGAAAAGTTTGCTGTTGTCTACGTGTAGGCCAGCTGTTTGTTATGGGACTGGCAAATCCAAGTACTGCAATCTGCGAATAGCAGTGAAAAATACCATCTGTAGTAAATGACTCTCCTTGCTATGTACGCATCAGAACATCACCAAAGACGTATGTTAAGATACAATGGAAGGCTTCAGGAGACAGAAATGCAACCATAGCAACATTTTGCTCCATAGATGATCCTACTGATGCCAGTAGGATTGTCTGAAGTTTAAATTAGCATATAACCTGACCTCAGCTGTTTAACATTAAGCAGTAGGGACAAATCTATTTCCATTAATCATGGCGATAGTGGATGTAAAATGTCTGCATTAAGGCTTTGTGCTAATCTAAGAAAGCAAAGGTTGCTGTTCTGATTTGAGACAGTAATAAATAGGAAGGAAATCTGCAGTAAGGAAATGGGAAAAGTGAGTGGTATCAAAAATTGTTTTCATGCAACCCTTTTTGTGCTGCATTTTTTTTGCATTGCTTTGCTAAAAGGAAACCAGTGTAATTCCAGCTGGAAAAGAACAGTGCCCACCTAATACAAGTTTGTGGCATTGATATTATATGAATAGACCACTGGACTTAAGGATTCTTCTCCCCTTTTGACATAGATAGAAGGTAATTGCTTTTCCCGTGCATACTTGCTTTTCAAATAGTAGGAAGAAATTTTGTTATTGCAGGTGGTCAGTTCATTCAGACTCATAATGTATCTCAGCTTGTAATATAAGAGCTCAGGCAGAGAAGCTAAGCAATGAAATAGTATTCTGAACTTCTCCCTTTTATGGGTTGTCATGAGGAAGCACATTTTGAAAAGATTAAAATGTATTTTGTCGTTGCAATATGTCGTATATTTTACTGCATTGTAGTACACTAGTGAAATGACTGGTGGTGCTTTGAAATGTCTGTGGTACTCATTTGTGCCAGGGCCATGAAAGATGTGTACAGACAAGGGCATCAGAGGTAAAATTCAGAGTGCAGGGGGAGAGTGAAATATTGCACTATTGTATAAATAGAAAAGCTTACTGAAATATCAAAAGACTGCTCATTTAAACAGTGTGCTCTGGCTGTACTTTCTGTACAAATAAACAAGAAACCTGGTTCCTCACATATAAATAATCCCAGGGATGAACAGTGATGAACCTCATAAATGTTCTACTTCCGTAGCCAATACCCACCTGGGTATAATTTGCCAGTCTTGGGAGAATTCAGTTCTTCTTTCACTACATAGATACGTGATGTTTGGAGACTGTGAAAAGGCTGTGGTTGTCTTTAGTGGACTTTGGATCAAGCCTGGGTTCCAGCTTTAGACTGTCAAGAGTTTGGAAGCCCTGCACGTCTCTTGTCTGGACTGAGGTTCCAAACTTTGCCATGCCAGTGCTTTGTGTATGTATGTGCATGTGTGTCCCCACCTATGTTTATGTAAGCACTGACATATTTACCAGCATTTTCAAAAGTGAATCTGGAGTGCAGGAAGTTAGCTTCTCTCTCCAGTCGTGTCTGTGCGTGGATGAAGGTGAGCTGCCTGAACTTCATCTGCAGCAATAAGGAGGTTTTGAGGGTAAGATGAGGAAGCAGGTATTATCTGTGCCTTAGAAAGAAGGCATTGCATCTAACCCACTTTGGACAATGCCTGCTGACCTTTCTTTTCAGGTGCCTTGTCCATGCCTTCTCATCTATGGCCAGATTATTGTCACACTGTCACAGGCCAGTTATGGAGACGCACAGATTTTCCTTTGGAGGGAAGTATTTTGCTTGGCATGGCCAGCCCAGGATCTTTACTGGCCATTTTTAGGTCATGGATGGTGCAAAAGATGCCAGTTATTATCTGTTGTGCCTGGAGCTTGTCCAGCACAAGGATCATGGCTTGCATCATCGAGCTGTGATCAGAAGGGTGCCTGACCCATGTGCCCATTAAAAGCTAAGGCAATTAGCAGAATGTTCTCCAGGACTCTGGAATGTCTTTCTAAGCACGGATCTGAGATAGCCCATATTTAAAGCATTAGAGTATCTTGCAAAAGGCAGAGAGGGCTTTGGTTTTCTTCCTTCTGTGCTCAAGCAAGGGATAGCTGTCAAAGTGGCTGGCTGACTGGGTTTCTGTAAAACTGATTACTTCAAAGCTGTTGAAATTTTATTGAGTGGTTAATGAAGTTAGGGCACTGAGAGCCATGGAGAGGCAAATTTGTTAATCATTTTAGATATAAATAAACAAATAAGTTGTCATAGCACATGCAGTATTTCTATTCCGTTTTTTATAAATTACCTTTTCATCCAGAACTCCCCTTTGGTCAATGCTGCAGACAGAAAGCGTCTCATTGTTTTGTTTTGATGATTGTAAGAAATGGATGTGAATCATTCCAGACTCCCTCAGCTCACCAGTAGTCCTAGAAACAGGAAAGTAGCTGGGCATACAAACACTGCTTCTGTACTCCTGCCTTCCCGTGCCACGCTGCCCTGGATTACAGAGCCCTCTGGCCAGCCTGGGTGGGGAAGCAGTCTAGAAGCAAGAGCATATGGTGCTTCTTGTACAAGGGAAGCAAGAGAGGTGTGTCGCACGCTGTTAGCTCTGTAACCTGCTCATCTGCTGCCTAAAGACCCAGACCCCCTGAGAGAAGAAAGGGGAAGCCTGTCTCTTCTCTGTCCTTGTACTGATACGTGGTAATTCAAAACTACTGTGTGTAACTGTGAAGTACATGTATCTTCCTCTGCTGTGCCCTGAAGCTTGGCAGAGCTCTGGAAGAGATATTTAAATAGCGGACAATGATGGGCAGTGCCTTCTTTACAGACTGCATCATCAGACTGTAGCTCTTTGCCCAGCGAACAGCTTTCTCTGACATACCTGAACACAAAGTCAGAAAAAAAATGTCCCAAAGTAGAACATAAATAAGCACTCATACCTAAACAGGAGGTGATATTTCAGGCCTTGCCATAAACTTAATGGGAACCAGGCAACCAATACTCAAGACACCTGAAAAGCTCAACCTTGAAATGCAGTGGTTTTGAAAAGGATAGTCTAGCATAGACCAACCCCTTTTAAGAGTAAGAAAGCTTAGTCGTGGCTTCTCCCACTACAGTGGGTCACCTTTCCTCTCTGTAATTCAGCTAGGAGGGAGCAAGAGTTGTGTAGACGTGGAACTGCCTGCCTGCCAGAATGTCTGGCCAGGGCTGTGTTAAGGAGAGGAACATGTTCATGCCATGAAGACGTACATCTGGTGATTTGGCTTAGGAAGCAAGGAGCCTTTTGTAGCTTGGGGTGAGCTGTCTGTGTCCTAGGGAAGAGGAGCACAGAAAGATGTCTTCTAAAGAGAAATGAGGTGGGGCACTACCTGGGGCAGCATGAAAGGAAGGATGGGTTAGTTTCAGCTGTTTTTTCTAGGGGTCCTGAATTAAAACACAGGGTTGTTGATGTCTTAATTCTGCTTTGCACATTTTTCCCTCCCCCTAAGGAGCAAAGAAGTTGCTACATATTGATTAGTTAAGATTTATCCTTAACAGGAAAGACAATGATAGAGCTGGAGAAAGCAAGCAGTGAGAGAAAGGTTCAGAGTAAAGGTGAGGGTGCTGGTTCATGAGGTGATTGTCCAGAATGCTACTACCATAACATAAAGCTGTGGCCCTGACCTTGTGAAGATTTCTGTGCAGACTGAACAACATTTCCTACAGAACTGGGCCATACGATCACTTCATTAGGATCACCCATTTCTGAGGATGAGCATTTCCAACTTCAGATGCAATCCTGCTATCACTGAACGCAGTGGAGAACTTTGCAGGTGCTTTGCTGATGCAGGATAGATACTTGAATAAAGAATGAAATGCATGAACATACATGTTTCCCTTCAAAAACTGGATGGCAGATTGCAGTTCTGGAGTGTGTTCTAGCTTCTTTCTTCCCCTCCCCTGCAGCTGTTAATTATTCTTCTGGTTTAGGTCTTAAGGGAGGAGTTATTTATCTTTTGCTATTTGTGTTTCAGTGAAATGTTAACAATCTCTTACTAATTGCCTGTGCTAATTACGTCAACAGTAGCAGTATTCCTGCTCATCTAGTGAAGCCATGAAGGGAGGATGTGAAGCAGGAATAATGAAATCACTTTTTTGTTGTCCCCTTTCTATGCACGCTGCACAGGACTAAAAGCATGGTAGATCCTGACCCTGCTAAGCACAAAATGCAGCGCTCAGGACCTGCCTGTGGGAGGAGGGCTGCTGTTTTGAAATGCTTCTCTGGAGAAGTTTGGGGGGTTTTGCAGGATGCCATAATTCAGTGTTTACACAGCTGTCACTTGCTCCTGTGTGCATTGACACGAAGCAACCACATGCTCCTTTGAATGAAAGACTTCAGCCCAAAGATTTGAATGTTTTAAAAACATTTGTGCATAGCAAACCGCAGTGGTTTAATATGAGTGACAAGCATTCCTCATTTGTAATGAGTGCTTACAGGCATCTCCGATGATACCAGTTATTCACAGAAGGAAAATAGAAATGTTACTCAGCATGTTGCTGGTATAATTAAACTGAATGAAATATAAGGTAGGAGTGTGTCATAAATAAAAAAAAATTATGTATTGAAAGAATTAAGTACTGCTAACACTTATCTAATACAAAAGATTTTGCAATGGCAGACTTAATAAATGTGCCTTTTCTGTAGTGCTGTTTTCCACAAAACGTAAATCACTTTTGTTAAATAAGATGACTGAAAGAAAGCACAGAGTTATGGAAATACATGACTGATGAAGAGAAGGGGGTATGAGTTATTCTAATGAAAAAGGCTGTCTCACATCTCTAATGCTGACCTTTTCCCAGTGAAGTTACAAAGTTGTATGTTACTTGTTAATAATTTCAGCTATTCTCGTCTGTAAGTTCACAACTCTTAGCTTGAATATGTATTTTAAAATAACAGTGACCATTTTCTGAGAGACAAGAAAGTCTGATTTTTCATATATAGACATAACTAGGACAAATGTCTGTCCTTGGCATCCAGGTGCTTTCCTACCATTAATCTTCACAGCGCCCCCGGGGGTAGGTGGAGGTTGTTATGCATGTATTTTGTTCCTAGGGTAAGTTAAACAGAATCAGAGCACCTTGCCCCAAATTTAATCCTGGTCTGGCTGAAGTTAATAGGAGGTAAATGCACCACTCTGCTGGAAGCATAATTTCCCACATGGTAAAGATGCAAGTCAGTAATCGAGAGTTCTGTCTGCACATCCGACAGCCCGATCACTTGTCTGTGACCTGTTTGCTGACTTTCCTGTATGCATAGGCCAAGCTGGAGCTCCACATAAACTTGTGTGAGATGGGCTTATGTTTTTAATGAGGCCAAGATGCTATTCTACCTTCTTCTGCTATTTTTGTCTTTAAAATAAGTCCTCACAGCAGTTCTTGAACTTGTAAAAATGATACCTATCTTTTATTTTGCTCACTGGAAGCATTCATCTGGTATTTGTGACCTTGATACAGGGAAGTGGGTCGGTCTTGTGCTAATGTTAATTGTGTGTGAAGGCATTTATAAAGGTATTTAAAAGGTTATCATTCTCAGAGGAATAATCAGGGCACTGTCTGCAAAGTAGGGAAAATTCAGAAATAACTAGCTGAACAATGCAATGTAGAAATGAATAGGCTGTAGAAAAACGCACAGAATGTCAAGATTGTCTGCCTATTTCTAACAAACTTTTTATAAAGAAAGGGAATATTCACATATTGGCTTTCATTTCAAGTGCCCTAGTAAAACAATGTCTTGCTACATAGGCTCAGGGATTACTCCTGTCTCTGTAAAGTGTCTGCAGTAGCTTTTCCTCTCTATTTCTGGTGCTGAGTATTGCAGTATAGGGGCCAAATGACTCCAGTCCATTAGAGGGCTAAGGCCAAAGAAGAAGTGTGTAGCTAATCATATCATTTGCAGAATGAATTTCTGGCTCTTGCACAGCTCTCCTTGATATGTTCACCTTCATCTCATTGCTTTCCCTTGCTCTTGCTTTGCTAGGAAAGTGAGGCACAAGCGTTTGTTGAGTTGTGCGTATGTACTGCCTGAAGATGTTCACCGGGGTTAAATCAATCTTCTTTTGAAATTGGGTCAGTTCCTTATCTATGTGAGTACAGCCCTGGGAAATTCATGTTGTGGATCATGGGTGGTATCAGCTTCAGCAGCAGCGTGTTGTGGAACGGTCACCTAAGGGAGAGGACACAAAAGGAGGCTGAGACTCTCTACCTCTCGTTTCAAAACTATTCCTACTACTTACCTCTTCATAGATTGCATTCACCCATGCCCCAGGGCACTCTTACTCTTCTAGCTGATTGCAGTGCTTTGACTTCAAGACCAAGGTCCAGGTAATCATCATCTTTTTCAATAGTTTCAGAAAGCCTTTCAACCTGCCATGTTCTAGTGGGCACCCAGCAAACAGATTAGAGCTCAGAAGGGCTCAGGTTTTAAGGCTTCAAGGCTTTGCTGCTCTGAATTGGGATGGGTAATCAATCCTGGAAATGTCTGCTCTGTAGCAAGTCAAAGAATAAAATCAGTTTGGGTCAGCAGAAATGATTTATTTTCATTTCAGACTTTTTATTTTTTTCATTCTTCATTGAGATTTCAAAATCACTTCGGTTTTGGAAATAAATTTGTGTTATTTCCAGTCTGAAAGTGGTCCATTTATATCTTCTAACCTTAAGCAATAAATCCCTCTCCACAAATGTCTATAAATTGGGAATTTTGTTTTAAACCAGACCTTTTTTCTACCAGCAGTTTTAACTTCAATGTATCAGCATTTCCAAAGGGTATCATCAAGTAGTTCCTGACCAGCTCTCTTGAGTGTCTGATAAGAGTCAGATAAAAGAACCGGAATTAGACATGCTTTCCAAACCAGAGCTCATTTTATGTCATATGTAAGCATAGCAGTCACTATGCTTTCACATATGTAATGATTCTGTAAGTTTTTTTTAACTTCATTATCATCTGTTCTTTTTTTTGTGTTTTTTATATCCTTATGAGTCAATAGTGTCTTTTATGATAAATGAGAGGTTCTAAAAAATAGGAGAATCCTAGATAGTTTTTGACTCAGACTCTTCATTTAGGTTGCTGTTGGTTTTTTGAATCATTTTCTATCATATTTTGGTATTGCTTTGTGTTTTACTGACTATTCAATATATTTCCAACAGAGACTAGTTCTGTGTGTTTCCTGTAGTGAAGACTATTCAAATGCACTATAATCCTGTAATGGTTTATAGAAAAATCGATTTGATATGTCTTGGAAAACATTTGCTTGTACTAGTCAGAGGAAATGTGCATGCAGAGCTGAGAATTTATATTTGTCATGATTTTTTTGAAGTTGGAAATGCATGTGCTTGCATAATTGAGGATCCTCTTTTGTTCTACATAGTTTTTCTTTTTTCCACTTTTTTTTAAGGAGAATCCTGTTTTATCACCTTAGCTAGGAAGATTTTAGGATTTAAATATCTGTTTCAGAGCAACATCTCCTGTTCAGCCGTATTTTGTGCAAGTTTAGCTCCAACTGTTCTGAGTGCCTCCATGGAAGTAATTAGGTGAATTATTGCCGCACAGCTCTGTGTACAGTACCTGCCTGGTAGCACATCTTTGAGTTCATATTTAAGAACTACTGCAGCACCCTCAAGTGGTGATGCTGATCTGTATTTACAGGTTTTTTTCAAATGTTTGTTTCTAGGTTTATGAATCATTTTAATGCTTTGGGCTGGCCTGCTCAGGTGTGGTCAGACCCTGCAGTCCTTACTCAGGTAAAGCTCCCAGTGAATACAATTAATGACATTCGAATCTGAACAGCAAACTCGGGAAAATTTTCCTTGGATTGTCAAATGATTTTATGGAGGGCATAAAGCACTCTCTGTGCCCACAGTAACTCTGGTTTTCCTGTCAGTTGTGCTGGAATAAATAACCTGAAGACCCTACAGAAAGAGAAACCACCACATTAGGGTTTTTTGCAGGACTGCAGTTGCGTAAGTGGAACAACTGTGGCAAAAGAAACACAATTGCCTGAGCACACCCACCCACCCCAGTGACATCTATAGTAATGACTTATAGGAAGCGGGCTATTTCTCAGGGAAGTTTTACGATCTTTGTGGTGTAGTTCTCTGACTTCAGCTTTTTCTTCCCGTTAGCTGCCTATTTTAAGGAAGCAGCAGTGTACCAGACCAGATGAATGGCCCTGGTTTGGGGCCTGTCGCTTCTGAAATTCACAAGTGGCATCGCTCCTGCTGAGCTTTCCCAGTACTTGACATGAAGAGAGTCGTTACCCTGTAGAATAAATGGCCATAGGATGAAATCTGTGCACTCTTCTGCCCCCAGTACAGACTTGCATGAGCAAATCACTTAGCTCCGCTGGTCTCATCAGTAAAACACTGACAAGGAGTTTTATTTCAGAAGTTTACTGTAAGTCTTAATGGATGTTGTCTCCACTTTAAGAGCCTTAAGTGAAAATAGATATCAAAATGCCTACTCTTTTTGTCACTTATAATAGTGTGTGCTGGGCAGAGGGCACAGACTGGCGGGAGTGGAAGTGCTCCCTTGCCGCCGACACTGCTTTGTGCCATAAGTGCTAATGCTGCCAGTTAGCAGAATGGCACAGCTGCTTGTTTTTCACGGGAATTTCTACCAGGTCCAGCATGTTTTCTGTATCAAACTCGGAGAGCAGGCTTGACAAGTGCTGTAAACAAAACAAGTTTATTTCTGAAGGGTAGATGGTGATCCAGACTTTTGTTTATAGAATTATATTGATCCCAATGAATTATCTTCAGATTATTATTAGGAATAAATTAATTATTATTAAAAAACTTGTTCTCTTTTTCTTTTGCCCTCTCTCCTAATTCTTTGACATAAGAAATAGAAATCACAAGCATTTTAGGCTTTATCCTCACATCATTCTTCCCCCCCCCCCC
>Ga0065711_1032014_pt1 | contig 28220 bp, 22 predicted proteins | sample Hoacrofraction12_FD_59098 | JGI IMG/M metagenome (GOLD analysis project Ga0065711, IMG submission 59098) | Hoatzin crop microbial communities from Cojedes, Venezuela - Epithelial fraction 12 v2 (version 2) | ecosystem: Host-associated > Birds > Digestive system > Esophagus > Crop | place... | reverse complement strand
TCAACCCCTATTTAGGTGGTTATTGCGGTGGGGTTCCACCTCTTCCCATTCCGAACAGAGAAGTTAAGCCCACTTGCGCCGATGGTACTGCAATGCAATGCGGGAGAGTAGGAGGCCGCCTTCTTTAAAATAGTGAGAAACCTCTCGGAGACAAATATCCAAGAGGTTTCTTTTTTATTTGTATGAATAGACTAATCAATCAATATTTGCGTCGTCGTCGCACGAAAGGCTATGGTGTCCAATCACCTTTTGCCTATCGTTTTGTGCGCTACGTGATTGCCGAGCGATTGCCTTTTTATGCCTATTCATCTTTAGCAGAAAAATATCCATTGCTTTCGAAAGATGAACGTTCACGTGCCGAATTTCTTTTGCGTTTATCTAATTTTGTGAAAACCATTCATTGGGGTATTTATAGTGATGGGAAAGCGTATCCCGATTATCTTTCTGCTGGATGTAAATCTTCTTTAATGACCAATCTTTGCAATGCAGAAAAGACTTCTCGTGTTGCAGATTGCGACGCGTTAGTTCTTTCCCTTGATAAAGAATATTGGGAAAATGTTTATCATGCTTTTTTGAATAATCCAGAAGACAAAAAAGTCTTGTTTGTTGACCATATCGATTCCGATTCTGACGCATGGCATCGCTTGTGCAATGATCCCCAATCAACAGTCTGCTTTGATATGGAAACCTGTGGCGTAATTTTCTTTACGAAAGCAGTGCCCAAGCACGTCTATCTCGTTACGTTATAAATCGCCCAATTTATCGCGATTTTGACCTTTTTATATCATATTTTCAGACTGCCCTAAAAAAATATGCCATTTTCTTGCAAATAATAAAAAAATTACTACTTTTGCGCATCATTTTAGTACCTTTAAAAACATTAAACTATGTATTGGACACTTGAATTGGCTTCAAAACTCGAAGATGCACCTTGGCCCGCAACCAAAGAAGAACTGATTGATTACGCCATCCGTTCTGGCGCGCCGTTGGAAGTGCTTGAAAATCTCCAAGAAATAGAGGATGAAGGCGATGTCTATGAGAGTATCGAAGATATTTGGCCAGACTATCCTACAAAAGAAGATTTTTTGTTCAACGAAGACGAATATTAACAAATTTCGAACTGATAAAATTATCTTAACTTATTGATAATCAATCGATGAAGGCGAACTTAATATTAGTTTGCCTTCATTTTTTTATGCGTTTTCGTTACATGTAAATCTGCCCAATTCTATAATAAAACACAGTCGTATTCTGTGATTTTTGCAAAATATTTTTAACTTTTCCGCATGATTCTGCAAACTCTTTAATTCTTTTATTTATCTTTGTCATCAACGGATTAAAAACGAATACAAAAATGAGAAAAGAAGTTTACCTTGTAAAGTACGAAGTTTTAGGAGATGCATCTAATACTCGTGCACAAACCACATTAATGCTTTATGGTCCAAATGAATCTGAAGCAATAGCAGAACTGAAGAGCAGAGGAACTGTAGGGCGCGACAAAACAATCATTATTCTTTCAATAACCGAAAGATAACGCAAAATGCTTAAAATCATGAAACACCTAAAAAATCTAACCATTGCTTTTGGACTTTTGCTTTTAATGGCAAGTTGCACAAAATCGCCAGTCAACAAAGCGCTCGCGATAATGGATGATGCCATAGAGAAAATAGAAAAGACGAATGATCCGCTCGAAGTTGTGGGCATCTACACTCAAATGCAGTCGGATTTATCAATTATCGAAGCTGCCCATAGCGATTATAAACCAACAGAAGCTGAAGCAAGAAAAATTCGCGACAAACTGAACGAATTGTTGCGTGCGTATATGAGTAAAACTGCTGGCGATTCCGACGAAACAATGGATATTATCAACAAGTTGTTACCTCAATAGAACAACAATTCAATTGACTACCTTTACACCATTCTTTGACGTACAAGGCAAATAACTTTTTATCTTTTAAAATACAATATTGACCACTGATTATAAATATTTCATCAGTGGTCAATATATATATCATTACCTATTTATAGCATTATGAAGAGATTTATCATAGAAGACACAACCCCAATGTGTTTAGATACAGAAACAGGAGAAAGACGGTTGTGGGAAAAAGGGGAATTAGAACAGTTTCTTAATGAAGAAGAAGCAAAAAGTCAACATGAATCCATGAAGAGATTAAAGTCATATCGTAAAATAACGCCCGAGATAAGCGATGAAGAAGCTATTGCTGAATGTAATGGCATTACCTTAGACGAATTTTATGAAATGAGAATACAAGAAATAAATAAGATATATGGAATAACTTCATAAATGTGAGATTGGAACGCTTGAATCGAGTTTAACAAAATAAGAGCAATCTATTTTACGGTTGCTCTTTTTTATAACCCTATTAGAGGCAAACAAGTATATCATTACCATTATTTTTTTAACTTTTCTGCATATTTTTGTGATTTCTTTAAATCTTTTATATATCTTTGTCACTGTCACAAATAAATTGTGGCAGACATATTTTAAAGATTGCGCATTTTCGCGTTATTCTGTTAGTGTGAACTTGGACACTTCACTGAAGGTAAGACGGAATAATTTGAAACGACGCACTCTTGGTTTGTATCAGTGTGTAAACGCTATACATCCAAGTGGAGCTAAATTTCTCTTATTCTTCTTACGGGGAGTCCAAGTCCTACACTAAGGAGTAAGAGATTATGAGGCTCCGCTTTCTTTTTATGTCTTAATCAAACAACTATTAATCTCGCTCCGTAGGGCCGATGGGCGTTAAAAAGGCAAATATGTGTTTTAATCCTAAAAAGAAAATGAAATGTCCCATTAAAAATGCGACAATCAAAGAAAACTTAAACCAAGCCATAGAGGCAGTAAATGCTCCAGAGATTGAACATTTTTCGGAAAAGGATGATTTGCACAAAGTTCTCATGATTTGTAAGCAATTTTACGAAGCGTTAAAAGATGGTGAAAAATCTGTTGAACATGTTAAATCAAAAGGAAGTGTATCTGAGGCATTTATAAACGATGAGTCCCCCAATTTATTACAGGAGCTCTGTGATTTTAGTCACAATCTTAATGACGAAATTGCGAGAGAATATGCAAGTAATCATGCATCAGAAATTGCAAGAAAAATTTTGAAACCCATTAAAGACAAAATGGAATCCAACACAAGTTCAGAAAATGGACATGATATAGAGATTGTAGAATTTATTCTCTCTCAATTAAAATAATAATTAACTTAAAAAATACATTTATGAGAACTTTAGGTATAGTACTTGTAGTACTAGGATGCGGATTTATATTCCTCTATATTCCCACAGGTATAACTTTTTTTCTAGTGATTGGTGGTATTTTGGCTGCTGCATCCGTCATTGTTAATACTTCTATAAAGCCTACAGCCGATGATTTTTACTATTATATGGAAGAAAATGGTCCAACGGATTATAAAACTATTGAAGCATTAGAGGATAAAGTAAAAAATATGTGGGAAGAAAAGAACCCACCTGTTGATAGTATTTCAATTGTTCATGAAGTAGGTCATCGATATCAATGCTTTTTAACATCTGCTGGCGTTAAATACACGTTAGAAGTGATTGCCAATGAGACAAATGTACATTTCAGAATCGAAGATTGATAAGACTTATATCTAATATCTGTGAGTTTCTGAAGAAAAATCTATATAAAATATTTTGCTCTGACTAAACAAGTGGAGATGCCTCATGAGTAATGAGGCTTCTCCCTTTAAAATAATTTCATTTAAAATTAAGTTTAACCAAAACTACAGCCAAAGCAGATAACCTTTACAGCGTTTACGGCTTTTACCTAAAAAACATATTAAAACAAATAAATCATACCAACATGGAAAAGTTTTTAGACATTGATGACCACAGTAAATCAACAGAACGTCTTTTTTTGAGAGGCAAAGAAAGTGTTATTGGACAAAATTCAACGCTTTTTTTCGAAAGATGGACTTCCGGAAGATGCATTGTTTGCATGGTAAAGAGTCATAATTATGGTGAAAAACCTATATGTAAGCTGAAAGATTGTTATATTACGTTTAATTGTGATGATAAAACACTCACCTCATTTCCTATTCCCGATGGATGGATAGGGAAAATGAATTTTGATGTTAATGCTTTTATTGAAGGATGCCAATTTGAATTTTCTGAAGAATTATTGAAAACAATTGCAGATAGTAATACTTTAGAAGTAAAGATAGAACCTTTGGGATATGTTGAAAATGCGAATGCAATTAAAACGTATGCGCAATTAGCCTATAATGCACTATTCGACCAAACGGCATATATAGATACAGTGATTGATAAGTTAGGAATTTTCCTCAAATCAGATGGCAATAGCGACTTCGATCAAATGATTACCGGGTACGTCGAACCTCGGGCAAGAGTCTATGTTAGTGATTACGTTGAACCAAGAAAAAATAATCGACAAACTACTGAGAAAAAATACGATTACGTAGATGACAACAAAAAAAGTTCAACTTCGGATACGTTGTCGAAAATAATATCTATTATAACATATGTAGCAATTTTTTTGATTTTAATTTGTTTTGTCGTGATTATTATTAGCTTAATAGCAATGGCATTAGGTGCTCCAATGCCCGAATTCCTTGCACTTATTGGCAGAAGTAAAATAAGTACAATATAAAATAACAATACAATAAATTGAATCAACCATACAAAAGCGACAACCTCCCATCATTGCGAAGGTTGTCGCTTTTTTCTGACGATTTTCTAAAGAGTTTTGCCGCAAACTCTCCCACTGAAAATGCAATAATATACATTTTTTCTTGCAGAAAGCGCGCATAAATGAAAAAAATACTAACTTTGTAGCGCGATGATTCGGCAAAATAAGGCAATCGACGTTGTTCGGCGATGCCTTTTCTTCACCCTAAATCACAACAAAATGAAACGAATATCCACTCTTTTGATTTTCGCTCTTGTGGCGCTCACTTCTGCAGCGCAGATGGTCGATCCCGTTACTTTCTCATCACAGCTCAAGACCAACGGCACAGCAGAGGGCGAAATCGTGTTCAATGGAAAAATCGATGCTGGCTGGCACGTTTACAGCACCAATCTCGGCAATGGCGGACCAACGTCTGCCTCGCTCAGCACGTCGCGTCTCGATGGCGTCGAGCTGGTTGGCGGTCTTACTCCGAAAGGAAACGAAATCTCCAAGCACGATCCACTTTTCAATATGAACGTGCGCTATTTCGAAAACAACGTGCAGTTCGTGCAAAAAGTTCGTTTCACGAAGCCCGATTACAACATTGACGCAGCGCTTGAGTATGGCGCGTGCGACGACAATATGTGTTTGCCACCTCAAGAAGTGAGTTTCAAACAGAGTGGTAAGTCACCTGCTGTTGCTTCGCCTAAGGAAGAAAAAAATCCCGATGAAATCGAGGAAAAATCGACTGAAACCGAAAAAATAGACGAAGAAACGGCAGACGAAACACTTGCAACCGACACCACAGCGCTTGCATTGCCCGACACCTTGCTGCAACAAATTGTCGAAACTGATTCAACTAAATGGTGGCAACCCGTCATCGACCAACTCGAACAAACCGACACGCTCACGCAAACCAAAGGACGGTCGTGGTTGTACATCTTCCTGATGGGCTTACTCGGCGGTTTGCTGGCGCTGTTCACTCCATGCGTCTGGCCAATCATACCGATGACGGTCAGCTTCTTCTTGAAACGCTCTGGCAACCGACGCAAAGCCATTCGCGACGCCATCACCTACGGCATCTCGATCATCGTTATCTACCTCTCGCTTGGCCTCATCATCACCGCGTTGTTCGGCTCCGACGCGCTCAACTCGATGTCCACCAACGTCTGGTTCAATCTTTTCCTTTTTGCTTTGCTCGTAATTTTCGCGCTGTCCTTCTTTGGATGGTTCGAAATCAAACTTCCCGCATCGTGGGGAAATAAAATCGACACGAAAGCCAGCAACACCAGCGGTCTCATCTCCATCTTTTTGATGGCGTTTACGCTTGCACTGGTTTCTTTTTCTTGCACCGCGCCAATCGTAGGACTGCTGCTTGTCGAAACCGTTACGTCAGGCAACTGGATCGGACCAGCCATCGGCATGTTTGGTTTCGCACTCGCGCTCGCGCTTCCATTCACTTTGTTCGCGCTTTTCCCTGCATGGCTCAAGCAAGCACCTAAGTCAGGCGGCTGGATGAACATCATCAAAGTTTCGCTCGGCTTTATCGAACTCGCGTTCGCGCTCAAATTTTTCTCGGTTGCCGATCTTGCTTACGGCTGGCACATCATGGATCGCGAAGTTTTCCTCGCATTATGGATTGTAATCTTCGGTTTGCTGGGTCTATACCTCATCGGCAAACTCAAATTCCCAAGCGATCTCATCGGCGAAGAACGCAAGGCGATGCCCGTTCCATGCATTATGCTCGGATTGCTTTCGCTCGCGTTCGCCGTTTACATGATTCCAGGTCTCTGGGGTGCTCCTTGCAAAGCCGTTAGCGCGTTTGCACCACCGATGTACACGCAAGATTTCAATCTGAACAAGAGTAAAATGGTTGTTGCAAAGTTCCACGACTACGATGAAGGCATGGCAGCTGCGAAAGCAATGGGAAAACCAGTTCTAATCGACTTCACTGGCTTCGGCTGTGTCAACTGTCGCAAGATGGAAGCTGCTGTTTGGACAGATCCTGAAGTGGCGAAAATTTTGCAAGACGACTACGTGCTCATCTCGCTTTACGTCGATGACAAAAAAGAACTCGACGAACCGATGACCGTCACAACCAACGGCGAAACGCGTACGCTGAACACTGTCGCCAAAAAGTGGAGTTATCTGCAGGCGATGAAGTTCGGCGCAAACACACAGCCATTCTACGTCGCGCTCGATAACGACGGCAATCCGCTAACTGGCGCGTATAGTTATAAGGAAGACGTGAAAGCCTACCTTAACTTCTTGAACGAAGGTCTGAAAAACTATAAAAAATAATGCTCGAAAAACACATTAGACAACAAATTCGCGCACTCATCGACAAAGAAGTAGTGCCTGCAGTGGGCTGTACCGAACCAATGTCGGTCGCATTTTGCACTGCAAAATCTACCGAAACGCTGGGTTGTCGTCCCGAAACCATCAACGTACTGTTGTCGCCCAACATGTTGAAAAACGCAATGGGCGTCGGCATACCTGGAACGGGCATGATCGGGCTTCCCATCGCTATCGCTCTCGGTGCGCTTATTGGTAAATCGGCTTACCAACTCGAGGTTCTGAAGGATATAACACCCGAAGCACTCGACGAGGGCAAGCAATTTATCGCCGAAAATCGCATCAATATCGGATTGAAACCCGATTGTTGCGACAAACTTTACGTTGAAGTAACGTGCCAAAGCGCTGACCAAAAGGCGACAACCATCATCCAAACCGCTCATACCAACATCACTTATCTCGCGAAAAACGATGAGATTCTGCTCGATTGCCGTACAAAGAAAACCGAAGATGACGCAGAAGACGAAATCCAACTCAACATGCGCATGGTCTATGACTACGCGATGCAGACGCCGCTCGATGAAATCGATTTCATTCTTCACACGCGCGATCTCAATATGCACGCCGCTGAGGTTGGATTGAAGGAGAACTACGGTCATAGTCTGGGTAAAACAATCGAGCGTCCCTTAGGTCGCGGACTTTTAGGCAACAGCATCTACTCGCAAATCATTGCAAAAACCGCCAGCGCATGCGATGCGCGTATGGGTGGCGCGCTCGTTCCCGTCATGAGTAATTCAGGATCGGGCAATCAGGGCATTTGTGCAACAAATCCTGTTGCGGTCTTTGCGAAAGAAAACGAGAACACCGACGAAGAATTGATTCGTGCGCTCACGCTAAGTCACCTAACCGTCATCTACATCAAGCAGCATCTCGGCAAGCTCAGCGCGCTTTGCGGTTGCGTTGTTGCATCCATCGGATCGTCGTGCGGCATCACCTATCTCATGGGTGGCGACTATAGCCATATCTGTGCGTCAATTAAAAACATGATTGCCAACCTTACGGGCATCATCTGCGACGGAGCGAAACCCAGTTGTGCACTGAAAATCTCGTCGGGCGTCTCCACAGCCGTTCTTTCCGCGCTTCTCTCGATGGAGGGCAAGTGCGTCACGAGTGCCGAAGGCATCATCGACGAAGACATCGACCGCTCTATCCACAACCTAACCATCATCGGCGCCAACGCCATGTGCGCCACCGACGAAATGGTGCTGCACATCATGACCGACAAACAATAAAACTTTCCACTCATTCCATACAAAAAGCGCCAACAACAACCTGCTGGCGCTTTTTTGTTTGTATAAAATAAAAAAAGGATGCACCAGCGTTGGCGCACCCTTTTATTGTATTTGAATCGTAAAATATTTATTTCACAATCAGTTTCACAGTCTTTCCGTTAGCCATCTTCACGATGTGGATGCCCTTCGCGTCTTTTGCGATGCGCAAACCATCTACGCTATAGTGGATTCCTTCTGCAATCTGATCCAATTCGATGTCGTTGATGCCTGTAGTTACAAGCGATACATCGTTAGAAAGTTCAGATTCGCCCTCATCGTAAACAGCTGTAACATTATAAACGTGATTGTTGCCGTCGCTTGGCGTGTAAGTGAACGTTGTGATGTCGCCCGAAACAGTTCCAACAAGCTCACCGTCGCAATAAACATTGTATTCGTTGGCTTTCAAACCACCTTTTTGATAGGTGATATCATCGATTTGGAGCATCATCTTGTCGTAAGAAACATACACAACTGCAAAATATTTCGCGCCTGCTGGCAATTTAGCACTGTATTCTGTCCAAGTTGTTGCAGCAGTCTGCGACAATGCTTTTTCAGTGAAGCTTTCTGGTTTGTTGTCTGTAGTAGAATATCTTACCTCGAATGACTCACTGTAATAGCCACTTGCGTCGAATGATTTTGCCCAAAGCGTGATGGTTTGTTCTTGTCCAGTCAATCGCTCGCTAATCAAGTAGTCATTGTTGCCTGTCGAGTAGCTATTTGCTGCCATACCAGCCAAGAATTTATTGCCGCTATGTGGAACGTATTCTGCGTTGTCGTCATCGGTAACGTCAATGCCAAGCGATGACGGATTGAATACGATAAATGCCATCGGACTGCCTGCATTGGCGAAGTTAGGATACATAGAAGGTTTCCATGTTCGTTCGCCATCGCCATCGTAGAGTGTCCAAGCGCCCAAATTACTAATGGTGAAATCGTCGTAACTCTCGAAATCTTCGGTCACAGTTTCAGTCTCTGTGTCAACACTGCTCCAGTTCAGCACAACATCGCTGCCGTTTGCTTCGCCAGTGAGGTCGGTTATCGTTGGTAGGGTAGAGCGAACAATCGACAGTGTCACTGTTTCAGAAGTGTTATTGTCGAGATTTTCGTCGCCATCGAATGTAACAACGGCATAGATTTCACGACTATCTGGATCGGTAACCTTTGCAGTATAATCGTAGTTGAATGTTTGCGTGCCTTCGGCTGCTAATGCGGAACCGTTAGTCGTTTGAACCAGCTCGCCATCTACGTAGAATTCAACTTTGAACGATGCTGCTTCGTCTGCGCCAAAGTTCTCAACAGTGGCTTTGATGCGTGTAGTTTCGCCAGTTTTTACGCCTTCTGATGCGCTAATTGTTATACCCAAATCTTTCGATTTCACTTCACGCAAAGTTACATTATCGATTCCGAAGGTGCAGTTGGTTTGAGATGCAACGCCACGGAATTGCAATACGATGTAATCTTGACCTTTGAACTCACTCATATCGAGTGTATAGGATTGCCATTTCGTTTCTTCTTCAACGCTGTAATCGATTGTTTTAATCGCTTTCTTCGTTTGGTTTGGCGTAATGACTTCAACCATCAACTTCGCTTTACGTTCTTTGATGCCGTAAGCATAGAATTTCAGCGTTGGATTAACGGCATCGGCTGCTATATGAATCTTTCCCAAATGCAACGTAACGGTTTCGTAAGTTCCTACGCCTGTTGCTATCATCGATCCACCATCTTCGTCGACTGCCATCCACGTAACAAGATTAAATCCGTTCGAACCAGTCTTTGTTCCTGCTGCAAAATGAGTGGTAGAACCATTCGCGAACGATTCAGCATACGGCAATTCGTATGGTGTTCCAACAATCAGCGAAACGAGTGCATAATCACTCTCTTTGCCGTCGGCTGTTTTAGCGGTAACGCGATAGAATGCGAAATCTTGATCGTCAACAGTTGGCAACGTAACGTTAGTCGTTAGCGCTGTCAAGTCGCTTGCTACAGCCGTAACATTATCGTCGTCGGATTCATAATATACGGTATAGGTTAGCGCGTCGGTGTTTACATAACCGCCATTCACACCTTTGCTGTCGGGAGCTGCCCAAGTGAGCGTTGCAGTGCCGTCGTTGTTGTCTTTAATTGTAAAGTTTTTCGGCGCGTTTGGTGTATCATTGCCAACATAAACCGAGTCGGTTACGCCTTCGCCTTCACCATAAGAATTTTCTGCTTTCACTTCATAAATATTCCAACCTTCTGTTGCGTTAGCGTCTTCTACGCTTCCTTTGCCACCAACTGTTGGGTTGTCAACAGAACCAACCAAACTACCGCTTTTGTACACGTTGATTTTTGTGAGTTCCGTCAATTCGCTGCCGTCAGCTGTTGTCGTTGGAGCGGTAAAACTAATCGTTGCTTTCAGCGCGCCATCTGCTGCTGCCGTAATGCTAAGGTCTGTCACTTTACCAGGCGAAGCTGTCGCTGCAGTTGCTGTAACTGTCACTTTATTCACCGAGAAAGTTGACATGTCTGCATCGCTCAAGCAACGTATCGCAAAGCGATATTTTCCTGCTTCATCGATTGTCGTTTCTACTGATTGCTCAGTATAACTCGTTTCCGTTACACTGGTTTTCGCTTTGATGGTTTTGTAAGTCGAAACATCAGTTCCCTGACCGATAAGGATAGCATACGATTCTGGATAGGATGAGTTTTGAACTTTTGCATTGAATGAAAAAACATACTTTGTGCCTGCAGTAAGTTCAAGTTCTGGCGTAATCATCCAATCGTCTGCAGCGTTGCTGCTCGAATAGCGATAGTAGGCATTAGGTCCCCATTCGTTGTACTGCCAAGTGTTGCCGTCACCGCTGTGATCGTCGCCGTTGTAATCAACGATGGTGAACTTGTTAAAATCATCTTGTGTAGAAAAACTGTTAGAAAAGACCTCCGTCTGCGCCAGTGCAGACAAAGGAATCATCGCCACTGCCACAATAAGCGCGCGTAGCGTAAGGAGTAAAGAATGTTTCATATAAGAATAATTTAAATAGTTACGTTTGTAAAGGTAGGTATTTTTAAGCAAAACAATAAAATCTTTCGGCAAAAACTTTATTTTTGTAAGCAAAATTCGATTTATATACATCTTTTATAAATAATACGCGTGCGAAAGAGAATTGTAAATGATTTGCAACAAAAATTTTGTCTGCACATTCTAATCGACAAACGATAGGATTCCCAAACCGCGAACTTGTGGGGTACTTGTAGGGTACTTGTGGGGTGTGGAATTGATTGCTGCAAGATAGGAGTTTGTTCGGTACTTGTTCGGTGCTTGTTCGGTTTTTTTATTGCGATAAAGTTTAACTTTCGAAATTCAGTTTCCCATATTTGAGAAACCAACGGCACTCTCCCCCTCCACCTTGCCTCGCGACAGCGAGGCAAGGTGGACATATTCGAAATTAGTGCAAACGAAATAAAATTGGTAATCGTGTAAAATAAATTTTCCAATCCATCCTCTACATCTTTGAAGAATGTTACCCTCTATCTTCTCCTTCACACGCAGCCTGCTCGATGCAAGGCTGCGTGTGGGATGCACGCGAAATAAAGCGAAAGTGTACGTAATTCTCTGCGCTAAAACACGAAAAACGTGATGCTGATGCCTCCCTCCCCCTCCCCCTTGCCTCGCGACAGCGAGGCAAGGTGGACAAACTCGAAAATATTGCACGTGAAAAGTGTTAAAAAAGAGTGTTAAATCGGCGTGTCAAAGATTGTTAAAAATGTTAAGTTTTATTTGTTAAAATTTTCGTTTGCGTGAAAAAAAAGTGCGTTTTTTGCGATTTTTTTCGCCCTTTGATGTGGACTACGGATGCAAAAAGGCTGTTTACGAGTCGTAAATGGGCGCTTTAGAAATCTATCTCACGTGAGATAATTTTTTATCTTATATCATTTAACTTTTTTAACAAATGCATTTTTCTGAAAATTGACGTTCAAAAATTGACTATTTTGCGCGGAAAAATGTTAAAAACGTGTATAAAAATTGCATAAATCTATCATTTTAACATTTCGCGCATGGAGTTGCGACCGAAAAACGACTTTTTTCGACCAAAATTTGTGCATTAGAAATTGGTCGGTCAAGTGCAAACGAATGTTAAATCAAATGTTAAAATTTCGCCAAAAAGCGCAGTTAAATTTTGTAAAGTTTTCTTAAAATCCTATTTCTTGTGGAAGAAATTCCAAAGAAGTCCACCTTGCCTCGCTGGCGCGAGGCAAGGTGGAGAGGGAGAGAATCTTCTGCATCGCGATTTCGCGCGTTTTGGTTCGTCAACTCGTGAAAACCCACACGCAGCCTGCATCGAGCAGGCTGCGTGTGAAAGGGAGGGGGTGGAGAAGCAACACTTTGGAGTGGAGAGAGCAATGCTTGGGGAGTAGGGAATGAGAAGATGAAATAAGATTTTTCGTTCTTTGGCACTGCATTTCACCCACACTCACTTTCTACCTCGCATCGAGCGAGGCAGAAAGTGAAGGAAAGAAAGTTGGAGGAACACTGCTTTAGGAGTAGGAAATTATGGAAATAGCGTTTTAGATAAGGGTTTTCTCAATCAGTTTTTCATTTCCCATCAACTTTTTCCATTGCTTTTCCTTTGCCATTTGGCATAAAAAAACCCGCTCAATGCATGAGCGGGTCTGTTGACATGATTGTATGGCTTAGTTTACTCGTTTGTACTTAAGCAGTCTTCCTGCTTTCAGTGTTTCGTTTTGCTTGAGATTATTTTGTTTAATAAGATGATCTACGGTTACGTTGCAGCGTTTGGCGATTGAGTAGAGTGTTTCGCCTTGCTTAACTTTGTAGTATGACGTTTCGTCGTTGTAGTTTGTGTTTGGTTTTTCAACGTATGCTTTTCCTTTTACTTGTTCACGGGTATAGCTTCCGTTGCCAATTTTTCCGCGTTCGCGTGTTGCGATGTTTGATTCGCGTTGATAGTTTTTGCGCATGAGCGTGTAAGTGTCGCCTGTTACGTCTTGATTACGGAAGTCGAATAGCAGGGCGGGATTTATTGGCACGCCGTTGACCATTGTTTCGAAGTGTAGGTGTGAGCCAGAGCTACGTCCTGTGTTTCCGCCGAGTCCAATGACGTCGCCAGAGCGCACGTCTTGGTTTTCTTTTACGAGCTGACGTGAGAGGTGTCCATATACGGTTTCAAGTCCGTTTGGGTGTTTGATGACGATATATTTACCGTATCCTGAGTCCCACTTAACGATTCTTACTTTTCCGCTAAAGGCTGCGCGAATTGTGTCGCCTGTATAGACTTTTATGTCCAGTCCTTCGTGACGGCGTCCCCATCTTGGACCGTAGTTACTTGTGACAACGGTGCTGGTGGTTGGCATGGTAAAATCGCTCAGGTCGATGACCATTCGTTCTGGTATTTGTGCTTGGCGGTTGTGAACTTTATTGTTCTGCCAGTCGTCTTCGAGATTAAAATCGAATTTCACCATTTCATCGCTTCCGCGACGTTTGAAATAGGTAGAGTCAACGGGCTTTACCTTTCTATCTACTGGTGTTTGGCGCGCTATCATATCTTGCGCAGATACGGGCATAGCGAGCGTTAGGATTGTGAATAAAAGAGTTGATTTGATTATTGTTTGTATGCGCATAATATTCTATGTTTGTTGGCATTCTAATGAGAATGCTCTGCAAAGATAACAAAAATATTTACATTTTATTGCGCTTTTAACGGTTTTTATAGTTTGTTTAGTTACAAAAACGGTCGATTCCATCGATAATTTTCATCGAAATGGATGATTTTTTTGGAAAACTTTGATGGAGAATTTTTGTTTTTGGTTGTCGTTTTTGTTTAACTGATTGCCGACCAGTTGATGTTTGTTTTGCGCAATTCTTGCAAGCGATTCCAGTAGATTTGGTATTCGAATTTGTTGCAGTTTGGGTCGTTTTGTAGGACATTTTGTGCTTCATCGCGCGCCATTTGGATGATTTGTCCGTCGGTTCCAAGGTTTGCAATTTTCAAATCGAATGCGATACCACTTTGTTGCGTGCCTTCCAGATCGCCAGGTCCACGCAACTGCAGATCAGCTTCAGCAATTCTGAAGCCATCGTTTGTTTCGCACATGATATCGATACGCTTTTCGGAATCCTTGCTTAGCTTTTGCGTCACAAGGATGCAATAACTTTGATCCGCGCCACGCCCTACGCGACCGCGAAGCTGATGTAGCTGCGACAAACCATAGCGTTGCGCTTCCATGATGACCATTACCGATGCGTTGGGCACGTTGACGCCAACTTCGATGACGGTCGTTGCGACGAGAATTTGCGTTTCTCCACTTGCGAAACGCTGCATTTCTTCGTCTTTTTCTTTAGATTTCATCTTGCCGTGCACTTTGCTGATGCGGTATTCTGGAAAGATATCTTTCAGTTTCAAATAACCAGCTTCGAGATTCTGCAAGTCGATGCGCTCACTCTTTTCGATAAGCGGATAAACAACGTAGATCTGTCGCCCTTCCATGATTTGGCGACGAATTCCCGCGTAGATAGAACCGAGATTGCCTGACTTATGAATCGTTTGCACAGGTTTTCTGCCTGGCGGAAGCTCATCTATGACGCTAACGTCAAGGTCGCCGTACACAGTCATTGCAAGTGTGCGCGGAATTGGCGTCGCTGTCATCACAAGTATATGCGGTGGGTTTGTATTTTTATTCCACAGCTTCGCGCGCTGTGCAACGCCAAATCTATGTTGTTCATCGATGACCGCAAAGCCAAGATTTCGGAACACAACTGGTTCTTCTATCAACGCATGTGTACCAACGAGGATGTTAATGCTGCCATCGCGCAACTTATTCAACACTTCTTCGCGTTTTTTTCCTTTGACTGTTCCCGTCAGAAGCGCAACTTCGAGCGGCATGTCTTTGAGAAAATTTTTCAGTGTAGCGAGATGCTGCTCTGCAAGAATCTCCGTCGGCGCCATGATGCACGCTTGGAAACCGTTGTCTATGGCAATCAGCATCGACATGAGTGCAACTAAAGTTTTACCGCTACCAACGTCGCCTTGCAGAAGGCGATTCATCTGTCGTCCACTGCCCATATCCGCGCGTATCTCTTTGATTACGCGTTTTTGTGCATTAGTAAGACTGAAGGGAAGATAGTGATGGAAGAAATTATTAAAATGTTCGCCTACGCGCGTGAATACGTAACCGCGATATTTTCTACGTCGATCAGCGGTGTAACGTATGATGTTAAGTTGAACGTAGAACAATTCCTCAAATTTTAGCCGCAATCTGGCGCGCTGCATCTCCTCTGCATTTTTTGGGTAATGCACTTGGCGAAGCGCGTCTGTGCGAGAAATGAGATGAAGTCGTTGCTTCAGTTCTTCAGGAAGCGTCTCTGGCAACTCAGGTAGTCGCTCCAGCAACGTCTTGATAAGCTTCTCAATCGCACGGCTTTGCAACCCACTGCTCTTCATACGCTCTGTGGTGATATAGTATGGCTGCATGCCCATCTCTGATAGCTTTAGATCTTCAGCGAGTTCAACTTCGGGATGCGCAAACTGATATCTGCCTTTATAAAGCGTAGGATGACCAAAAATTATATACTCTTTGTTGAGCTTAAGATTCTTAGTAATATACTGTGCCGCTTTAAACCAAACCAAATCCACGAAACCGCTGCCGTCGGTGAAGTGCGCTTCGACTCGTTTCTTGCGTCCTCCCATCGATATCTCTTCTTTCAGCGTAATTTGTCCTTTGATTTGCACAAACGGCATGTCGCTTCGCAGTTCGCTTATACGATAAATACGGCTGCGATCTACGTACTTATAAGGAAAATACTCAATCAAGTCGCCCCAAGTGTGTATGTTTAGTTCGCGCGACAGAATCTCCTGTCGTTTTGGACCAACGCCTGGCAAAAATTTGATGTCTTGATCGAGAATGGATGGCATGGATTAGCGATTTTCTTTCAAAAGCGTTTCAGCGATAAGTAGGTCGTATGGCGTCGTAAGTTTAATATTCTCGCGATTGCCTTCAGTCATTTGAATCGTCACGCCACAGTTTTCAACCACCGTTGCATCATCTGTAAATCTATCGTCGTAAGACTGACGAAAAGCGCGACGCAATACGTCTATCTGAAAGCACTGTGGCGTCTGAACGATGCGATAATCGGCACGCTGAACGTTGTGCCACGTTCCGTTTTCATCGACTTGTCGCAGTGTTTCATTGATTGGCAAAACGGGTATGCATGCACCTTTTTCGCGAGCGATGTCGAAACAACGTTGAATCACGTCATGGCTGACAAAAGGACGCACGCCATCGTGGATGCCAACCGCTCCGTTAGCATCGTTGGGCAATGCAGCGATACCGTTTTTCGATGATTCGAAACGTGTATCTCCGCCATCTGCCAGCGTCACTTCAATCTGAAAATGATGCTTTTCACACAGTTTTTTCCAAAAATCTTGCTGGTCGTGTGGAAGAACAAGTACAATCCCCATTTCGGGATTGCACGAATGGAAATTGCGGATGGTGCGCATCAGGATTGGTTCGCCCGCAATTTCGAGAAATTGTTTAGGCACATCGGCACCCATTCGCGTGCCTTTGCCGCCCGCAACGATGATGATATAATCCATAAATAAACGAATTATTCTTCGCCCATAACGTGCAGATAACGCATCGCGCTTTTCAGCTCGTGCAGTGCATCTGGACTAATAAAATGGGAAGCCAACTGAAAACCGTAGGTCATGGCGGCAGCTGGTCCTTCTGCAGTAACGATGTCGCCATCGTCGGTACATACGTCGTGCGTGATCGTTGCTCCCGTCAGGAATTGTTCGAAACCAGGATAGCAGGTCGCATTTCTGCCTTTCAGAAGTCCGCACGTTCCGAGAACCATTGGTGCAGCACAGATTGCGCCAATCAGCTTTCCTTTAGCGTGGTGTGCTTTCAGAAGTTCGTGGAGCGGTGTAAAATCATTCAAATTCGTTGCTCCAGGAAGTCCACCTGGCATCATGAGCAAATCAGCTTCGTCAAAATCGTTTACATCTTGCCAGCATAAATCTGCTTTCATAGTCACTCCGTGAGCCGTTTCTACGTAAGGCGACGAACTAATGCTTACGGTTTTCAAATCTAAACCAGCACGACGCAACACTACTAACGGCGCCATAGCTTCGACTTCCTCGAAACCATTTGCCAGAAATTCATAGACTTTTACCATCTTTTTCGCGTTTTATGATTGAAATAAGTATATTTGCATCTTGGATGATTGTTGCAAATTTACAAAAAAATGCTATTTTTGCAATGATTAGACGTGAAATAAAACGATAAAACCGCAAAATATGGCAAGCAAAACGCTACGTTTCGCCCTTTTTGGCAATGAATACCAAGTGAAAAAATCGGCTTTTATTTGCAGTATCCTGCAGCATCTCCGTAGCCGAGAGAGCAAAATCCTGATCGATAAATCGTATTATGAATTCCTATCGCAGCAAATCTCTGACGAATTGCCTGTCGATGGGCTTTTTGTTGGCGATGATTTCGAAGCCGATTTCGCGATGTCTATCGGTGGCGATGGCACGTTTCTGAAAACGGCTTCACGCGTTGGCGCGAAAGAAACGCCTATCGTAGGCGTCAATCTCGGTCGTTTAGGTTTTCTTGCCGATATACTTCCAGGCGAAATTAGCGAGGCTATCGATGAGCTTTATGATGGAAAATTTAAGTTGGAAAGCCATACGATGCTCCAAGTTGAGGCAGATGGCGAAGTAATTCAAGGCAGTCCGTTTGCGTTGAACGACATTGCCGTTCTCAAACGTGATGAAGCGTCGATGATAACCGTGCGAACCAGCGTCAACGATGAGTATCTTATGACTTATCAAGCAGATGGATTGATTATCTCAACACCGACTGGCAGCACCGCATACAACCTTTCTAATGGTGGTCCAATAGTCGTTCCCAACACGGGAACGCTGTGCATTACATCCGTAGCGCCGCATAGTCTGAACATCAGACCTATCGTTGTTCGCGACGATCAAACGATTACGCTCGAGATTGAAAGTCGTTCGCATAATTATCTCGTGGCAGTTGATGGCAGATCTCAAAACATGAGCCAGCAAACGCGTGTGCATATCCATCGCGCTCCATTCAACGCCAACATCGTTAAACGCAGAAACCAGCGCTATTTCGCTACACTGCGCGAGAAAATGATGTGGGGCGTCGATCAAAGACAGAACGAAATCAACGAGTAAACACCTTATTTATATATATAAAGAGCCATGCGATTAAAAGAACTCTTAACGCCTCCAGATTCCAAATACACGATTCGCCAAATTTTTCGTTGGCTTTGGAATGCGTGGAAAGGCAATCGACTGCAAGCAGCGCTCAACGCTACGATTGGATTGCTGCACGTTGTCGTCAGCCTTTCGCAGATTTGGGCAATCAAACACGCCATCGACGTCGCTGCAGGCAGCACATCGGGAAATATCTATCGTGCAGTGGGATTGATGGCGGTGCTAATTCTGTGCAATTTCGCGTTGCATATCGCCTCAATTTGGGTGAGAAATATTCTTGGAATCAAGGCACAGAATCGTATGCAGCAGCAACTGCTCGACCGTATATTGCGTTCAGAATGGCATGGCAAAGAGTCGCATCACAGTGGCGACGTCCTGAATCGACTGGAAAAAGACGTTGCAAACGTAGTGAACTTCTTAACGGAAGTAATTCCAAGCGCGCTGAGCGTATTGGCTATGTTTATCGGCGCATTCTGCTATCTTTTCAGCATGGACAAGTGGCTTTCGCTCATCATTGTCGTGATGATACCAATTTTTCTCGGCGTCAGCAAAATCTATGTCCGTCAGATGCGAAAACTAACGCGTAAAGTACGCGACTCGGACTCTAAAGTACAAAGCGTTCTCCAAGAGACAATACAAAATCGCATGCTCATTAAAACGCTCGAAAGCGATACGGCGATGGTAGATAAACTCGAGATGACGCAAAGTGAACTCCGCCAAAACGTAGTGAAGCGAACAGCGTTCAGCGTGCTATCAAATCTCATCGTAAACTTTGGCTTTGCGCTCGGATATCTCGTGGCTTTCCTTTGGGCTGCATTGCGTATGCAAGCTAATACACTGACTTTCGGCGGAATGACTGCTTTTCTGCAACTCGTAAACAAAGTACAAGGACCAGCGCGCGACCTTTCAAAACTCGTTCCCGCGTTCGTTAGCGTTTTCACTGCTGCAGAGCGACTCATGGAACTTGAAGAAAATCCGCTCGAAGAACAAGGTAAACCAATAGAGCTCGCGTCTCCGTGTGGTATCCGATTCAACGACGTTTCTTACGCTTACGACCAGAAAGAGGGAGAGGTCATCCAGCACCTCGATTTCAACTTTCCACCAGGTTCGTGCACGGCTCTGCTCGGCGAAACTGGTGCAGGAAAAACGACAATCGTTAGGTTAATTCTCGCGTTGCTTAAACCACAAAGCGGAAGCATTGAAATCTATAACGAAAACAAATCAAGTAAACTTTCGCCACGCCATCGCTGCAACTTCGTTTACGTGCCTCAGGGAAATACTTTAATGAGTGGCAGCATCAGAGACAATCTCCGTCTTGGTAAACTCGATGCTTCTGACGACGAAATGATGCAAGCGCTTCACACTGCATGCGCCGACTTCGTTAATGAGTTGCCCGACAAACTCGAAACACAATGTACAGAAAAAGGGGGCGGCTTAAGCGAAGGACAAGCCCAACGAATAGCCATCGCGCGCGCTTTGTTACGAAATCGGAACATTATGTTGTTCGACGAAGCAACGTCAGCGCTCGACCCAGAAACTGAACGACAACTGCTGCAAAACGTTCTGACAGATAAAAACAAAACAATTATTTTCATCACGCATCGCCCTGCGGTCGTAGATTATTGCAACCAAACACTAAAAATCGAAAAACAATGAAAAAACTCATCCTTTTCCTACTTTTTTTCGCGCCAACCATCTGCACAGCGCAAGACCTTGACTCGCTCTATGCACGCAATCTGCTGCCCGTTGGCTCAGTTGCGCCCGAAATCAGCATGCAAACCATCGACGGAAAACCGTTCCTTCTTTCCGAACATAAAGGAGAATGGATCGTTCTCGACTTCTGGGCGTCGTGGTGTGGCGATTGCCGACGCGATATCCCTACGATGAAAGATGTTTACGCACAAAATCGCTTCGCCGTAACATTCGTTGGCGTTTCATTCGACCACAATCGCGACGCATGGGAGCAATGTGTGAAAACAAACGACATGCAATGGACTCACATCAGCGAACTCAAAAAATGGAAAGAGACGCAAGTCAATCAGGATTATCGCATCCAGTGGGTGCCAACCTATTATCTGATCGATCCAGACGGTCGCATCGCGTTCAGAACAGTGATGATCGACAAGCTGGCGCAACAACTTAAAAACCTACCGCAACGCCCGCAAACTTGCTGTTGCAAGTAATACAAAAAAATGCCTCTCATAGAGAGGCAATAGGTGTTAAAACCTTCGGCATATAGCCTTATTGTGATAAGATGTAGAAAATCTTATGTTGCAAAGTTAATCAAATAATTTTAAATACTAACCATATAAAAACATATTTTTTATGAAAAAAAGAATATTAGGGATAGATACTGGTACAAACAGTCTTGGATGGGCTGTTGTTGAACGTGACGAAACAAATAATCAGTACGAATTAATCGACAAAGGCTCTAATATTTTTCAAGAAGGCGAAAAAGTTGTTCTTGGGAAGAACGAGCTTTCTAAAGCTGCTGAACGCACAAAATTTCGTGGAATCCGTAGATTATATTTTCGGAGAAGGTTACGCAAGATTGAAGTCTTAAAGGTCTTGGTCGAATATAACCTCTGTCCACATTTGTCAGACGAAGAATTACATTTGTGGCGCTTTAAGAAACAATATCCAATGAACGACGATTTTCTTCTTTGGCAGCGTACAAACGAAAACGAAGAAAAGAATCCGTATTATTATCGCCACCTTTGCTTGCACCAAAGACTTGATTTGTCAGTCCCATCCGAGCGTTATATTTTAGGGCGTGCACTCTATCATTTAGCGCAACGACGTGGTTTCTTAAGCAATCGTTCGGAAGAAAATGATAACGATGAGATTGGAAAAATTAAAGCAGGCATTTCCGATTTGTCAAAAGAGATGTCGAAAAGCGGTTTCGACTATTTAGGCGATTATTTCTATCATCTTTATTCCACAAAAGGCAATACTGTGAAAATTCGCCAACGCTATACCGATCGCGAACAGCACTACGAAACAGAGTTCTACGCTATTTGCGAAAAGCAACAACTCGAAAAAGATTTGGTTCATAAGCTATATGATGCACTATATTTCCAACGACCATTGAAATCCCAGCGAATGGGCGTTGGAAAATGCACTTTCGAACCTGCAAAACCACGTTGTTCGGAATCGCATCCCGATTTTGAAGAATTCCGAATGTACACCTTATTAAATAATATAAAGGTAAAAACATCGGCAGATCATGATTTCCGACCGCTAACTGATGCGGAAATCGAAAAAATCAAACCGCTTTTCTATCGAAAAAAGAAGCAAAACTTTGATTTCGAAGAAATCGCTGAGAAATTAGCAGGTAAAGATAATTACGCAAGTAAAGAAGATAGAATCGACAAACCTTATGTTTTCAATTACCGTATGTCGCAAGGCGTTTCGGGTTGTCCTACAATAGCGCAACTACGCAGCATCTTCGGAGAAAATTGGAAAGAAGCGATTGCCGAAACTTATCAAAATATGCAAACAAAGCATGGTTCTAAAACTGTCGAAGATGCAGTTAACGACGTATGGAACGTGCTTTATTCTTTCAAATCAAGGAAAAAACGTTTCGGTTCTATAGAAATAAGTTTCGATTCTAAAGAAAAACTTTTCGAGTTTGCCAAACAAAAATTGCAACTCGACGATAAAAAAGCAAAATCCTTCTCAGAAATCAAACTCAATCGTGGTTATGCGTCGCTAAGTCTTAAAGCTATTCGCAACATTCTTCCATTCCTGCGCGCAGGTTACGTCTATTCCGACGCTGTCTTCTACGCAAAAATTCCTGAAATCGTTTCCTATCAAGTTTGGGAGCGCGATTACGAAAAGATTATGCGCGAAGTAACATCGATTCTCCACAATCGAGATCCGAAAGACAAGCAACTGACCGAAACAATCGAGTCTGTTATCAAAGATACGCTACGCAATATGTACGAATTGCCTGCAGGTGCAACCGAAAAACTTTATCATCCATCGATAATCGACGTATATCCCGATGCTAAAGCCAACAAAGACGGAATCTTCCAGTTAGGTTCTCCGCGTACGAATGCAGTCCGCAATCCTATGGCAATGCGTTCGCTTCACCAACTGCGTAAAGTAGTCAACAAACTCCTGCAAGAAAAAATCATCGACCAAACAACTGAAGTTCATATCGAGTATGCGCGCGAACTCAACGATGCAAACCGTCGCAAAGCAATAGGCGATTACAACAAAATTCTCGAGAAAAAACATAAGGAATACGCTGCCGAGATTTCTAAACTCTATAAAGCCGCAACGGGAAAAGACTTTACGCCAAACGATGACGACATTCTGAAATTCCAGTTGTGGAAAGAGCAAAACGGCAAGTGCCTTTATACGGGCAAAGAGATTGCCATTACCGATTTCATTGGTGCAAATCCAAAATTCGATATCGAGCATACCATTCCGCAAAGCGTGGGTGGCGACAGCACAAAGATGAATCTCACACTTTGCGATAGTGAATTCAATCGCTATATCAAGAAAACGAAACTTCCATCTGAGCTTTCTAACCATCAAGAAATAATGGAAAGAATTTCTGATTGGCTAACAACCATCAATAATTTGTCAAAAAAAATTGATGGCAAAAGGACATACAATGCTCAATCAAAAGAAAAAAAAGACAAAACCATACAAGAACGCCATCTATTAAAGCTGGAACGCGATTACTGGAAAGGCAAATACGAACGTTTTACAATGAAAGAAGTTCCCGAAGGCTTTAGTCGGCGACAGGGAACTGGTATAGGTCTCATCTCAAAGTACGCAGGATTTTATCTTAAATCATTGTTCCACAAACCTAACGAGCGCAACAAATCTAACGTCTACGTGATTAAGGGCGTTACTACTGCAGAATTCAGACGCCTGTGGGGCATTCAGGATCTTTACCAAAAGAAATCGCGTGATAACCATGCACACCACTGCATCGACGCAATAACAATCGCTTGTATCGGTAAGCACGAATACGACCAAATGGCGCATTACTATCGTCAAGAAGAAGAATACAAAAATCATGCAGGTGCAAAACCATCGTTTCCCAAGCCTTGGGCAACTTTCGTTGAAGACATTAAAAAACTCGAAAACGAGATTTTAATTGCTCACGCTGCACCACCAAGCGTTTTCAAACATTCAAGAAAAAGAATTCGCACGCCAAAAGGTGAGATAGTCTATGCACAAGGCGATACAGTTAGAAGCGAAATCAATCGTGCAACATACTATGGCGCCATCGAACGCGATGGAAAAATAAAATACGTTCAACGCAAGAAAATTTCAGAACTTGAATTTAGTGATATAAATAAAATTGTTGACGATGTAGTTCGCGAAAAAGTGCGTAAGGCTTTTGCAGGAAAAAATATCAAAGAAGCAAGAATGCAACCAATTTATATGAATAAGGAAAAAGGAATCCTTATCAAAAAAGTGCGTTGCTATTCACACTACACAACCACTAAACACATTTCACAACAACGTGACCTATCCAAAAAAGAATATAAGCGACAATTCCATATCACAAACACCAACTATCTCGTTGCTGTTTATCGTGGAATGAATGCGAAAAACGTGGATGAAACGAAAGTTCTTATGCTCGATATGATTGACGCAGCGAATGCTTTCAAACGCAGTGCGAAAGAAAAGCAATCGCTTATACCTGCACAAAGTCCAGAAGGATACCCTCTGAAATATTGTTTCAAGAAAGGTCAGCTCGTACTTCTCTACGAAAAAGATCCTAAAGAAATAAAATTCGATGATAATCAAAATCTTTCCAAACATTTGTATAAGATAACCAGCACCGAAGCTAACTATGTTATTCTTTTACATCATGCAGAATCAAGACCAGTTAGCAGTCTTGAGAAAAAGAAAGGTGCATATAAGAATGGCGAAGAGTTTAGACCCCTAATTGGTATAAAATACCAAATGATTAATGCATTGGTCGAAGGTGTTGATTTCACTATCGATGTACTTGGAAAGATTAAACCCATCAAGAAAAACTAAAAATGATACGGTATGAAATAATGTAGAAAAAAATACAAAACAACCAAACAACTACCTTTGCATCAGAAATAAGTTGTGGTTTGATGTAGAAATAAAGCGAGAAACACCACAATAGGTACTCCATATTACCGTCTAACGGTTGTGGTTTGATGTAGAAATAAAGCGAGAAACACCCGGTAGCGAAGTGGTGTCACGAGTTCCGAGGTTGTGGTTTGATGTAGAAATAAAGCGAGAAACACCTAAATACAGTTTGACGTTACACCCAGCGTTGTGGTTTGATGTAGAAATAAAGCGAAAAACACCTAGGCTGTCGTTCTGCCTTATGGGAATAAAGTTGTGGTTTGATGTAGAAAAAAATACTAAACAGCTGATGTGAGCCCACCGCGTACGTCAAGGTTGTTGTGGTTTGATGTAGAAAAAAATACTAAACAGCAAAATTTTGCACCAAAAAGCACGTTAGTAACCTTTCCTTAACGCTGTAATGTTGTGGTTTGATGTAGAAAAAAAAATACTAAACAGCTCCAAAACTGCTCATCGCTGACTGCTATCAGTTGTGGTTTGATGTAGAACACACACAACAGCAAAGTGCGGTTTTTTTCGAGGGGTAGCCGTTGTGGTTTGATGTAGAAAAAAGCGAGAAACACGTCAAATGTTTCTCGCTTTATATATATAATAAGGTGTAAAGTGTGCGAAATCAGAAAAGCATCACGTTCACTTTCAGACTAATGCTGCGTCCCATGTTGAAAACGCCTGTGCGACCGCTCACTGTGTTCACGTCTCCGTATTTCAGACGGCTGAGATGGCTTTGGTACGCTTTGTCCAGCAAATTTTGTGCAGTCAAAGTAAGCGTGGCGATGTGTCGTTTGCGATAGTGGATATCGGTTGCGACGGCTGCATTGAATAGCGTGTACGACGGCGTTGGCGTTTCTGTGTCGTCTATCATGCGATAATGATTTTGTCGCAAGTTGCATTCCCAACCTAATGCAACGTAAGCGTTGGCGAAAACACGTGCTTCGTGGGTCAAATCATAGCGAATGTTGGCTATCCAACGCGGTGCTGGCGTGAAGGGAAGATAGCGCGACGTTTTTGGTTGATGCAGTTGGATGGCGTAAACATAGCCCATAGCGTTGTTGACGTGCAAACAATGAATAGGGTGCCACTCGATAGCGAGCTCGCCACCGCTCAATAGCGCGTCGCCGCCATCATACTGAAACACAGGGCGCCCATCGGCGTAAACGGTTTGCCCATCGGCTTGCAGCTTGTGTATAAATATATAATTATCGATGCGGTTTGCGAAAAGCGAAAGCTGCAGAATAAGTTGCTGTGACGTATAATCAACGCCGAAATCCAACTGTGTACTAAATTCTGACTTTAAGTTATGATCGCCAAGCTCGTAACGGAGAGCACCTTCGTGTGCGCCGTTCGAGCCAAGCTCGCTCATGTTGGGCGCGCGAAAGCCTCTGGCGATGTTAAGTCGCACGTTCCAGTTTCTGTCTAAATTAACGATGACGCCAGCGCTACCAGTTAGTCCGTTAAAGCGTCGCGTGAAATCGCTGAAGCGCACGTCGCCATCTTCCAAAAGTTGTTCACCATGAAGCCGACGCGTGTCGTAGCGAAGTCCACCGCTAACGTGCCATTTTCCAAAGTGGCGAGAGGCTGTCGTAAATATACCGAAATCAAACAGCGAATAGGCTGGAATAAGATATTCAAAGCCTTTGTTGAGCGAGCGTTGCCACATGCCGCCAACGCCACTCACGAGTTGCCAACCGCGAAGCTCGGGAAACGTGGCGTAAACGTCGTAACCTATCGTATGCAAACGAAAGTCCAGCGATGGCGAAGTGCCGTGATGGTGGTCGGTTTCGTGCGTTTCGCCTTCTTCGTGATGGTGTCCGTCTTCGTATTCCTGTCGGATATTTTGCTGATAGCTAAGCACCGCTTTCAGCGTTGTGTTTCCTACGAAAAAAGTGTTGTCGCTTACGGCTTTATAATGCTTGACTTGCTGATACGGCATGCCGTGACCGTAAGTTTTTACGTTGCCATCGCAGAGCAATTCACCCGTTTCCGCATCGCGTTCGCCTTCAATCAATCCTGGCGTAAGGTGATAGTAACTCAATCGCAATGAATTACGACCGTAACTCGCGCTTTTGCCAATCAAACCCGACAGCGCACGCTCGCGAAACTGCGAACCAGCGACGTATCCATCGTATTTATTTTTATAGGCGTGCGCCATTTTGTGGCTCGCGCGTACATTCCAAAAAATATTGCTTTTGTTTCCACGAAAAACAATCGAGTTTCCAAATAGTCCGCTATTGCTTTGGAATTCTGTTTGATAGTTCGCGTGCATCTCGCCTGCTTGTTCGACGGGCTCATCGTGGAAGATAATCACGCCAGCCAACGCATCGCTACCGTAACGCAAGCTCGCTGGACCTTTAATGATTTCAACTGAATGTACACTTGCACCATCTACCTCAACGCCATGCTCGTCTCCCCATTGCTGTCCTTCTTGACGAATTCCGTCGTCTATTACAACAACGCGATTGTAGCCCAATCCACGAATGACGGGCTTTGAGATACCGCCGCCAGTCGTTACTTGAGCAATGCCAGGCTGCAAACTAATAGCGTCGATGATGTTCGTCGAAAGTGTACTGTTAAGCGTTTGATTTCCAACAACCGAGATCGGGCTCGGCGAATACTTCATTTTTGTCGTGCCAGTCAACCCAGTAACCATCACTTCGTTGATCTCTATGCACGTATCTATCGGCTCTTGCGCTGCCATCGGCATAAACCACAACGGCAGCAGCCATAAAATAAGCTGTTTTTGCATGTATTATAAAAATGTTTTTATTCTGAAAAAAATAAATCTCGCAGAAAATCAGAATAAAAACGGTGGTGCACGAAGCGACAGAACAGCGACCGAGCGACGGCAAACGCGCGAAACGCGAACGGGTTGCACAACCTTCGCAGCGCGAACCAGCAGCACCAGCGTCACCGCAGCGCAAACAATCATCGGCAAACCGATGAACTGGCACAGCACGCAACTATCAATGCCGTGCGAGGCTGTTGAGAGGTGACCCGCGTGGCTCACGTGGTGCGCGCACTCCACGCACTCCGCACTCGCCAGTGCACTCATCTCGTGCACGTGGAGCGATGACAGCAGCGTCATGCTAACGAAAATCGCCAGCAGCACTCGCCCTACGAAAACTCTTTTACGCGCATCCGTCATCCGTCTTCAATGCATTAACTTCGCAAAGATAGAAAAAAATGAGGGAAAACGAAAAATCTTCTACCAGAAAATGCGACGCGTAAAATCATCGCATCGTTTTGTTGCTTTTAAGAAAACTTTACAACTTTTAACTACGCTTTTTCGCCGTTTTTTAACATTTGGTTTAACATTCGTTTGCATTTGACCGACCAATTTCTAATGCACAAATTTTGGTCGAAAAAAGTCGTTTTTCGGTCGCAACTCCATGCGCGAAATGTTAAAATGATGGATTTATGCAAAAAATATACGCATTTTTAACATTTTTCCGCGCAAAACAGCCAATTTTTGAACGTCAATTTTCGGAAAAATGCATTTGTTAAAAAAGTTAAATGATATAAGATAAAAAATTATCTCACGTGAGATAGATTTCTAAAGCGCCCATTTACGACTCGTAAACCGCC
>Ga0065711_1032013_pt1 | contig 28223 bp, 15 predicted proteins | sample Hoacrofraction12_FD_59098 | JGI IMG/M metagenome (GOLD analysis project Ga0065711, IMG submission 59098) | Hoatzin crop microbial communities from Cojedes, Venezuela - Epithelial fraction 12 v2 (version 2) | ecosystem: Host-associated > Birds > Digestive system > Esophagus > Crop | place... | reverse complement strand
GGGGGGGGGGGGGGGGATGGGTGAGAATGGCATAAGTCTGTTCCATAGCAATAAGTTAACTGATACTGATAATGCTCGTTTGGTAGGACAGGAGCTTTTCTGGTTTTTATTACAGTAATAGCAGGTACGAGAGAGTGAATAAAATTATTTGATCTTTGAAGTTTATCTCCTTCTCAGTACAGAATTTATGCATTAATTTGCTTAGCTTTTATCCATTTTTTCCCTTAAAATTCCCAAATGCTTGGCCTTCTGCCTCTTACTTCAAGTGACTACCTTCTGTTCTAACATAGATCAATAGCATTTCACTGATATGCAACATACGTTTTCTTAACTAATTTCGTTTTCCTTTCATTCCTTCACGAAGTTTGTGCATTTGTTCTACCTCAAACAATGAAGAATATCAATAATTACAAACAGAGGAACTGTCTGTACAGCACTGATATGTACAAAGCACAAATATTTAACTCAAAACTTAGTTATATTTTAAAGTAAGAATGGTGATGTCTCTTAAGGTAAATATATAATGCGGGAATGTCAAACTAATTAATAGTCAATATGAGCACCTTCTTACAGGAAACTGTAAGGTTGGAGTGCTCAGCTAGGCCAGCAGTACGATTGTTTGAAAAACTCTTGACTGCTGTCTCATGATAAAAATTCTATATCCAAGATTCGTCTTGGTTCAGGCAACCAAAGTGACAACTGGGCTTCGTTAAAAAGAAGTGGTCTAGGCAGACTTGTTCTTTGTTTAGTGCAAGAGAGTACATTAGATGACCTCTTTGAGGTTCCTCCAAACATACTGCTACCTTAGATTTCTGAGATTCTACTGGGTTTGTATTGAAATTGATAAATCCATGTGTCCCCTTAGGATTAAGTAGTAGAAGATGCAGTGTTCTAGTGTGGAAAATTTTATCTTGATACTGTATTTTCCACTCGTGTTATGCATAATTTTACTGTTACTCTTATATCCATCTCCTTTAATATGCTCAAATGTAGGCTGTTATTTTAAAACTCAGAAACTTTGAGTTAGAAAAATGTTTCAAAATACTAAACTAAATGCTAAACTAAAATGGTTTACTCCAAAATGCTGAACTAAAGTGGTTTACTTGCCTGAAGCTCCTGCACAATATCAACTGCTATTAAAGTATGACCTATCTTTACAGACCAAACTGGAAGAAGCCCTCAATTTAGCAATGGAGTTCCACAACTCACTTCAAGATTTCATCAACTGGCTTACTCAGGCTGAGCAAACCCTAACTGCAGCTTCTCGGCCAAGTCTTATCTTGGACACTGTCTTGTTTCAAATTGATGAACACAAGGTATGTGAAGAAACAGATGTGTAATGTTTTTCTCCCACTCTGTGGAAACACTTTAACAATGTCCAAATGAACCCTGTAACGCTGGCACTCGGAGAAACATTTAATTTGTTTTAGAATTGCATTTTATAGCCTTGCTTGCTACATCATTCTTTATCAGACTGGGTTTTTTCAGTGTTTACCCAGTGCTTGAGCAACGTAGTATTCAGAATAATTTTCTCCCTTTGTTTCCAAGGTTTTTGCCACAGAAGTGAATTCTCATCGAGATCAGATCATAGAGCTGGACAAAACTGGAACCCATTTGAAATATTTCAGCCAGAAACAGGATGTTGTCCTTATTAAGAATCTGCTGATTAGTGTACAGAGTCGATGGGAAAAAGTAGTTCAACGTTTAGTTGAAAGGGGAAGAGCTTTGGATGATGCAAGGAAAAGAGCCAAACAGGTAATCGGACAACAGCTGTTGTACAACTCTTTGAACTTAGCTGTAATTACATCCAGACTCTTGAATAATATGGTACTTTAAAGCACTTTCAAGTAAGTCAGGGTTTAGTGTAACAGACACTGTTGAGTTAGTGGAGCAATTTCTGTGATTCAATCATAGAGCACTTCATTTGGGAGGTGAAAGCGTCATTTTCAACCCAAGCAGTGATTTCTGTCTGCAATACAGGGTAGTCTGAAAGAAGAAAGTTACAGTATGGCTTCCAGATGTATATTAGTGCCATCTATCCTTGAGAAGAAGTTTTCACAATCAACCTCTTATATTTTAAAGAATGCAGTGAACCCCTTTCACTAATCTGTGGGAGTATTCCTTAGTATTTTCTTCTTGGGTTTACATTGTGCCCTGATTAATACTCTTAACTTCCTCAATCTCTCATGTTAGTTACTAGGACAGTATCTTGTGTGTGGTAAGATATCTCCATTTATTTCCTCAGAAACATGGAGAGTTTTTTTTACACAGTTTTCCTCACCAGGGAGCATTCGTGTTTTGTTCCTTAGATATGTTTCCCTCACTGACGAACATAAATGGTAAGATGCAAAATGTATGAGAGGAATGTAATCTGTTCCAACATCAATAGGAAGTTCTAGCTGCTTTTTGTTCAAGTGAACGTGACCATTCAAGATTTGGTCATGTTCACAGCCTAACCACGTTCCCATGCTCACTGCTACCACCACTCAGCTCACAGAGGAAGAACTCTGAGCAATAAATTGACCCGTGAGCCAAGCAAATGTTACTTGTTTTCCAACAGTTTCTCTTGTGCATTCATGCACACAGCAGTTCTACAATGAAATTAATTCTGTCTCTGTATCCATTTAGAGAGCTGAATGCAAGAAGTTACTAATTTAGGACAACTATCTATGCAGAGCTGGGAAGGAGTGCTGAAGGATATTGGTGTCAAGGCCTGATCCACAGCCCTGAACAACAGGGTTCAGGACCCTTGAGAGGTTTCTGAACTAGTTTCTTGTGCTTTCATGTGCAGGCAGCCCAGGCAAGAAGAATTTTCAAAAGAGACACAGAGAGAGAAATGACCAGCTTAGAAAAATTGAGTCCCAAAGGAATGCCACTTTGTGAAAGCTGGTTGAATCTTTAGTCTTTCCCTGCTTCCTTCCCTGAAGCACTCTTTTTGTTGAGACAGGAAGGAAGATCAAGAATCTGTTCCTTGCCTGTGAAGATAGCATTTGATGTAATGAGAGCATTTATGAGCATCCCAGGGAAAATCTTGGGCAGTCATCCAGACGGGAGTTTTCCCCAGTGATTTACTGCTGTGGTCCCATAAAGGCAACAGCTAATCCCCGTTCTCTCTGTTTTTACTATTCATTACTAAAGATGTAGGAATCTAAATGACCAGCACATCAACAGAAGTTACCAATATGTCTTTGAAAGATACGTACTGTGTCTGCAGATCATGTACCTGAAAGGTTGCTAATTCACTTGGGAGAAGGGAGGCTAAGTCCGGTGGACACATGGTTGGGCTAGTCCTGTTGGAGAGACCAGGGAGAAAAAGCATAGCAAATCTTTCTGAAGTCTGCAGAGTACTTGTTTGGCCTGTAGCGAATTGGTTGGGGTTTAATGTTTTTAAACTATTTTATGAACCAGTGAATTTTAAAATCCATGCAAATCTCACTTTCTTGCAGTTCCATGAAGCCTGGCACAAACTTATGGAATGGCTGGAAGAGTCAGAGAAATCTTTGGACTCAGATCTTGAAATTGCAAATGACCCTGACAAAATAAAGATGCAGCTTGCACAGCATAAGGTGAGTAGAGAGCGATGAAATGCAAAGTGCCCAGTGAGATCGGCCTTGTACTGTTCAATCAGCAAAGGAAGTAGATTTGTGGCCTTGCTACAATGGAGTGCTTATGAGCAGCAAATTAAATGGTGGTGTGTTACAGGTGGACAGTACCTGAGTGGATCAGTACCTCACCTGTGGAGGGTGGTTACCTATGAAGAGGAAAAGACATAGTAATACAGCACCATGGAAACTTTAAAAACCAAAGTAATACTATCTCAGAATAGGAATCTCTGAAGAGGTTTTATTACAGGGTTTTTTCAGTCCTTAAACCACAAATTTACCATCCAGTTATTTGGGTTGGGATTTTCCTTTTAATACTACAGGTTCACCTCAAATCTGAAAAAAAATCTTGTATTTTGATTGGCAGTTGCTTTTTATGTCAAGTGGAAATGTTAATGAAATGCTCTAGAAGGCACAATGACACCATTAGTAGTAAAGGTTGTTTCTCTTCATGGGATTCAAAATTCCAGAACCAGCTTTCCTCAAACCCAACTACTGTAGGTGAAAATGTGAAAATCTCCACGATTGACCTGGCTTTTCAAACTAATAATGATAAAGGTAAAGCTCTGTAGTTCCATCAGACACAGAGCGAAAGGAAGGATGGAAGAAGTCTTTACTTCATTTTTACTTTTGCAAAGAGGCTAGAATAATAAATTGCAGAGGATCAAGTGGCTGAGTGGTAGAATCTTCAGAGACAGACTGTGTCTCAAGATTTGTCTTGGAGCAGTTTCAGCAGAGAGAGAGTATTCATTTTTCTACATTTTGGCATACATTTACTTCTGCTTTTCATGTCAGTTTTATTGTTCTCCATTTACTCCTACTTTTTTCGTTCTGCACAATATCCCCAAGGGTATGCATATCTAGTTTTTTCCCACTCAGTGTAGCTTCTGATGATTGCTTTTACCTCCGACAAGTTTTGCCATGTATACTAACAATTGGTTACTGCATCCGTCTGCTTTATATTTTTATCATCTCTCAGTTTACATCATGGTTTAAGTATTGTACGTCAACCGGGGAAATACTCTCCTTTAATGTGGGAAAGTTTGCTGTTGGTCAAGCAAAAATAGTTTTACCTATGTTTGCTGTTAAAAATTTTAGATAAAACCTACATTAACATTCTGTTACGCTAACTCTGCAGTTTCAGTTGTTCTGGGATTGCTACTGTTGCCAGAATTTGAAGTCAGCGATAGGAATTCAGGAAAAAAAAAATCTATCTGTTAAGATAGTCTTTCTTGTCTTCTCTGACTCGATCAGTCTTTTTAATCCTTCCACTCCTCCCTTCTTTATCTAAAGTTCAAACTTCTCACAAGTTTGGTGAACATGTGACTTTGCTTTGAGGTTCTTTCAGGTCCTGAGGTTTGATTCTCTACCTTTATTCTCCTCCCCTCTTCTGATATGTTAAACTCGATAATCCCACTCATTCTTTTTACTTAACAGCAATACATTTTATGAGCCCAAGCCTCCTCAGATGGATTGGCAGACTCATCACTCTCTCAATATCTTTTGTCCAGCTTCTTTCTGTACAAAATGCCTGTAGAGAATAGCTACTGGAGTCGCTTGAATCGCCTTTCTCATGAAGGAATTGGATAGAATGTGGCACAGGGAAATTAGGATTGAAACTGGCGGTTTGGAGGAAGAAGATGAATGTGTGTGAGAGAGGGAGTTCTGTGAACTTTGTGACTTTAAACTTCAAACAACCCCCCCAAGAAATCAACTCAATTGTTTTTTAATGAGCTGTCAAACCTCCCAACACTGCGATGTCCTTCCTTGTATTTTGAGTCTTTTCCTTCCACTCCCACATATACCCCCGTGTCTGTCTTCATCTTTTCTGTCCAGCCTTGAAGGTTTCCTTGCTCCATTTAGTTAACGATTTTGCTATCTGAACTGAATGTGAGGCGTGTGTGTGCTGTAAGCAATAATTTGGACTCGCTCTTTGCCAGTTGTTACTGCCAAAAAAAAAAAAAAAAAGTAAAAAGTCCCTGAAAGAGAAAATCCAAGATAATATGTTTTCTCTCGCACTTGTATCTAGTATGTTGCCAGGGACTTTTGGGGGTTATTCACGGACTGTTTATCAGCAATTTTTTCTCCTTTTTAGAAGTCAGGAATGGAAAAACCCTTACTAGGTCACCCAGTCCATTCCTGTGCTAATGCTGAATGTTCCTTAGAGTACATTTATAAGAACCTGGCTAATTTTATCTGTGTGTTCCCATCTTTCTTGGAAGAAAGGTAGATAATTACTGAGTTTTCGTTCATCTTACCTGTCTGCTCTTGGCAGCTTAAACCGAAATTACTCTCAGTTACACCTCTGTGAAAGCAAATTAAAGTAGATACACTGTAGTAAGTGTAGTCTCTCATAGAGTGAATTAACTGCAACCCTTTGTTCACCTTTGAATCTGTTTTTCCTGTGTGATCCTTCTCTGGCAGCAATTTCATTGTGTTCCCTTGTGCGAATCAAGTAACACTGCATGTAGTGTTAGGTAGTTAATAAACCAAATCAAATAAAAGGAGAACAGAAATACTGTTTTTATTGAAGGAACTTTTATAAAAAAATGATTATTTTGAAAATTATTGTAGTTCTAATGCGGAAAATAAAAGGACAGTAAGGATATACTGAATTACAAAACAAATGCTGTCTTTTTTTTTTTTTTTCCCCTGATGAATTTTGATCCTTAGTTCCCTCTGGATCCTGAAATAATCCCAAAGTAACGACAGTACAGTGCAAAATGCCAAGCAAGTTTTAAAAAAGGAACCTTGAATCACCCTAGGTAAAGTTGTCATACTGTCCACGTGGCATAACCCAATGCCTACCACTTCTTAAAGACACCTCCATTCCACCTGAGCTTTCCCTGACACACGTTCACATCTCAAAAGAGCAGATGACCATGTGGACATATGGGAAATCGGTGGAAGAGTTGTGAGCTACCATGGCACAGGTTGGTGCAGGCCAGCTGGGAGCAGCTTGCCAGTCGATGAGTAGGCACACAGGTGCTGGCAGTGACCGTGAGGAATCCTTGCAATCCTTACATGCCTCTTTATTTGATTCTGTATAGATGAGTTTCCTAAAGCAAATTTGTGATTTTTTTTTTTTTTAACTGCTTTCCTGCTTGCAGTTCATGAAGGTGTGAAATAAAACACTTTAAGCATTGCTGCCATTTAAAAGCTGCTTGCGTTGGGCTGGTTTTGTCTTTTGGCAGTGTTCCTTTATTAAATTATTTACTCTGACAGTCAGTTAACTCCTCTGCAGTATTAGATGAGCTATGTTTCTGTGTGTTCCTCTGTGCCTTTGAAAAGGTTCCAGAGGCTCTGTGTAGAAGGAGCTGTCAGAGCTGGCAGGCAGCTGCAACTGCTGCGTCACTGTCATCTTCCAAAGTCCCTGGATCTCAGAAACCTGCTTGTGGTCATGACTTCCAGCCCAAACTGAGTTACTGAGTTGTCACCTGGCTGCGTCTCATACCTGGATATGTACGCTTTTGGCATACGATTCTTCCCAAAGTGTGCTTCGATCTTAGGAGGGTTAAATGCTTGTGGTTGGAGGTTTCCCAGCTTGACCATGCTGAGCTGAAACAGAATGGACCTTAGTAGCTCTACACTGGCTTGAAATCTTGGTATGTGAAAATGCAGTGTGAAGACTGCTCAGTTCATGGCTCCCAAAGTAGCAGTTCTTTCACATTCTTCTGACTACCAGGCAGCTTCTTAGTGAAATTTAGGAATATTGTGGTAGGACAGGAATCATTGCTCTCATTGAAGGAGGATTTTTGAGCAGTTGTTCCAGTAGGCACAGAGCTACATCCCCAGAGAGGGACAAAAGGCAGGGACTCTTCCAGTGTCAAGCCCCATATAATTTCAGGTGCACTGTTATACTAGCAGGCTAGAAATTTTGCATATGTCACAGATCAGTTATCTGTAAGCAGCTAATGCTATATGGGCGTTTTATTTTTCTTCCATATATATAGGAATTCCAGAAATCTCTTGGTGCCAAACATTCTGTGTATGATACCACAAATAGGACTGGACGCTCCTTGAAAGAGAAAACCACCTTGGCTGATGACAATTTGAAACTCGATGATATGCTGAGTGAACTAAGGGATAAGTGGGATACAATTTGTGGAAAATCTGTGGAAAGGTAAATGAAAACCAATTGGACTATTCAGCAGATAAGAAAAAGGCTTAGAAGAATTCTTTTGGCTTCCGTCTTGGCTTCTGTTGTGTAAAAATAAAACCAGAGTGAGTGGCTAGCTTGTTTGGTAATTAGGAGCACCAAAGCAGTAAAATACTAGAAATGCACACTTTTCCTGATGGTGTGGAAGAAGACTGGGAGGGGAGGATGGTCCCACTTTTCAGAAAGCGAAACACTGCTTTAAAGCTCTTAGTTGTTAACATTTTATGCTGAAAATGTTTTCTTAAAATGTTGGAATGATTATTTTTGTGTGTGTGTGTGTGTTCATTTCCCCCCTCCCAGACAAAATAAACTGGAGGAAGCCCTGTTATTTTCAGGGCAATTTACTGACGCCCTGCAAGCTCTCATTGACTGGTTATACAAAATTGAACCACAGCTAGCGGAAGATCAGCCAGTACATGGAGACATTGATTTAGTGATGAATCTGATCGACAATCATAAGGTAATTCCAAAAATAGTCTTTTTTATTTACTAGACTGTCATTAACAATGGACAATGCTGTAAAACATACATGGGAGAAAACACCTGTTGGTGACTCATTGACACCAGTTAGCGCTGAAATATTCCATTTAATGCTGCTATCATGTGTATTTATGAATATCATAGCAAAAATCAGAAGTGTGCATTTCCGAATATGTGCATATGTGGGCAAGAGGTGGCAAAAATTATGTTACTGGAAATGTTTGGGGAGACAGAGCTTTTTATTTAGTACATCTGTAACCAAATGTCCAGTGCACTTGTCATGACTGCAGCAGCCTTTCAAACCCACGGGACTGCTGTATATTCATCAAGAAAAGTAGTTGCAATGCTTCAGTTGTGCACAGGAGTAATTAACTAGACTATGGCCCAGGAAGCCTACATTGGCAAGCTGCAGTATTTTGTTACTGAAGTGGTTTTGGACATGGGAGCAAGTAGGAGATGTAGGAGTGTGCCTCTGAATCCCAGTTTTGCAGTTCATTATGTCGGAAGAAACAGCTGTTAAAGTTACCGGTATTGCAAAGACTACGCACAGTCTGATGCCTGCGAGGATTATGAGGTGAGGGTCCCTCTGTTCATCTACCAGTGACTTCCAGTATCCAAACACTATTCAGTAAGGAGGAGATTTTGTTGCTCATGGAAAAAAAAAGTATTTGGAAACATGGATTGTCTATAAAAATTAGCCTGAAATATGCTGGAATTGCTGCTGAAGTCCCATTGTGTATCACAACTAAGTCATAGTCAGTGGCACAATTGCCATATCTTCTTTTAAGAATTTCCTTTATGTAACTGGAACTTGTTCTATCTGCAAATGTGACTGTGCTGTCATATAAATATATGAATTTGTGACAAGATCTACAGCCTTACAGTTGGACCCCCAGATGGGGTTTTATTTCTGTATTTATGATTTTTAATCTTCTCCTTGATTGTTAACATTTTATATGATCTTTTCCTGCCACGGCAATCTTGTGCGTTAATCAGTGTGTCAGATCAGTTGCTTTGATAAAGAGTGTAAAGCCAGCGTGGTAAGGAGGCGAGATTTCCCGTGCATTGCATCAGGGTGGGTTCTCAGGATCTGCCTGATATCTTCCTACCATATTCTGGTTTTATTAGGATAGGGTAGAGTGTGAATATCTTCATACAGAATCATAAGCAGAACTTTTGTGTTTTGCATCACTTAGATGGAGTTACTGTTGATTGAACTAAATCCGTATTTTGATTTCTTCTTGTAGCCAGGAGTTTTTTGTTATTCTTTACATAATCATGCCTTCATGAATTAAATGTTTCAATTCAAATATATTTGGTGATGTCTAGGTTTTCCAAAAGGAGCTGGGAAAAAGAACAAGCAGTGTCCAGGCTCTGAAGCGCTCTGCAAGGGAGCTGATAGAAGGCAGTCGTGACGACTCTTCCTGGGTCAAAGTCCAAATGCAGGAGCTAAGCACTCGGTGGGAGACAGTTTGTGCCCTGTCAGTATCCAAGCAAACACGACTGGAACAGGCTCTTCGGCAGGTAGGGGAATACTCGTGGTGCTACATGTACTTGATCAGACTCAGTGAAGATATGTTGAAGCCCAGTTGCCAAAAATTTAATTTCTTTTTCACTTAATGTTGTTCGATTTAGTTTAATTTGAAAATACTAGTTTTCTTGTTCGTGCATTGCTTACCTTGCCTTCATCCCTTTACCACAGCACATAAATAATGCCTCTTAGCATTTTTTTTTGCTGCTATTATTAGTCTATACCACAAATACAAAGCAAATGTTTCAAAGACCTTACCATCTAAGGAAGTCACTGAAGTTACAGTCAAGCATAGAGGGTGATTAAGAACTATGCCTGCTTCACAGGAAGCTGGAGATTGCAATCATATTTATGCCCTTTGTGCCTTATTGGAAAGAAGTAAATTAGTGTACAGAAAACTTGTTTACATTGGCACAGTTACAGTGCACAGTGAAATACATTGCAGAAAAAATGGAGTGGTGCTGAGTACGCTCTGGAGCTAGAACAGTCTGTGTATGTGAGTATTGGCTGGTACCGATCCCAGATAGGTCCATGTGTATTGTTTCCAAACCTGAGATACTATGGATATACCCCTCTGTGAAGATATACCAGCGTGGGCTGATGCTAGGACGCGGCTCCTGCAATAGCGATGTCTCCACTGTGTAGAAAAATTCCTACCCTGCTTTTCCCAGGGTACTGTGTTTGCCCAGCTCTCCGGTCTCTCAACAGGCACAGTCCTGAGCTACCTCAAACACTAATTGTGTCTGAATATGGCTATGCCCAAAGGTGGAACCTTCTTGTTTTCTCGAGGCATAAAAGAGTCAGCTGCCAACGGGCTTATTTTGCTTAGCTGGTGATTTAAGCTATGCAGAAAATACAGTTCTCATCTCTCCAGCTGGTCCATGAAAGCACCTCCTGTGTAATTCGTCAGCGTAAAGGCATGACAGTCTCAACTGAGCTGCAAATACACTATAAATCAGATGGCTAAAAGCATGAACAGCCTTTTAGGCTTCCTGTAATTTTTTGGGAAGCATGAGATAGTTTTACAGTTATGAAAATGTAGTATTGTATATCATTGACTTTTTAATGGAAAGTTAATGTGCTAGTACTGCTGCATGATTAATGACTCCAAATGTGGGCTCAGTCTCCTTGTGTAAGCTGCAGTGTGTCTGTCAGATCCCCTCACGAGCGACCGTGACTACTTCTTATATTTTAACAGGCAGAAGAATTCCACTCTGTTGTCCATGTCCTTTTGGAGTGGCTGGCAGAGGCGGAGCAGGCTCTTCGTTTCCACGGAGTCCTTCCAGATGACGAAGAGGCCTTGCGTACACTGATAGACCAGCACAGGGTAAGCAAGAAAATGAAGAGGGTTCATTCCAGTAGGTCTGGTAGAGGGTAGAATAAAGGAAATGAAGCAAAGTCTATCCCATATAGTAATAGCCAGCATCCAGTGTTTGTTTTTGCAACTGTTTCTATAGAGAAGCTATAGCTTGTGTGTTGGGCTGTTGTTTGAGTCATCTTGGCTTACAAAGAAAATAATGGGCCTTGAGAAAGTTGCTGTAAACGTTGCGAGACGGATGCAGCCCCCCTCTGTGGAGTATATACTGCCTGACAATTACAGCACAAGCTGCTACAGTAGCAAAAGTAGATCTGTCGTCTTAGCACCACTGAGCAAAACAGCATATACTTTTCTTTCAAGGTCATTTGTAAATGTCAGCAGAATAATGTTATCATCCATTAACCATCTGTCATGATGAAACAGCATGCTGTCATACTTCACGTGCATTAGGTACTGAAATATTGCAGGGCCATAGGTACTGCAGATACTAGATTATATGCCATTGAACTATCTTTGCAGTAATGAAATGGGAAAATGGCAAAGCAAGGAGCACAGAGGTCATATTTTCGCTCTCCAAACAGGAGGCTACAAACATGCACAGTTAAGCCCACACATAACATTTCTTGTAAGTGCAGTAGTAATAGTACCAAGAAAGCAGTGCCCTCTGAAGAAAGTTACAACAAAACTTATGAAATGGAAAGTGGAAAAGCATCTTGTTTAAACTGAGTTTGGGAATATATTATTACACAGGGGAGTACATGTAGGGTATGACTATCTAATGGTTCTTAACTAAGGACTTTTCAAGGTACTGGGACTACAATGTTTTGAAGAAGTTTTCAGATTTAATTTAGGGCCCTGGAAACTGGGTGCTATTCTTTAGCTGGCAAATGTATGAATGCATCAGCATATGCTGACTAATGTCGGCAGTAGCAACCTGCTGTCTCTGGTGCAATGAATTTTGTCTTTTAGATGCCTTTCCTCCACATGTGCTTCATCAGTTCCCTTTAATTTTTTGATCTTCTGAATACAGAGGAAAGAACTGTCTGAATGAAATCTTAGGTCCACTGAAATCATCAGGAAAAAACATCTTAAATTTCTCCATCTGCAGTGTAGGTTGATTAACAAAATATGTGTGTACAAAAGCTCCAAATTGTGCTGTCAAAGCTTAAGCATAACTTGGAGCTTCAAACCAAAGCAAAGTTTGTCTCTGAGAAACCCTGTCCAGCTGGGGAAGATAATCGCTAGCACAAGACAACCAACCTCAGCATCAGATGTGGCCATACTGTACTTAAATCTGTTTAGTAGGCTTTGGAAGATGTTCTCCCAACCACATTTTCTTCTTAAAGGCCAAATAATAGAAATACAGAAATTGTCAGGCTGAGAAAGATTGTGGCACTGCTGCTTTACCACTCAGTAAGCACATATAGCAAAATCCTCCTTCAGTGAGTGATCTCTCCTCTTTAAGCTTAGAACATTAGCATTCAGGAAGAAATAAAAAGAAAATAAGGGAAAATGTAATACGTGATATTAGTTTTAAACACCATGTCTATATTATAATGCTGTGATATTAATATAAAAATATTACTGACATTATTTACATCAATATGAAATGTATCTTCCTTTTATCGCTGATTCTTGTAAAAATATTTTTAATGCATTTGTATGCAGCTACATGTTGAAAGGTTTCTTCAGGACAGTATTTTATCCAAATGGTCCATCTTTATGCCCATTACTGATTTTCTTTTCTTGAATACTGCACATGATTTAATAAATTCTGCTGTCTCAGGCAGATAGGTCACTCGCCATCCTCTCTAGGGACTAAGAGGTATAGTAGGTTAATGCACTGCATTAGTTAACGAGAAGCATCCCATCTCCTCTTTTGTAAATGTGTCTCTATCACTGGACTGCCACAGAGTTTAATACAATTATTGCCCTTTACTGAGGGAAAGCTTAATACACTGTATGTAGTGTGTCACTCATGTAGATTTTGAGCTATTCTGTTACAGCTGTGAAGGAAAACAATGTTGTTGTCGTTGTTGCCTGTTTTCCTCCTGGCCCTGGTTTATTTTAGTGATCTCTCACTGCAACCCACCTCAACTTTTCGAAAACCGTTTTGAACTGGAATATTGTAAGAACTCATGCATTTTTGAGAGGAATGCTATTATGATTTTGTCTTAAACATTAATTTAAGCTTAAGTCAAAAACAGTTAGTAATGAATCTCTTTATATATATAGACCTGCCTACTCCAGGCTTTTAGAAAAGGTAGAAGATGTTATATCTTTAACGCTTTTATTTCATAATAGCTTCATATTTACTTTGCAAAGGCACAGGATAATGTCATTATGGGTTCTTGTAGAATCTGTTTTTACAATGTTTAGGTAATTATGAATTTTTCTAGCATCTGACTTGGCTGATATTTAATTTCTGGAATCAAAAATAGCCCTTCATAGATGGAGAGAGGAAGAGTTAAACTTTCAGAGGCATGATTCCATTTTATAGCCCAGTTAAAGATGTTAAAGCATAACAAGAAATTCCACTAGGCTCTGAGAGATGTTGGCAGTTCCACTTAGCAGTGCTCACAGAGACACACAGATTTACACAACATTTAGATATAACGAAATAGGCAGAACAGTAAATTATTGTAGTAATGATAATTTAAAGCAAAAGAAATGCAAACAATAGAAAGGATGTGAAAAGTCCTTCTGTTTTTTGTTGTTTTCCCCCCCCTCCCCGCACCCCGTTCTGGTCCTGCCACCCTTTCCTCTGCTGGACTCCCTAGGAACATCAACGGCTGTGAACTTGGATGTCTAAAGCTGTAAACATCCTTTTGCGTTTAGAAGATTTTTCCCACATGGCAGCGCCTCTGAAAACAGCTGGTTGATTAGCAGTCGCTGTCCCTGTTCTTCCTATGTCTCTCCCCCTCAGCTGCTGAGTTTTCACATTTGTGTTAGTTTAGTATAGCTGCTCCTGACATTTTCTATCATCTTGTCTGAACATGTAATTATAGTTGGACATTTCCAGCCTCTGCTAGGCACTTGAGAGTTTGTTATGAAGAATTACTGTAACTGACAGACAAACCAAGTTATCTGAAGTGTTGCCAATAATGATTCTAACCATCATATAATTGATTTATGGCAGTTCTAAAATGCTGTGATTTTCCTTCTTTTTTTAATAAGGGCACGTGTCTTTCAAGTATTTACAGTATGGTGGGTTCGTAAGGCGTGGCAAGCTGGGGTAAAGATTTTAGAGCTTCATTTAGTACTTCATGTGGAATAGGCTTGTTAAACATTTTTAACTTTTCTCAGACAAATTAAACTTGCAAGTTGAACCTGTTTGAGCAATTGAGAGGCTCGTGACCTTCCAGACTAAGCACTCAGATTCTCTTGCAAATTTTATCAACATCTAATTGAAATTTTTACCTCTGGTTTAGGAATTTATGAAGAAACTGGAAGAGAAAAAGGCAGAACTGACTAAAGCAACCAGTATGGGAGAAGCTATCCTAGCGATCTGCCACCCGGACTCCATCACCACCATTAAGCACTGGATAACAATCATCAGAGCCAGGTTTGAAGAGGTCAGTATATGTCAAGCCGTCTTCATTGCAACAGTCCACCTTTGACTGGAACATAGCTGACAGCTAACATGGTAGTTACACTGAGAGGAAATGATCCAGCTGTTGAGAACTAAACATTTAAAACACCCGCAGTGATGGATGTGAATACCGTGCTTCCCTAGGTTTTATTTTAAAACTTACAAGGCTTTAAGAACTAAAGCAGATGGTCGAGCTTCTTTGTTTGTGTGTATTAAAGGAAATATTGCCTGACACTTCCTATGTGAAGAAAGCTGTTAGTTTCTACAGAGAAGCTTAAAAGTTACAGAGGAAGGAAAATACAGGGCAAACTTGGAGCATTTTCTGATTGCATTAGGGAGGATTTCAGTCCAACATATTCCTAATCTAGAAGATTTCCAAATTATTTAAGTGGCTACAAGTAGGTCTCAGTGAGTGTACCACAGTCTCAGCTGCTAAGGTGGTATTTTCTGTGTATATTAAGTTTAAAGAAACACAGAATACTGGTGTTAGCGAAGTATGGCTTCAGGAGAAGGAAGACGGGCACCAAATCCTGCATGATTCACTAACTTCAACATGTTATTTGATAAAGTTCTTCGTATGTTGTCTGAATGTGCTGTTTACTGCATTTAACAGCACCTAATACTGAATATCTGTGGAAAAAAATGTGATATTGGACTGAGAATTCTAGTTACCTAGCACCTTTAGTGATCAGTCACTACAATTAGCACCTTTGATAATCAAACATCAATCTAGGTTTACAGTTAGCAGAGCCGTTTTAAATACGTTTTAAAGAATTTCAGATGTGCACATACTCATGCATTGGTTCTTTTATCAAGGTCTTAGCGTGGGCTAAACAACATCAGCAGAGACTGGCAGGAGCTCTGGCTGGACTTATTGCTAACCAGGAATTGCTGGAAGCCTTGCTGTCCTGGTTGCAGTGGGCAGAGACTACACTTACTGAAAAAGATAAAGAGGTTATCCCTCAGGAGATTGAGGAAGTTAAAGCGCTTATAGCCGAACATCAGGTAAGGCACGTTAAGTGGCGTGCATCCTACATGTTCCACAAGTGGTGCTCATGTCTCAGCTAGGCTTCATAATCAAGTGTGAATCTTCTTAGCTATTTTCTCTCCTAATAATCGAATCCCTTTTCAGGTACTCGGTTGTGTGCTTTGTATGTGTATGATGTGCTTGTAGTTTATTCAACACAGAGGTAAAAAACCCAACCAAACAGAAATACAGTGCCACATTGTTCTAAAAGCAAACCTACAACTTCCCATAGGAACAAGGATAATAATAGTAATAAAAAAGACCCACATGAACTGTATGGTAGTGCTGCTGCCTTAGAACTAGTGTTGCAGTGTGGCTTTACTGGTTGAATTTCAAGAATATGTTTATGAAGTGCCAGAGGGAGCTGCACATGTGGTGAATGCTCATAGGCTTACCCCAGCTTACACAGCAGAGCTGTCTCACTGCTGTGAACTGCAGTCTGGACAGCAAGGAACACTTGAGTACTCGGAGTCAAAATTCTGTTGTACATCACTTCACCATACACAGTTAATAAAGGAGTTTGACAAACTGATTTTTAGACTTTAACAGCCAGGCCACAGTGGTCTTGAAAGCTTGTACTGACGATTTTTCTTACCTACAAAACCTCTTTTTTGTGAGGCTGGCATTATAAGAATCTTTCTGTGCCATTCTTGTGACTTTGGTGTTTTGCTATTCTATATGTTTTTCATTCCTGTGGTCACTTTTGTGTATTGTTAATTAAAACCACCTCTATCTGATTGCAGGCGTTCATGGAGGAAATGACCAGAAAACAACCTGATGTGGATAAAGTTACAAAGACCTATAAAAGAAAGGCACTTGAACCCACTCCAGTACAATCTCATATTCCTGTCCTTGATAAGGGGAGAGCAGGAAGTAAGTAATGAAGTGTTTTGAGGCAGGTCACACACACCATTGCTCTATCTATAAAGATAACATTACTAATAATGTAATAGGTTTGATTAACTTCTAGTGAAACAGGGTGAAATTCTCTTGGCTCATTTTGGTCTCTCATTTTTCAATGTGAGGAAATTTCTCATAGCAGACTTGTATTTTTAAATTTTGTCCTGTAATTCTTGAACACTGATTTTTAAAGTGTGCAGCCTTTCATGTTCTATTAAACTTCCAAGAGTGTGCACGTGGTGAGTCTTTGCAAATCTACCGTGATCTGAAAGTGCAAACAACTTCTTTTACATAAAGATGTAGAGACCAAATTTTGCTATTACTGTCTATGAAATTATATGGATCCAATTAGACTGTGTGTTCAGTGAAGTTGAATAGAAAGTGAATCATCAAGTAAGGAAATTGCTTTTTGTATTTTTAGATGTACTTACCTATTGTGTTTTATACTTACCAATATGTGGAACCTGCTTCTAAAATCAGATTGTTTACTTTGCAACTCAGAGATATTTGCAAAGATTTTGTTTAACCTGTGCAGCTTCAGAAGTGCAGCCACCACTAGCTACTTCTGGCTAGACAGAAGATGTTCAACCACCATGTGGTCCCTCCCCAGCAATGGTAGGGGAAAAAGAAATAATTCCATTAAATGGAATCATATCAGGGTATGGGCTCATGATTTGGGACAGGAAGGAGTAGTTTTAGAAGGTCAAGTACCCTTCATGTGAATGTTTTTTGTGTTTGAACTGGGTGAGACTTACACGTTTATCATGTTTTAACAGGAAAGCGTTCCCCGACACCAGGCATATATCCGTCAGCAGCCCAGGCGCAAATTGAAACCAAGAATCCACGAGTAAACCTTTTAGTCAGCAAATGGCAGCAAGTCTGGCTTCTGGCCTTGGAAAGAAGAAGAAAGCTTAATGACGCTTTGGACAGACTTGAAGAGGTCAGAAAAGGACTCTACAGATCATATATACTTTTTGCATAATTTCATTTACCCTAGCTTAAATTGTCAATACTGTGAATGCTGTAAACATCTTCCATATTTGTTGTATTGTATGATACAGCTAACTAAAAACCCTGTGATACATGTTCTTTAATGTGCTTTAAAAACTGTCATTCTCATTTTAGATCTGAGGTGCGTTAAGATGTTTAAAATCTTTTATATAGGTCCTCAAAGACCCAGTTGTTCAAAAGAACGCAGATGGTATATCTCTCATTGATTTTCTAGCTTGATTGATTTTAACTAAAAAAAGTTCTTTCTCTTTTTTATTAAGCTGAGAGAATTTGCCAACTTCGATTTTGATATTTGGAGGAAAAAATACATGCGATGGATGAACCATAAGAAGTCTCGTGTGATGGACTTCTTTAGGAGGATTGATAAAGATCAAGATGGAAAGATAACAAGGCAGGAATTTATCGATGGGATTCTGTCTTCAAGTAAGTTTTAAAATTAACTGTATCTTGAACCTGGAACGAACATCTCATGAAGTCTTACTGTCTATGTAGTGTACCTTACGCAGTTTATTGTGTTAGAAGGTCACAGATGTCCCTTTTGAAGTCGTTAATTATGATTAATTTAAACTATAATTATTTTACTTGAAAATATTTCAAGATTCTAGAAACTCTTACATTGTGAATCAAATAATGAGTGTCACATTTATACTACTGGCTAACTAATAGTTTACTGGTTTACGGGACACATATTGTCATTCCTACAGTACACTAGCCACTTCAGGAATCACTTTTCATTGATTAGTCAAATAGTAGAACATACCTTATAAAACATCAGGTCATATGATCATATGATTTTTATTAAAGAACTTACATGGAATAGTATAAATTATAGAAGGAAATAATGTAATTTTGAAACCAGTGTTTCCGTGAACTGTGACAGTGTTCATATGCCTGTATACTGAGGATCAAAATGTCAAGCAGTCAGAATAGGAAGGGACTCTTCCCAGCTTTCCTGATGGAATGGTATTCATTAGGTATGCACAGTTGGTGGTGTGATGTAACCCTGCAACGTCATGTTTGTGTGTGGTCACATTTCCCTTTAGCAACTGACTCACAACAGATAAGGGCCTACTGCTTACAATCATCTTTTATCTTCAGAGCATAGAGACTTCTGCTTTGAGCGCTGAAGATTCAGAATTGGGCTGCTTTTAACATCTCATGTTAAAGTTACTCAGTAGGAGAATATTGTAGTGTATGTATTTTCCCCCTGCTTTTGGAAATGCTGTGATGTACTCACTATATGTGCACATCGCTGTTTTGCGTGAATTGGCAGAAGTTCATGAAAAAACCCTGATACCACCACGGGCTTAAACAGCTTACTCATTTAACTCAGTTTGTATCAACTTGTTACAACTGCTAAATACTCATGACTTAATGCCTGTTCACCACCTTGAAATTATCTTTGACCGTATCACAGAGAATCTCGGTGTGGATTAATATCCTGCTGCTGTGAATTCGATCTAAAGAAGGATTTCACGAAACACCATGCATGTTTCTGCAGTGGGAAGGCCTTGAATTCCAAATTTAATTAGCAGTGAAATTCTTACTTGACCTTTCCTCACTAACAATTTATCTTGTTAATCTGTGGTATTTCATGCACTTCAAAGGTCAAAATGTTAAAAAATAGACATATATCTTACAGTTTAATCTGTGCCCTCGCTTCTGTGTCGCTCTTCAAGCCACACTATAATATTCCTTTTAATCCAATATCTAGGTAATGTTGGAGATCCATTTTGTTTTTTCAGAAAGATTCCTTCACTCTTTTGAATTTTATTTTTTTGATAAGCATTGTCTGTCACCTAGTGCCGAAAAGCATTTCAATATTTGTGATAAAGGGATTGAAAAGCCAGGTTTTGTTGTTGTCTTTGTCTTACAGAATTCCCAACAAGCCGACTTGAAATGAGTGCTGTTGCAGATATTTTTGATAGAGACGGTGATGGATATATTGACTACTACGAATTTGTAGCAGCTCTGCATCCAAACAAGGATGCATACAAGCCTCTCACAGATGCTGACAAGATTGAAGATGAGGTACATTCTCTGCTTTCTTAGATTGCACTCGGTTCTACTGGGGTCGTGTTCTTTAATAGTTAATTTTGTTTTCACTCCTGTATAATTGGAAGTTTACCAGTTATACCAATATACAAATATTTAGAAATGTGATATTAGCTGTAAAGTAATCATTCAGTTGTGGTTTTTTTGCAGGTTACAAGGCAGGTAGCTAAATGTAAATGTGCAAAACGGTTTCAAGTGGAACAAATTGGGGATAACAAGTACAGGGTAAGTCTGCTAAGGACTTTCTTAGTTCTTTCAGCTTAAAGATTCTTTGTGTGACACGGTTATGCAAGGAATTAGGCTATATTAATTTACAGGAATTTTGTATGACAATTGTATCTTTTCTTAAGCTTGCCTAAATTTTGTGTTTTTTTCTTGTTAGAACATACAGGCTAAAAATACGGGAAAATGCTACTGCTTACATTTATTTGCACTGAATCTACTGAAACGGTTTTCAATGTATGGGAATTTTTAAAAGCTAACTGCATGCATACGTACATACACACATGCACATGTACATACAACAGCTCCTTGAAAGACAGTCTTTTTGCCTGGATACCCAAAGTGTTTAAACTGTAGCTGTTTTTCTGTTAGTTTCATAAAAGCAGTGATATTTCCCTGTGGTATTGTGTTGTACTTGAAAAATCTTTTACCAAAGTGTATTCAATCAATTTTTTATCAAACTTGCTCGTTATTTTATTTGAGCACACTGTTCCTTCTGAAGAAGTACAAGAAATGTGTTAGATAGTCGCAGAACGCTTTTAGATCACAGAAAAATAAATATCACATTGTAGAGAAAGATCTGCTACCCCTAGATTCAATAACCAGAACAATTTCAGATGAAATACGCAATATTTGCTAAGAGAGTTTACGAAATACTGGTAGATTATTTTAAAAGACCACAGAAACAACAAAGGGAAGGAAACAAAGGCCTTGAATATTTTCCAATATTCAGTCTCTGGATGGCTAGCTACCTGCTCGTCTCTGAAGTAGACACTTTATTTAGAATGTCTGATGTGTTAGTTTGCATGTGTTCTAGAGTCATATAGAGAATTTCCTGTAAACTAATCGTGTCTTTCTTCCATTTTTCATTTCTTATCAGTTCTTCCTGGGAAATCAGGTATAGACCAGTGGAATGTGTTATGAAGTTTCTTTTTTTCTTTTTTTTCCCCCTTTTTTTCTAACGCATAGTGATTTAAGCTTGCAATGGTCAGTCTTCTCGCCATCCTTTCATCTTCAGCTAATTCATTGCTGATCAGCTGTGGTATTTCTTTAAACGCTATGGAGCATTGCTTGTCTCAGGATCCCTCCTCTTCAGTCCCTCACCTGCTTTCTTTGGCCATTTTCCTCATTAAGGAGATTACTTTTAAAGGAACCAGATAACGGTCAGCAGCAATTCACATAGTAAAAAATCTTGAGCATTTGAACTGAAATTTTAGAATTAGTATTATTTTATCAGTTTTCAGTCTTATAGCGGAATGCTTCCAAATTCTGTGTTGTATTTTTTTAGGCTGTCAGATTAAAGGCTAATCACAGTAAACACAGATCGCAATGTCATATCACTTATTTATTACAAATTAGGCAAAAAATACTTTCATTTTCAGAAGAAAAAAATCCCTGTGCTGTCAAGCAGAATGATTAAGAACCTAGCTGATTGTTGTTATTTTATATACTAACGCAGTGAATCATCAAATACGTATTTTGGAAATAGGCAAATTAAACTTGATATTCCAGTTCAGACTATTCTGTCTCCCAGAGTGTTTTCAATGAGCTATGGCAGGTCTGTAATGTACTGGAGCTGTGTTTAAGAATGCTTTTTGTCAGTTGGGTCATCAGTGAGTCGTACAGCAGTGGCACTGTACAGTGGTACAGGGAGGATGCGCTAAAGAGAGCTCACTTACTCGTGTGGTACGTACTGATACACAGCTTCTTAAATTGGTAAATCATGCTTACCTGGCAAGAATGAAAATACTTTACACAAACCAGACACCATTAGTATCTTATTCATGCTCTCATAAAGGCAGTAATATGTATAATCCATTCTGGAAATGCTAGTATTAACAGCATTAGCTGTTTTAAATCTAGAGATGTTGAAAATGTACTTGCATTCTCATTTATTGGCAAAGCCTGTTGAAGTATAGAAGAAAGCACGAAGAGCACTGGATAGTCTTACCACATGCCTTGAGCAGTATATCTAAGTAATAATTTAGAAAGTTTTCCGTATATAGAACAAGCCTCTGTTTGAAAAGACTGTTTGAAATTGTGCTAATCCTCTTATCTGTCATCTGTACTTTCAGATCTAGGAAAAATACAGCGTTTTTTGAGAGCATCTAATTCTTACTGGTGCAGAACAGCGTCGTAGTAAAAATCACCCACAGCCAGTTGGCTGAGGCTTCTCTAGTGACAGTGATGTTACATGGCTGTTGTCAAGAACAGGCCTTTTTGTAGCTGAAACTAGACTTCCTTTACATTTTTATTCCAGTGTTTTTACCTCTGATTATTTGAAACAACAGTAAATACTGTTCAAGGAAAGTTGGTATCCAGGCTATTTTAAGAAGGAAATGGACTGAATTACCATTAGGAAAAATGCCTTGATAGATACCTGTGTTATTTTCCAGGAGCCCCACTGTCTGAATTAACCACAGCCTAGGTAGGCAGTTTGCAAAGGATACTGTGCCTGACCCGTGGTGTAGTTGCTTGGTGGAGTCTAAATGAAGAATTAAGCTAGGATAGGGAAAAAAATTTAAAAACAGAGAAAAAGCTAGTATCTGTAGAACCTCTAGAAAAAATTCTCTGTAGAAACAAGCCAATGAAAATAAATGGCATGAATTTGCATGCCATTTCTTTTCTTTTAACTTTGATCTACATATGCAAAACGGTTCTTTGTTTGACACATACTGAATGCATTATTAAAAAGCCTGTACAAATAATGCTCATGTGAATGTTGTTATTTATAACAAACAAAAATATTATTGAATTAAGCAGCAAGCTTTGCTTTTGTTTGGTTCCTAAAAGTAATATTCCTTTAAACTTAGTCTCTCTTCTTGGCTTAAGTAGTACCAAAAAAGTAAAGTCATTTAACAAGTAGGGAGCACGTTTGTGTGGTTTGCATTTAAAGCATTTCAGCCTTCTTACTGGAGCAAGTAGGTACAGTTGAACTACGGCCAGCCTTCTCCAAGGGTCCAGAGATGGTCCCAAAATGTGTTTTTGACTCCCATTGGTTTCAGTAAGTGCTCTGCATGTTTGCGTGTGAGAGCACTACACTTGGCCTGATGATCTGATATCAAAATAAACATTTTAGTGGCATTGGATAAAAAGTACTGAATTCTTCTGGTTAGCTTTTATGAGATCGTGGGGGTCAACATTTTGATCATGTTTTCTTTGATCTGGATTTGAACAGAGATACTGCATACAGGTTTTGTTATACAGGTTTCAAGAGCAATACATACGTTAGGCCTGGCCATCAGCCCAAAGGAAGAGTGGGCTAGTAGAAGAGTTAGTACGAAACAGGTTTTTGTGCATCTCTGAATTGTGAAGAACCTCGATTCGTAGACAGAGGAGTGGCAAACAGTTTATATAACAAAGTGCAATAACGAGAGCTATCAATCATTCATTGCTTCTTTAATGTTCCCTTCACTGCTTGCACCTCACTATAGGTGAGGAGTGTCAAAGCTATACCTGAAAATATCCCTCTAAATGCATCAATGGATGGAACTGTGCAACACTCGTAATGCATTGAATTTCCAGCCCACATACTGATCACTTAAAGCGATGCTGCCTTCCTTTCAGCTGACAGCATTAAAATCTAGACTGTTGAAGAAGAGAGTTTGCTTAAGATTTAACAGTGAAATAATGCAAATAGGTCTTCATTAATTTGCACAAACGTGATTGTAACCAATTAAATAACGTGATACTAATTTTGCTTCTTTTATGAGCTCAGACATTTGAGAATCCAGCATAAAATTAAACCTGAGATTCTTCCTTGCCGTCCTACCATCTCCTTTGGATTAATGCAGCAGCATCTGATTTGAAATCTTAACAGCTTTAACAATCTGCATAAATAAATCTGATTTTTTTAGCATTTACTAATAATTAAATTTCAAAATAAACTTTAAGTGTCTAATTTTTAACCTATCAGCTTTGGACTGCATCTGGATGACTGAGAACCTGAGACTTGTTTTATTTTTATTGCAGTTTGGTGACTCTCAACAACTGCGCCTTGTTCGTATCCTAAGAAGTACGGTCATGGTTCGTGTTGGAGGTGGCTGGATGGCACTTGATGAGTTCTTAGTGAAAAATGATCCTTGCAGGGGTATGTAACACCACAGTTAAAATGAACATGCAGATAATTATTTGGATACAGTCACCACTCATTGTCTCAAAATGGAGGTTGAATTGCATAAAATGCCAGTTCTGTAAACATCATCTCACTAAATGTCGCATAATGATCTGTTTTTGTAAACTTTAAATCCCATGGTTAAGATCCTCTTCACTTGCACTGATGTACGTCTAGAATAACTGTGGTGTCTTCTGCGCAGTTCCTCCAGCGTTAGAGTGGTGTAATTAAGAATTGAACTTAGCCCAGATAGAGTTTATTGCATGTAAACTGCTTGTATGACTTGGCAGAAGCAGCGCGCAGAAATGTCCAATAAAACCTTCTCAGGAAGGGAGAAGTTTTAAGGCAATAAATCAAAATAAGGCAATTGAATCAAAGAGTAACTATAACAACACCAAAAAAAATCTCTGGCCAGGGACTGTGCCCATGCTGTCAGGCTCTGCCTTTGTAGCCCTGTCTTTTCACTGGCATCCTCCCCAGAACCACTTGCAGAGCGCTGAGCCTTGTGCGAAGCAAGTGGAAAACGCTCTGGTCAGGAGGACTCTGTGCTCTGGGGAAGCAGGGAGCGCTCTATCACCGTGCCCTCCAGCACGGTACACAGCAATGTAATGACATCTTAGTTTCTCGGAAAGCCTACTTGTCTAGTGGGAAAGTAGGCTCTGTCTGGCACTGTTCTTGGAGAAACAGCTGGAGACAGGAAAGAAGCCATTTGTGAAGGGGGTGAGGGAGATACAAGTCAAATAATAGCCAGAGTAGTAAAATTGCAGAAAGTAGAATAAAGACTGTGTTCAGAGTGAGCTGGTGTTTTTTAACTAGGTAATTCTGTCCTACTATCTAGCAGCATTAAGTTTACTGCATTGTTACCTCTCAGGAGTTCTATAGGACCATACTCAGTATTGTAATAGCGCGAGAACAGCACAGAGGGGTTCAGGAGAGGCAAGTGAGCTAGTGAAGACCGAGACATCAACTGTCCTGTAGACCTTACTCCAGTGTCAGCTATCTCACACGGCTTCTGCTTTGAGACCAAGGTTTCTAAACAGTTTACTACAGACTTTGAGAGGGTGGGGAGATTGTATTTGTAGTAGTTGTCACGGTAAGTCAAGGATGTTAAATCCAAAAGAAGCTAGCACAAAACCATGTTAAATCCAAAAGAAGCTAGCACAAAACCCTGTTAAATCCAAACAGAAGCTGGCACAAAACCCTGTTAAATCCCAAAAGAAGCTACCAAAAAACCCCGTAAAGGCTGAGGGTGTGCCAGTAAGGCCTAGAAACCTTTGTCTACAGGCTTAAAAGGTACCCATAAAACTTCTTATCAGAGTATCATAAAAGACCTGTCATAACCTTGTGATGACATCTGTGAGCTTTTCAGCAGTATTAAAAATAGTCCTTTTGCTTACCAACATATTGCTTATATTGTTTACTAAAGAAATGTAACAGTAATATTACATTTATTGGTGTTGGACTACAGGTCTAACTGAAATATAGCACTTAATTCTGCACCTGCTAATAAGGAAAGTCACTTAGGCCTGCAGAGCCATCTCTACTTTATAGCTTTCTACTCCTATTCCTCAAAAGTGCATGGTAGTGGAAAATGAAATGTGCCTTGAAATATCTGACTTCACTGAAGGGTTAACTTGGTTAGATTTGAAGTATCCCAAACATTTTTCTTGGGCCCATTGACAGGTACACTGTTGCAGTTCCTGCTTGGGTTGACACTGAGATACACACTACTTAATAACTATCTAATTAATTTATCGGAATTCTTTATTACTGTCCTCCCATTAAGAGGAACTTCATCCCCTCTTCTTTAAGAAATACTGTATTCTATGTATCGCTATAGTATTTTCTATAGTACTTTATCCCTTTTTTGTGGGAAATACATGAGCAGATGACTAAGTCAACACAGTGGGTCTAAAGGAATACTGATCTCTATAAAATCATCCAGACACTGGACGTTGTGCTTTGGTGCCTAAAACCTGGTCTTGTTGAAGTCAGTGATGCCAAGTAGTCGTTAAAGTCAGTGATGCAGGTTCAGACTTTTCGTTTAGCACTTCATGTAGCAAATCCGCATTTCCATCAAGGGCTTCTTGTGTATTCAGATAAATCACATTTCAAAGAACTATTGTCATAAACAGCTTTAAGAGTATTGAACGTAGTTATATAAAATAATTTTAGCTTACATTACTTCTTTATGTCAGCAGATAAATACTGTTACACAAGTATACTTGGGACTGCAGTTGAGTCTATCCAAGCACTACTTGCTTTTTGCCTAGGGGACCTTTGAAAACTCGCCTCAGAGCAGTTGCTCTGAATCCTGTCTTTTGGCCTGGTGCTCTGAGTCTCTTGCATATGCAGCTGCTATACTTGATTTCTTCTCCTGCTAACGATTTTCTTTAATGTGACCCATGTCCTGTGTCATTTTTTCTAGTTCATCATCACGGGAGTAAAATGTTACGTTCGGAATCAAACTCTTCAATTACCACTCAGCCTACTATAGGTTGGCAAACCCCTCTCTTTGTCTCCTCCTCCTCCTCCTTCTCTTCTCCTCTCTCTTCATTTCCTTCCCACTTTATTAAGATATATATTTTTAACAATATGCTACACCCATCACATTTAGCTTAATGTGTTCCTACATGGGCTGGTGCTTTGCAAGCTAATTTTTTTTGACATGCTGTAAGAGTGTTTCAAAACCAATTGTCATTCATACTGACACAGTTAAATGCTAACCTGTCTTGCGTCTATTCTTGCGGAACATTCTCTCATATGTGTGTTTGTATGTGTGTGTGAGTGCTTAGCCACCAGTTACCTCATCATAGTTTGGATTTTATGTTCATCATTGCATGTCACCAAAGTACGTAACTTCATAGTTTTGAATAAATATATTTGCTGCTTTCCTGTAATTTGTACTTAGCAATTTCTCCTGGAACATCTAAGCAAGTATTATTTATTATGAGTAGCTGCAGAGTTAGCAAAACTGCTCGTCAGGTTGTGTCTGTGTATTAATAGTTGATTGATTAACAATGATTTAGCACATTGAGCATTCCATTATCACGCTGACTTCCTTTGACAGTGGTTCATTCCTGCTGGCATAAAGTATTAGAAATAAGCGAGTTCTGCACATAACTCTTCTGTGTCCAAAATAAATGCATTACACAGTAATGCATTTTATTTATTGTTAAGATGTGTTGGAGTTGGCATGGCAAAAGTGACAATAAACAGCCTGGTGACAAATTTCATATCTGACTAAATGAACACCTTTCTTTGCTGCAGCTAAAGGGAGGACGAACGTGGAGCTGCGTGAAAAGTTCATTTTGGCAGATGGTGCCAGTCAGAGCATGGCAGCTTTCCGACCAAGGGGCCGTAGATCACGACCCTCTTCAAGGGGTGCTTCTCCCAACAGATCTACTTCTCTGTCAAGTCAGGCTGGCCAGGCAGCTGCCCCACAAGCAGTTGCTACAAGTACACCGAAGGTAAGGAGAAACATACAAAACTGCGCTGGTTAACAGATGGGGTATAGATTTGGATTTTTTCCCCTTGCTCCACAATATTGGTGCTTTCCCTAGCTGACGGGGAAGAAGTATCTCAATTTTATTTCATAGTCTGGGGAGGATCTGAGAAGTCTTTTCAATGTATTTCACTATTTGTTTGCAACACAGGAATAGAAGAATTCTTTACATTTAAGGTGCCACATGAGCTAACTGGCAATTTGGGAATATGCTCTGAAAGAGCAATGAACCATTGCATTTAAAAAATAAGCTGTGACATCTCTTAATTTCAGAACGTTTGTCATCAACTCTTTCTGCTTAGTTCTTATTTCTACTATGAGATTTGATCTCCCTGTGAAAGCCTAGGTATCCTTCTCCATGACATTGTTTTCCATCTACTGTCCTTCATATTTTGATTTACCATTGTTTCATACAGACACCCCATCACTTAACACGCAACTATGGTAAACCATGGTTGACAAACAGCAAAACGTCAACTCCTTCTAAGCCACCAGAATCCTCAGACTATCAAGGGTCATCTGCAGAGGTACAGTAAGGACAGAGACTATGGTCTAATGACCTTCCTTCACTAAAACTGTCACTTCGCTAACAGCCACTAGAGTTTCAGTGCTTCAGAGCTGCAACATCCTTTGCATATTAATGCGTTGTCTTTATTTTAGACCTTTGTCAAATTATTTCTTTCCTCTTTTTTATTTCCCCCCCCCCC
>Ga0065711_1003886_pt1 | contig 28223 bp, 14 predicted proteins | sample Hoacrofraction12_FD_59098 | JGI IMG/M metagenome (GOLD analysis project Ga0065711, IMG submission 59098) | Hoatzin crop microbial communities from Cojedes, Venezuela - Epithelial fraction 12 v2 (version 2) | ecosystem: Host-associated > Birds > Digestive system > Esophagus > Crop | place... | reverse complement strand
AACATGAGGAAGAACTTCTTCCCTCTGAGGGTGACGGAGCCCTGGCCCAGGCTGCCCAGGGAGGCTGTGGAGTCTCCTTCTCTGGAGATATTCCAGCCCCACCTGGACGCGGTGCTGTGCAGCCTGCTGTAGGTGACCCTGCTTGGGCAGGGGGTTGGACTAGATGACCCACAGAGGTCCCTTCCAACCCCTACTATTCTGTGATTCTGTGTGCTAGGGACTTACTGAGACCTGATCTTTCCCGCTGGGAGCCCGTGCTTTCCCTGGAAGATGTTTGCCTGCGATGGCTGGGGAGCCTGTTCTCCAAACACAGATAGGGAAAGGCATGTGGAGGGCAGCTCCGGCCGCAAGCCACGGGCCTGAGCTCGGCAGGGACTCTGCGACTTGGTGGGAATCGCTTCTGCGGTGGGCTCCTCTCGTTGATCTGCCAGCCGTGTGCTCGGAACGCCTTGGCTCCGGGGTGAGGAGCCGAAGGGAAGCCTCTTGCAGAGACACTGCCCGGGGACGCAGGCGGCAGCCGAGCGCTTGTTCGCCGCCAGCGCTGCGCAGTACTACCCGCCGTCACGAGATGGCGCTGTTCCAGCTGAACCGCCCCAGCTGTGCGCGGCCGGCGGGGGGGCCAGGGCCCTGCCCCGGGCACGGCCAGCCTCCGGGCACCGGCTGCTTCTTAGCCAGGTCTGTAGGGCCGCCGGGTGCTCCTAGTGGAAGCCTCTGGGTTCGTTTGGCAGAGGTTCCTCTCCACGCTGCCAGCAAAGGGGTTAAAAGCACGTTCGGTTTGGTGTTCTACATCTTTAAACAGTCGTATCTTCCCTTTAAAATGTATAAAATATAGCTTTAAATAAATTGTCATTCTTCTATGCTGCATGTTGCTAGATGCAAATGAGCAGAACTTTCTCGCCAGGTATTGTGTGCCTCTAAAAAGAGGCTGAAATAAGAGAGTTCTGTGACCTGAAACATCTAATTTGGGCTCTGTGGGACTCTGCCATCCAATAAGCTCTTTGCTCCAGAGCTGAGAAATAATTTTTTAAAATTGCATTAAAATAGCAAATGTTAAAAATATGCAGCTTGGGAGAGGGAAAGCTGCCTGCCCCCTTCCCAAAGGCACACAATAATAGGTAACATTAATATGACATCTGAGTCTGTGCCTTTGTGCAGTTGAATGTTTCATGGTATCTGGACTCAGTGACGGTGAAGAAACCAAATTGAATGTGACTTGGAAGCTTTTGTCCGCTTCTGTAATTCATCTCCAGCTTGCTTTTTCACTGTGAGCAAAAAGGAGCAGCAAGTGCTGTAACAAAAGCACCAGGCACTACAGGTTGGACTTCACCCTGGTCTACGCTGGCATGGATCCTCTGAGGTCAGAGGAGCTGCATGGTTGCATGCCTGCTGAGAATGTGTCCCAGGTCCTGTTACATGTAGATTAACAGCTAATTATGCTAATTGCATTCCCAGTTGAAGTACAGAATTGGCCAATGTTGTTTGTAATTGTTTGAATATCAGCTCATTGAGATAAGAAATGTGATATGAGGCATGTGCAGAGATTTTTAGAGGATACTTCTAAACTACTAATACTTGATGCACTGTGTTCTTTGCCTTGCAGAATTCCTTGTGCAAGGAATGTGCTAACACAGCTTAATGCAGGCTCAATGGCCTGGAATAGTAGATGCTGAGATGTTAGCAGAGCCACTATGGGTTTTTTATAGATGTATGTAAATAATTCCTCTAAACTATGGTGCTTCACAAACAAATTGGGGTGAGCTTGTAGCTCTGGGTTGTCTTGGAGTAGGGTCATTAACCTATGAGTTGGGCAGCCACTTCTCTGCATATAAGAAGTGGAAGAGGAGGACAAGGCTGTCTCTAAAACTTTTGGAATGTAGGAAGCTATATAGAGGGGAGGTTTGGGTGAGAGGAAATGCTGGATTGAAAAGAGGAGATGACTGTGGTAACTGGATAACTTGCTGTCTTGGCTTATAACTTGGGACATGGGAATTCCAGGCTCCTGTCATGGGCATGACTCATGCTTCAGTATGTGTGGTTACAGCAGAAAAAGATGCAGACAGCTGCAGAAAGTTATGTTTATACAATATTCACTTAGAAATGTGTTCTTTCAAATTGTTAAATTGCTGGAAGCATGTGGGACTGAGAAACCTGAACATTCTTTGGGGTTTCTCTACAAATATGTATTGATGGCTCCAGATAAACCCAAGGTCTGTGGGGTTTTTTGCAGTTAGCTACTCTGGCAGGAAGCTTGGTTGCTGTGTTACTGGGGGAAAGAAAGACTACAGGGCAGTAGCAGATTCATTCTGCTGTGCCAGTCCAGTCCTGCTGAAGCCATACAGTCATGCTGGTGTAACTGAAGAATTCAACTTGTGGTTCTTCATCGTGCATCTTGGGACCTATTATGTGGCAAAACATGGATGTATTGATGCCAGTTGTGTAGCAGCATCCAGTGTACTTTGGGTTTGTGCAGCAGCACCTAGTAGCTTCTTGAAATGCATTACTTAACATATCTGGAATAGCTGCTTGGGTTTCCCTGATAACTCCAGTATGATATTTTATTGTACTAATCTAATTTTCCTTTTAAAGTACTATAAATGGAGTGTTGTGCTTGTACAACATTGAAGCACTAGCTGTTTTCTGAAGTTTCCCTCTGACTCCAATTTCACTGTTGGGTGTAAAATGGCTATCCATCATATAAAATTTCTGAAGAAGCCCATTTTAATCCTTCGCTAAGTACAAGCATGCTTATCCACAGCTCCTGTAGTCACTTCTAGATGATAGGAAAACTGGCACATTTGTGCAGGAAAGCTGGGCTGCTTTTGCTGGGTGCATGCTAAGGATCAGAGGTGTAATGTCTGGGGTTTTTAAAGGTGGCTTCTCAGTGAAGTAGTACATATTAATCTTTTAGTATTTAATTTAGTAGGTTGATGCCCTATGTTGCAGGGAGAAGTTTCACCTCTGAGCTGAGGGAAGGGCAAGGTAGGAATAAAGGCAGTGCTGGTGACTCTGAGGAGAACTTGCTGACCTCATGTGCTGAGTAGCTGCCTGCTGGTGGCTCACAGCATGTGGACACTATCATCTGAGTTCAGGTTTTACAGCCATAAAACTCTACAGTGCGTTTGCTAGCTTGGTGAAGAAGTTTTACAAGGCATATTGTAAGACCACACACTGGATGTTCTGGGTGTGATGTGCCCTTAGAGGGAGCTGATGCCTTCAGGTGCAGCTGCAACAAAACGTTGTTTCCCACTGGGGTGCATTTTACACTGAACAGAGGCCCAGCCCATGCAGGGGAGGGTGAGAGCCTTGGGATGGAAATGCTGCTGTAACATGGTAATGTACAATATGAAAGTCAACCAAGTGCAGATTATTCCTAGAAGCTATTGAGCTAGCAAGTGATTCATTTTCAAATTTGATCCGTTTCCCCTCTAAGTAGTGTACCACTTGTGGGTTTGGGTGTAGGTGCTGAAGTGTCCAGGCTGAATGGTCAGACCAGAACAGTGCAAACCCCGTGTCTCCCACGGGCACTCACCCTGCACAAACTGCTTGGGAAGAGGTTTTGGTGCAATGCATGTGAAAAGCATAAAGATCAGGTGCTTTATGGATTGCCCCTTTGTAGTGGGGCACAGTCATGACAGACTGGCACTGGTAAAATCAGAGGACACCTTATTCTGCAGCTTAACCCAACCTGTCCTTTAGTATGAAAAAAAGAGCAACAGTGGCCTCCACTTCACTTTCTGGAATACTGAAGTACCTAGATCTATTCTGATCTGAGTCATGTAAATCTAAAAGCTAAATACTGTGTGTTATCCTTTAAAATGAAGTTGGAGACAGTTCATGCTTATAGTGCTCATAAAATGGTTGGCAAATGATGTTCACTAAAACATCATCTTATCAGTTGCTGCTTTTTAATAGAGTAACCATGGGAATTATTCATGGACACCTTGCTTACCCTGGCACAAAATAGTGCATCTCATCATGGAGAAAAATTCTGCTACTTGCTCATGTACAGTAATAAAGATTTAAAATCGCATTGCCTTAGTGTTATATGTAGACTGTAGGCTGGGAAGTTATTTCAGTCCTTTAGGATTCTGGTTGTACAGAAAGCTATAGTTATGCAGTGAATTAAATGCAAAACAGATCTTGTGAATGTGACAGTAAAATGACAGTTCTTGAGCACTTGGGTCAAGAAATGAAAAGATTCCAGTTTTCGTAGTGGCAGTTCTCTGTATGGCAGTTTATATATCAAAGCTGCCCCTGAGACAGGTCTGCTGTGCTGTAATTAGGACTGTAACAGAAGGTCTGCTCAATAAAGAACATAATTTAGGTAGCTTATACAAAAGGTGGGAGGAAGGAAACAAAATAACTTTGTTTTGCAAATAAGCTCTCAAATTGAGCAAGGACATCAAAGCATAACAACAAGGGTCTGAGTTGTTGGATGTTCCTTTCTTACTGAAGTAGTGATACTGGAGCCAGATTTCATGGGCTCGTCTATTAGGGACATTTTAAGATGACCCTCTTGAGGGAAGGTCTCTCTGGGGCTTTAGTGGGAAATAAGAATAAACATAGTGAATGATATGGAGCTGACCTTTATAACTTCAGTAGCAGCTCAGCCTCTGTTCCTGTAAGCTCTTTGCTGATCACGTAAGGAGTGATTCAGATGCTGGACCACCACTTCTTTGTCAATTGCAATAAATCACACCTGTAGTTTCCAAAATATACCTTCAAGGGCAATAAAACAACACTGATGATAAAGCAAGCCACATCATGTCTGTGTGACCAGGACAGGTTACAGGCCAGGAATTAGTTGCTTCAATATTACTGACAAGTTGTCCAGTTTACACTGGCCAGAGGCTGAAGTACTTTCATGAAGCTTCCTGCTGAGCATGGGGTTTTTGGGGGGGGAGCTACAAAGTACGTATTCCTCCACCTTTTTAGGAGACTTTGAAACCAGAGGAGGTTTGAACATGCATACTAGGCTTGATAGCTTTGCTACGTAGCATCTCTGAATGTTACCTTTATCTAATGCCAGGGTGTGTGTTAATGACAGTTAGTGAGAATAAAGCCAATAGATCTTTACAGCTTTGACTGTCTCAGCCTCCATGTGTGTAATATACTGTACAGCACTAGGTGAGCACTGAGGATACCCCTAACTCCTGTTGGTAAAGCCACATGTGAAGAATGAGCAACAAGAGTTCACTATGGAAAAATAATTTAAACAAATAAGGAAGTTCCAGTCTCGTATTTATTACCTATAAATGTTTCATCTTTTATTGTGTACTCACTGTCAGCTGATGGAATGAGAAGGGGAAGATATCAGACATTAGTTATGCAAAATTTCCAGAAATATGATGGCTAAAGTAAACATTTTTGCACTCAAGTCTTTTCAAAGTGTGTTCTAATTAGTACTGTGTGCAGGCTAAATTTTCTGAAGTTCTTATTGCTAGTTACTTACGCAGTAAGTAGGCAAAGTGGTCATGGGAAACTAGGATCATCTCTCTCCTCTCTGTAGGCTTGCATTCTTGCCTCTTTGCTTTTTTCCTCTCTTCTTGCTCCTAGAAACTGCAGGCATTTTGAGGGATCCAGCACAAATTTTAAAAAGTGAAGCCAGACTCCCCTAAGGAAAATTCCCACCCAGAGTTAGTCCAGCTGCACTTGCTTTAGAAGCCCGACAGGACACTGTTTTTCTTGGGAAGGCAGGACAATATTGCCAAGGATATTTTCAATCCTTAAAAAAGATTTACTGGCACCAGTAAGCAAACACATGGTTACAGCATGGTTACGTTTGCCTTAAGGCAAATTAAGTAGAAGGGACTCTACAAGCATAAAACCAAGAAATATAAAACCCGTCTCTGAAAATGAGTTGTGAAGTGAGGGGGAGTAACTTACAAGTTACCAGACATAGAATAGCTCACAAATTCCAGAGGATTTGGAATGAAGTCAAAGCTAAAGAAATATGAATGCAACAGCTATGGTGTTTTACACCAGGTGAGGAATTTGTCTTTATACCAAACTATTGTGCACTTCATATGATGGCAACAAAACAGCGTTAACCTTTGGGATGTTAATTGTTGCCCTTGAACTATGGGAATTTTAAGCTATTGGGAATGTGTTCCATAACAGATCTATTACCTTTTGCAAATAGAAACATTGGCATCCTCACAGGAATAACAAAAATATAATTATAGAAACACTTTGTGTTGCTTTATCAGTGTTGTCAGGGCACCAAAAGGGCTTACAGCACAACTACCCTTCAAAATGACCATTAATATTCCAGTTCTGAGAATGCCTGCCTCTGCCCAGTTCCATGCCTGCATACAAGCATCTGTTCTGCTCCGACACCCGAGAACCTGCTGCTGCTAGGTGCTTAACAAATGCATTTGAATAATATATGCAGTGGAGAAGGCTTGATTGTTTTTAGATGTCCACTCAGCTTCAGTCTTCAAATGGTAGACAGAGAAGCTTACGTGGTGCCTACAGCAGTCTGAACCTTGGTGGCTGTGAGTGCTGGAGAGCTGCTGGAGCACACGGCTTGAAAGCAGGATTGTGCTGTAACTCATGGGCTCCCTGTGGCTGTAAATCCTCAACAGCCAGGGGAGTTCTCTTCTAAACGTGTAACCATGCACTAGGGCATAAATACACTGAAGAAAGTGGATCTACATAAAGTGAATAGACTTGTCCTTTGTGTGGCTGGATGAATTCAACAGAAGCTTCTGCATTGCACTGGAGTCTTTAGACCCTACTAAGTTGTTAGCACAGCAGATAAACTAGCTGCTCCAGAAACTGTGTGCCTTACAAATAAGTTTATCAAGAAAAGCTTCCCACTTTTGACTTGCTCTCCTTAGCTCTTTACTCTTGTTTTTTTGTGCCATGTTTTTATCTTCATTCTGATGGAGGTGCTTGCTTAATTTGATGCCCTTCCTGCCACACACCTACTGGCAGTTATCCAGCCCTTGCATTACTGTCCTCTCCTCGAGTGCTGAGGATGCTGCTGATACTCATGCTAGCGGGCTGATGTACCATCAGGAGAATCCAAGGACCTTCAGATTCGGATGGCGGAGGGAAATCTCTTCTGCCCTGACATGATAAAGGGGTGTTTTGTAGTTTCTTAGCTTAAAGATCTGACTTGCAGACTTAGCCGCAGTATAGCAGCGTCCTAAATCGGGATCCTACTGGGTCAGGTGGTCTCTGTAAGCCACATCTGTTTCAGCTCTTCTGACTTCATTGGTACAGCAGCAAGCTCTTGATATTTGAGAGAAGTTTTGAAAATGCAGCTCAAGCATGCTGCTTTGAGGTTTTTTTTATAGTATGGCTTTTACTGGCCAGTCTTCTGAGATTAAAATACTGGAGGGGTTTTCCTTTTGCTCCAGGGAGGAAAAAGTGTCTCTTCAAAAGATAGTGAGCTGTTTCCTCTCAGTACACCTTTCAAAACAATGTTATCTATTAATAGCGTGCTAAGCATTTATCTGATTAAGACAGTATCGACTTGAATGTGTGGGAAGTGTTTTAGACCTGTTACCGGGCTTAGGCATTCATTTTTAGGTAAATTATCACCATGAAACCACTTAAAAGGGTTGGACTGGGGTGTTGGAACCCTATTCTTCATAAACTTGGGGTCGTAACTTTGGCCAAGCCCCTTGGAAGTACAAGCCCTGGTGTTACCCTAGGCTGGCACTAGGTAAGCCCAGTGTTAATCTTCCATGTGCTTGGGAAAATGCGTTCCCAGGAGTTGCTCTGGTGAAACTTGGAAGGGGAGCTGTGACTAGAAAAGTGCTTTGCTTTTAAAGAGATAAGGCAATTCTCATTTAATTGGATGATTCCTAGGCCTGAAAAACTAGATATAGACCCATATGGCTCTGGGTTTCTCTTCAGAATTTGTTTATAAGTGTTTGGCGCAAGCCTTCTAGTGTAAATATCAATCTCTTGTCACGGTTTCTGTAGGGTAAATAAATCTTGTCAGTATGAGGGAGAGTCTGAGAAAATACTCTGCAAGCTGAGCTACTGTTTAATGTGTATGTCTTGTTTTTAGATTATTGCTAGGCTTTCTTTGTGTGCTCCAAAAAGCAACAAATTCAGCTGCCAAGCACTGCTCCCTATGTAACATCACAGGCGGAGCTGGCAGATAAACCTTGTGCCAGCCCATTGCATACAACCAGTTGGGCAGTCCTGTTTATTGAGCAAAACTTAAGGAAAATCGAATTCCCCATAATTTTTTCCTTTTTCATTTGAGTTTAAAAGATGCATTTCCTTTAAAGTTAGCAGATGATAAAATCCTAGTTAAGCTCTGAGGAGTTTTTTTTATCTTTAGTGTTTGCTTCCTCTGCATCAGTGGAGACAGCACTAATGGGAATGATGCATATCGCACTCCAGCATGGTCATCAGCCTGATTCCCCCTCAATGGAGCTGCTTCTGTCATTTAGTACTAAGGTGTATACATGAGCTCCTCACAGTACTCCTTTTTAATAACAAATAGCCAAATTGTTGCAGGCAGTAGGCGTGTTGCAGATTCACTCACTGTTAATCTTCTCCACAATCACTTTCTGACCTTTCTTGTATTTCCATTAATAGGTGAAATCAAATTATCATTGGCTGTTCAAATGGCTCTTCTTACGTGTTAGGCCAAACCTGAGAACTTGCTCTGTAAAATCCATAGCTCCTGCACTGCTTTTTGTTGGGCTTTGCCTGATGCTTAGAACTATAGAATCACAGAATGGTTTGGGCTGGAAGGGACCTTATAGATCATCTAGTTCCAATGCCTTGGAGGGGTGGGGATCCTTCCTGGGCTGGTCCAGGCTGCATGATGGTATGAGGCCTTCCTAGTTACCTGTCTTGTCTGATTTCCTGCATCGTTGTTGTATAGTCTTGTTTGAGTATTAAAGGTTAACTTAAGCTGCTCAGCTAGGGATTTCTTTCCAGTAACTTTGTTATTGATTTACATGATGATGTTAGACATAAATGTGTCAGTGTGGTAGCTCCACGCAGGTTGTGTAGCTGGTTTTGCTTCGTCTCAGAGCTGGAGGGGTCAGCTTTGGTGTCAGTTCTGCCCTGCTTGAGACTGCAAACACAATGCCTGCAAGCATCAGTTGTAAAGGAGTTGGTGGCACAGACACCTTCTCATTAAGAGCTGGACTGAGATCACTGCTTTATTTCCCAAAGGTGACCGAAGAGTCATCACAAGGCAAGTTCAAATTTAATTTGGAAAGAGAATTAGAGCCCTATTGGGTGTTCCGTGAACTTCCCAGTGCATCCCAGTTAATGACTGTTACAATGACCCAAATAAGGGGGGACAACTGTCAGTGCCTCCTTTCCCAATTAATAGTATCTAAATATTTTTCTTTCAATTTGTTGTTGGCAGTGGACAGATGGGCAGTGCATGAGCTTCAATAGAAGTCCAGAGTTGAGTACCTGATAGCCCACCTATGGAGCTGATTTTTATCTAAGCATCTGATGAAATTCCTCTAATGAGCACAAAGCTAGGTTTCTGTTGGTTTATTGTAGTGATTTTCTGTATAGCTCACAATGGTTGCTTCATCTGAAAAGGTATTTGTTCGGGGTTTTTCCTTTTTTAAGATGTCTTTCCTTTTTTTACTGATGAAACATATGTGGAGAAGGAAAAAAAAAAAACCCACAACACAAATGCTCAGAAGCCCTAAGCATGATTGTTTAGTTTTCTAGGTATCTGTAGCCTGTCCTTGATGGGCGGGCCTCTGTCTTACTTGGTTGTTGACACTGAGATCTGAAATTCAATTTTAAAGGTAGAGATGGATTCTGATTTCTCACCTGCTGCCTTAGGATGAATCTTGATTCTTAACAGAGGAACTAGGTGTCTGCAGATAATTCAGTGTGAGATCAGAGTCAATTCTGTCATCTTGCTGATACTTCAACCTAAAAACTGAGTGGACAAGGTAAACTTGAAGCTGTTTTTAGAGCAGATGAGCAGCACAGAAGCCTGAGTTATCTCTACCATGCCAGGATGTTATAGGGAAATTTCATTAAAACAGACTTTGGGGGAAAATTGTAATGGTAGTAAATGGATGGGAGCCAGTGATAAATCAAATTTGGTATCAATTGTACAAAGGACTGAGCAGGTAGGTTGCATATAGGTGCTTCAGCAGTCCATGGTATTAATGAGTGAAGCAGCCGTGTGTCACAATGTTAGTTTTGCCAATTTTATTTCTTGCTTTTTTCTGCAATGAAATGGTTACTTGCTCCATGGTCCTTGTGCTGAGGGTATTTCTAACCATTTGTTCATTACGTGCTTATTCACTCTGCACAAATGGCTTGGTTTCCCTTCAGATAATCACTTTCCTTATCCATCAACAAGTTGTTCTCCCTATTTATTTTTTGAGTGTTACTTTGCTCTGATTTGCATCAATTGTGAGAGACTTTTTGAATTGTGAATTGCTGTGAACTCACTAGACAACAACCTCTGCCCCAATGAGGCATTGTCCCTGTCCAGTATCTAACCCATGTTCTGTTAGTCAGCTGCTGACTTTGAGCCAATGCATGCAGGCTCACGCTTCAGGTAAGGAAACAGCTTCATAAAGTGATTGGAGCAGCGAAGTGTGGGTAAATTCCTGTGAGGGATTTGCACAATTTAACAAAGGTGGCTGTTTTTCAGTGAGACAAATCTTAACTCATTCAGTTGGCTTTTCTAAAATCCATTCAGCATTACCTGTATATTGGGTCCCTGAAATACCCTTGCAAATCCATGCTTGACCCCTCTAGTTCCTCGAGATGCAAGTTTGACTTCCAGATCAAGAGGTATTCTGTTCGGTTTTTGTGTATAACCTATATATAATACACATGTGTGTATGTGGATTCCAGACCTCAATTATTATGACCCATACAGAGTCCGTTGCTGTAAGCTGTTTACCCTTCATGTGTATATAATGCAGATTCCAGATCTCAGTTTTTATATATAAAAAACCTTCTCAATACGTATATATAATACACATAGAGAAAGCCTTGCCTTTGGATTACGAGTGGCAAGCTGAATTTGTCCATGAAATAGGGCAAGAAGGAGACACTGACAGTTTTATTGATAGCATGTAAATATTGTCCTCAATGTATGTGAAAAATAGATGTTGACAAATGCAAGTTAAATTGTGGTGTTTGAAACTAGCTTGAACTGGATTGTCTTTGTTCTTTATGAAATGTGTGATTTCATTTTTGACTCGGAAGCACCAGGCAGTGTTTTCTCTCTGTGGCTGATGTAATCTTACTCTTGTCTGAGATAGAAATTGCCAATTTTTTCCATCTTGTGGCTCCACTGCTTTTACTGGAATTGCACCCAAGTTTAATATCTAAAGTTTTGGGAGTGTTTTGTTTTCTTAAATTGGACCACTGAACTTCTGTAAAATTTAAACCATTTCCAGTGTGTTAGCCAGCAAAGCTATTAACCCATATGGTAATGTTCAGATTGAGTTCACTGACATGATCTCATCCTGCATGTGACTTTTGATGTTTGCATGTCAGCAAGAAAGTTGAAGAGTAGAGGAATAGATTCGGCATCAGAAATAGTTATTTTTCGTCTTGCTGAGGGTTTTTGTGGTATGAAGAACCCTTCAGCTCCTTCCTTTCCCAGTAAAGGGCATGTGTCACAAGCCAAATGTGAATACAGAAAAGCCTGTTCGGAAGTGCCTGGCTCATCCTGATACCTGTTGGCACCACCTGTGCCTGATAATCTGCCTAAGACTCATCAGCCACGAACACCTAGTCCTGAGAGTGTGTTTATTCTGTCTGATTAGTCACAAGAAAGGGAATTTGTGACTACAGGACAAAGAGCAAATTGGAGTGCATTGTTTTTCTATTCATACTCCATCCTGCAGATCTGATCATGGCTGCTTTTGAAAGACCTATTTGAAGGCCTCTGCTTGGTAATGTGCTTTGCATTCAGAGATGAGCCTTGTTTCTTGGAAGTTGTAAGTCATGCTTGTTTTCAATTCTAGTTTTGTTTTGTGAACTTCAGAACTGTAAGGATTAGGTGGTATTTGTGTCTGACTCTCCAGACTGGCTTGTTACTGGGAGGCACAAGATGCTTTCCTGTGGGCTTTTCTTGTCAATGATTGAGGCTGTGTATGTATCGTAGAACTGTACGCTCTCCGGGTGTTAAGGGCCTGTTTAACATCCGTAAGGCACTCTGGCTTCTCATTCCTTCTGAGTGGGTGGTGTCCATTATCTGTGGAAAAGATGGAATGAGCTGCCCTGTCCTCACAAGTGATCCTTCCAGAGCTGCACTAGTTTTCAGCTGGGTTGTGTCCCTGTTGTGGAGAGGACTGGTGCTTGGAGATCTTCATCTGGCACTCAGTGCAGCATGGCTTTGCTCAGGCTGAGGAGCTAACCCTGGCTTTTACTATCTGCTGAACTGCTAGAGCATAGCTGGTAGCTGTTGCAGATTAACCCCTCTTTCTTTCTTTGGTTGTTAATTTTTATTTACATTAGTAAATAGAGTTTCAGTATACTACGGAAACAGTGATGAGACCGAGGTCATGGCATACCAACATCTGTTACCCTTGTATCTTGTCTGCTGAAGATCAGATTCGTTTGTTGTCTCCCCGGCCCCCCAAAATCATACAGTTTAAAGCTGGTTTGTGCTGTCAGCAGCTAATTAATGGTATCTTTTACTGAGACTATCAGCAACCCATCTGGGTTGCAGGCCATGTAACTCTGTAGCTGAAGTATTGGGAAACTTTACAGATAGCTTTACAGAGCTGCTTTCTAGCTATTTGGTAAATAAATGGATAGTATTAGGGCTGCCAGGAAGAGGTTCCACTGCAATGCATTTAAACTTCAACAGGTAGCAAAGTAAGTGTTTTGAGGAATCAGTAACAGTCTTTGCCCATTCATATGGCTACAGGTGTGCGAAGTTTGTAGATGTACCCCCAGATCAGTCCAGCTGCTTCCATCAAAGTCAGGGTGTTTCACCAGAGGTTAGTGAGCAGCTTTTGAAGTTCAGGCTTGACACCAAGCTCCTGAAGTCAGCACAAGTGGCTCTGAACCTGTATTTCACTCTGGCATGCTTGCATAAACCAGGAGTCTGAAACTCATAGTTACTGAGCCATTTTGCTTCCTGAGATGGGATGTCCTCAGTGTCATTGAGTACAGTCCTTCTGCTCTTGTGGCTACATCTCAAGTATGTACTCCCAAACTAGTTCTAAAACCAGCTTGTTCAGACCAGCTGTGATGCCGAGAGCTCAGAGGAGGCTAACCATGCAGGCTTTTACCAGATTCTTGGATGAGCTGCACTGAAGTGTTTGGGCCAAGCACTTCTACTGTATTTCTACTGCCAACTGCGTCCAGTCAAGTTACAGAAAGCTCAGCCTGCCTTTGTAGTTTCATAAGTTCTTGCTCAACAGCAGGCATAAGGGACTTGGATGCTAAATGCTGGAGCCATCCCATTTCCCTGTGTTCTGTGGTGTGCTATAACCAAGTGAGCCCTTAGGCATCAGACATCGTGACACTCCGAGGTTCTCAGAGTGAGTGCAGCAGGGTGAACTGATAGCCCAGGTGATCTGGATTGTGCACAACTGTAGATAACATGGTATAATCATGTGCTGTGTTTGTCCTTTCTCTACCATAATAAGTTATGTGAAGGGACCACTAAAATGAAAATCTGGGGATGCTGAGTGCTGAGTCATTAGAGAGTTACAGCCTTCAGCACAACTTCTCACTGTTGTGTGTGGCATTTCACTGAAACACCTCAAATGTGGGATCAGTTGACAGAGCTGGCTCATGAGGCTAGGCATTTAAAACTAACTGAATGGAAAAAGTTAAATACAGAAGATTTTCCACGTTTTCTCATGGAGGTTCTTCAAGTGATGAAGGATGTGTTTGTGTGATGATGACTTTGAATTCATTTAAAATGTTCGTTATGGCGAGTTTTTGGATCCAGGCTAATCTGTACTGATGATGCATGTGGAGTTCTTGTTGCTTCCAGTTAGAAACTGCCTCGGTGCTGGCAGGGAGGAGTCAAGCTCAGGACCCTGATACAGATAGACTGGCCTCTGGCAGATCCTTGGAACCTGATTTTGGCTTCAGTCTGCTCTCATTGAAAAAAATCAATGGGAATTATACCACTTTGGCTACTAGCAGCAGAATAATGCGGATGCTGACTCTGTTTGCTCAGTTCAGTTGTATGCCCGAGGACAAGAGCTGCTGAGGTTACAGGTCAGGGTAGGCCATCTGCATTTTGGGTTCTGAAGTAGAAGGGAACCTGGCATATAAAATGCAAATGAACTTGAAACACCTTCACTAACAAGTTTTGTATGTTAAGGGCTAAACTTCTTTCTATTAGAGCTTACTGTCCAGGAAATGAAATTTCTGCTGTGGCCAATGAGTCTTGCAGAACAGCCTGTATTTGGACTCCATCGCATGCTGGGCAGTTCTGTGGTCACCTCCCCTGGTTTTCCACAATCATCTCTAAGTAAAAGGCAGAATCCCTTTGGTAACTCACTGCCTGCTGAACTTGCAGATGAAGAGACCAGATATTAAGAGATTTTATTCTTGGAAACAAGTTCCCTGTCAAGAACCTAAACTTAGACAAAACAAACTTTAAAATAACCAGTCCTTCTTCATTTGAAATACTAAATTCCTTTGTCTGCTTATTCTGCACTCTGTTTTTATCTGAAAGCAGGCTGTGCAAGGTATGATCTGGAACTGCTCTTGAGAGAGGGAACATACCTAGGCTTTGGGGCAGGGAGAGAGTTGAGCCCATTTAAACAATCTTGTTGCTTTTGTATCTAAATCTAAGATAATTTCATTTCAAGTCTAGGCTATGCTGACATAAAACCAAAGTTGGCTAGCATCTATCTCTAATCTGAGCCTTACACATGCCCCTTTTTTGGGTTACTTCCACTTTACCAGTTCAGCAGACTTAGCCAAAAGTGATGAGATTTTAGGCAGCTGCAGCACGTCTTGCTTAGGAGGTGTTGAATGACACTGGTGAGGACTGGGATATTGACAGATCAAAATCAAGCAATAGCAGCTAGGTGAAATATTGGGGTGTGGAGAAGGAGGTGAAAATCATAGTCTACACCTTATGCTACTTCTCTGCAAGTGAGTAGTTAAGGCCTGCCAAATGAGACCAAGTCTGAAGACGCGTTGCACTCCTCGGGCATTTGTGCAGCGAAGATGTTCTCCGAAGAAGCATATTGCCAGTGTTTTAACATGCATTCTGTGTGTGTCCGTGCTGATTTCTGCCATGCGTGCATGCAAATCACTTAGTCCATAAGAGAATATATCAAAGGGACCATCCAAAGCCTGCAGAGCACAGTTCTCTGGCAACCTGCTGATGAAACATGTTTCACATTGAATGCAGATAGCTTCAGGTGATGTTAAATGCGGGTGTGATTGGTGGGACCAGACAGTGTTAGATGAAGGTTATTCCCAGTTCTGCTAGATTATCCTGAAGCTCAGAAAACTTCCTTATACTAATAAAAACAGTGCTCCTGTGTGGTACGGGCATAACGTTTTTGAACATCTTTTGAAAAATTGTTCCATCTGTTAAATGCAACTTTGTAAGTGTTTTCCGCATTGAAGTTAGTCCAAAAAAGGCTATCAGTCTTGGTCACTCCACAGTCACAGGGTACAAGGGTAGCAAGCTCTCTGATCTCTGTTGCTCTATTTGTGTCTGTTCCTGAGAGCTGCATGCCCACAGGGTGGTGAAAAACACCAGCACTGCTGCTTGGGGCATCGCAAGGAAACATCTGGAAGTGGAATTGGGACCTATGGGAAGACTACTCTCTTGATCAAGCAGGCAAGAAACAGGTACTACATTACATGGAGGTCACATGGAGAAGCAGCTCAAGCTTGTCTCAGTTCTTTCAGACAAGCTCATAGAAATCCAGTGCCCCCTTTCTAGCTAAAGGGACCTTTTTCCCTTTTAATCTGGTTTACTGCATTCTAATATACAGCATTAATTTGAACAGAAATAGCTTGATGTTTCTGGAAATTCTTTAGGTGACTTTTGAAAGGGACTGGATGTCCCAAGAAATATGGTGTTGCATCTTTTCATTCGCTTTGGTGTACCAGGACAAAGTATCTTTCCCATGCTAGATACTAAACAGTCAGACCCTTAACACAGCGGATGTGTGACCTAAACAAAATAGGGGAAGGGGGGCTTGTAAAGGGAGGTATGCTTATTCCTATTTTATAAATGACCATAGAGACCCAGAGAGATCTTCAGGTCAGCCTGACAGTCTGTGGTAGGACTCAAAAGCAGGGTGGACTTCGACCTGTCCACACTCCTGAAGGTTGCCAGTACTTTACGCTTAATACTAGATACACATAGGAGATGTGTAGTTCTGCATGACTGTCCTCGCAGACGCTGTTACTGCGACACGTGCTGTGAGCTCTGGTGCGTTTCTCCAGGTACAGCTCAGCCCTGACAAAGTGGGAGCAGTGAAACCCTCGCAGAAAGTTAGTAGTCAGGTGGCTGATACGGTATTTTTTGCTTGCAATAGGCAAGGACACAGTTCCCTAGGGTACAGTGTCCAATGTACTTTATTATGAGAACCAATTATAGATAATAAAACAATTTTTTCTTTAAATGAATGATCAGGACTGATAGTCCCATTAGTGACTAAACAACTCTTTGCATTTTGGGAGAAGGGAGGGTTGTTTTTAGTGTTTGTTGTACAGCTACAGACTACTTAGAGGCTGCTTGTGTGGGGTATGTTACTGCTGCTTGTCTTGGGGATGTTACTGATGATCTCGGGTGAGTTCAGAGCTCCTTTGCGTTAAGCATTGCACTCCTAGGGCTAGGAACAGAGCTTGTGCTGCAGAGCCTGGTGAGAAAAGAGCGGGCTGATAACTGTCATCTGTCCATCCCATTTCACAGGCAGATGGGAAGTCCCAAAAGACTGAAGGTAGGGATGGCTTGTGATGACACAAGCAGAGAAAAACATGGCTTCTATAACAATTAAAATTCCCATTAAGATCTCTGGATTCAATTTCAAAGATTTAAACTTAAAAGACTTATTTGAATTTGTTATTTCATGGCTGAAGATATTCTTCTCCCCTTATCTGCTCCTTCATTACCTCCGTCATACAGGCCAAGAGGTCTGTTGCTGTGCCACAAACTGAATGAGATCTCATGTGGTCCAGGCTGGGGCATTAGTTTTGATACTTCAGTTTAGTGTCTGGGTGGATGAGACTAGTATTCTTCAGCTGAAAGAGCTGTGACTATGAATGGTGATAACTTCTCCTGATGAATTAGAGAATTTTCTACCAAGTAACAATTAAAAGTGCATTTTTTTTCCAGATTGTTGTAAGGCTCTTGTTTAGGCCATATTGTAAAAGTATCTCATTTGTTTAGAATCTTCCTAAAATAAATTTCTGGATCAGTTTTATCTCTTCTGAGCCACAGTTGGACTATGTTGACACTGCCTCTCCAGAGACTCCTCACTTAGACAAATGTATTTCTTTATTTTGGTCTTAAGCTACTGATTCTTTGCTGAAATGAATTGCAGCTGATGTGACTTGTTTCTGAAACTATTATCTGCCTTCCCTTGTGCCGTCATTCTAGTAGAGGAAATATTTAAACTGATGAGACTTGATTGTTTTATTATGCATCTGCAGCATTTTTGTGCTTACCACTTTTTACTATGGCCCAACATGAGGAAAAGCTTGGAGTCTTAAATTCTGACTTGATGGGACAAGCGGTATTCCTTCCTTTTGGCTTCAGACCCTTACCCTGCACTGCGGTTTCTGAGCACATCAGCTAAGCAGGCATTTTAAGGACCTTCCAGTTACCGCAGATTTAAGCCACATCTCTTTGCTATCCCCATTCTTTCCTACTATGTTCATCCTAATTTTTGTAGTGGAAGGCAGTAACTCAAGTCTAAGAGCTCTACCTGTCCTTCTGATAATTCTCCTTTGCCTTCTCCTATATCCCTTGACAAACCAAGTGTTAAAATATCAATCTCCAAAGGTAAAAAAGAGCAAGATATCTTGCTAATTCTTCACTATCTGTGAGTATTGGGAAGAGGATTTTTACTTTGCTTTCTATGTGATTTTTTTTTTCCCCATTGTGAGTCTTAGACCAGCTGATCCTAGGTGACTTTCAGCCTATAAAAACACAGCCTGGCGAGCAGAATGTTCCCTCTTTGACTTTCAGCTCAAATTTTTGCCCTGCCCACTGTGACACACATCTTATTCTTCGCCAAGCAAAGAACAGTTTGCACTTAAAATGGAAATAAGTGAAATGGCAATGGCAGAATGCCAAAACTTGCTGTTTCTGCTTTTTGTGCAGTAACAGTGCACAGTTGTGTTCTGGAGTCTGATGGGAACAATAGCACAGCTCTGTGCAGGAGAAATGCATGTTTTAAGTGATCAAAGAGGGGAAAAAATGATTATGTAAACCTGGAACAAAAATAAAGGGGATTCTTTTTAGTATGAGGTCAAAGTAATTAAATGCTCAGTAAGAACAGCCTTTGTCATTCACTCAGAGAACAGTCTCACAGCTTCATCTTCAATGTTCTCTCTGCCTGCTGCTTTAAGGTGACTTCTGAGCCAGCTCATTTTAAAACATTTTTGGAAAAGTGATTGTTGCTAAGTCTTGCAGCCACAGGTACTTCCAGCTGCACCTAGGACATCTTGATATCTTTACCCCTGAAGCACAGAAATCTGCAGGGTTAGAAGTCCCAGTGTGGTCCCCACTCACAAATGGGGATGTGCAGGAGTCCCCTTCAGTTGTTCTGAGAGTCTTACCTTGCAGAAACGGGGAAGCGAAATCGAAATGACAAAACACTGTCACTGCATTCGGAGTGGTGAGCGGAGCTGGTACGGGGATGCAGCGCAGTTGTGTGCATCAACTTGGCATGGCAGGCATGGAGCAGAGGGCTGCGTGCAGTAGCATTACTGCCAGCACTGCTCTGGAAGACTGCTGCTTTCCTCTCCAGCTGAGGCCTAAGACAGGCAAAGGCCAGTCCCGAGGCACGGACTGAATTCCGTTGTGAGGAATATTGCTAGAAATGGGTGCTGCGCTGGCATTTTAATCCTCTAGCATGCATGTGTGTAGATCTGCAGGCAGCCTTCATCTGCTGCTGCAGCGTGGGGAACTGAACTTGTCTGGGGATGCTGTAAAATTATCCATCTTTCTGTCCAAAAGTGTCTTCAGTTATTACTTCTGAGCTTTACAGGAAAGAACAGATTTTCTCCTGCTTCCTGGAGAACTGGCATGAGCCTCTTAAGACATTCAGTAGAATGACTTTGAGCTTGTCAGGAACTGGCCTCTGCCAGAAGCCTAAAGGCTGAACTGTACCAAGATGGGAACTGTCTTCAGACCTCTGAATAACAGAGAGCTTGGTTCACAGAATAATTTAGACAACGGGACCTGGGCAGATCGTCCGCTCCAAACTTGGCTGCGAAGCATTCCTAATATGCTAGTTCAGGTTATTCAGGGGCATCCATTCTGCAGTCTCTCTGGGCTGTGGGATGATCACATCTTTGGTTTAGTTTACTTCTACCAATGGCTTTTGTGATTAAAAAATTATGTACGGTGAACTTCAAGTGCAGTCTCATATTGAAGGTTCAAAATTAAAAAAAATTGAAAAGAATTTCTGATAAGCTTTTAACTGAAGATTGATCTATTTAGGAAATAATACAGAAAATAAGTGGGCTTGAACTGAAGAAACTTCAGGTTCTGATTTCTTCTGCAACCAAAACAATTTGCTGAGATAGCAAATCTTCAACCAAACCATGTTAGCATTTTGTATCAAAAGTTTAATCATTCAAAAGAAAAACAGCCTCACTCCACTGTAATCCTCTTCAGTGTTTATCTTGAAGTTCATGAGAATCTTACTACACGGAGTAGCAGTGAATTTCAGTTGCTTTTATCTTGCATGACAAAACTAAACTACTTTCTTAAAACTCCAGTGCGATGATCTTCTGCTGATCTACCTTTCGACAGCTTTCTGTTCAAAAGGGTACGCTCAGGAAAATGATTCTTTGAGGCCTCTAGCAATTTCATGTGTTGATTTACTTGAGTTTGACTTCTAGCTTATTTTTCTTTGAAGTTATACCTTTGATTTTTTTTTTTACTCCTAAGCATGATCGCATTCCTGTCACTTAGAACTTCAGACACTTTCATGAAATTTCTACTCTTGATGATAGAGGAAGCTGTCAAAACTCCAGAAATATGACTCTGGGAAATTTGGGTTTGATGAAGTTCTTTAGTTTGTCTGGTATCCTACTGCTTTTTGACAGGATACCTCTGGCTTTGTACATTGAGAAGCTTTGGTGGTAAGAGCAATAAAGAATGGTTTTATCCCTTTTGTAGGGATGAAGGGGACTGAGTTTTCTTGGCATGCTCTAATTCTCCCAAGGGCATTACAGTAATCCTCACGTTTGTCACTTGTCTGTACTGCAGTAGGCTCCTTGGGGGGACCATGGCTCCGATATGCAGAGTGGTTTTCCTGCAGAGGTGACGCATGGATGTAGCTATGCTGTTGGTGCGCAGTGTGAGTCGGAGGCGTAGCAGGTGGTGTGGAGTTAGAGAGGAGTCTGATGCTGATGGCAGAGCGCAGCATCTCCAGCTCACCTTCAGTGTAGCCAATAGCATCTATCTTGATATCATGCAACAAAAGGAAGTGATCTTGAAATATGCTTTCTGAGCTAAATCTTGCTTAGGGGAGAAGTTTTCTGATTACATTGGGATACAGGTGGTGTTAGAGACCAGGTACAAAGACTGTTCAGTGCTGCCTTGAGTTCTCCGCTTTCCTTTAGTTAGATTAGTACAGAGAATGTAACAGATAGTAATTACCTGTACTTTCTTGCTTGTTGGTAATCCTGTAGTCTCTGTCACTGGAGAGAATCTTGTTGAAGTTCACTGGCTGAATACAGGCTGCATCTCTGCTGCACAGAGTGCTCGGGTTATCCCACCTCGGAGTAGTGCATGGTCCCAGGTTTGTGAGCTGAGCTGGCAGGGATGACCAGGTGCAGGAGGTGCTGTCTGCTCCCATCCTTATTTCTCTAACATGGAGCTGCTGCAGGCAGCAGCACTATGACAGGGTGGCCCTCCAGCCAAAGACCAGCTTAGTCCAGCCCCAGGATCTTTGAGGGTTGTGAGGACTTGACAAAAAAAATAAGCATGTGGGTGATGGCAGTTGGTCCTTCATGCCCCGAGAGCAAACCTTGCTCAAACCACAGGTGAAGTGGATTCCTGAAACCAGATACCCTTGTGCTTGGTGGCTTCATCGTTGGCTCCCTAAGGAGCTGTTGGACCTTGGGAAGGGCTTGCCCAGGGCAGGAATGCACAGGAGATCAGCGTCCTTCCATACGCTGCCCTCTGGGCTCAGAGAGCTTTGCTCCCAGCAAAGGCTGTTTAGCCCCTGGGCAGTGGGGGAGGCAGGTGGGGGGCTCCCATGCATGGGAGGTGCCCTGGGCAGCAGCCAGCTTCAGCAGGACAGGAGTGATGGTGATTCGATGGATGAAGGCTAGGTTGTGCTGAGACACGGGGGACATCTCCACAGCCCCTGCACCCGCTTTGCTCTGCCCTGTAGTAGTGGGGAGAAGGGTTACCCCAATGTATTCCAACTGCATGCTGGTTTATAACAACGTTGGTGTTTAAAAATGAATTGCTTGAGCATGTATGCCAAAATCTAGCCTGAAGCTCATTTTTACAGCCAAGTTATAAATCTTGAAAGTAAGGATTTGTAATAAAAATACTGGTACAATCTTGAAGCACAACAGTGCTAGTGGGAGTTGCTGCTGTGGTGTGGTTGGAAATAATAATAGTGTGTGGAATAGCTTGTGTTAATTACTCTTAAACCTGTTAGTGTGTTATGCCTGGCAAACCCTGAGAAGCCCAGCTCTCTGTGACAGAGGAAGGGTGTTTATTTTGGGGTTTACTTTTTTTATAAAATCCAAACAAAGAAAAGATTAGACACTATAATGATTTCATGGTTTAAAATCTCTGTGCTAGAAACAACCTAATTAAATTCCTGACATCATCACTTTTGTTAGTAAATAGTAACCATGGATGCAGAGGAGTCTTGCATCTCATTACATTCAGCATAGGGTTTCGATACAAGAGCCATTAGCTGTGGTGTGGAAGTCTAAAAACAAAGGGGAAGTATGGGACACATTTTTTTTTCTCCCATTGATCCAGAACAGTCCTGGAAGAATATCTGTAAGTAATTAGCAGGGCTTTAATGCAGGGCAGTAGGCCATAGGTTTTCTCTAGTGAACTTAGTAATGGCAGCATATTGTACAAGATAGGAGACAGAATATGTAAAAATTACTCTAACTCCAGGACATAAGGAATTCTATAGTGTAGTTAAAGCAAGTACATATTTTTCACTGACTCATGGGGGTATTTATATGTATGCCTTTATCTCAGGAACAATGCAATCCAGATGCATAAATCATTTACTACACCTGTCTTAATGTGGCTTAAAAAAATGCAGATTTCTTTGGAGAAGTGGTGACAGCCTTGCATGTTGAAGTAAGGGTGAATTAGCATGCAGACAGCGAACGTGGGCAGAAGGGGAAACAGACTTTCTCATAAAGGAACTGATTAGAATTACTCAAGGCCGCTCTTTCTTGAACAGGAGATGTACTAGTTAGCACTTCATTTCAATGCAAACAACAAACAAATGATGTTCAGTTACCAGGGTTTGACATAAAACTGGTGTCTTCAAAGGAAGTGAGGCTGATTCAGTGCAATTAGAACAGATTTTGCTTTGGACTGGCGAATAAATTGGTACAATGTGTCTGAAAGCCACTGCACAGTGTATTTGTCCGCTCTGTAGGTTCCCGTTCTGCAGCTGAGAGGATTTATGCTCAGCCTTGCAAGTAGTGATGGTGGTTTCAAAGCCAGTAGCAGGGGCCTCAATGAGCGTGTATGCAGGTGTCTCGCAGATTTTAATTCGTATGTTAATAAGTGAAGTCAAGTTATCATTAAAGGTGCACTACAGACTGATTTTTTAGCAAAGTTTCAAGTATGTGATAATCACATGAAAAAATAACAATGCAAAGCCCATAGTAAAACCCCATTCAGAGAACAGACTGACTGCGTGTCGTCCCTTTCCAAAGGGAGACTTGCTTTAAACAGAACAGCACGGTGCTGCTGGTTCTTGCCATGTTTTCCTGATGGCTCTTTTGGAAACACGGGTAAGGTTCAGCAGGAGTCGCGGGGGACATACCCTGCTTCCCTAGCAGAAGATGAATGCTATGCACCTTTGTGAAGTGGCAACCCCAGTGCCTTTCTTTTGAGGAAAACGGGATGATCTGGAGATTGTGGGATTCAGTAAAGAAATTCCCGCTACTTTTAACAGGCTCAGAGGCTGTTCTGTGATTCCTTGCACACAACCCAGTTTTCACAAGCCAGTGTCGAATTTTCTCCCGTTCTGTGGGATTCCTTTACTGGTGGATGGATTCAGAGTGCACATCATGAGCAAGGATGTCTTAAAAGCCTATGAAAGTGTAACCTTTTTAGTATGAAAAAGGGTGTTCAGATACTTCCTGTCATTGTTTAGAAATGTTTTAACTGTCAGTGAATGGAAGAAACAAAAAAACAGGAAAAAAAAAATCGCTTGTAGCTTTGATAGTGAAATATGTTAGGGGATAAAGGGGCCTGTATTGGAAGCTGCTATCAATCAGAGTGTACCTAGCATATAATACTGCTCTGGAGACCTCTTAAATGTGGAACTTTGTGCAATAAATCCATGCCTGCAACATGTTTATTCCTTTGTTACATTTGTGGGAAGCAGAGATTTCATTGCATATTCTGTACAGTGATGCATAAAATCCATATTTATAATCTTGCTGTATATATTCCACATGTTTGATCAACAGTATATTAATTTGTTATATGGATTTGTTCTTTGCAACCAGGTCCTCTTTTAATGAGAAATTTCAGTGTCCCTGGAGAAATAATGAAAAAAAGTATTCAGTAATTCTTTTTTTGCTGATTTATTTGTATATCGTGTTTTATGTCATCTTCATGGCCACAAAAGGACTTACTACATCTAATAGGGAAACTGCATAGTTATACTGCTAACCTGAAGCACTGTTAAGCAAATTTCTTACTGAAGTTAATGGTAATTACTTGGGAAGTGTCTTTTTATTAGCAGAAATTCTGTCCTATTTCAAATGCAAAACTTGGTGATATCAGAACGCCCTTCAACCTGTTGGAATAACTCTTCTGAATGGAGGTGGCTTTTCTTGTATATCCTTTTCAGTTCACTAGCTACAGTTTTTCATCTGGAGAAAAGGTCTGGCTTTTGAAAGGAAATGTTTATTTTGCTGTAACTACAAAAAGTAAAAACACCGAATAGAAATCAATGGTGTTTTCTAAATGGGAGATGCTCGAGAAGTCATGCATGCGAGACTGGTTAGTGCATGGAGGAGCTACCCTCCTAAAAAAATTTGATTGAAATGATTGTTAGTCAAGATGCATTATGGGGTAAATGCATCCTTCTCCAGTTGTTGCCCCAATCAAAAGAGCATCGTGGTCCTTAAAAGATCCGAGAGTTTTACTGCTTGAGTTCTTCTGCATATGAAATACTTTGAACTGGCTTTGCCTTTTAATAGCAAGTTTTATGTTTCTGTTTGAACTTTTATCTCCCCCTGGAGCTTTGCCCTAACTTGCTGAAATCTTACATTTCGTGTGGAATTCCTACTCTTTCAGGTGGAATTCTAAATTAGTGACAGGGCCTTTTTTGGCAGGGTGCTGCCTCACAGAGACTCCCTCTGAAGAGGGCAATTACCTGCAAACCAGAAGCAGCCCTTGTGTGCCTGTTTCTGACAGCTAATTGCAATTCTACAGTTGCCTGGCCCTGTGCAGAGAGACCTCCAAACCCTCTGTGCTCTACCAAAGCAGTTTTATTTTCTTGCAGACAGTAAGAAGGATGAGAGCTGGTTCTCTTGGCTCTGGCAGTTTCAGTAAACTCCACTGTCCTTGTGTCAGGGTAAGTGGGAATGCAGATTTATGGTGGTATAGCAAGGGATGCGGGAGGGAGTCATTTGTATGATTTCCCTGCTGCAGTGAACAGCTGTGGAGGTCCTGGCCGCAAATTTCTGTGTACTTTCATCTTTCTCTTATTATATAGCAAGTACCGGGAGGAAAAAGTCTTTCCAGAAAGGAAACAAAACTAGGAAAAATTATTTGGTGCAGGTAGCTTGACATAAAGAATACTCTTGTACTGGAAAATGTGCTGCTTTCATGCCTATTTTCTGATGGGTGAACTGTGAGGTATCAGTGCAGTTCAATTCTCCTATTAAAAGAAATTTTTCTGTTAACATTATTTGAAGTGGGTATGATTGCAGCTCACTGGATTTTTAGCCTGGGCTTTCAAAAATACATGTAGATTTTCTCAAGAGTTCCTAGGAAGGGGCTTGGGAGCCTGAACAGCTCAGGTATCAGGAGGACCTTAAATGTGCCTAGGCAGAGTGTGCCTGCCACGAACAGGAGTTAGCAATGCGGGTTATCTCCCATTTCCAGCAAGTTGTTTCCCTGAGCATGTTTTCTGGTCAGTGTTTTAGGCTGCTCTGATTCTTCACCTCTCCTGTTTCCTATCACTGTTCTCCTTTGTTCAAAACCACTGGCACTGAGGAAAAAAGGCAAGAGCCCCACTGCTGTATTTCACCTATGAGGAACAGAAGGGAGGATCCCGTTTGGCTGTGAGCTTGGCATGCTATTGAAGGGAGTAAGAAAAGTAGAAAGGAATGTGTCAAGTTCTTGTAGTGAGTTGTGGGAAGGGTTTGCTGCAGAGGATTGTTGCATTAGGGAGAGAGTTTCTTTAAGTCAAACACCAATCCCTGATGTGTTATTGCTACCAGATGCTCTTAGATGCTGTCGAGTTGGGCAGGTTTCCCTTCTCTATTGCCTCTGTGTAAGCATCTGCTGTCAGCTTTGCTGAATGAAAAATTCCTGGTGGTGGAGTGCAGTGTAACTTGAAATAACACTACCCTGGTGGTAATAGGTCAACACAAATAGGGAGAAAAAAGCCTGGCGTTCCTGTCTCCTGTAGTTTGGAGCTTGTCCCTGTAAGGTAGATGGGATATTTTGGAGGTGAGGCTGTCTTGACTTCTGTGCTGAGCTATGAGAGATCGTAACAGGCTTGTCAAAGAGGTTTCACTGGCGCAGCTCGCCTGCGGATCCCTGCGTGCGTGGTGGCAGTGATTTGGATCAGCTAACTTGGTAGGGAGGCAGCCCACACCCGTTACGTAGCCGCCTCGTGCTTTTGAGGAACCTCATCGGCCTTTTGTGTTTGAGTTCAGTTCGGAAGAGGGGTTGGGAACTGGGCCGGAGAGAAATCTCAACTTGCTTAGGGCTGTAACTGTCAAAGGTAGATTATCCAAAGTCTTTGGCTCTCAAAGACGACAGCAGTCGTCTTTACTCAGGAGGAAATGAAATGTAACAGCCTGCATGAGTCATGCATTTTTACTACATCAGCTTTCACTCTATTGCCAGAAAATGTACTAACTACTTAGGATTTTGTCTGTCTTAAGTAAAGGCATATTTGAAAGCTCTGGCAATAAAAGGGCTAGCATACCATACTGCAGATGCTATTGTTCTCTCCAAGCACCTCCCCATTTTCACTTGGTTCTTCCTTGTGTTTCTGCATTTCTCTCCCTTTTAGATCTTGGTAAGAAAAGGCCTCTGAAGGTCAGAAAATAGATGGTCAGTGCTACCTTGAATGGTGTTAGAATGAGCCAGCTGTCCACTTCCAATGGCTGAGGTCTGGTTCCCCATCTCACCCACCTTTAAAAGGGTGTTCCTTCTCTGTGCTGATCCGAATGCCGCTCTGTACAAAACATCTGGCTACTTGCAACTCATGGGAGCATTTGCCCCTCTTGGTGACAAACCATTTTCTGTACAGCTTCTGTATCACACATTCATGAGTCCTGCCAGTCTGTCCCTGCAGAGTCACAGGCAGCTAAGATCTCATTCTGTGATAAACCATTTCTGGATAAAATTTTCTGAGTACTTGTGTGAGTCGGTGAGTGTGTAAAGGATAATTGAGAAAGGAGAGAAAGGATTGTATCAAACAGCTTGCAAAATTCTCTTAGCAAAATAAAAACAAGAGCAAAGACTTATTTTGGGTAGAAAGACACTCCTGTTGAAACTTGGATCAAACTTTTGCTTTTAACTAGTATCTTTTTTGAGTCATTATCTTGATGTCATTTTAAATCCAAGCTGCCCTCCCACACTAGATGATACCAAGGAAATTCTGAAAGGACTATTTCACACTATAAACATGACCTTTTTAAACACAATCCATGCAGAGTCATAGCTGGATGATCAGACTGTTCAAAGAACACCACAAAAATAAGTGATCATGCTGAATCACTGTAAATTCCAATATTAAAGGTTCTGCACACAAAAAATGGCACGCTTCATGAGAGATCATTTACCAGAAGGAGTATGGGGGAAGATTTTCAAAGGCCCATTAGTCAACTAAGGCAACCCTCCTGTTTATTCCCATTTTGTGCCTTTGAAAATATCCCCATGGTGCAGGTTTTTTTCCTTCCAAAGCAGAGCTGTATTAGGTTAATTATTGCCTTGCAAGAGGCAAGTCAAGGTGGACATTGATGTGAATTAGCTGCCTGTGAATACTCTTTAATATGCTGTACTTTGACTTTAGTTGGGGTTTTCTCCATGCATCCCATACTTATCTAAAAACAATACATGAGGGGTAAGTTTGAGCTCAGAAAATTCGATGTCCTTGTTGGCACGAACAGTGTATGAAGCCTGATTAATAGTGGTTCTATACGGTCTCATGCTGCTTGCAGCTAGCGCAGATATCAGCGTGTAAAATCCGGCAGAGAGGGCCATCGGATGGATTTGTAATGGTCTCTGAAGGGTCTTCGGCTCCATAAGCCAGTTAATGGATTGCGCGCAGCCATAGGCAGCACTTCCATTTCTTACGGCTATAATGGAATAATAGTTTTTCATTTAATAACCAGCCCAAATATAATTCAATACAAAGACGTATTGTATTCCATTTTAGCGAATGAAGCATGCCACAGCTTAAGTGGCATATCAGAGCTAAAAAAACATCTTACTACCTTTTCCTTCATGAAGCAGGTTGCCATATATCAAGATGTTTAAGTGCAAATTCTGGTTGTGAGTATATACAAGGTCCTAGTATCTAGTTTACTAATGACTCACAGAATCACAGAATGGTCGGGGTTGGAAGGGACCTCTGTGGGTCATCTAGTCCAACCCCCTGCCGAAGCAGGGTCACCCAGAGCAGGCTGCACAGGACCTTGTCCAG
>Ga0065711_1032012_pt1 | contig 28225 bp, 13 predicted proteins | sample Hoacrofraction12_FD_59098 | JGI IMG/M metagenome (GOLD analysis project Ga0065711, IMG submission 59098) | Hoatzin crop microbial communities from Cojedes, Venezuela - Epithelial fraction 12 v2 (version 2) | ecosystem: Host-associated > Birds > Digestive system > Esophagus > Crop | place... | reverse complement strand
CTAGTCCAACCCTCCTGCCGAAGCAGGGTCACCTACAGCAGGCTGCACAGGACCTTGTCCAGGCGGGTCTTGAATATCTCCAGAGAAGGAGACTCTACAACCTCCCTGGGCAGCCTGTTCCAGTGCTACGTCACCCTCAGAGGGAAGAAGTTCTTCCTCATGTTCAGACGGAACTTCCTCTGCTTCAGTTTGTGCCCATTGCCCCTTGTCCTGTCACTGGGTACCACTGAAAAGAGCTTGGCCCCGTCCTCCTGACACCCACTATGCCAAAATCTCACTTCTACTCTTCTGATTATCACTGGGGGGAGTGAGTGGCTGCATGAGGCTCAGCTGCCTACCAGGGTTAACACACAACAATTATATAAAATACTAATTTTATCTAAACACATCTGTGCACTAACTCTGCATACCTGAAAATACAGTGAGATTTATTCTTTGCCAACTCTAAAGCTGTAACTTTTCATGAATGTAAAAAAACTTTGGCTCTGTTACTTAAAGGATGATGATTAATATTTGCTATAAAATCTCTGCCATCTTGGTATGGTCAGAGCTACAAAAATGGACATGATGGGAATGACAGAAGTAATTTTAGAAAGACATGCTGCTTGACTTCTTGAGCCTAAAAGGATGTGCATACAATGAATATTACTGATGATACGCAGAAATGTTGCAAACATAAACTTGAAAATTTGCAACCTGCAGGGAAATCCCAGGCTAGACAGAATGTGCTAATTAAAAAAAATACAGTGGAGATGGAAATTTAGGGAACTGTCTGTGGAAGGAGAGAAACCCGGTTTTAGAGACCAAGGGAAAAGGAGGTGTCTTATCTTGATGGTATCTAACACTGAAGAATGAGGGGAGGAAGGAAGTATGCCCACAGCCATGTTTTGTAAAAAATCCTCAGACAAAACCCTCATGGGGTGGGGGGGAAGTAGTGAGAGAGCAGTAGGCAGGCACACGACAGTCCTTAAGAGGAGAGAATAATAGCTCAGAGCTTTTTATTCTTTGTCCCTCATAGTTAATCCAAGTGCAGTAAGATATAGTCTTAAACTAAGATTGCTGCCAAGAGAGCAGTTTTCCTCATCACACCCGTTTTTGTTCTTATATTCGGGGAACAGACAACCAAAGAAGATGGTCAAATTATGCTGCTGCTTACATGCATCCCAAATAGAGTCTCAGAATGCAAGATGGCTCTGAAAGGTGCAGGGTGTAAGGAAGTACATGGGATTATTGCTGTGCTCCATTCACTGTATCTTCCTTCCCCCTGTGGGCGTATAAACTGAGGCACTTGATCAGCTAAAAAGGAACTTTAGTGTCAAATAAATAGAATTGCCTTATGTTTGTCAATGAATCTTTGTGCAATTAGGCTTGCTCCCCAGGTGCATTTCACCACACTTTTGTGACTCTTAGGAGCTGTTCTAGCACCAAACTCCAGAGACCAATTTGACAGTTGGAGACAGAATGGATTGAATGGAAGTCCAGAACAGTGGAGTTAAAGTGAATGTAAACTAGAGCCTTTAAGGAGCATCACACAACGGGGAGACCACTGAAAACTGTGGATGCACTGTTAACAGTTACAACCTCTGTACACATTTTTGATCCTTAAGAGCTTAGATAAGTAGTAGCAGAATCTTAGGCAGCACAAAGGAGAAAAAAGTCTTAGGCAGGAGTGTAAGGCAGGTGTGTCTTTGCTCTACAGGTGTCATTTTTCAGGTGAAATTTTCTCCAAGAAGTAACTGTGTTTTACACTAAATGAAAATTTTGAATTGTTTTGAAATATGCAACCTATAATTTTATGTGGATTGCAACACTTCTGTGAATTAACAATGACTGTCATAGTTGATAATCTGATGTAAGAGATGATTTCACAATTTACTCTTTAATTTTTTAATTTCCATTTGAAAAATCATGGTGAAGTAGTATGCTTGAAAATCACTGAAACAGAAGTCTTTTAAGAGTGAGGATTGTTGCTAATTAGTCACTCGCATGATGTGAAAGCTAGCATGCTGTATTGATCAAGAAAGTGAGATAAAATACCTACTGTCCCTTACAGATGGTTCCTGAGTTAGCCTGATTCCCTTTTCTGGACTGGACTTGAGCAATTTTTTTTGGGGGGTGAGGAGGTGAAGTTGAGGGGATTTTTTGTTGATTTTGTTTGTAAGGCAGTAATGTGAAGGGAAAGGCTAAGGTTGTGGGGCTTTTACCTTGGGTTTTGCCAATTTAAAAAAAAATTATTATTTTAAATAAATTTTAGACTTAAACTTTCTGAAAATAAACTTTCTGGCATAAAATGCCATAGTTTTAAGAGCCTTGCATCTTAATTGAGAGAGTTTTCTGACTCTGTTATATGCACCAATGTGATTTCAGCAGTATGATTATTTCAGGAGGCCAAAACGGCAAAATCAAAGTAGTACAATGCTATGTTGTCTACCTTTACTGAGTACTAAGACTGGTAAGCTTTAACTCTCGAGAAGGTTTTGACCTTAAAGTCTGGAGTCAGCTTGGCTTCACAGAAACAAGACGTGTGAAATAATTAAATAAAAGTGACAGGAATTAAAGTGAAGAATTACAGTTATCCAGTCATCTAGTGACTCATTTCACTAGCTGAGGACAAGGTTACTGAAGTATGAAAAAGAATGGGTGATAGCTCAAACTTCCCTCTTAAGCTCTGTGAGTAACAGAAATTAGTTGACAAGGCTGTGTCTTAAACTTCCTTTTAAATTACAGTATCTGCTTAAAACAGTATGCCTAACTGCATTAAGTTAGTGACTGCTTTGACAAAAATGTTAAAGGTGGTAAGTGCACTGCTGTGGTTGATTAACTGTTCTGACCTGCTCAGGTTGTTTGGTAGTTGCAGAAGAATTCCTTCCCATTGGACTGATTGTTGTGGAAATAAAGTAGCAAAAACAATGGCTTGCATTTGTTTATGGATTTGAATACTGTGCTGAAGTGGTTGATACCATAATGTCTCAGAAGAAAAAGATGTTGATGACTTAGTAGTGAGTCAGTGTGGGTTAGTTGCAATTGATTGCAGAACTGGAGTTCAGGGATTCTGTTACTTCCAGAGTTGTGTGTGTTTGGTTCTTGGACTGTCATTTTTCAGTGTTCTAGTTTTCTTTATAAAGGTAAATAACTTATCTTCTGATTAGATCAATCACTTGGAACTTCCTATGAGGTTCCTAATGATTTTTGTCCCAATATGCCAAACTGTTGTTTTGTATGTTACAGTCCTCCATTCTGGAGGTCTGCCATATATTCTGTGTTCCTAGGTGCACATATTTATATTCTGAGATATGAAATAAGCTTTGATTGAGTTGGCCCAGCTTACGAAACTAATACAGGTTGCTGTTTGAGCTTGCTCTTTTCTAATTCATCTCTTCCCAGATTCTGTGTTATCTTTAAATGTTGTAACTTCTGATGTGTGCTTCTAGGTTATTTCTTACAAATATTAATAGTAAGTAGTCCTTGAAATTTTTCAATACCAGTATCTGTTTGATGGTTTGTGTTGTTGTCTCCCCCCCCAAGTAATTAACTCTGGAGCTCTCTTAAGCTTCCAGTAGTTTATCTGCAAAATGCACTGTATTGCACAATGGTCTTTTTCTACATCACAGTGCCATATACTACTAAGACAAAAACTTAACAAAATTTTGTATCTACTCAGTTTTATTTCCTCAAAGAATGAAGTAGGGTTTGGTATAGATCTCCCCTATTTCCAGTTAACATGACCTTATTAGAAAGTAGTAGTTTTATACTGGTTTTACCAAAGACCGTAGTAAAGAAAAGTACATGAAGGAAAAAAAATAATACAGTGAAGAAAAAGCTGATTATTGTACTCTTATTTAATTGTTTCCCATCTGGACCATTCTGCCCTACAATATTACATAAATACTATTTCGTTGTAATTGATCTAATTTAACCTCTAGGATTCCGTTTCTGTAATTGCATTTAGACTAATTATTAGTTTTCGTGTGTCTTCCACAAGTTAAAATCCATGTGCTTTTTTTTCTTCGCACTGTTCTTCATACATGCTTCACTATGTAGCCTAAAAATTTTTAACTTCATTTTAAACATAAGAGCATTCAATTCCTTTTATATTAAGAGCATTGCGTTATTCATGATAAAATTTACCTAGCATCATGTAAAAGACTGTAGTGTCGAATAGCTCTGAACATAATTTAATTTTCAATTCCATTCCCCTAGGCAGAATATGAGGTATCTTCAGATGAAAAGCGTATAGACTGTGGCCTGAAAGTTTTAGAGACGTACTTCACTAATGGGGTAAATATATTGTGTTGCAAAATACAGTCTCGAGTGTTTTGTAAATGCTGGATAAATAGAGATCTAAGTGGTTGCATTGTTTTTAATAAAATGACTTTCAAACTTCATTAGTCCCATTTCTGTCTTTCTGAAAGGTATAGTGCCTTCTAAAATTGTGAAACTCTTATCAACTTGAGCAGAAGCTTTGACTGATCTCTGCTTTTAAGACTGCTACCATTACCATTTATTCTCCTGTGTTTTCTAAATAAAATACTGGTCTCAAGTAAATGTATATTTTTAAACAAACTCATTTAGCATCTGAAGAAAACTTATTAGCAAGTTAACTCAGTTTTGTAGTCTGAAGACATGAGAATGAGGAATTCTTGAAATTCTAAGGCTTCTTTCAGACTCCTGTGTGGCCCTGGTTGGTTTGCTGTAAATTTTCAGAATTGCTGCAGGTTTTCGCAAAGTGAAACATTGTTTTGTTTTGTTCTAGAACATTCTGTTTCTCTGTATTTTGCATGGAGATCATTAATAGCTGATCTTTTGCAGATCTCACTGATTGATTTTTAAGAGTGTGTTCTTTGGTGTTCAATAGAAGCTTTTCTGTGGATGTATAACAAGATGATTGCTTTCTATGAATAGATGATCCTTCTGCTTCTCTTACTTTGGTCATCTTGAGAAGGCTTCACTCCGAATGAAGGTCTTGCAGATGCCTTAAAAGCAGATAGACTCCCAAGTTTGCCACAAGTCTTCTAATAATTTATTTGAGACTACCATAAGTCACATGCAGTTTCTGAAAAAAACCCCAGATTTCTTTGGGATGGTTTGAAATAGTTTCCCTGATTGTGTGTGTCTGTCTTTCCCCTTCCTTCCATCCTGCCAAACCAAATAGATAACTTGGTATTGTGGTGATAAACTTACGAAAAAAAAAAAAAAAAAGATTTGACTTATTGTCATGTTTGTTTACCCGGATACTGAAATAGTAAATAACTGTAATAGCTTTCAATGCATTTTTCTGTGGTAGGGAACAAATAAAAATTTTGCCTGAATATGACTTTCTTGGTTTTCTCTTTAGCCAAACCGTTCCTTTCCTTTTCCTGTATTAGCAGATTTCACTTCACTTTGAATATAGAACTTTTACTTGTTCTACTGATTTACAAAATGGCTTTCATTGTAGCCTTTTTTCCTTTTTATTGTTATGTAAAGTCTGCAGCACACTTGCCAGAAATACCTCAGGAAACTGTAAATGAATGTAAAGCAAGACTGGAAAAGAACCCTTCTAAGGATCTTTTTATGGACTGTACTAGGTGAGTTAAAAATGCATAGTGCTAAGTTTGAATATCACAGAGGAATTAATGTGTTTCTGAGAGAAATGAAAGGTGAAGTTATTACACCCAGGAGTATTTGGTCTCTGAAATGAGAGTAGGTAAGAAATTTGGAACAGCTTTATTAAAGGACTAGGTTTCCTTCAGATGGGATGTAGATGTTTGGCTTTTGCAGAGCTTTTTCTTTAATGCTATTTTCGCATAAAATCACACTATTATCTGCTACCAAGTATTCTGTAAGTTAGAATAGCATTTCTGTTTATTATATTATTACCTTTTGAGTGACTTTTCTTCCATGATGAAGGTATTTAAAAAAATATGAAGTTATAAACCGGAGCTTGAAAGGTTTCTGAACAATGTTACACAATTTGGTGACCTACTATCAACAGACAAGGAGAAGGCTGAGGTACTCAACAACATTTTTGCCTTAGTCTTCACTGGCAACCTCTCTTCTCACCTCTCCCGATTCAATGGACTGCAAGATGGGGACTGGGGGGTATAGCCCCTCCCAGTATAAGAGAAGATCAGATTCGTGACCACCTGAGGAACCTGAACATACAGAAGTCTATGGGACCTGATGAGATGCATCCCAGAGTCCTGACGGAATAGGCTGATGTCATTGCCAAGCCACTCTCCATGATATTTGAAAGGTCATGGCAGTCAGGCGAAGTCCCTGGTGACTGGAGGAAGGCAAATGTTGTGCCCATTTTTAAAAAGGGTGGAAGGGAGGACCCTGGGAACTACCGACCTGTCAGCCTCACCTCTGTGCCTGGGAAGATCATGGAACAGATCCTCCTAGAAGCTGTGCTAAGGCACGTGGAGGACAGGGAGGTGGTTCGAGACAGCCAGCACAGCTTCACTGAGGGCAAGTCCTGCCTGACCAACCTAGTGGCTTTCTAAGATGATGTGACTAGATCAGTGGACAAGGGAAGAGCTATGGATGTGATCTATCTGGACTTCTGTAAAGCCTTTGACACAATCCCTCACAACATCCTTCTCTCTAGACTGGAGAAATATGAATTTGATGGGTGGACTGTTTGGTGGCTAAGGAATTGGTTGGAAGGTCGCAGCCAGAGGGTAGTGGTCAACAGCTCAATGTCCAAATGGACACTGGTGACAAATGGTGTCCCTCAGGGCTCCATACTTGGACCAGTACTGTTTAGTAATTTTCATCAGTGACATAGACAGCGAGATCGAGTGCACCCTCAGCATGTTTGCAGATGACACCAAGCTGAGTGGTGCAGTTGACACACCAGAAGGATGGGATGCCATCCAGAGGGACCTGGACAAGCTTGAGAAGTGGGCCTGTGTGAACGTCATGAGGTTCAACAAGGCCAAGTGAAGGGTCCTGCACCTGGGTCAGGGCAACACCTAATATTATTACAGGCTTGGGGATGAAGGGATTGAGAGGAGCCCTGCTGAGAAGGAGTTGGGGGTACTGGTGAATGAAAAGCTGGACATGAGCCACCAATGTGTGCTCGTAGCCCAGAAGGCCAACGATCTCCTGGGCTGCATTCCCAGCAGTGTGGCCAGCAGGTTGAGGGAGGGGATTCTGCCCCTCTGCTCTGCTCTGGTGAGACCCCACCTGGAGTCCTGCGTCCAGCTCTGGAGCCCTCAGCACAGGACAGACATGGAGCTGTTAGAGAGGGGCCAGAGGAGGGCCATGAAGATGATCCAAGGGCTGGAGCACCTCTCCTATGAGGAAAGGCTGAGAGAGTTAGGGCTTTTTGGCCTGGAAGAGAGAAGGTTCCAGGGAGACCTTATTGTGGCCTTTCAGTACTTAAGGGAGGCCTATAGGAAATCTGGGGACAATCTGTTTAGCAAGGGACTGTTGTGATAGGACAAGGGGTAATGGTTTTACACTAAGGGAGGGTAGATTTAGGGTGGATATAAGGAAGAAATTTTATACAATGAGGGTGATGAAACACTGGCACAGGTTGCCCAGAGAGGCAATGGAGGCCCCATTCATAGAAACATTCAAGGCCATGTTGAATGGGGCCCTGAGCAACCTGGTCTAGTTGAAGATGTCCCTGCTCACTGCAGGGGGGTTGGGCTAGATGACCTCTAAAGGTCCCTTCCAACCCAAAGCATTCTATAATTCTATGAATTTATGGTTCTTGAAAACAGGTTGAACTAAGGCAAACAGTTATATTCCATTAAGATGGCTGATTGAAGGATCTGTAGTGATAGTTAACGCAAACAAATACAAGTTGATGTTGTTGTGAAGTCATGAAGTGCTACTTCACACAGCAGCAGCAGGGAAACTTTTCTTGGGACAGTACATGTTTACCAGTGTTGCATGTCTTTCTAAAGCCTTTATGTTTCTAATATTACTGGTTCTTCAAGGCGTGCTTGATCATGTCTGAAGGATTGCAACATGTTTTGTCACTGCTTAGGTCATCTCCCTGGCAACAAAAATAAGCATACTTTATAACAACCTGAGATTATAAGATTGAAAGGTATGTGTGAGAACACCTAGTAAAACATGTCTCAAATGGAGGATCTGTCATGTAGGTCATCCCCTTTCCTCTGTCCAATAAATATCTGAATACAGTTTGAATAACTTGTGTCCCTGTCATTCCGCCCCCCCCCAATTTAAATTAAGAGGAATTATAAACTATTTGGTGTTCAGGTTTGGACATGGCATTTAGTATTTTTATTTCAAATCCTAGAATAAAATTTTACTTACCAGTCTCCAAAGAATGTATGAAAACTTGTAGATGGTTTCCTGAAAATATCTGTCAGCGGTCATATTTGGGGGGTCATACAGGCATTGCATAGCTACTGAGAGGCTGATGTTTAGGTGGGCTTGAAGACACTGAATGAGAATGCAGAAGTCAAGCTTTCAAGTTACTCTTAACTAACAGTAGTTTGGCATTCACTGGTGTTCTGACAGGAACAGTTTTCTGCGACAGGCACTCACTTGGTGAGGCATCTGGGTTAAAACCATTGTACAGCACAGTGACAATATTTTTCTGCCTACAGCTTCATTAATGTTTAGCTATATTTTAATAGATAGATAGCACCGCCTGCTTCATTGTTTTTTTTCAGAATAAGATTGATTTTTATTTTCCTGTTGCTAGAATTGTCCATGAATACCTAAGCAGAAGACCTTTTGAAGCTTACCAAGAAAGTGTGTATTTTTCCCGTTTTTTACAGTGGAAATGGCTGGAAAAGTAAGTTTATTTATAATGTTTGCATTATAATTTTGCTTTGCTTTGTGGCAAATTCTGCTTGTTATGCTAGAAATGCTATAGAGCCCTAATGCATGACACTGCCTGTCTAAGAAATTATGATCTGAAGGACAGATGTAAAGGATTATGTTGGACTATTGACTCTCTCACTGTCCCATCAATGGAGGCATCTGTCCAGGAGTCTTTAACTGGTAACTTTGTATTAGGTAAATGCAAATATATCATCATATGGATATAAGTTTGGTTGTCAAGTGTGCAGTGGGAAACCAATCTTTTGTGGGAATGCTATCATCCTTTAGTTTCAACCTTGGTCTAATTAGTGGTCAATAAGCAGATTAATCTAGTTTTATAACCCATTGGGTGATGGGGTAACTAATCAGTTTTTGCGGGTGGTACAGGCACAGATCTAGTAATTACAAGACAGCAAGATTTGTATATCTCAGAATGTAGTTTGGGCTTTTAAATCAATACTAAATGAGTGTCCAGACTTTTTCAGAAGGCTGAAATTTAGTACAAATTGATTGTAATTCAGCACTGCTGGGTATCATGATGACGTATTCAAATATTAAGGTGCTTGAGCATTAATTTTATGGTAAATTCCAATTATCTGGTATCTTTGACTCTATTAGTAGCAAAAGCCAGGAAGATAACTGGGGAAGTTACTCAGACAATTAAACCTCCATTTGTTGTCCTGAGAACAAAGCTGCATTAACAGTGAATGCTCTTTTAAAACAAAACAAAAATCGCCAGCTTACCACCATGAAATAGCCCTGCTCTGATACATGTTCAGGAATGTTTTAGCATAGAATGGCTAACACGTTTACTGCCTCCAGTTCTCTGTTCCTCTTCCACTACATCAATACCTTAACAATTGGGCTCTGGAATTGCTGTTGCATACCACAACTCTTTGTTTTTTGAAAAAGCCGAACAGCAAAGCAAAAGCAGAAGTGGTTTACCTTTTAAATGCTGTATTGTAAGCATGAGCTCATTGAAACGCAGCCTACATGTCAGCATACTGCAACTAAGGGAGACAACTGGAGGTGATAAATTGACCATTGATGAGAACAGATAAGGCTCTAACAGTAAAAAGCACAGGGCCTAATTGATCGGCTTTTCTTCCTGCTCTTGTGAATGCCTGATGACCACATGAGGGAGCTAATGTTTCTAATCAGAGCCCCCCTTTCATTTGAAATTCAGCTTCTTATAGTGCTGTCTTCATGAGGTCAAGGCAGCTGTTCAGTAAGACATCATAGAACAGAAAGAAGAAAGTGAAGGCAGACCTCTGGGTGGGGAGGGGAATACTGACTCTTGTAATTCCTGTTGCAGTAATTGTTTCTTTCTCTTAATCAGGCAACCAGTAACCAAACACACATTTAGGCATTACCGAGTACTAGGCAAAGGTGGATTTGGAGAGGTGAGTACAGAAGTATCTTTCTGCGAGGAAATCCTTAAGAAAAGTTAATACAGAGGAAGAGCAGTTTTTTAACTCTTAACTCTGACAATTTACGTTTGGCATGTCACCTGGCAAACTGTCGTCAATCCAAACTGTTTTCTTCTAATGTGTTTAGTTTCAGTATCATAGGTAATGCACAAAGTTGGAGAAAACTTCCATTAACTAACAACAGTTGCTTCTGTTTAGAAACTTCATTTGGCAATAAGAATGTAGTTTGTACTTAATAATTGCGTAGAATATTCATGAACCTGATAAGAAAATCAATAGATTTTCTTCATTCTATTTATAATTCATTGGATATCTTTTTCCCGTATGTGCTTTAACCAGAGCCCTATATTGAAGGGGAAGGAGGGTTACTAATTTACCATTGTTTTTCTCCCACTTGATTATGGCGTGGATGTTTGTCCTCTGTCCTGCTTGCCTAGACATATACTGTTAACCACAGTCATGTGTTTCAGCAACACAAGATCCACAGTTTTACTGAACTGTTCAACCCAACAAAAATGGGTTTGCTCCTGTCTTCTACTTCTGTTACAGCTTTTGTGACCCTTCGAAGTTGTTTCATGAGAGAAAGCTCTGTATTGATGCTTGCAGACCTTCATTTTCTGAGAGCGTTCAAGAGTGTGAAAAAAGAAAATAAAATTTTATCTTCTTTAAAAAAAGTTATAAAAAACCCCTAGCATTTCTGACACACCTTCCTTCCTTCCTTCCTTCCTTTTTAGGTGTGTGCCTGTCAAGTACGGGCAACAGGAAAAATGTATGCTTGTAAAAAGCTGGAAAAAAAGAGAATAAAGAAGAGAAAAGGAGAATCAATGGCTCTAAATGAAAAAAGAATTCTAGAAAAAGTGAATAGTAGGTTTGTAGTAAGTATCTATTGATCTTATTCTCAGAAGTTTGTTTTGCTTTGTTTCATTTCAGTCTCTTCCAGGAGCTTGTGGGCACAAGACACTTTTTAATTGATTTAGAGAATGCATGACTGCTGAGATAAATCATTGATACAATGATAAATGTTTTGTGATTGTGAGTAGTTCTGTGCTTTTTTCTCCAATAATGAATTGGTTTTAGTCTGCCTGCTTTATTTCTCACTTACAGCTGAAACATTAGGTTGTGTTTCAGCACGCTGATGCCACTGAATCTTTGTTCTCTGTTTGAAGGCGAATAGATTATTCTGTAGTACTCAGACTTGAATAATCACTTAAATTCTATTTCTGCTGCAGCCTATAACTAAGTATATTTGCCTACGTTTAAAAAGAGGATATTGCATATACTTTATTCCATCCTATTTTTTTCCTTCTCTGTCTCTTCTTCGAGTGCATTGCTCTCTGTTTTCTTCTCTTACCCCTTTTTTCCCTCCCATACACCTATTTTCTTATAATTAATGCTGTTTTCTAATTTCATGTTTGTAGGTCACTCATAAATGCACTTACAAAGGGGTGACTTGATGAGAGTGTGCCATTTAATTGCTGTTAAAAGTTCCATGTCCTGCATTTCTGTGACTTTTAATGGTAGAGGTTTTATATCCTTTGATGTTTTCATAGCATTTATTACTCTATTGCTTATACATTTCAAGATAGACATGAAATTTGACTAGTGTATTGATTCAGGTTATTTACATTTCCTTGCTGTGTATTAAGGCTTAAGGAGGTGTAATAATTAACAGAACTTTTGAACAGAAATTCCACAGAATGAAAGTCTTAATACTTTAACTTGATACTATCCTGTAAATTATGGTCTGTTAGTAGCTCTAATTACTAAGCAGTGAAATAACTTAGAATGATCAAAGATATACCAGGTAAACTTTCCCTCAAGTAATGTTTAGTTTTTCATGGAATTGTTGTCATTTAAATGTTAATTTTAAATGCATTTTGCTTTGTTTTTAAATCCATTCACTGATAAATTCTATTGGTGTTCAGAGGGGATTTTAACGTACCTGTGTTAGAGGGTAGTGAAAGTTATTTATAAGCATAGTATTTTATACATACGTATATAGATGTATTTTCTGATAAGCTTTATGTATTAAAACCCCCCTGTATAATACTGCCAGCTAAAAGAAAAAATAAGAACCTGCTGGCCAGATACCTCAATATAGTACAAATGATTATAAATAATGTTTTTGTGTAAATACGCTAATGTTACTTTCTCACAAGGCTCATGGGCTTGAATTGATTGAAATTGAATCCAAAAATTACCTGAATTGATCCAGAAATTACTAGTAGTAGAGATACGTGAGATGAGTGAAACTTCTATTTTTGAGTAATATTTTTCAAGATATGTAAATATTATAAATCAATTTATTTATCAAAGTTGAATTTGCGATCACTTTATAGGATTGAGCATAAGTTATTTTCCTCTTGCCATCCAATGTTTTTTTTAATGCGACAGAGAATATCTAGATCTAGGGTTGCGGTAATACTGGCTTGGAAGTGGGTGGATAATTTGTTATGCTTGTGTCACAAGTGAGGTCATTAATAGCTGGACAGGTCAGTATAAAACCACCAAATAAGAACCCTTGCCCCAAGTAGCTGATTTGTAGATTTGTTTCATTTTATTATTTAGTATTGGATTTATGCTTCTGAAGGAATAGTTTGGACACTACTGAGTTACGGCATTTATGTACTTGTACTGTGTTTAAAAATACATTCATTGAGTCATAAAAATCCTACTGATTTTTACCTTACTTACATTTAGCTTATGTTAGGTAAGTATGTTTAAATCCCATTGCTTTCAGTACAAGTTAGTAAGTAAGTAATTTTGAAGATCCTGCCAGATGATCGTCAGCAGACCATAGCTTTTACTGTTGAAACTGAGTTTGTAACTTAACATGTTAAATTTTGCAGTATATTACATTGTTTTAAAATGTTTTTTCTTTAAATTCACAAGTCTGCTTTAAAACTTTAAATGCACTCTGAAAACATTTACCTAAAACCTGAAGAAAAAAAAAAATCATCTTCTTCCTTCCCTATCAGCACCTCAGTCCAAATACAGCGAGAAGAAAGACTATAAAGAGTCTTTATAGTTGGAAAGTTCTAAGCCAGGGAAATATGCGGTTTTTAGGGATATGGGGGGAGGAATAGGAACTGTACATTTGCTCTTAAATAACTTTTTTAGTCTGTCTAATGTAGGGCAACTATGAGTCTTGTAGAAGTTCAGGAAGATGGTTTGACAATGCATTAATAAACTAAGGTATATGAGCTTGTTAATACAGATAACATAATATAGAGTAATACAGATAACGTGCAGCTGAGGGGCATCATCAATAGATCTATTGTCTGGATGGAGCTCTAAGGTATCTAAACAGATATGTCACTGAGCTTTTGCATGGTGATGTAGGGTTTGTGTATACCTGCAAATTAGTCTGAATCCTTTGTGTACTAGACAGGAGCAATTCTCTACTTGGCTGTTTTGTTCTTTTTTGTTTTTAAAAAATGGATTCATATGTTGCTTGTATTGGAAAAAGAGAGATGTGAATTGTGTTGCAGTTTATGAATGAATAATGGCCATCTTCTCCCCCGCCCCATTTTTAGGTTAGTTTATCCTATACATATGAGACGAAAGATGCCCTATGTTTAGTATTAACCATAATGAATGGAGGGGATTTGAAGTTTCACATATATAACATGGGAAATCCTGGCTTTGATGAAGAAAGGGCTATTTTCTATGCTGCAGAACTGTGCTGTGGTCTGGAGGATTTGCAGAAGGAGAGAATTGTTTACAGGTGAGTGTCATCTACAGTCACTTGCACCTTGAATTTTCTATGTCTGTTCAGCACTGAATGTATTAATTGTTTTCTACTAGAACAAGTTTATACTTCAACTTCATAGTAAAAGAAGTGAAAAAATTGTTTAGTTCTCCTTTTCATGGCATGTCCTTCAGAATTACTGATCTTACTTGTCTTCTTACTGTTAATTTAGGTCTAGATACTCACTATGTTCTAAAACATAATAAAGATTCAAGTTTTAGGAACATGAGGTTGTATTCCTGCTCACTCTAAAGTAGATGTTCAGATAACGCTTTAGAAGTCCCTTGCTGCATTGCTTGTTACGCCCAAGAGGGTAAAAAGTCACTTATAATCCATATTGCCCTCTTTCTTCTCTTTTTGTTTCAGGTTCCTCCAATAAAAACTTTATTGCTTTTTAATTAACGAAACTGTCAGAAGCCTCATGCATTGTAATTGAGATTGTATCATCTCAGTTCTCTTTTCTGTCTCTGTACATGCATCATTTAACCCCTGGCATGCATTAATATTACAGGACAAGCGAAACAAACTTAGCGGTGGACCGAGAATGCCTTCTTTATCTTTCTGGTGTATAACACCAAGTACGACTTGTTTTCAAAGAAGATTTAAAGTATAATCCTGCATAACTTTAATATAATGAGTCTTAGTCTTTTCCCTCCCAAATATAGAAGACTAACATACACACAGCAGAAAGTGGCAGAACCACGGAGTGAATCAGGCTTACACTGGTTATTGTTTGTGGTTCCCCAAAAAATTTAGCCAATCTTGCAATGTTACACAGCGTGTTTTGGCATACATGTAGGAGGCAAGCAAGGTTGAATGGTTTTGCTCATCATTCTCCTCATATGGATCAGATACAAGTAGGTCATTTCACATTGCCTAAGTGAAAACAAAACTGATTCTTTAAAATACAGAACAACAAAAAAAATGCCAAACAAAACAGAAAAACCACAAGGGCTGCGGGGGTTTTTGGTTGAAGCCCCACTTGTTAGCTATTTGCCTACAAGAAGACCTTCAAACACGTAAGTCAAATCCTAGTGTTCTCTGTAATTGCAGATCTTAGAGTGGAGCAGTCTTGGTGTCTGGCTCTCTGCCCTGCTTTGTGCTATTGCATAACCAGTTTCCAATTATTGAGAATTTGCATGGCCTTAAATTTATGAGCAAGGAGAAAAGTAGTTTCACAACCAACTCTGAGTAAAATTGCCTCTTAATTAAAAGAATGGGAATTATTTTTAGTCCTCTGTTCATAACAAAATTAAGGACCAAAAGGCAGTTAGCTGTACGTGTGTTAGTAACTGAACAATTTGTATGCTCGGAGCAAAAACAAGGCCTTACATTTAATCGTAATACCTGAAGCCGTTACTTAAACAATTTGGCATAGGACATACTAATGGAGCTCCTGCCCAGTATGTAAACAGACGAAGAGAGACTCTAATTATACCATGTCAGCTCAACTGTGCTTCAGTACTAAACTAGAATGTTTGGATAATTTTACGCTTTCTGTAGAATCACTTACAGCGTTGTGCTTTTTAATATCAAATGAACAACTTCTTGTAAAACAAAGGTCTTGTTTCTTTTCTTTTGCTCATGGTAGTTTTTTTTGTGATGATCTTGATTTGTTTTTTTCTGTATGTATTCCTTTTTGTATTATGTGCTTAGGAATATGGTTGTAAATTTTACAGTTTTAAAGTCAAGAAGTCAAAACAGATGGTCATGGAAGTTTTCAGAATGTCACCAATAACAGTGATATCAATCAAAATTCTCTATCAGGCATCTTCATGGAAATGCATTTAAGCAGCAACAAAGTGATTATAGATGATTAGTGAATCAGAAAGCTTGGGAAAATTTGTCATAATTATTTTATTCTCACCAAAGGACTAATGCTGGCAACCTCCAGTCTTAATGTTGTTGGGGGCTGGGGAGAAGAACATAATGAAGCACACTTTCATTGATTCAATGATTTATTTTTCTGAATTATGGTAGCTAATATTTCTAATTCTCCAGGGCAAGAAAATACAGAAGGAATGTTTTTCTTATTTTGCTGTCATTTTGAAAGCATTTAATACTGGTAGGATGACTGAATTTCTGAAATTGGAGCTAGTTCTTTCTCTTGTTGCTATATCTCAAGATATGTTACTGCATTTTTTGCCAGCTTTAAAGGAGCTTTAAACTCTCTTTTTAGACAAATAGCTTAAATTGTAAAAGCAGACTTTAATTCCGTAACATACTGTTATAAAATATTTTCTTCAGAATGTATTTTTGTGACTATCCATTTGTATATTCACAGTAAAGTGTACTGTAGAGGCAGGGTAAGAAGGGAAATTCAGAACTTCTGAAAATACGAATCCTGGGTGCAGACAGGTGTCAGCAGATAGCAGTGAAATCAGTTCATCTTGTCAGTTTGTTCAGTTCTAGAATGGCAGCTTTAATGTAAGTCAATCATGTTAAAATTTATTATAAATTTGTTACATTTGGGATGTGTTGCCATCAGGAGCAAAATGCCTCATAGAGTGGAAAAATTAGGCCTAACTTTTCTTCTCCATTAACACCAATTTTTGTTGTGTGTTTCATGTATATTTATACCAGTTATTACTAAATTTCAAGCGGTGGCATTGGTCTGTAGGACCCCGGAGTCAGTTGTGCCATTTGTTAGTGGGGTTCCCACTGGGCTGAAGGAACAGGTGCAGAGCTGGAAGGAGGGCCCCGTGCTGCCCTGTGATAGCAACTGAGCCAGTTTGCTTGTTCCATGGCAGCTTGTGAAACTCTAACTTGCCATATGTTGCTGACATTAGAAAAATAAGCAAACAGACAGGAACAGGCAGTGGTGGAGCTATTCATCCATCTGCTCCATAAAAAGTCCGATAGTAGTTAGAGCAGTCAGGATTTGCGTAAGACAGAGTGGGGAACAAGTGCCTGGTTTCCAAAAGGACCTTAATTGCTGGAGTTTTTCTGCAGGAGTTACTTGACTTCTCAAGGGTGGTAGTGTTTTTTGTCGGGTAAGCTGCTTGGAGACCGAGATTTTCCTTGCAAGTTGATGTGGGTGCCCATAGTGCCACGGAATGTGCCTGGAAGGTCGAAGATCAGGCTCAAAGACCTGGTGAAGGGGTAGTGGATAAGCCAAGTAGCTCCTTGCCTGCCTCGTGCCTATGCTTAGAGTAGACATCTTTACAGTGAAATCCCTGAAGGATTTTTATACAGAAATTTTCTGTTTAGGGAGGCTGGTGTAAGCTATAGCAAAAATATGGTGCTTTTTTAATCCAGTTTAAAATGAATATATAATTTTTAATTAACTTTCTTTAATAAACCTCTTAGTTTTGTAAGCTTTACAGTCCTCCAGCCTTTCTCTGCTTCATAAAGGAAAACTGCTGCCTCTGGTGCTAGAATTGCATTGCTAGCCCTCGTTCTGAGCTTGGTTTTCAGCTCAAGTAGCCTGTTCTCCTGTACAAGACTAGTGTCTGTGTATTCCAACAGAAACTGACTTTGGCCTCTGTTGTGGTGGAAGAAGGGAAGAGGCAGAAGGCTGACACCCCAAAGCTAGCATCCCAGAGCTAGAATTTATAGTTGAATGCTTCCAAAACCTGACTTCTTTGTGAACTGCTAGGCCTAGAAACTCATAGCAATAAAGAGCTGGAATTTTGGCTAGAAACAAGTACTATTATTGACCGACTAAAATCATGTCAGAACAGAATTAGCTTCTATTAAGCAGCAGATGTTGCTAGTATTAGGTTTTAGGTTAGGCTTTAATCAGCCTTCTTGGAGATGGAACTCTCTAGAGTTGTTTACTTGAGTTAACCCGAGCATATATTGCGTGCTTTGAAGTAGATGTGTTTCTATGTAAAGTTTGAGCTGAATTTTCTTTTTCTTTTTTGGTACTGGTATGGTGTTTTTTTTGGTGTTTACTTTGATCTCTCCTGATTTATCTGGTATTGTAATCTCATATCTAACATCAAATGATTAACATTATGGGGACTGTCTAGACTTCAAAGTATTAGGGGGAAAGCATCTTGGTGACTTCTTTATACAGTTAATCTTATGAAATAATAATACTTTAATGTGAATACACGTACTTCAGAGCATCAGTTTATCAATATTTGGAAAACAAAGCATACAGATATCTAGGTGAACAAGTGTGTGTGTATTTCTCTCTCCTTTTGAATGTAAATTGTAGAGTCATTCTTCCTAAAATTGCTTCTTTTACTAAGTTTTTTCTGCTTGTATATGAATAACTGTTCTTGTCACAACTGTACATATACCCATATACGTACATATTGTTTTTAATAATCTATTCCAATATAATTGAATCTTTAGGCAAGTACTGATTTTTGCTTGTCTATTTCTGGCTTTACAGTATTTATGGTGGAATAAATCTGAGAGACTGTACTGCAATCCACATACTTTCTGATGCATATCACAATTATATATACATTATGTGTTTTATACATATATTCTATGCATATATATTTATATATTTTTTTAAAAATATGTTTATTCTCAGTAGAATCTGCTATAGAATAAATCCTAAAAGTAACTTCTGAACAGCTTGTGATTCAGCTTCAGTGACTTCTGAAATTTTCTTGGGGGATGAAGGGGGCTGGGGTGCGAAATCCGAATATCTCATTGAGTTTCTTCTTTTGTTCTTGAAGTAAGAATGTACAAGAAGATGCCTATAAAATGCAGAGTTGCACCACTGAATTAATTGTCCTTTTTACTATTTCCTGAGTCTTGCTAGCTTTCTTGCTTGAAAAAATATTTCATGTAAAACTTCGATGTTTACAGAAAAGTAGTAGAGACTCTTAGAAAGCTGATTGCAGAGAATCCTAACCAGATGAAGTGTCTAGTAAGCTTTAGAAGCTGCATGTTCCCATTAAAGGAATGGAGTTTGAATGGATGATATTAAACCCATGCTTAGTTTTGGGAATATTACTCTCTGTTGATATTCTGACAACCTGGAGTGGAATATAGCAAGGGGTAAGCATCAGACTGCAGCAAGCACTGATGTGTTTTACCATTGTGGAGTTGTATGGCTGGAACTCTCAGGATAAATGTCTTTCACTTATGAGCAAAAATTTGGGTATATGTTGGTGGTTCTTCATGTGAGGATTTTAGTGTTGTGTAGGGAAAGTTTCTCATCTGTGAAATATGAATTCCTGTTAATATAAATGGAATAGAGAGTTGGGAAAAATGGATATCAAGTTCCATGGTTAAACTATTTGCATTATAGGTCCTCAATTTCACAACTTTTTTTGTATGTAGGTGGAAACGGGAAAAATCGCTTTAATCAGACCCATGAATTCGTATGTTGTCTCAGTTGCACTTGATGGCTAATAATTTTGCCTTTGTGTAATTCACATTTCTATTCTGTTTAATTTGTAGAGACTTGAAGCCTGAGAATATACTCCTTGATGACTGTGGTAAGAATTACAAGTCTAATTAATACTGTGCCAGAAATTAAAGGAATTTCCTCATAATAAAAGGGACCTGACTGACAAATGTTAATTTTAATTACTACAGAAAAAAGGTCCTTACTTTTTAGAAAGTACAGGAAAATACGGGGTCTTCAGGGCACAACGATGACAATGTCTGAGGGGTCATTTTCCCACCTTCAAATGGCTATCCTTCCTCTTTTGTTCCTCCTTCTTCCCTCTGCCTTTGATTTAAGATGGCTAAAACTTTTATATGGATTCGTTCTCTGTTTGTCTTTTCTTCGACTATGGAAACGTGATTTGTTACATGTGGGGCCAGAATTTTACTTAGTAGCAATAAAGAAGACAAGCCTGAAGCATCCCTGTTTGTTGAAACATTTCAACTAAACGAGGTCTGATGGTCACTGATGCATGTGTGGCTGGAAGGAATTGAGGCAGTACAAACAATATGAAGAAATGTTTGTAGTTTTTTGTTTTTCAAAAGCGAAATTAATTTTCTTTAATGACTTTGTATGAAATTTATCAGAATCTTTTGAATTCACTGTAGAACATGTGCAGCAATTACCTTCTAAGCTGTGGATGAGTGTTACTGGTTTGTTCTTGTACTTGCTGAGTATTCTAGTTAAGGAAAAACTGTTTTTGAAGTCATTAGCACGGTGGTTTTTTTTAAAGTCAGCATGTTCTGACTGATAAATTTCTAAAAAGGTGATGCTTGGGAGAAGTCACTTTGCAAGAGCTAAAGCTTTGCTAGACATCAAATGCATTCTTTAATTTTTCTCTCCAGCACTGTCTTGCAAAAGCTGAAGACTGCTTTGAGGAAAAATGTAGCCTTGCAGGACTGCACTAGAATGCTTTCTTTCTGCCAGGGATATTCTGATCTTGTTCCAGAAAGCAGAGGGGGCTAATTAGAAAATCGCTTCAGGAGCTCAGATCCTGCACTTCAAAAGGGGTTCATCAGATGTCAGGGAACAGAAGAGCATCTGGGTATACTTAAAATAGCATTTGCTGCTCAAAAGCATTTAGTTATTTCCAGCCAGTATATAGAGTGGCATGTGACTTTCTCCACTCTCTCCCGCCACCCCTTGATTATCTATCACATGCGCTGTTAACAAACATTGATGCTGTAGTGCTTTTTGAATGACAGAGAATATATGCACAAAGGACACTTGGGCATTGGAACGGGCTGCCCAGTGCGGTGATGCAGTGTCCACTCTCGGAGACTTTCTAGACAAGGATTTTAAAAACCTTGAACACTTTGGGCTGACTGCTTGCTCATAAGGTCGTACTAGAGACCTGAATTCCCTTCCAGCCTGAATAATTATTCTGTGAATCTATGACATTTCTGTAAATGACAGTGTCCCTGTCCTTATATGCAGTATTAGAAATAAGTGTGGGTTTTGTTTTGATTTGTTTTGTCCCACCCCAGATCATTCTACTACAGATGACTGGCAATTTTCTACTTTAAAATTGGGTTGAAAATGTAATTGTCGTTTCTTCTATCTAGCCGTTTATATTGTTATGAAGAAAGTACCTTATGTATTTTTAAACTAGGATCATGTCAACACAATTCTTGTCTTTTGCTGTCTTGAGTCGTTTGCTGTTGAGTCTGTCCAGCAAAGAACTGTATCTGTCCATGGGAATGTAAGGGAGGATGGGGTGAACTTATTCCCATTGTGCTTCTTGGACTGTTTCCCCATCTGAGCAGTGATGTTCATGACAAATCTCAGTCTTCCACCAGACTTACTTCTATGTTATAGATCCTAGCGTAAATGCCATGCATAGTAGGAAAGGCAGTCAACTTCAGAAGTTTGGCTAATAAAGTCAAATAGAAGCTGTTATCTACATTAGACTGATTCACTAGAAGGGGAAATCCTAATATTGAGCTGACATGTTACAATATAAATAATTCTAAGTAGATTATGACTACATTACTTTTCTTCTGGAGTGGGGATAGCAATTCCAATTACTTGTGCTTAGCATTATTAGGGTACTTTGTTAGAGGAAAACCTGGTGTCTCAGTACGGGCTACAGTTTTCTCATATTTGGAATAAATGCAGTAAATTCTGATGTTTTGTTAGGGTGTCGGAAAGCTAAGTATTTGTGGCAGGAATACAGAATGGAAAAATACAAGTGTGTGATAAACAGATACAGATTTTGAAATGAGCAGTCATTATTTCTATTCGTCCTAGAGTAGCAGCCTATGCCAGTGCTATGTAACAGCAATTTTTTTTGTATGACCTTCAGGAAATCAGTTAGATCTATGCCTCTCTTCCTTTACCTGTTTAAGGAAGAGTTGAATAATGATAAATCACTCCTTTCTAGTTAGAGCTACGAGTATATAACTGTTTTTATGTTTTAGGGTGTTTTTTTGATGAGGTACAGTACAGAATTTTTTTGTTTTAAAAGTGATGATACTTTATTATTTGCTGACTATGTGTAATTATTTTAACTTAAATAGGACACATCAGAATTTCAGATCTGGGATTAGCTGTGCAGATTCCAGAAGGAGAAACGGTCCGAGGACGGGTTGGTACAGTTGGTTACATGGGTATGTAAAGTATTCTTTGCTAGTTACATTTTACCAGAAAACTTGCTTCTGTGAGTATATGAATGACTTATCCAAAGAACTATAATAGGCCTGGATTAGTAACTAGACATGTTATGGGAAGAAAGGTTATGATATGCAGTGGTAGATGTTAGTAGTCAATTATAAGCCTGCTGATAAGCTTGAAAACTTAACTCTGGAAATTCTAGCTTTAGGTAGAACTTTAAGAAAGCTCCTAATTTTTTTCTGAGGTTCAAAGAGATTTAGGATCACAGGTAAGCAGACAACACATTTCTTTCCATGCTTTGGAAAAACTTCATTCTCAGTTTGTAAACAATACTGATCTTGAGTGTTAAAGAACTTAAGTGCTTCTCTTGGATATAAACAGAGTCTTTACTGTAGAAATTAATGTTTCTTCAAAGCACAGAAGAGTTACGCAAGGATTTCTGCACAGAGCCAAAAGAGTACCTGAGAGTTTCTTCAATATTTAATTAGTTAAGTGAGTTGTCATGGGGATTTCTTTGTTTTTGTTTTGTAGCTCCAGAAGTGCTCAAAAACGAAAAGTATACGTTCAGCCCAGATTGGTGGGGTCTTGGGTGCTTGATTTATGAAATGATTGAAGGACAGTCTCCATTCAGGAAGCATAAGGAAAGAGTCAAACGGGATGAGATTGACCGGAGAGTAAAGGAAGACCAGGAAACATATTCAGACAAGTTCTCAGAGGAGGCAAAATCCATCTGCAGGATGGTGGGTGAAGAGACATAGAGGTTTGAAAATTAAATTTCTAATCCTTTTAAAGAGATGAACTACTTTATTTTAATGTCTTCTATTGAAAATTTTTCGAAGCTGGAGTCCTTAAATCTTTCTTTGGATCAAATGGAAGGTTGTGATTGTCCATTTGTTTGAATGGACATTGTTTGATTGTTTGATTATCAAACTTCGAGAATTCGGAACTTTTTTCACGGTGAAGGAAGGCTGTATAAATTGATCTTTCATCATGTGAATAAAAAAGATCCAGTACTCCTTGGACCACATGTAATTATAGACAGAGTACAATAGCATGCTCAACTTTGATACTGCATGGGGAGAAATGGCAAAGTAGTATACTAGTTTACTTGCCTAAGAGAGTCTGTACAAGACAACAGCTTTTTTTTATCTTGCATGCTCTTAGATTTAATAAGAGGCACATCTGTACAGAAAGCTTCAAGAGTTTTCTTTACTAGTTTATGCACAATAGGTGCATTACTTAAGCCCATTGTAAAAAAAAGTAAGTCTGTCTTTCCTGAAAGTCTGCTGCAAAGTCTGTATTGTAAAATCTATTCAGCATGGCATCAATTAAAATATTTTCGTATACCTTTGGGTGTAATCTTCAAATGATCTGCTTTCAGGGATTCTTTTGTCTACTGAAAATCTTTTCGCTCCCAGAATGTTGCAGTTTGGATTTCCAGTTCATTTTGATACCATCATAAATTTAATCTAATAAAAGGCCAAGTAACAAAATAAATTTATTGAATGACATTGTATATAGGTTGTGGTTTGTTTTTTTTTTTTTAAATTGTGGGATTATATCACTGGATCAGCCTCTTTTCCCATATCTTTGCAGTTACTTGCTAAAAATCCAGGAGAACGACTGGGTTGCACTGAAGATGGAGCTGCTATTGTAAAGCAACATCCTATTTTCAAGAATATTAACTTCAAGAGGCTGGAAGCTAACATGTTAGAACCTCCATTCTTGCCAGATGTAAGTAGGTGAGACAGATTTGATTAGTATCTAAAAAGGCAAGAACTGTCTTAATTGTATGTCTGCAATCAAGTGAACTCCAGAGAAACCTTTAAAGTTAGTTAAATTGGCAGGAGAATGCCATTGTAGCTATTGATAGCAAGTTGTTCTGTGGCATTTCACCTGACATCACAAAACAATTCATAATAGTGGTGTTGCTCTCGGGAGCTTTGTAGCTGATTTCTTAGCCCTTAAAAGTCTACTTTTATAGCTCAGATGCTGAACAAATTAAGATTAGCTTTGAAGAAATTACTCTGGAGTTGAAAGGAGGGTGGCAGAAGATAAGTGAATTATGACAACCATTAAGAAATCCAGAGATGTTGCATGCTGTTTCTAGTTTCGATATTTCTTTTCCGTTACTTGCAGGATGGGTGGAATGGCTCAGGTGCCTTATGAAGAGAGTCTTTTAAGTTTTTGCATTTCTGTTTTGTAGTGTAGTGTAATTTGGTGATCTGCAATGTGCAATATAAAATTGTAGCCCTTTTGCCCCCCTCTTTGCTCATCTAGGAAAGAAAAACAACCAAAAAACCCAAGCCACAAAACCCCCCAAACCCCCAAAAGCAAAATCCAAAACCTTAATGAAGCACTCTTGTATTGTACTGCAGCCACGTGCCGTATATTGTAAAGATGTCCTGGACATAGAGCAGTTCTCAACAGTAAAAGGAGTGAACCTGGATACGACAGATGATGACTTCTATTCCAAATTTGTTACGGGTTGTGTCTCAATCCCGTGGCAAAACGAGGTATTGTATTTTTCATAAAAGATTATTTTCTTTAGCATAGCAGTGTAGAAGATTTCATAAGGGATATAATTATAGCATTAACTTTCTCTGTCACATGTAAAGAAGTTTCTGCTTTAGACTTCTTTGCTGAGAGAATTCAGAAAAAGGTTTTTCCCAAAACATAGACAACTTGCTAAAAATTGAGATCTACAGTAAATTTGCATAAATAGAATCCAGCATGTTGTCATCAAAGATACAGTATACAGAACAGTATTTAGCATCAGTATGACCACATTTTCTTTGTTCTTCTATCAGGTTATTCAATACTGCTGTTGATAGGAGAGGGACAGAATGCTCTTCAAAGTATTGTGCAAGCTGTTTGTGTATCATGCCTGCATATCAATAGAGTGTCCAAGTAACATAGTAATACAGAACTGCAGATTCACCTTTTCTAAGGTTTCAAAACAAACAGTATCGGTTGAGTCAGACTTTCTCTTAAAGCTTTTTCATCTGCCAAGTGAACGAGTATTCTAGTATTCTGCACAGAGTACTAGAATTTTGCTACCTCTGCGTGCAGTGCAGCCTTTATTTAGGAAATTCAAATCTCTATTATTGCAGGAAGAGCACTCAGTATCAATTATTTAAAATAGTAGTTCTTGTTCTGAATGCCTTCCCCCTATTATGAGATGCTCATAACTTTCTGAAATTAGTATTGTCTTGAATTCTACTAGTGTAGTTTCTTTCCCGGTGTGATTTTTTTTCATTTTATTTAAAACTTGAACACAAAATACAAGAAATTTCTGAACAAGATGGAGAAAAAAGTACATTCCCTTTTGTTTCACTTTTGGGTTTTTTTGCATTACATTAAGAAGGAGATTTGAAAGGTGTCATTTGACATAGAAAGTCTTCACCAATAAGCAATGAACCTTAGGTTGTTGGAGAAATAAGTATTTTCTATGCTGTGTTGTAATTCTGAACTTCAGAATGTGATCCAGTCATTAAGAAATGCACTGAAGCTTAACTCCATAAGAAGGATAAAGTTGAAAGTAGTTTTGGAGTTCTGGTGATGGTAATTCCCTCTCTTCAAGGAATAACTGTGCAGACTTCATTTTACATCTGTGCTTATTTTTTCTTTTAATTCACGTTGCTTAGCTTTCCCTCAAACCTTTGCTCTTAGTCTCTTAAGAACTCCTCTTCCCCTCGCAGAATTTACCTAATGTCATGGTTTACAATAAAAGCAGGCCGCATTTCTTCTTACTCCTCTTTATGCCCTCTCTCCCTGTACAAGGTAGACTCATCTGGTTGCGTGCCCACGATAATAGATGCATATAAGTGGCACTCGCAGACAAATGCCAACTGCATGTGGGCGTTAGCCACTCTCCTCCTTCTGCCCATGTCTGGCTGTTACATTTTGGCATTTGCTCTTTCTGCTTTCCTTTCTGCACCCAGTAATTGTGGTTTTAATTCTTTTGTTTTCTGTGTACACAAGCACAGATTATTTCAAAATCCCTTGCTTCTCTCCAGTTACCAGTCTTCATTATATCTTTTTTTTTTCTCCATGAAGTATTATTACCTTCCCTATCTCATTGCCTTATTTCTAATTATGCTATATGTTAGTTGTGTTTTGATAGATGATTGCCCAAAACACCAGAATGATGTTTAAATTACTGTGGTCAGATATCAGCTGCTTTTTCCCCAAAAGTGCAATTTGTCCCCTTTCTAAAAACTACCGCCCCCCCAATACTATGTAGGTAGTAATATTCTGCATAGAATAATTATTTCTTCTGTTCAATGTCATGTTTATTAATTAAGTTCAGTCCAGGCTATAGAGAGATTATATTTGTCAGGCTAAACTGCTCTGAAATGAGCAGAATAGTTGAAAGGAAAATAAATTTCTGGTTTTAAAAACTTTTGCTTCTTACACCATGGGCAGAAGAAGAGCCTTACCAAAGCAAGGGAGCATCTGAGTACTTACCTGCATGATAGTGCTCTCATTCTTTAATTCATTAGGTGCACAAGGAGAGTCAGTGTAGACTTTGTGCCTTCCTTCATGGAGCTCTGAGAGTGGTGTAATTTGGCTGATGAATTTGTAAGTTGTTAGGAGTACCCAGTCCGGGTAAACAGGTAATACATAGAACTTATCTGAGAGGTTTGTACAGATGTTTCCTTTATGTTTCATATCTTTCAAAGATGATTGAAACGGGATGCTTTGAAGATATCAATGCATCTGAAACCGATGGTACTGTGTCACCAGACAGAGAGAGGTCTCCTAAAACAAAGAGAGGCTTCTTTCACAGACTTTTTAGCGGAGAGGTAAGGGTATTTCTTTTCTTTCATAAGAAAATTAACATCAATTCCATTTTTTATATTATTTTGTGATAGGAAAACCAAGTTGTTTGCTGAATACTGAAATTAATGAAATCTGGTTTATTACGGCTTTGCCCCTGCACTGCATTTCAGAAACTGTGGCAATCCCTATAACTCCAGGAGTTTTTTCTCCCTCAGCGTTCTGTCTTCCTCTAGTGTCTTTTAGCTGTTACCTGGGGAAAAGGTAGCATGTGCTGTTAACACCTGTGCTATAGATCTTTATTTCCTAAAGATATTAATTTGGGTCTTGCTCCCTACATACTTTGCCATTTTTTTACAAAAACTTCTGGGGAGATGACTTCAGAGATAATGGAGACCCTCTCTGTAAAAACTTCAATAAAATTGACTAATGAAGTCAGAAGTGACTGTGGTGGAGCAATGCAGCTCCTAGGACATGCTCCTTTAGAAAGCTGGGCTCCCAATGAATCATTCTAGTGTATTAAGCAAATCAGTAAAAGTATCTCCTAAATGAAGGAGTGTGAAGAAGTGTCATGAAACAAATGTTAAAATATCTTAGGTAGTTTAACACCTTTACCAAAATAACAACATAATATATGTTTACATAGCTGATAATGCACAACCTTTTCTTACACAGATAATCTCTACTCTTTAGTAAACATTTAGAGGCATATGAATTGAGTATTTACCACCTAAAAGACGTGGTATATTGTACTTGTTTATAGGCCATGAGAAATAGGCTATTTGTAAAGGTTTTCAGTGGAAGATGCTGTACACAATTCTGCTTGCTTAGTATGCCTGCACTTAGAGTGGAATTACCTTGAGAAGCATGAGTATATTCCAGTAGAGGACACTTCCTGTAGAAATTACTTTTGCTTTCAAGCAGAAATGGAATTTTTAAATTGCTAGGAGCATATCATTAAGTGGCCACAACAGGGCCATGTATTAAAATTGCATGATGATATTTTTTTGTCAGCAGCTGGTAATTCACCTCTCTAAAATGGTACAATGCTAATGGAATGTGTAATAGTACTGTCATTTTTAGTTCACCTTTTAAAATTCGCTTTCCCTGTACTTGCAGTAATGGAATAGAAGCAGTGGCTAAGTGAACTAATAATCTCACACAGCTAAAGTTAAAGCTTTTGTCTTACTGTAGTCTTTTCCAGCTGAATCAACAGGGTTCATACTGTCCCAAGATATGGCTCTATGTATTGAGAAAGAGTCCGAAAAAAATTAATATGGCTTGAGAGCCTTCAGTTGGTTTTGAAGTAATAAGACTGCAGTTAATTGTCCTGTGAAGTTAAAAGAACGAAAGAACTTAAGGTTAAATGAAACTTTAATGACTTGAAATTTGGGGTTGGGTTGTAGTTTCCTTTGATATTCCCAAAGCATTTAGTTAGTGTGGAGTAAAATGTGCTGGAAAGAGAGAGACCCCCCCCCCCCCGCCTTTCTGTGCCCCATA
>Ga0065711_1032011_pt1 | contig 28227 bp, 24 predicted proteins | sample Hoacrofraction12_FD_59098 | JGI IMG/M metagenome (GOLD analysis project Ga0065711, IMG submission 59098) | Hoatzin crop microbial communities from Cojedes, Venezuela - Epithelial fraction 12 v2 (version 2) | ecosystem: Host-associated > Birds > Digestive system > Esophagus > Crop | place... | reverse complement strand
GACCCGCCTGGACAAGGTCCTGTGCAGCCTGCTGTAGGTGACCCTGCTTCGGCAGGGGGGTTGGACTAGATGACCCACAGAGGTCCCTTCCAACCCCAAACATTCTTTGATTCTGTGATTCTGTGAAAATGCCATTAGTGAGGAGAGGAGGCAGAGGGCCAGGGTTTTTACAGCAAAAAGTCGCAGAGGCAGATTTTTTGATGTAATCAAAGCAAACAGTCTGTGGTGACAAGGGCTGGTTTCGGACTGCTGGCAAGGACGTCGAAGTTCAGGAGAGGCGTAGATGGTCCAGGCTGCCTACTCGCTGCAGCTGCCTGCCCCTAACATCGACACGGAGGGTGAGGTCTTCTGAACTCCGGAGAAATTTATTCTCCTCATACGCTGCACTTGCTGGGGGTCTGACACCCCTGGGTACTGGGAGGTCAGAGCTAGCTGTCGTCAGCTCACGGTGGGTGCCTGCATCCTCCCTGCATGCTACAGCGAGCAACACAGGACTCAAAATACCTGGGTACTGCGCTTTGCTTGGCACATCCGAGCACGATGCGTATGCGCTTCCTGCTGCCTTTGTGCCTTGCCTTCTCCTTAAGTCCTGGGCGGGCAGTTTGGCCACTGTGTGAGCCAGACCAAACCCCCGTGCTTGTGCTCCCCAGTCCTCTCCTGAACACTCAGGAGCTGTGAAATGAGCCAGCGAGGAGCTGATGGAGCAAGGCTGCCTATGTTGCCTCTACACCATTCTGCAGAAGGCGCGTATCTCTCCTTTGCACTTGCGTCCTACAGATCTGGGCCTGGTTCCTTCTCTCCAACAGGCAGAAAAAGGCAGATAATCTCTTTCACATGCAGTGCTGGAATAGCCAGAAACAACTTGTTTCTGAATGAACCAGATGTCGGGAGTATTTTTTAGATGAAGGTTAAAAGGAAAAGGAACAATACAATGATGGACCTGCTGAAATCAAAGAGGGAACTAGATGAGCTCATTGCTTTATCCTCAGAGCTGAGGAGCCTGATAACAAAGGCAGATATTAAAAATGCCTTCAAATATGCCGGTAAATTATTCTCCTTGGCATCTCTTCAGAGTGGGCAGGCCCCATAAATCCTCTTGCACAGTTTGATTAAGCTTTGGCTGTCAGAGTCAGGCCGATATCTAAATTTCTCTGTGAAGCTCTATGCTGGATCTGTGTACGCATTTTTCCTTTATTTTGTTTTTTAGAAATGCTTTCATCTTGCATTTCCTGGTTAGCTCCAGAGCCTCTGTGGCAGAAGCAGGGCTCCGGAGCCTGTTGTTTCCCAGCTGGGGAGGAGTTCTGCAGTTTGAAATGATCTCTCGTCTAGACCATTTTTGCCATAAACATGCACTGCGGTGAAGTGACAAGGCTGTGCTCCACCACAGATTGCCTGCTTACCTCTTTTGCCTGAGCTTGCATACCCATCTCTATAACGTGCTGTCTCTTACTCTTTGCCTCCTAATTCTCAAACAGCAAACAGCTTTTCCCAGTGATTTTAATCTCTGCTGTTGATTGATCACACCCTTTTCTGAAGTGCTCCTCTTCCCCACAGTATTAGTGCCATGCTTTTGAATAATTCACTGTGAAAGAAAACTGGAGCCATCTCTATGTAGCTTGCCAAGGCTAAACTCGTCTTGAATTACTCATTAGGTCTTTTACCTTTCCCTTTCCAATAGGCTGAAATTAGCTGCTTGTTGAAGTCCACAGTGTGCAGGCTCAGATTTGCTTTGTAACAAAAGCTCCTAACCCTGCCTGTTGTAATGTCAGGTGTGACTCACGCTCCTCTTTCCTGCCAGAGATGGGAACGCAGTGAAAGAGCGTTCACTGGGCCAACCTCGTCTTCCCCCTGTTGTCTTCTGCTTGCTCCTAGGTGCTTGGGAAGAAGCGATTCCTGTGGCCTAGCCTAGAACTTGTGGCCTGGGCTCACTTCTCAGTTCCGCTGCAGATAAGCTGTAGACCCTCAGAGGCGTTTTGGTGCAGTTCATTAGAATCTAATCTTGGAGGGCGGCTCAAGGATTCCCTCGAGAACCTGGGTCCGACCTGGGGATGGGAGCGGTCGCTGGATGATGGGACCAGCTCGTGCTGTGCAGCCCCCGGCAGAGCGGGCCAGCCCATCTGACTGGGAGGGCTCGGCACCGCTGCGGGGGTGGCACATCTCCGACTGCCCGAGCTTTTTAGGGTTGTATGTCTTACTTGTCCTTCTAGCTTTGAACTTTCTGACCTGCTCTGTGTTTTCAGGGACTTTAAAATGAAAAGATCTGAAATGTAACCAAGACCACAGAAAAGTTCCTTTGAAGTTTTTTCCTGTGATTTTTTTTTTTTCTCACCCCTAATTTGCCTTTACAGGTTTGTCTGGGGCACTTCAGTCCCCTTTGTACTTGACCCTATGTAAATAGGCCACCCAGGGTTGTGTAATAGGTTCCTGGTTCCTCTTGACAAGACTATCAGAAAAGGGTTAATTGTTTTCCCGTGCAACCCTAGGGACATTTTACCACTGCTGCAAACGAGAGTCGGATCATGCCCCCAGTCTGTTAATAAGTGCGATGCTTATTCTCCTTCCACATTTGTGTTACTCTGATTGATGTATTGATTTAGTGATTGACCTGCATATCCCCATGTTGTACCTGTAGTCCAGCTGGAGTAATTTAAAAACAGCAGCCAGAGTCTGAGACTGTCTGAGCAGCCTGTGCAGCTGGTGACCCACTTTGGAACTGGGGTTGACTCATCAGTTCTGAAAACACAGATTTGTGGAGTGACATCTTGACCAAAACATATCTTAAATATTCCGTGTATCTCATGACTAAAGTTAATTTCTCTTTATTGTTGTTTATTATGGGAGTACCAAAGGCAGAAGTGCCAAAAATCACTAGCTATCATCAGGGGCCAATAAACATTTCATGCTTGTGGGCTTTGCATTCTGCATTAGTGTTGATGAGTTATTTGTTGTTGAATGGGGAGAGCCAGGGAAACAGGTAGGTCTCAGCACAGCAAGGAAGTTTGTAGCTAGTCAGACAACATTTAATTCCTGTATTTTGGGCCAAGTTCTCTCCCGGTGGTAGTCAGCAGTGTTACATCAGTTTACGCTACCAAGGGATTTGGAACCAGATGTGTCTGTCCCACATGTGAGTTGCTCTGTCTACCTTGGTTTATTTTTCTAGTCTCTCATGCTCAGCACTGTTTGCAATACAATTAATCCTTCTTGTTCCCTCGAGCTTTGACTGGACAGCGTCGAGCAGCCATTTCTGCACTAGGGGAAAGCAAGATCAAATTTATCTGCTTAATATCCACTGCACTGACATTATGTCCTTCTTGCCTGCGGCTGGCACATGGAACATGTGACTGCTGTCATGCTTGGTGTTGCAGTCTTCTGGCTTTTAGGAGCGGGGCTGAAGACTGGTTTTTACCTCCCTTCCCTTTCCTTTTTTATCTGGAAAAGAAAATAACTGAGATTTCACACTCTGTCTCTCTCTCTCCTCCTCCCCTGCTCCTTAAAATGCTTTCAGGGCAGTCTTGTACTTTTGAGCCCTGGCACTGCACTCCTTGGATCTTCTCTGCACTGAAGGATTTCTCCCACTCCCAGGTTTCTGTAGCCAGGACCCTGGTATGGGGGTAGAAGCACCCTGTGCGTAGAAGGGGTCATATTCTGACTCAGCACCTCTATGAATTGCACTGGTACAAATCAAGGCTTTTAGCAATCGATCCTGCTGTGTGTAGGGTAGGAAGCTGAAATGCCACGTGGCCTCTAATGGCTGCAGTCAGAGCAAGTCCTTGGTGTAAAATAGAGGTAGCGTTCGAGAGAGCCGCAATGACTCCAAGTCCTATTCTCAGCAGCACAATCCTTACTGAAGGTCAGTAGGACTTGGGCTCCCAAGCACTGAGCTCGCACCCACAGCTGAATTGCTGCAGTTTAAGTTACCAGACACCAGCTGAGCTGCTGTAAGTACAAGTTCTTCCACGGGAGAGCTCTCAGCCCACCCTGCTCCCCGGGCTGTGGAGCTTCGGCTGAAATCAGGCTCCCTCGGTCCCCATAACCCACTTGTGTGCCTGAGCCTTGGACTGCTCGTGTATGGGAACACGAGGCACGCTTATGAGCATCGCCCCAGCAGGGCTGTGATGGAGGGTGATGGGAGCCTTGCCCAAGAGAGCAAAAGACAAGACTGGCTCAAAAGGAGCAGCTTTTTAGTAAGAAAAAAAAGAAAAAAAAAGAAAAAAAAAAGTCTCTCTGCTGTGCTAATGCCTCCTGGCTTCCAATCATTAAAAATAATAGAGAGAGTAACAGACGGAGCCACAGAGCCATCTTTCTTCTGCTTTGTTTAGGGGTGGATGAGGGCTAATGAAACTCCAGACTGCGGGGCTGTTTGCCTTACATAATAGGCGGCCAAACTGTTTTCGGCAACTGCAGCATTCAGCCAAGAGATTCATGGAGGGAAGTCTTAATTAGAGTAATTGCTCTATTTATATAACAATTCCCTTTTGTCTGAGATCAAATAGATCTTTGAGAAATCTTATTTCCTTTCGAGTTAATTTCTGCCCTGTTAGTTTAGCTCATGAATCTTAATGAAGACGATTGAAGAAGATTGGGTATCTCCCAATCTGCCCCCTCGCCCTCATTACCTGAGGGGAGACTGTGGGTCGTTAATCTCCTGTGCCGCTGCTGCTTCACTTTGGTAGCAACATGGGAGAAACACCAATGGGCAGGAAACGTTAATACCACGAACAGGGAAATCTTGCTTTTCTTTAACGGTTTGAGCTTTGCTATTGCATTGGCACAATCCTGAATAGGGGTCCTGTGAGGCATCGTGGTGTGATGGAGAGAGGTGAGACTGAGGATCTGCCATCGTGTCTGCAACAGGCTGCCCTTGGGCTCCCAGCAAGAGGAAGTGGTGAATTTCTCCAGGTCTCTGTTCCCTGTCTGTAAGATGGGGGAGAGCCTCCATCTCTGCCATGCGCTTGTGTTTGAAAGATGAGCTGCTCGGGGGCACGGGCTTTCGCTTGCGAGGTAAATGCACCCTGCCCCATTGGAGCTGCTGCATGGAAGACTTTCTTTAATACAAGTAATAGTGATTGCTTCCTTGTCCAGATGGCTGTCAGTGTGAAGGGAATGGCTGAGCAGAAAGTTGTATTCCTCTTCCTGAAGTGCGTTACTACAGTGAAGGGGTCTGGGCTTGTTAGGGTTTTCCTAGAATGTGCTAAAATTTCACATAATCCGTGATATTACTCACAAAAGTAATTATCCTGATGCAAATAGCACATGCATGAGTTAAAAATCGATTTGGGATTCCAGTATTGTGAAAAGGAACTTAGAAATTCAAGGAAATTAATGCTTGGAAACATCTGTTCTGTGCACACATCCCTTCACGGACTTTCAGATAATTAGACTGATTTGCAAACTCAGCCTCTTGAGACAGAAGTGGCAATGCTGTATGTGAGCAGCACCGGAGAAGTCCGGAGACCTGGAGCCCTTCCTAGCATGGTCTGAGCCATGTAATGGGTGAAGAGGGGACCAGCATGGATCCCCTGCGCTCCCTCACCTGCTTGCGGGCTGAGCTCCCAGGGCTGACACAGATTTTTCCCATTGGTTGGCACTGCTATGTCTGCATTTTTTCCTTGTAATTTCACGGGCCCTCCGTGGACTAAGCTTCAGCTTTTAATTTCTTGTCATGGCTTGCTGCACTTTATTTCAGTAAATGTTTTCAAATGATTTCGTGAAGTCATGTTTTTGGCTCATTCCAGCTGCTGGTTTTGGCTGTGATGCTGCTGAGAGGGTTAGCTGAGGTCGGCAAGAGCCTCGCTCGAGTTTGCTGCCTGGCAGACTGGTGTAGCCCGAAGAGCCCCAGTCTGAGGATGCTCCCAAGGGACCCTTTACACCAGGGGTGGGAGAATTCCCCATGGCTGGATGTGGTCACAGAGCGATAGCTTTGATGGCTTGGTTCAAGTTGAAGATTGACGGTCTTGCTATTGGTTTTGCTGGCAGGCATCTTGGATTTGGGTGATTACATGTTTCTTTTTGCTCAGGAACATCTCTGGTTTCTTGTTGTTGTTACTGATGGATTTTTTCCTCTATGTTTCTTTACTGATCTCTGTGTGCCAGAGGTTGACACTCATGCTGGATTCTGGATTGTCGTGCAAAATTAGAGATACTCAATAAACTTTAGGAGAAGACATTTTGCCATGAAAAACTTTCTGCTGAACGTCATCTCTTATCACCTGCATAAACATTGGAGGGCTGTACTTGGAAGGACATTTAGGGCTATCCAACCTGTGACTCAAGAGTCAAACTCTGGCCTTTCCATGGATGCCAGGGGCAGCCAACGCTTTGTAAGACATCTTCCAGCTGTTTCTGAACGTCGCCGAAGGGATCAGGTGAAAGATTAGCTGCACTTCTGAAAACCTTTCCCCTGCACAGCCTGCGTGGACGCAGAGGGAAGCGTCTGTGTGCTCTGACTGCTCAGCTTTACCCCTCCTGCTGCAGAAGTGCCTCTTATATTGTCAGAGACATGGATGTGGGCTCCAGCTGCTGCCTTCAGGGGTGAAGGCTGAGCTTGTAACTAAGTTCCTCAGAAATCCCAAGTTCTTTGTTTGCTTTGCTAGAAGTGCCATCAGATAGCAGAGGTGGCGTGAGATGGGCTGTCAGATGCTACCCTATCACAGCAGAGAAATATCAGCACTGCCTAAGGCCAAGAGAGAGAAGGAAGAAGGATTCATGGGCTTTTGAGCCTTTGAGAGGTCATTCATTACAGTCTTTTGGATTTTCCTGACATGCTGGACAACACAAACTAAAATGTCATCTACTGCTTTGTCAGTGCAATAATTTCTGGTGAATTCAGGTAGTGTTTGAGAGGGTTAGTTATTAATTTTCGTGGAAACTGGCTTAAAAAAATTAATCCTTTAATTTTATATACCTCTTACAGTAAGACAGGTAACTGTTCCAGTGCAAAGCATCAGTACAGTCTCTGTTGGAGTCACCGTTTGCACACCTACTTTTCAGCCCAATTGCCAAAGACTGGAGCCGCTTCCCAGGGAAAACACCTCACCTTCACCAGGCTGTGACGGGCTGGATGTTTCCAAAGTTTACCAGGAGATTTTAAGTAAGGGAGGAGCAGCAATGGCCAATCTCTCATTTTCTGCCACAGCCCCTGGGTGCAGAGGTGTGTGCACATCCATGGACAGAGCAGTGATGCTGTGGCTGCCCACAGCACAGGAACATATTTCATGTACTGCATGATGATGTTTAAAGAACGCACTTTCAGTGCCGGTTCCCATGCACAGATGCAATTGAGAGGTCTCGGCACAGCGTACAAGATGTTTATCAGGGATGTCAGTTAACGATAAGAGACAGACCATCCTCTGAAATGATACCCTATCCTTGTGGCAGCCCAGCGTCGCTCTCAGCAGCCAGCTGGGGGGACGTGTTCCAGCAGTGGGTGCGTTTGAAGCCTTCACTCTCCTCCTTCCTCCTTTGGACACCAAACATGGGGTAGATAGTGCCTAGAGTTACCCGACGAGGGTTCCTCAATGTGTGGGTCTGGTGCACAAGTCGAGCTAGCAGCTCGAATCTGACCAGTCTTTTTGTTTTTGAATGTTATGTTTCGTTTTTGCGGAGCTCAAAACAGCCCACCTCAAGGGATGGCCCTTGGCTAATCCGCGTTGTCCTAACAAAAAGGGTGTTTTAAGCAGCCAGGAATGCATTGACGTTGGCTCTCAGCTTGTTGCATCGGATGCCTTCGCTTGGTGCAATTTTGGCATCATGTGAAATAAAGCAAGCAAATAGGAATGTAAACACACTTTTTTATCCCAGGGCTCTGAACTGGTCTGGGAATGGGCAGTCCAGTTTAGTTTTTGGTCTTATATGGTTGAGCATGAATGGGAACCCAAGCAAAACATGTTACCACTTGTTTTCAGAGATTATCTGCTTTCATAGTTGGTTTTTTTCCCCATCCAGATTAAGCAGAAGCTTCCTGGTGTAATGAAGGCAGTGGTAGGTCAAGAGCCAGGAGACATGGGACTTATTCTCTTCTTCTCTCCTCTTTGTCTTGTCTTTTTGGACTCTTTTGGTCTCTACCGCTCCCGGCACCAGCAAGCTCTGATCTTCTTTGAACTTTCTAGGTGTTCCAGCAATGCAAATAAGAGCTATTGAGGGGCAGATACCCATCTGTGGGGACAAAGAAGCTGGGCATGGAATTTCTAGAGTAAGATGGGGCCGCTGGGAGATTTCTGGCCTGTTTTACAAACCAAAGAAGTTTAGTTTGAGGCTTGCAAAGGCTTGTCTGAACCAGGTCTTTGAGAGATTTTGGCTTGACCCATTTCTGGTTTGGAAACCGAGCTGTTGTCTGGGGATCAGTATCCCACAGAACTATTGGGGCAGAGCCTCTTGGGAAACAAATTGTGTTTGGGTTCTGCTGGTAGAAAGGGAGAAAAAGAGCTTGAAAGGGTGGGGAGGCAGAGAAGTTGTGCTTGTCCTTGGGAAGTGCTGCATAACCAAGGGCTGAAGAGTCCAGAGAAGCATGAGAGGACCCCAGGTGCAGAGCCGCGTCGGCTTTGCTCCTGTCCTGGTGACTGCTTTTACAAATCTGGATGCACTCGGCAGCTCTGTCTACTGATGTTTTGGGGTGGGATGGTGGAAAACAGTTCTGCCATGGGGAAACCTGTGGCAGCACATGTCCTCAAAGGGCTCAAGAGGTCAGGTTGGAGCTGGGGGTTTTGTGCTAATGTCCCAGAAGGTCTCTCAGCTGCAGATGCCCCATCTACTTTGGCTCTGAAGCTCCCTTAGGATGGGGTATTGGGGAGACTTCTAAAATAAATCTGGCAGTTATCTTTCTTCTCTGCATTGTCTCTCTAGGTAGGGAATGACTAGACCTTTTATCCGCTCGTCCTAGGAGAATTTGTACCTTCTGACAAGCTCCTACAGTCAGAATGAAGTTGGTCTCTCACTGCACCTCCACTTCTTTTCACTTCCCCGTTGCCGAGATGCAGCAGACTTGGTCATTCCTGAAACAGTGACCGATTGTCTGGTTTGGCTGGTTCAGCTATTTGCTAAACATAATGCTCTTTCATCTTCGAGGAAATCGTCTGGACACCTCCACCAGAGTGGAGCTTGCTTTATGCTGCTGTTTCAGTAGGCAAATAAAAGCAGCTATTTTCCCAGTTTAAACATAACCCGATTTCTCTAATAAAATAAAAATACTTGCGGGGAGGGGAAAGATTGGTTTTTACTGAATTTTTAAGAACTACAATCGTAAATTAACAAGCAACTAGCTCTTTTGCTGCCTGGGGAAAGGATTCCCCTCCTCCCCCAATATTACCCTTCCCCTTAAGAAACATCCGCAGCACTCACACTCCATCATTCTTGTTGGGACCTGAAGGGCACCCGCCAGGGCCCTCTCACGCTGTGCGCATGATGTACAGCTTTGCTCATGCTCCGTGGCAAATCAGGCCACTTTGGCACAGGTTTGAGATTTCTTTTCACTGGCAGCAGAGTAAAAATGTTACAAAAAGGAATCCTCATTCAGAGTTTCGCTGTTGAGAGAGGAGACAGTCACCTGTCTGCTCTCATCTGCTCAGGGTGTGGGGGGGACTCTAAAAGCCGGTGCCTTGCTCATTTTCCTCTGTTTCCTGAGATGACAGGAAGGAAAGCGTAGGCTTCTGGCTCTGCTTCAGCAGGCTGAGGTTAAGGAAAAAGACACAGGTCAGGTCTGACTCCAGTCCAAAGCTTGGCTGGCTGGTGAGCAGCGTTTGAGAGCCAGCTGCTATTCCTGAGAAATTAACACAGAAATAAATAACCACCAAAACCACTCTGCAACATTGATAATGTTGCAAATGATGCAATTCAACTTTCTTTTCTTAATGTGGTAACCAAGGATTTGACCAAAACAAAAGGGAGCAAGGAGAAATACACCCCGATGACTTCTTCTAGAGAATGAGTCAAGTTCCTTGCATGCGGTTCCCGTACAAAGAAATTGAGAAGTCTGGCCAGCAACTGGGTTCAACAGGAAAGCTGAGGACAAGCTTTTGTGTGACTGCTAATAGGTCCCTCTCCTGTGGCCTGGCCGGATCGGAGGAAACAAACAGCCCTTTTTGTATTGCAGTTCATGACGAAGAACCCCAACATGCGACTGGGCAGCCTGGAGCTGGGCGGCGAGAGCGCGATTCTGCGGCACCCCTACTTCAAAGATCTGGACTGGGACCTGCTGAACCAGCGTCAGATGGAGCCACCGTTCAGGCCCCGAATTGTACGTGGGAAGGAGGGGGCGGGGAAAGGGATCACATTTTCTTTATCTTCTGGGCTCTATAAGCAGGTTTATTCCTGTGAGACAGGAAAGGAGGTGAAGGAAGGGCAACCTTGACACAAAAGCCCTGGCCAGGGAGCTGGGATGTCTGTGGTCTGGTTGGCCCCTTGTTCCGGTCGCTTTTCACCTCCGTGCTGGATTTTCAAAGGCAGCTCAGCCAAAAGATGCAGGTTTGTAAAAGCAACTGCAGCAGACGAGGCACCTAACTACCCTTTGCCTTGCCCCAAATTAAAAACAGAGTAAGTATTCTTCATCCTGCCCACTCCACCTCCCGCTTCACAACGGGGCTGTCTCTCTTTGTCTCTCTCTGTCTGTGCAGCACCCAGCACAGCGTTCCCTGCCCAGGCCACCATCAGCCGAGCGGTTCAAACAGCAGGCAGGCTGCAGAGGGGACAGTGCTGCCCCTTTTCCCCATGGTGCCACACAGCCCTAGAGATGCTCTGTGACAGGACAGTGCTGCTCTCCATGGAGAGCCTTTCCAAGGTTGTCTCTGAGGCTTCCTTGCCTTTGAAATTGTTGCCTGGAGTGGCTTTGTCTCATGCTGTGGTCACTCTGCAAGCTCTTAGTTACAATGGTCAACCCAGTCCTGCTCCATGAAGGTCACTGGGTGCAGGATCAGGCTCTCGGGGGAGCTGTGGCAGCTCAAGATCCAGCTCTTGAGTTGTTTCTTGACCTGAATCAAAGGCTAAGGGAACCTCGACAGTTTGCCATGAGCTAGACAGGATCTGGGAACTTTAGACTTCAGTGTCAATAAAACATCTCGTTCTGGATGCAGGAAAAACACACACCTTGTCAAAATGTGCCATGAGCCCAGTTTGTGTGTGTGCAGTGTAAACAGTCCCACTTTGTGGCACGCAGCAGGAATCCAGCACCGGGAGGCAAGCCATTTGTCTACCCACCGCCCAGGAATTCCTCACTGTGCAAGTTTAATGGCTCACACGTAGAGGAGTGTACCCCCCCCGCCAAAAAAACCCCGGCTGAGACGCTCTGCAGATAAGGAGGGACTGTGTGGAGTCAGGTAATTGGAAACATGGCTGATAACGGCTTCGAATGGCTGGGTCTGTGCTGCCGCTGGAGGAAGGGAGCTGATTGATGTCCCCTGCCTTGCCCTGTCTGGGTAGGCAACCCGTCAGAGGTGGTGTCAGTTCAGTCGGAGAGGGGTTTGTCTGACAAAAGCCTGCAGAGGCTCTAAAAGGCTTTGCACTGCGAGAAGCTCTGTGGGGACACTCAGCTGCTCTCAGACCAACCCCAGAAAAAGCTTTCAGTAAGCTCAGCCTGGGTTGTGGAGGTGGTGGTTCATCGTGCTTAAGACCAGAATGTAGATGCAAAGTGAGTATCAAGCAGATGCTACATACTTCTTTCATCTCTTTCCTTTGTCTTTTCTGTTTGACAGAAATCCAAAGATGATGTGAGCAACTTTGATCCTGACTTTATAAAAGAGGAGCCCATTCTGACTCCCATTGAAGAAGGAATTCTTCCGATGATAAACCAAGACGAGTTTAGAAACTTTTCATTCACAAGTCCAGAACTGCAGCAATAGCTACAGCTCCAGGGAAGGGCTGCTAAGAGGACTGGGGTGAAATGAAATGAGAACCAAGTTTACCAGAAATTTAATTCTCAAGGAGCAACAGTGCACTGACTTTATGTGATACAGCAGCACCACTGTCAACGTTACCTTAATGTGAAATCAAAACCTTCCTGTGTTTGTAGGATTTACCCAGCTCTTGGATCAAATATTGACAGGGTGGAACAAACATGGTATTGTAAATAGCTGATGCAGACAGAGAATTAAATGCTGAGCTAGTTGGCTCAGCCTGAATGTCACCGCTTGCAGTGGATTCGAGGAGTCGGCGTGAGCATGAAACAAGTGTCTTGCAGCTCTGAGCCAAACAGACTTGTTGCAATTCTGATTTTTTTGCAAGACTGTTTTGAGGAGTCCCAGCACTGTCTGGCATTTTGGAGCTGTTATCCAGCATCCCATGGCCTGACTGAACCAGATGTTCCTACTGACTTTACCTGTTTCTGCAGTATTTATTTCTTTCCGAAGGACAAATGGCTCTCTTTGCCACTGTTTGGGTTTCCATGTGAAATATTTCATTGTGCTGACTAGCAGAAGGAAAAAAACAAATGCCTTGTGCCCCACCTGGATTCTTCCAAATCAAAGGGAAGCCATGTGCTCGTAGTGTTTTACTGTTTGTGCGACATGAAAAGTTTTAGTGTTTGCATTCTGTGAAATGCCTTTTTACATCATGCATCTTCAGTGCTCCTTTCTTTGCCTCCCAGCTGTTTTCAACTGTAATGTAACTTGTAAAACCTTACTGTTTATTTAGGCCCATTCTATTTAATTATGCTATACAGAGCCCCTTTTGTGGGTTTAGTGCCTCATTAAAATTTTGATCCAAAGTGGTAGCATTTAAATTATTTGTAGCATTATTGCAATGGGAGCCACAGAGCTGGCAAACTGCTTGAAAGCAGAGTCATCGACCAACAGGTGACACAAAAGGACAACTTCCAGCCATGAGAACGATAAACCTTATATAAGAAACAAGGTGACTTGGTCTTGTTTGGATTTGGTTTGGCTTATTACTCACAGGGCAGTTCTTACCAGTTGCAGCCTCAAACCTCTGCTACGGGCAGACTGAGACAATTTTTCAGTGTGGTCTGTAGAAACCAGACACTCGAGGAGATGGTTCTGTGCTGTCCCTGCTCCTCTGGAGGTTGGATGATTTTTCTGTGGCTTCACGGCACACCTTTGCACTCCTTGCTAGGCTTGAAGCTCTGTGTCAGGATTATAGCCTCTTCCGTGGGCAGATGTGAACTACTGGAGAAGGAGAAGGGTTTCTAGCCTCTTGCAAAACTGGTCATGTTTGCACAGTGCTAGTCACATGCTTTAACTTGAGAGAAGGGTGAGGTGCAGCTGCGAGGGACATTTCTGCACAGACCTTACCTCACTGGAACTGTGGAGGTGACGTAGTGGAGCATAAACCTTTGTCAAGGGAATTACACAGGTACGACCCCCGGTACAGCACAGACCCACCAGTACTGCTTGCTCACCTGCTGTGCGACCAAGTTAGAAAGAAGAAATCAAAGCTGAGATCTACGTACAAGCGACACGCCTTCCCACCCAAGCCCACTTTACTTGACTGAATCCCTTTTACTTCTACCCTTAAACCACTGAACTGTTTGGCAGGTGGAGCTTGGGTTCAGTTGCCCTTGGACTCCTCCTTCCTTTGTGCTTGTGTGTTAGACCAGTTCTCCCTCTTTCTTTCATTCATCTCCTCTTTCATGTAAGCACAGCTTTATCCTCTGGTCTTCCCTCCCTTGCATTGGTATCTTCAGGTCACATGGTATCCAGCCAGCCTCTTGTCTCTTTGCTGGTCCATACATACCCGGCAAGAGAGAAGGAAAGACAGGTTGTACAGTGCAAGTGGGAGAGTGAAGAGCAGATATCCAAAAAAATGATGCAAGAGCCAGTCGTGCAGGCTAGCTTGAACTGGTTTCCCATATAGGAAGAAATGGTACAGGGGTGAATGCATTTGGATGAGGGGGGCCACTGTGGCATCTTATTCACTGGTGAGTTAAGTGTAGTGTTCACCTGCCTGGTGCAGATGTGACTCTAGGCAACTCATCGTTCAGTTTCCCACTCAGTTTCCCAGTGTTATGACTGCCTCAGTGCCCACCTGGCAAGGGATAAGTGCAGCTAGGCTGGCCACCGAGAGTGGGACCACCAAAACTGTCTATGAATTTTGTGTTGACAGCTTTTTGGCATTCCCACCATTGAGGATTATGAACGACCTCTGCTTCCCTGGAGGTCAGTGCAGGAGAACAGTAAGTTACACACTTTTTTTTGCCAGCATGTTGGTATCATCCCAGGGTTTCGTTGATTGCGTTATTCCTTGGGGCTCTGGAGACCTTCTGGAATGTTTCCTGCTGCAGAAGCTAGAGCCATAGTGTTGCCTTCAGCATCAAAATGTGATTCAGCCTCCATGGCCCCAGGATCCAAGTGGCTTTGCTTACACCACTGACGATATGAAGAATGTGCAATATCCACCTTTGGAGACCTTTGTTGGTGTAGCAGTACCCACCAGTCTGTGTCCTGAGAGCTTGGGGAATGGAAACGAAGACACCTCCGTTGGTGTTCTGTTAGGACTTTTGTGAACTGTCAATCAGAAAGCATGTAGATCACTGGAAGGTGTAAAATGCTGTCTGAGGCCATGCTGGGGAGCAGGAAAACCTCCTGCCCTGGCCAGCCAGTACCTGCTTTGGCCCAGGGCTTGTTGGCTTGATGGGGCAGGCATCAAATATCAAAGGGAGATTCTTCCTCAGCCTCGCTTTTCATTGATTTCAAGTGGCGTCAAGGTCACTCCACCCTGCCATCACCCTTGATGCAAAGCGCCTGTGTAGACCCATGTTTGGACTAGAAGCCTGATGTCTGCTATAAAGTAATTTCCTTGATTTTCACAATTTCACCTGGATCTTGCATCATGGTTTAGGGCAGCTCTTCCCCTCTGTTGCCTGCCTGGAACTCACATGTCTACGTAATGATTTCAGCCACTCGAGTCAGCAGATCCTGAGTCAGCCACGTTTGGCCGAGATCCCTGAACTGTGCCATACTTTTTACAAGGAGCTGCCATTTCGATCGGGTGCCCTCCAGACTCTGTCAGCAGTGTGGATGAAGATCAGCTCATTTGAAAGTATCTGTGGAGTAGTTTTGCTTTTGAAAAAGCTGAATTAGTGTTTATACTGCCATTGAATATGTAAAGAAATACTGATCTTTTTAAAACAAAGTAGGGATACAAAAAAAGAGAGAGTTTTTCCATGAGCTAGCCTGCCAGCTCTTTTGGCTTCGTTGCTTGCCTGAGTGGATGCAGGATGGTTTTAGTCTATTAATTTGGTCCTGGCTTTAGGAGTATATTAAGCTGGCAGCCACGGGTTAGTAAGGTTTAAAGCATAAAATGCTTGTATTTGCTCCAGTGTGAAAACTGGCAATAGAGCAAATTATAATTAGTTCCCTTTGCACTGCTTTTAGTGCTTGCATGAAAAGGGAAGGTCCCTTTGATGTCTCTAAATTTGTGTTCTGTGCAATCCTTTCATTTTCAAAGAGGTTTGTGAAATTTAGCTGTAAAATTCAGTGGCCTACATCTCATTCAAGGCCTTTGAAAGTTGGGGGTGACAAGCAGATGGTCTAGAATGAATAGATGAAAATCATCTCGCATCTACTCAGGCTGGCTGTGCTGCCAAAGACATCATTTTTAATACCACTGCTTGATAGGCAATGGAAAAAAAAAATCTCACAGACTCCAAGTGCCTAAGGGATTTTAATGTGAAAAATGCAGTTCTAACTGCTGGATGAAGATGCTTTGAATGCATTCTCAAAGACTGGCACAGGTTCCTTGCTCCTTGTGAAGTCCCAAATGGTTTGCAACAGTATTTTCCCTTGAAGCTGCGTGCTCCTCCTGCCGAAGCTGCAGTTGGATGTGAGAGAGGCTTCAGTGGCTGTGGTATGAGGCCTTGATTAGCAAGGCCCAGAGCCAAAAGAGAAGAGGAAAACGTGTCTGGGATCATCTGCCCTGTCCCTTGGCCAGAAAGTGAAGAGCCGTACGCTGCTGCCTGCTCTCTGCTGGTTTCCTTCGCTGTGCAAGTGTGTAGTCAGAGCGTTCCTGCTCCTCCCCGGGGAGACCACTGCACAGCTTTTACACCTCTCGCTGCTAAGTAAATGTCCTGATACTTGGAAATGACGTGAATGAGATGAAAATCTGTCTCATCATGCCATTAGGATTCTCATTGGAAGGTGCAAGTCAGGGTTTGTATTACTAAATACATACAGGGCTGTCAAACTGAAGCGTTCAGAAATGATGAGTCAGATTGTCTGAAAATTATGGCTCACTCAGAAATCAACAGCTTTCCAAAATAATAAATATGAAAGTTGGGTCTTTTTTTTTTAAAACATTCGGATTATGAGTATTTCGGATTCTGACTTGCACTTCTTCTCCACATCAAGAGAGGCTGGAATGTCGTGTAATTATACACAAATTGATGTGAAGCCAGGCATTGGCGCTTGGAGGAGAACGCCAAACGCCAAGAGATGAGTGATAAAACTGTAAGAACAGAGGGCATGGGTTTCATGTATTTTTCCACCTCTTCCTCTACTTTATGCGTAGTCACCGCAGTGCGGTCCCTGCCTCCTCGTCTCAAAACCCACGTAACAGGGCATGCAGCGTAAGGGAGGCACAGGAGTGAAGAAGGAGAAGAGGACAGCTGGGGAAGGCGCGCAGGGCTTGTTCAGCAGCATTTCTGAGCTTGGGCATCAGTCCTTGCACAAGCCTGTCACCTTTTGCCTCCCGCAGCCCCTGCTGCCACTGCCCCCCCGCCCCACTGCCCGCCCTGCCTTCCCCTGTGTGCAGCACCCTGCGTAGCCCTGCGGGCTGTCGCTGGCTGGCAGGGTCCTGCCAACGGAGCCAAGCCTGTAGGAAGAACAGGAGGTCAAAAAGCATGGAGTAACAATAAGTTGTGTTGGCCGTTGGCTAGCTGGGCATCTTCTGGTCCTGAATGAGGTGGTGGGGACTCTGATTATAGCCGGTGTCCCAGTGATGTCCATATATGACTGGAAACTGTGGGAGAAGGTCAGGCAATCTCCCCTCTCACATCTTGTATTAGAAGCCAGAAAAAAAGAGGGGACAGGAGGGTGTCCTCTGAGAAATGGGGTCACGGCTCTGGGCTGTGACCAAGAGGGCGGAGTATATTTCAGAAATGCCTAAGGACAGTTGTAGGCAACTAGTGAAGACATGCGAGAAAGTCACGCTTACATCTCTGCCCCCGTCCACACTGGGGGAGGCAGATGCCTTTGCCTCAATGAGGGTGGTTTAATCAAGGAGACTTGGGGACCACAGGTCTCGGGGGTGGTGGGAGTTAGAAGCCACTGTGGCAAAAGGCTGCTGGGCAGAATTGCTGAGGAACATCTCCAAACCCTTTCATCCCAAGAAGGAAGCTTGAAAGGAGCTTGGGTCAGACAGAGATGGAGGCTTCGCTGTGTGGGCTCCCACTGGTAACACGTCAGTGTGAAGGTTTGAATCCTGAAACAGTTTTAACTTGCTTGTGGTGTCAGCTCTCCTGCTCCAGCTCTGAGCTCCCACGGCTGTTATTGACAACAGGTCTTATAAAAGTGGAGATGAGAGATTTTAGCAGTGAGTTCAGAATTGCTCAAAACGAATGACTCAGTTCCTCCAGTGCTTCCTTCACCCCCCTCCTTCAAATGAGGGATTTATTCATCACCTGGTTTCTCATTTCTAAAAGTTTAACATGGACTGGGGTTAGAGCCTCAGTTTTTCTAGAACAGTGAAAACTGAAACTGTTTCTTCTTAAATGAAACCTGTTTCACCTTCATCTCACTTGATACCAGGAACAATCTCAAGATCTTCAAGCCACTGCAACAACAGCAACACCACCACCGTAGCCACCACATATGCCAAGGTAGAAGAATACTGCAAGAGCTGTCAATAAAACCACAGTTGGAGACCAGCCAAGGTATGCTGTGGTTGGACCGGCAGTGAGAAGCAGTTTTATATATCTTCATCTTATCTGCCTCTAGATTCAGACAGGAAGCTAGTTCCAGGCCTCCCAGTCGTTACAGGCCTGTCTACTGCTCAGAGATACCTTCTGCACAAAAGTCTATCGTTCTTTTCCCAAACCCAGAGTCTAGAAGAAAGAGTTTTAACAACCTGTGTTAGAGTTTGGTGCTAACCACAGATTTCTTCTGAACTGAGACATAGTGTCATGTTCACCCCAGGAACTGGGTCGCTGGGTTTGCAAGCGCCAGCAAGACTCTGGACGATATCTCCACTAGCTTCTGGGATGTTGGTGTCTCTCAAACTTGGAGTGAAGGCTGGACCATGGGTACCTCAAGCCTTCTGACTTGAGGCAGGAGGGCACTATTACAAGGTGAGTCAGTGTTTCACTTAGAGCTGAGCCACCATTATTTTTAAGCCCTGTGAACACACTCTGGGGCTTGAGCTTAAGTATCGTTATCTGATAGACATACCTGGACACGTTGCTCTCCGTGGGGCAAGCTTTCTGTTTGCCGCTTCCCAGGCCTTTTATTCTCGCTCTTCACTAACCCTTTCTCCAAGGGGAAGGCAGAGTGGTGGTTTTGTTCAGCTCAGTGCTTCTGCCACTCCCCTGGGCACTGGAGAAAACCTGCCTCTGACTGCCTAAGGAAGCTGGTCAAGTGAGCAGAATGTCACAGGATAATATTCCCTTTCAAATGCTAATCTCACTAGCTTAAAACTCAATTTTAACTGAGGGAAAAAAGGCAAATGTGACCTTTAAACCTGCTCAGCTAAGCCTGGACTTTAGCAAAATCCTTCCACTTGTGGGAACCTTCATCACTGAGTTTGACCGGGGCTCCCTGCAGACCCATGAAAATTGCCACGTAGAGCCTGGGTCTAAATTATGCCCTGGCAATTGAAGGCTGTCTTTTGTTTCTGCTTCTAATGAGCAAGAGTTTCCCCTGCCAGCTCGGGATGCCTTCTCTAATCTGTTACCCCGACTCCTTTAATTTTCCTTGCACTGCAACAATTTACCGTGGCCCCGAGTCTCCTGCCCATGGCAGGCGTTTTCCTTGCGCACGCGGAGGGGAGCTCTGCCGGTGCCCATCTGGTGAAGATGTTGTCATCCAAAATGGGGCTGTCTCTCAGCTATTTCGGTGGACTCCAGTAATTTGTCAGAGATGGAAAACCCCCAAACTGCAATCACTGCCTGAGACACTTGAGTGGAAAAAGACAAAATTACTACATGGCTCATCTCCCCATGGTGAATTACTCTGTGTCTGCGTAGAGACCTACTGGCATTGGTCTGGACCAGCCAGCATGGTCGTAAAGGTACTCGAGGCCTTTGTTTTTGTTCCATAGCCTCTGTGTTGGGTTCAACATAGAGGAAGAGAAGCACCTGTGGCCATGCTAACAACAGAGGGTTGTAAAATTTGGGTAATCCTCTGTCAAGCATCTGGGGCAAAAAGCCAGTGACCACCTCTTCTCTCCTGTTTCACCAGGCCCAGGAGGAGGGTCTGGGAGGGAGAGATGGGCAGATGCTCTCACCTCCCACCAGGAAGGGACATGTCTGCTAGGCCAGAGTGAGCTCTCCAGGGAGCCTGTCGGTAGTGGCCAAATTTTGAGGGTGACCTTGTGTAAGTGTCTCTTGGTTTTGATGGAGCACAAGTGTACCCTGGGGACTCTTAAGCACCAAGAAATGGCTTAGGAAGCCCCCAGCAACAACTGGAGTTTGACACTGGGCAGCTGGCCTATGGCATCCTGCTTTGGAGACTAGTTCCTAGGCAGAGACAAGGCATGAGCAAGGAGGTGCCTGGAGCTACCCGGACCTGGAGTGAAAGCCAAAATGCAGAAAGCCTATTAGTGCTCATCTGGGCTGGGAGAAGCACATGAGGTCACTTGGGGACTTCGTCTTAGTCCTCCACCCACCCATGTCCTCAGGCTGGGGCCGTGGCAAGCAGCTCCTAGGGGAGTGGAGCCTGCCTGATGTGCAGGACCTTGCAGCTGGGCATGGTGACTGCAGGAGAAGGCACCCTGTACAGCTGGTTGCTGGAATCAGGAAACTTCTTTTAGACGATCTCTAAATGAGCGTCCTCATTGAGAATCGGCAGTTGAAGCCTAGGCTGTTGTCCGTGCCAAGACGCTCCCCTGCTCCTTGCTCCCAGGCTCTCCGCTGGGCACTGCTGCCCGTGAGCTGGTTGGTTATGGGGCAATGACCACAGGCAGCAGGAGCCCCGCGCCGGTTCAGGGTCATTAGGCAAAGGCCACACAAGGCAACACCTACGTTTCTAAATCTTGGTGTTCACGTAGAAGCAGAATTCTGCAGCTTGTGTTTATTGTCGTGACATGAATCCAGCAGCTTTCTGACACAGGGTACAAGATAAGCCTGCAACAAACCTAAGCAGACAAGTAATTTTCTTTTAATTTCTGTTGTAGGACAGTAGAAATGAAAAACCATGTGTCCAAGGGTGTACACACCCTCATCCCCTGATTAGATACGTATAATGAGATGGAAAGCTAATCTATCATATTTAGAATCAGTCAATTAGAGGGTTAGGGCTATAGATGCATTTAGCTTTAGCATTAGGGAGATATTTAAACCACACGCTGTACTTAGTCATTACCATGCTAAGTGATAGTAGATGCAGGTCACCCTATATATGGGCCGTAGTAATCAGCTTGAAGTATTACTAATTAAGCCTTTTCACCTTTGGGCTGCCTTCCATGCCACTGCACATAAAATGGGCCATCGAGGTCACGGTGAGATGCTCTTTAAAACCCAACACCCACTGTTTGTTGTGGAGTGGAGAGTGATTTGGCTTTCTACTTCAGCCTCTGCTGCGTGGAGAGAGTTGTAAACAGACAGCTCTGTTTATCAGATTTTTTGCTGCTTAGTCGCCAGCAAAATAAGCGGTGCCAGATGCCAGCGGGGCACTGCTAGCCCTTCGCTCGCCCGGCTGCCTGCCTGCTTGCCCGCCTGGTGTTATTTGAAGCCCTTGGACCATCCAGGTGAATCAACCACGTCAAAGCGAACGTGGCTCTGGCATCTCCCTCCTGGGAATCTTTGCTCTCCTTTTCAGAGGAAGTCAATGAAAGCTGCAAATGCTGTAGTTACTCTGGAAAGCGGCTTAAGCGACTGGGCGGAAGGTCAGAAATATAAAAGCCCACAAAGGAAGGCCTAAAAAATTGTGGGTGCGATGCAGCGATGCCTGGCGGTGGCTTCGCTACCTTCCTCCGCACCCTGTGAGACGTAGCTGGGCGCCCCGAGGTCCTCGGCTGGCGCTGGTACCGGCCCGTGCACCACAAGACTTCATGGGCTCCCTCAGGCCAAAAGCTCTTTATGAGTTTGTTTTTGTGTGCAGGGGGTTTGTGTCTGCTTTTAAGACTCCGCTGTGTCAGGCTGATGGCAGAGCCACAGGCCACCCCACGGCAGGTGGCCAGGAGAGCAGAGAGCAGTGACTCCCAGCCCTGGAGTAAGTCAGTGGGTGGCCGTGGAGAAGGGGTGCAGCCTCTCTACCTGCTCTCCAGCCCAAGGGGAGCCACTTTCTTGGAACAGCTTCTCTCTCGCAGTATTACCGAGGCATTCCCGGGCAGCGTGTGGGCCCCACTTTGCTGAGAAAACAACTGCCCTGCCCTTAAACCTTCACCTCTCCAGCCTCTCCTTGGAGACTAATAATTGCTCCGCTTCTGCTTTCATTTCTGGTCTCCCAGGAATCTGAGTAAAATCATCTCACTTGCAATGGGTGAAGCTGAATATGTGCCCATAACAGCCCTTTCCAGGCACTTGAAAACCCGTCAACCCCATCCCTCTGGAGCAAGTCTTTGCAAGCAGGCAGGAGCTGGCACGGAAGTCTCCGAGGAGGGTGTTCCCTCTCTGTCTCAGGAGAACACCAGCAACTGGTGCTGCTCACCAGGAACTGGGAAAGGGCTCGGCTTCGGCACGGCCTGGGACCAGGAAACAACACAAAACGTTGGGTGTTTTCCGGGAGACAGGGCAAGCGTCGCCCCAGCTCCCCTCGGCTGGCTGGGGCCGGCTGGTGAAGAGCCCCCGGGGAGGCTGCCAGGTTTGGGGCTGATGGAGACCTGCCCCGGGGAGGTGGAGCGAGGGTGATGCAACGGGCTGCGGTTCTTGCACTGCTGAGGAGCCCGGGCAACCAGGGCCAGGCCGTGGGCTGGGAAAGCGGCCATGGTGGCCGGAGCAGGCGTTGGGCAGTGTTGGGGTGGTGGGCGGTGGGTGGCATGACAGCAGCTCTTTGCCGGGATCTTGGGGGGCTACCAGAGCTATTGGCCATGCTGGCAGGTCCCCAGTGTTTCTCTACTTGCTTTCCCATGGGCAAGGGACTCTCTAAAGGGAGCACAAAATCTTGATGCAGAGCGAGCGCCCGTGACAAGAAGCCCATGACAAGCATTACATGTTTTCCCCACACACAGACCAGTGCGTTGATAACACGTTCCCAGACTCCACCATGTCCCTCTTACTGCTCCCCTCTTTGCTGGCAAAGCCACCGAAGGCGGCTGGGGAGGTACGGTGGGGTGAGAAGCGTGGGGCTGGAGCAGCAGTGACGAACCCCAGCTGCAGAGCCACACCGTGCATCACCAGCTGCAGGAACTGCAGTCAGTGGTGGCTGCCGTAACCCCAGTTATACTTGACTTACGCTGACAGGGAAGCTCGAACAGTCGGACAACAGCAGGGCCGTGCATTTTTGTCCCATGAACTGTGCTCTCCATGGGGGCAGAACCCTCTACTTGATATTTTTTTCCCTACTTCTTAGCCGGTGACCACAGGTCTTGGAGGGACTTCCCACCTCTCACTGGTCTGGTTAGCAGGTCATGTTCAGCACTTGCAGATTGGTCAATCGCTGGACAAGTCTTTGCAAGCCCACGTTCAGTCATGCCAGCCCGCAGACATGCCCCGCTCGGTACCTGCACGATCTTCGTATCATCTCGTTTATCCTCCTCCCTCTCCCTTTGTGTTTTCGTCCATCTGTGATCTGCGGGTGTCATTTCAGCTCCTGGCTGGGGAGGAGCGGCGTTGTACCAAGGCGAAAGTATAAATGTGATCTCTGAAAAGTTGATTTTATCTCTATTTGTGCCTGTGTTTTGTTTTGGGGTGGTTGTTCTTCATTTACCCAGCTGGCCTGTGCTCAGTCAGCGCTGGAAGCCGGTGTAAATAAGCCCAGCTCTGCCCATGTGGGTAGGGATGTGTCCGCGTCGTGGGAGCGGAGTGTTGCTGTGGTTTTGAAATGCCGGCTTTGGTAATGGCATGGCCGTAGGGGGAGCAGAGATGCTCCCCTTTTCCCGTGAAAGGAGACAGGGGCTCTCAGCACAGGGAGTTATTCCCGCTCTTCCCCGTGCTGCTCCGGCAGAGCCGCTCTCAGCCCCACCGCAGCAGCTGGCACAGTGGGTAAGACCTGTGCCATCAAGGAACCTCCATCATGTCACGGTGTGGAGATCCATACGATCCTCCACCATTTTTTGGTTGCCATTTTAGCTGTTTTTGCCCCCTGAACTTTGCTGGTTTGTAGAGGCATCCCACCAGCCTAACTCCGAGCCACGGCTCATCTGCAATAGCCAAGAGTGAAGGGGCTGAAGGTGTGCGGGTCCCACACATCGGAGACCCCCAGCTGACACCTGTCTCTGCAAGGAAGGGTGAAGATTTCTCTGCCAGCCGGGTATTGTGAAACGACAGCCGTGCCCTGAGCGAGAGGGTGGAGCTGGCAGGAAGCGCGTGTGGGGTGAGAGCCCGGATTCTCAGAAGTAAACTTTGGGTCATGGTTTTGGGAGGTGCTGGGGTTGGGTTGGTTTTTGTTTTTTTCCTGTTTCCTTTCTTCCATTGCAGCTCTAGGTCTCATTCAAGAGATCTGAATTTCTGTAGGGGGTGGTGCTTAGCCTGGGCTCCAAGCCTGTGTTCCTGACGGCGGCGATGGAAAGCCCACCAGCGACCTGAAGCACCGCTGGCTTTTCAGACCCTGAGCCCAGCAGAGCCCTGTGCAGGGCATTACGTGACACGTCCTGGTGCCTCCCCGAAGAAGAGAGCAAGAGACGCCTCTCGTAACTACCTGCTGCGGGGGTTTGGGGCGGAAATAAAAGGCAAGAGCCATGCTGGGCGCTGACCCAGAGCCAGGGTGGTGTGAGCATCGTGGGGACTGCACCCCGGCACTGTGACACGAGGGCTAAAGGCAGGCCTGCCCCGTGTGAGCAGATAGCGCAGGCTGTCAGGACGTTTCCTTGCCACTTGGCCGTTTGCTGCCGTAACAAGGCTTGGCTAGGAGGGGACTGCGCTTCCCGCAACATGCCCCGCTGACGTAACGTGGGTTGCCAGCAGTGTTTGTCTTACCGGGACAGGCAGCGAACAACCCGTCTGTTTGTCCTGGCCCCCTGCCCGGCAGCCGGTGCCGAGCACCAGGGGACAGAGACCCGCGCTCACCCAGAGGCCAGGTTTTTTGGGGTCCCGGCTGCGGGACTTGAGCACGTGCTGCGGCGATGGGGGAAGCTGTCTGCTCAGGGTGTTTGCTGCTTCGCTTCATCCAATGCTGTTGCGCCGTTGCACCCGGCAAGGCACACGTTGGGAGAAGTGTTCTTAACGCCTTCCTTGAATCACTCAATATTTGTTCTGATAACAGGGCCCTTCTTATCAGAGTTTATTACTACTTTGCCCCTCTGTTTCCGCCTTCCTGGCACACCACGGCTCATCTCCTGACCCGACGGGCGTTCCCAAGCTCTGCAAACCACCGGGGCTTCCGTGCCGGCCCTCTCAGCCGGGCAGGCTGGGCATCCCCACCACCTTGCCAGGGCACGTGCCGGAGCTGACTACGGGCTCTGCCTCGCCGTCCCGGGGTGTTTAACCACAGCACCCAGTGTGTTTCTGGCTCCCACATGCCCACCCTGCCTGTTGGCACTGCTGCTCCCGTGGTGCTCCGCTCCTTCTCACCCCTGCTTTGCAGATCCAGGTTAATAGTGCAGAACACTGCTGATCCCGATGGCATCGCCTTGCTGATGGGGAGGCAGTGCCTTCGGCATCACAGCAGGCAGATGGTGAGGGTGAAGGCCAGATCCACCCTCCAGTGTGAGTCACAGACCTCAGCACTGACCACGTCAGCCCGGCATCTTCAACACCCCCGCCAGCCTGGACTGGCAGATCAACCCCCCGCTGTTTTGGGACAGGGCTAGGGCAAACCAGGCAGCTCAAGCTGCCCGAGAAGCCAAGGGTGGGTGCGGGCAGGAGACTGCAGAATATACAGGTTTTCCCCAGTTAAATCTCTCCTGGGACATCTCTGCTGTCCGCAGCACCCTGGGTGCCCCTAGCAAAATGTGTCTGCGGTGTGAGGGGAGAGCATCACAGAGGCTCAAGTTTTCACATCAAGAGAGATCAAGAGTCAAGTTTTTCTCCCCCCCTTTCCCCCTGCCATCAGGGAGCCTGAGTACGGCGATGCTGCCCGCTGGCTGGCATCAGTTTACTGTGCCTGCGTGTTTATGCTGCAGCTGATTAAAGCTCCGAGCGAGGCAATTACAGGGTGTAGAGTGTATGAATAGGAGGTGCTGGGGTGTCGCAGGCTGGGGAGAAGAGCTGCTCGACCTTGTCGGAGAGTCCTGGGGGTGTATTTGGGGCTGGCTTCTGACTTTCTCACATCACCTCACACCCAGCCCGAGCCACCATGTCACCTTCATGGGATGGTGATTTCCCGTAGTGGTTCATGGTGGTCAGCGCTGGACTTGAGGGATTTTTTCTGTCCCTGACTTAGCAGGGTCTTCCCTCCCTGGCAAGGATGCTTGCAGCCACTGGAGAGCCTGGCCCTTCTCATGTAGGCATCCGGGCAAAAGCAGACCCTGGAAAACCGTGGCCAAGTGGGCTTTTGCTGTGAGAGTTCAAGATTTCACTCCAAGTTTATTTTCAAGGACTTTTTCTCAGTTTGTGCTAGTGAACTAATAAAAGATAATCTTTAACAAGGAAAGGTGAACCCAGCCCGGCACCAGGGCACTGAGCATCCCTCTGACATCTCAGGGCTTTTTTTCTTTCTGATACTGCTTTTGTTTGGTTTTTTTTTCCCTTTTCTCCTCAGAAGTCAGCTGTCTGTGTGCCGTGCTGGCTTCCATCTGGCTGAATCCAGCTTTTCTTACTGCTGCCCAACCTTCCTGTCTCCTGGAGCTAGAAAGCAGTTGAGACAAGGTATTCATGTGCATGTACATGTCGAGAAGTTACGTATGGAGAGACTCGCTATTAACGTTAAACTCACTTTGATTAGAAAAGTAATAACTTGCTGGCATGAATTACTTTACAAATTTTGATTTTGTGCAGAGAAGCTCCTTGGCTTAAGCTTTTCCTTCCTAACAGAAACAAGTTATATCTGACAAACTAACCTTGCTGCTTATGCTCGCAAAGCAGTAATTTACTCTTCAAGCACCGGCATCACAATTTATCATCCCCTCAGCACCATTTATTCAGCAGTGCAGTCAGCCAGGAGGATAACGTCGGGTGCAAGCGATGGGTTACTATCTGCTCTGCACTGTCTGGCATGACTTTCCTCTTCTGGGTGTATTTTAGGATGCATAAACTACTGGGGAAATGTTTTTCTTCATGTCAGGAAATTCAGGTCATCGCAGGACCAAATTTATCCCATAGAGCAGCAGCTACAGCTCCCAGTAGATCCAGTGGAAAATAGTTGTAGCCCCGCAGATTTCACTTTGGCCCATACAGCTGCAGAGCTGTAAAACACTTGGACGTTTCCCTGCACAAAGCTCCTGTAAAGGCTTCCTGCAGCCTTGACTCCTCGCCAGCCCAGCCAGCCTCCAGAGCCGCCCAAGCCCAGCCAGGGCCTTCCAAAGAAAATCCTGTCAAAACCTCCTAAATTTCTCTGGTTTGTGTTTTGTGCAGTGCTCTGATGTGAAAATATTGATTCTGGACTTTAAAGAGGCTGCTTTGTATATCCAACCAATTCAGCGGTACCAAAGCTTGGCCTGAACTGTCCTTGTCTGGTTCCTTTTTTTATCTTTTTAACGCAGCCTTTAAAGTGCAATAGTTACTGACATTAGGAAGAGCCAAATATAACAATGATGCAGCATAAATCCTATAACCAGCCAGTATGGTCTGTCTCGGCTACGCACAGCTGGTTTTTGTTTTTTTCCTTTTACCCTCCAGATTGTATTTAAAATAGAAAATTTTCACAGGCCATTTCAGGAGAATTTAAAGTATTTATGCAGAAGAGGGGAACAGTCAGGCTGAGCTGTCTGCTGACTGACAAAACGTGAAACCCAAGGAGTGTTTGCGGTGCTGCGGTGTTTCTGTAGGCAGTCTGGGAGGTGCTGAGCGCTGCTCACACCGGAGCCGATCGCTCTCCCCAGGTCGGGACCCTGCTTCACCCTCGGTGCCGACGGCGAGGGATTCGGTACAGCGGGGCCAGATTCCTGCAGCGAGCGTGAATCAACGCGCCGTGAGCCTCGGCCCCTCTCTAGCAAGGCGCAACTCATCCCGTGGCAGGGGACTGCAGCTCCAGCGCCGGCTCCAGCTCCTGCTTTGTTTTCTTCCAGGAGATCATTGCAAAGGGCACGTCCCGGTCTCTGTTATCTCGCAGGGACCAAGGACTCGATGCTGCCCAGCACCGTCAGGCTGCGGTTTTCAGTCTGTTCCCAGAGGTCTCGGAGGACCGGGGTATAACAGGCCAGCCGGGAGGTTGGGGAGCTGCAACCTGCTTTGCATCGCTGACAACAGCCTTTAGCTGTTTAATTGTACTGTCTGCTCTCTCCTTGCTTCCCAGACTTGATATCAACAAATGGAGGTGAGTGAAGGGCATCATCAGCTGCGTGGGGCTTTGTAGTCTTCTGCTCTGCCTTTTGGGCTGGCTGCAGCTCAGCCATGGTCACGGGGAGAGGAGAGCCTGCTCCCGCACTCTCACCGCCGCTGCCTTTCTCCTGGTCTGAGCCAGCCACAGCACAGTTTCACTCCCCAATCCCCCCACAGGGCTGAGGTGTTTTTAATATTCTCATTCCATCTGCTGATCACTTGAAGAAATGAGACTCAGATCACACTGACTGGAGATGGACCGGCCCGTGAGTTTCTGGGCCTTGGTTTTTTCAGCAGTTTCTGCAAGAGCAAACCTTTCACAGAATCACAAAATCACAGAATGGTAGGGGTTGGAAGGGACCTCATTGGGTCATCTAGTCCAACCCTCCTGCCGAAGCAGGGTCACCTACAGCAGGCTGCATAGGACCGTGTCCAGGCGGGTCTTGAATATCTCCAGAGAAGGAGACTCCACAACCTCCCTTGGCAACCTGTTCCAGTGCTCGTTCAGACGGAACTTCCTGTGCTTCATTTTGTGCCCATTGCCCCTTGTCCTGTCGCTGGGCACCACTGAAAAGAGTCTGGCCCCATCCTCCTGACACCCACCCTTCAGATATTTG